>Ga0075434_100005988_pt1 | contig 11130 bp, 7 predicted proteins | sample RhiMethybrSRZTD3_FD_75298 | JGI IMG/M metagenome (GOLD analysis project Ga0075434, IMG submission 75298) | Populus rhizosphere microbial communities from Tennessee, USA - Rhizosphere MetaG P. TD hybrid SRZTD3 | ecosystem: Host-associated > Plants > Roots > Rhizosphere > Soil | place: USA...
TTGCGCCCGTACGACTCGCGCCGGTCTCAGCCGATTTCTTCGGCGTCGTTTACACAAGCCAGCCTCTCTTTGGCCGGTGGCTTCACGCCGACGATGAACAGGTGGGCGCCGAGCTCGTGGCGGTGGTGAGCGAGCGATTCTGGCGACGGGCAACCGGTGGCGATCCAACGCTGATTGGCCGCAGGCTCTCACTCGGAGGTGATCGACGCCTGTTGATCGTCGGCATTGCACCCGCGGCTGTCGACTATCCGATCGGCACCGATCTGTGGGCGCCTGCAGCAGCGGTCTTCGATGGCCGCCCGGGGCGGTTCGATGCCGCGAGTCGCACCTTCGCGCAATTCGAATTGCTCGGGCGTTTGGCGCCACGTGTGTCGATCGATCAGGCCCGCGCGGAACTGAGCATCGTGCATCGCCGTGTGCTTGACCAGTTCCCCAACGACGACCTCACGATGGAGGTCGCGATCGAGCCACTCGTCGACTTCGTCGTCGGCAACAGCCGCCAGATGCTGCTGGGGCTCTCGGGAGCCGCGGCGCTCGTGTTCATCACCGCCGGTGTCAACGTCGCCGTGCTGCTGTTGATGCGCGGCGCCAGCCGACGGCGCGAGATCGCCGTTCGCGTGGCGCTTGGCGCAGGCTGGGGCCAGCTCGTACGACAGTCGACGATCGAGGCGTGCATCTTGGGCATCGGCGGCGCCGCTGGCGGCGCGTTCTTCGCACGAGTGTTGCTCGCCGCCGTGCAATGGCTGGCGCCAGGGGACATGCCGCGCATCGAGCTCGCATCGATCGATCTCCGGGTGCTGACCTTCTGCGCCACTGCAGCATTGGCGTGGGTGCTCACGCTCGGCACCGTTCCCGTGTGGGCACAGCGACGGCTGACCCGCGCAACGGTACCGGATCTTTCGTTGAGATCCACGAGCGGCACGCGCGGACTCGTCGCGTTCACGGCCGCGCAGATCGCCGCGGGCGTCATCGTTGCCATCGGTGCGGGTTTGCTGATTCGAACATTCGCGCACCTCCAGGCGATCGATCGCGGCTTCGATTCGCGCCAGCTCACGCTCGTATCGATGCTGCTGCCAGAATCGCGGCAGCGCGATCCGCGCGCGCTGCTCGCGATGTATTCAGATCTGTTGCCGCGGATACGGGCGCTTCCAGGTGTCAGTGAGGTGTCCCCTGTCCACGTCGGCCCGGGCAGCGGCTCGTTTGGCCTCAGTGCGCCGATGGTGTTCGAGGGTCAGTCATTACAGGACGCGAAGAAGAACCCGTTTTCGACGTGGGAGCCGATACTGCCGTCGTACTTCCGAACGCTTGGCGTGCCGATCGTCAACGGCCGCGCGTTCACCGATGCCGATCGCCGCGGCGGCGCACCTGTGGCAATCGTGAGCGAATCGGTGGCACGACGGTATTGGCCTGGCCAGGATCCGCTGGGCAAGAGGGTGCGATTCGTCGACGCATCCGACTGGCCCTGGGTCACTGTTGTCGGCGTCGCCGCCGACACGCGTTACCGCGAGCTGACCAAGTCGTGGATGACGGTGTATTTTCCTGCCGATCAGTTCTTCTACTTCCAGGCAGCGTCGCTGGCGATCCGCGGCTCATCGCCACCGTCTGCGCTGGCCGCGAATGTTCAACAACTGCTTCGCACCATCGAGCCGGCGGCAACCGTCGATTCGGCGAGACCCATGCAGGCTCTCCTCGATCGCGAGCTCGCGCGTCCGTTCACGGCGTTGACGGTGATCGGCGTGTTCGCACTGATGGCGATCGTGCTGGCCGCCGTGGGCGTCTACGGCGTGACGTCCAACGAAGTGCGGCTGCGCCGGCGCGAACTGGCGGTGCGAAGCGCGATCGGCGCGAGTCCGCGCGACATCTTCGGTGCCGTGCTGCAGCGTGGAGCCATCGTCGGCGCGATCGGTGCCGCAGCCGGCGTTGTCGTCGCGACCATGGCCACGCAGGGGCTGCGTTCGCTTCTATTCGACGTGCAGCCGCTCGATCCACTCGTGTTCGCAAGCGGCGCGGGCACATTAGTCATCGTCGTCGTCCTGGCGACGCTTCTGCCCGCGCGTCTGGCTGCCGCGACTGATCCTGCTGTCGTACTGCGGGCGGAATAACGGCGACGGTCTCAGAGACGGTGTCACGGTCAGCCCACGAACTCCGGTCCTCGAGTTCCCGTCAAAAGGCCAGTCACCTTCGAGGGAGCATCCATGGAACGGCCCCGCTGGACCAGCGCCATCATGCCGGACGTTACGTATGCGCTTCGCGTGTTACGACGGAGTCCGGGGTTTACCGCCACCGCCCTCCTGACGCTCGCGCTCGGCATCGGCGCCAACACCGCAATTTTCTCCATCGTCAACGGGGTGATTCTGCGGCCGCTCGGCTATCCCAAGCCGGAGCAGTTGATGTATCTGACGACCCAGTTCCCGTCGCTCGGGTTCCTGGAATTCTGGGTGTCGCCGCCCGAATACATGGAGTACCGCGAGCAGAATCAGTCGTTCGCGGCGGTCGGCGCGTTCACCACGGGCGAGGCGAATCTGACCGCGGGCGATCGGCCGTTGCGGGTCCGCACCGCTGCGGTTGACGAGCACCTGTTCAAAGCGCTGGGTGTGTCGGCCGCGCACGGACGAGTGTTTCGTGCCGGCGAGACCGATGTCACGGCACCGCCGCCCGCACCTGGTCAACCCACCAATCAACAACTGCCGCCGCCTGCCATCGTCATCCTGTCGCACGAGTTGTGGCAGTCGGCATTCGGCGGGAAGCCGCTCGTCGGACAGACGGTCGAGATCGACGGGCGCCGGCGCGAAGTGCTCGGCATCATGCCACCCGGCACCGACGTGATGGACAACCGCACCGAGGTATGGCTGCCGCTCGCGCTCAATCCGGCCAACCGGTTGAACCGCGGCAATCACTATCTCTATCTGATCGGCCGTCTGAAGGACGGCATCACGCAGCAAGCCGCCCAAGTGGAGCTCGACTCGCTCATCAAGACCTGGGGCGCGCGTAACAACATTCCGCTCAAAGGTCCCGGCAGCCATGTCTTCCTCACACAGGCCGGAGGCGGCGGCGGCCATATCCTCCAGATGAAACCGCTGACCGACCAGATGCTCGGCGGCGCGAGTCGATCGATCTGGGTGCTGCAGGCGGCAGTCGGCTTCGTGCTGCTCATTGCCTGCGCCAATCTCGCCAACCTGCTGCTCGCGCGGGCGGAAACGCGTCATCGCGAGTTCGCGGTGCGTACCGCGATCGGCGCGAGTCGCGGGCGACTGTTGCAGCAGTTCATGACCGAGAGCGTGCTGCTCTCGGTTGCCGGCGGTGTGCTCGGACTCGCGCTCGCCCGCGTCGGCGTGCAGGCGCTCGTGCGCGCATATCCGAACAGCCTGCCCCGTACCACTGAGATCGCCGTCGATCCGATCGTGTTGCTGTTTACCTTTGCGGTCGCTCTGGCCAGCGGCGTGCTGTTCGGTCTCGCGCCGATCATGCACACACGCATCAAGGGACTGGTCACCGCACTGAAAGAAGGCGGCGACAAGGGTGCCACCGGCGCCGCGCGCCATCACGTGCGTCGCGGCTTGGTGATGGCGGAAATCGCGCTCGCGGTGATGGTCGTTATCGCGGCCGGCCTGCTGGTGCGCACCGTCCGTAACCTGACGAACGTCGACGCTGGATTCAATCGATCGCGTCTAGTGACGTTCTCGATCACGCTGCCGCGCGCCTCCTACCCACAAGGGACCGCGCGCATGCAGCTGTTTCAGGGTCTTCTCGAGAAGCTTCGCGGTGTGGCCGGTGTGCAGGCGGCCAGCGCGATGTCGGGGCTGCCGCCGAATCGGCCGCTCAACGCCAACGACACCGACATCGACAACTACACGGCGCCGCCCGAAGGTCCGTATGAGGTCGTCGACTACTACCAGAACGCCCTGGCCGACTACTTCGAAACCATGGGCATTCCCATCGTACAGGGTCGCAGCTTCCAGCGTGCCGACATCGCATCGACCGGCATGGTCGCGATCGTCAACGAGCGCCTCGTGAACACATTCTGGAAGGGCAAGAACCCGATCGGTCAGCGGCTGCGTCCGTGCTGCGGCAATCAGGTCCCGTGGTTCACGGTGGTCGGCGTCGCGAAGGATGTGAAGCAGGGCGGCGTCGATCAGAAAACTGGAACCGAGCTCTACTTCTTCGTCGATCAGATCGCGGCCCTCCCTGGCGCCGCCGCGCAACAGGTGCCGGGCTCGATGAACATCGTGCTGCGCACCACGCTGCCCCCTGCGGCGCTGCTGCAGACCGTCGAACGCGCGGTGCACGAAGCCGATCGCACCGTTCCGGTCGTTCGTCTCCGCGAGATGGAAGACGTGTTCGCGGAATCGATCCGTCGGCCGCGCCTACTCGCGCAATTGATCGGCGCCTTCGCGGGGCTCGCGCTGCTGCTCGCGGCCATCGGGACCTACGGCGTCCTCAGCTACATGGTGGCCGAGCGCCGTCGTGAGATCGGCATTCGACTGGCGCTGGGCGCCGATCGATCGAACGTGGTTGCTCAAGTGATGCGACAAGGATTGCTGCTCACGGGAGTCGGCATCATCGTCGGCCTGGCAGGCGCGTTCGGCCTGAACCGTCTGCTGACATCGCTGCTGTTTGGCGTGAAGCCAACCGACGCGACGACGATGACAGGAGTCATCGTGGCAATTACGCTCGTCGCGCTCGTCGCCTGCGTGCTGCCAGCGTGGCGCGCGTCGCGGCTGGATCCCAACGCGGTGCTCAGAGCGGAGTGACGATAGGGCCGCGCCTTACGGCGCGGTTGGGTGTCTCTCGTCGCGAGCTATCTCCCGACGCGACGAGCGACACGAATCGATTCGAACGCGGTTCTGCGAGCAGAGTAGGGCTGCCCCCTTTCAGGCGCCGTAGGGCGCGCCCTTTCGAGGCGCGTAGGGCCATCCGCCTTCGCCTGCGGCTTCGGCGCGATGGTCGGGCCGCTCGCTCCGCGGGCGTTGGGACAGATCACCGAACTCCGTCCTTGTTAGCCCTACTTCGCTTTCCCCTTGTACCCCTGCGCGAGCGTCGGGATCACCCACACCTGCGCAGCGTTGGCGACCTCGCTGCCATCCGCAGCGACGGCGCCGCGCGCGAGGATGTAGAGCATCTTCTTGTCCTTGCCGCCGAATACCGTGGTGATCACGCCACGCGGCGTCGGGATGGTACCCAGTTTCTTGCCCTCGGGACTCAACACCGCGATGCCTTCGCTATACGTGACGTACACGCGACCGGCCGCATCGATCGTGCTGCCGTCGCCGCCGCCGGCGCCGAGTTGCGCGAACTCGCGCTGGTTCTTGAGCGATCCATCCGGTTGCACATCGAACGCCGCCATCGTCGTGCCGTTGGTCACGTAGAGCGTCTTCTCGTCAGCGCTCAGGACGATGCCGTTCGGCGTGATGTTCTCACCGTACTTCGTGATCTCACCCTTCGGGTTCGCGTAGTAGACGCCGCCCATCGTGAAATACGCGCCACCCTTGCCGTCGGCAGTGATGTCGTTGATGACGCCGCCGATGCAATCGAGCGGCTCGCCGTTGTATTTGTCGGCAAACACGCGGCGCTTCGGCGTCAGCTGCTCGATGCGCTGCCCGAGCCCTCGCTCGACGATGAACGTCGCTTTTTTTCTGCTGACCGACAGCGCGCCGCCAGTGTGCGTATCGGAGTAGGCGATCGACGGCTTGCCATTCCTATCGAGCTTCACTACCTTGCTGTTGTCGTTCTGCGCCAGCATCAATCCACCATCGTCGGTGCCGACGATGCCGTCGCCGTTGTTGCCCTCCTCCTGCCACAGGAATTTCCACTGCTGGCCAGCGGCGATGACGCCGGGGATCGCTTCGCTGTTCACCTCTCGCACGCCTGCGGCGGGAGCCGGGCCGCGACCGCCGGCTGCGCCACGTCCTGCCCCGCCACCACCGCGGCCTCGGCCAGCGGGGGGCGTCTTGCACATCATCTTCACGAACGCCTCGTAGCCGGGATCGGCCGGCGCCTGCAGCGATGCCGGCGCGTAGTCGGCCGACCTCGCCGGCAATCGTGGCACCTGACTCTGCGCGAGCACGACGATCGAACTCAGCACACCAACGCCGATGGTGACGATCACTTTCCCCTTCATCAGTGCTGTCCTCCCGAGGTCCTACTTCTTCTGTTGCACGCGCGCAGTTGACGGCGGCACATGCCCCTTCAGCCGCATGTAGACGATGACGTTGCCGTAGTGCTCGTTGTTGTGCGTGGTGTTGAACATCAGCACCAGGCCGCGAGTGGTCTCGGTGCCGCTGCCACCAGGTCCGGCCACTTTCACTGCCTGCGTGAAGTTGGCGTCGGTCGTCGCCCCGTAGATGTCGTCGCAATACGCGAGCGAGTCCTTCAGCCCTTTCGCGATCGCCGCCTTGTCGGCAGCGCGCTCGAAGTTCTGTGTCGCCGGCGACTTCTCGCCTTTGGCCTGCGAGCAGAAATAGAAATTGGCATTGGCGACATGGCCGATCAGCTCGCCGAAGCTGCGCACTTGTGGCGTCGGCTTGAAGGCGTATTCATCGGCGGGCATCGCATCCGCGGCCTCGGCGAGGTCGCGCCGGATGATGGCGTGCATCGCTTTGGCGGTCGCGGCCATCGATTTCGAGAGCGACTGATCGGCGCCGCCATCGCTGGTCTGCGCTGCGGCTGGAATCGCAAGGCTGACGAGACAGATCGACAACAGAATTACGCGCATGCGCGTGATTATGGATCGTTTCAGGAGCGGCCTTACATGCCCTCGATGTCGCCGAGATCCTTCGCGCGACCGGTTGCGCGCTTGTTGCGAATGAAGTCGTCGCGTCCGATGAAATCGACGTCGACATCGCCAAACGGCCGTCGCATCCGTGCGGGCCACGCCTCATCGAATGTGATACCGGTCAGTTCCGTGAGAATGTCGATGCGCCCGGGCGCGACCCCGATCTGATACGTCACGCCGGGCCGGCTGAAATCGTCGACGGTGACGTCGGTGAGCGGCGCGCCGAACGCCCTCAAGGCTCGCATCGCTCGCGCCGCATTGTCAGGTGTCGCGTCGATCCAAACGTCAAGGTCTCCCGTCGCTCGAGGCTTGCCGTGCAGCGCGAGCGCGTACGCACCAACGATGAGGAAGCGGACGTCAGCGGCGATGAACGCGCGCAACAGATCGACAAAGTCCTGGTTCATCGCGCAACTCGCCTCGCAGACGCCAGAGTTCCTGGCTCAGACGCCAGACTTGGAGAATCCGGTCTCGTTCGGGGATCTGCATCCAGTATTCGAGATCGTGGCGATCGGCTTCGGCCGATGAGTCGAAGCGCCGCGTGACGATCCGTGTGCTGCGGTCGGGCGACTGTTTCGGCACAGCGACATTATGCCCGAACGCCCGCGCCGCACTTCGCGTCGTGGTCGCGGATCGCCCGAACGGCATGTTCACGCGATTGGCGCATCGGCTGACGACGTATTGGCAGTTGAGGCGACGAGTGCCGTCGCGTCATGCACCCACGTCTGGGTCGACCCGGCAATGCACTGCGCGATGAAGTCGATGACGCGCTCGTCCTGGTAGTACTGCGCGTGGAGAAGCCCGACGTCCGTGAATACCTTCTTCAATGCGTCGAGCAGTGACGCACGCGCGGCGGGATCGAGACTGGCGCGCAAGGTGGTGAAGTCGATCGGTCCCGCAGACAGGCGCCGTTCGATGTCCCGCTCGATCGGCTCCGGCACGATCACATCGACCACGCCGTCGGGCACCTGTCCAGTGCGTGCGCCGCGAAAGGCGGCGCCAATCATGTCCATGCCCGGTGCCGACGCCGCCGCCGCTCGCGCGCCCAGCAGAATCGCGAACCGGGTCATCACACCGCCAAACAGCCACGACGGAATGCCGAGCAAGAGATCGATTGGGTACCACAGGGGGTACAGGAGAAACGCGAGCAAGGCAGCGAATGCTTTCACGCTATCCGGAACGCCCGATGACTCGGGCACCTCACCCGAATACAGCGCGTCGTCGAGAGACCGGTTGTTGCGAAGAGCACGCTCGCCCACTTCGTTGACCGAGTGGAAGAAGAGCGTGGCGAGCCGTGGCATGCGCGACAACAGAAACGGGCGCAGTCGAGGCCTGTACGGACGGAACGCGACGGTCAGCATCAGCGACGCGACGATGCCGAGCACACCGCCCAGGAGAGGAAATCGATAGCAGGCGCTGGTGATTCGCTCGGCGATGCGGCAGACCGGGCCGTTCCATACGTTCGACACGACAGCGAAGATGTTCCAGGCGACCCTCCCGATCGCTGAGAAGATGCGACCGAGACGGTCCCACCATCCTGATTGCCGAGATCGTGCGCGCTCTTTGAACGCTCGCGGTTCCACTGCGCCGCCGAGCAGATCGCGCACGTACAGATGCGGCTCGGCCGCAAGATGTGCACAGACTCGTAGCGACTGGATCGCTTCGTCGTGCGCGAATCTCAATGCGATCGCGTCGCCCTCGTACGAGCTCGCCTGACTCGCCGTCGCGTACTCCACGATCGAGAGGAAGACTCCGAGGAGAATCGTGCCCAAGAGAATATGGGTGGCGAAGTCGTCACGGACGCCGAGCCACGCGATTCCGGTCAGCAGCCCCGCGAGGACGAAGACCATCGGCCAGTGCACGCGGCCCATCCACCGGCGCCACGCCGCGCGGTCGTTGAAATGCAGAAACGGCGTGCCGAGACACACCACCGAGCCAAGCTTGCGTTGCGGTCTGTTGAGATACCGCAACGCGCGGCGTACCACGTTGCCACCGTGACTGTGCGCGACGATATGGATGGTCCCGATTCGCTCATCGTTCTGCAACGCGCGAATATACGCGGCCAGATCGTAGGCACCTCGACGGCGTTCCACCTCCGAGTTGTCGCCGCTCCACCCGAACCAGGACGGTCGGCTATCCCACCTCGCGAGGTCGTCGAGATCGAACGAGGCATGACAACGCGCCGTGCTGCCGCGCCGGTGCAGCGCGACGTCCAACGCTTTCGTGAACGATCCGCCGGACTGCCACCACTGCAGTGGCGAGGAGCCGAATCCACTCTCGCGCGGCGGATTCGCGAACGTGCCGTGCACGACGATGACGACGTCGCGCGTTGTGACGTGAGGTTTCCGGACAGCCCACAGCTGATCGAGCGGCGATTCCCCTCTCGCCGCGAGCCCCGCGAGTCGGCCGAGTCGACCCGACTTATCTGGCGTCGGCCGGATCACCTGTCACCGCACTCAGAACGCGTAATCCAATCCGACGATGGTGGTCATGCGGCTCCGCAGCCCGGCATCGGTGAGGGGAAACAGCACGCTGGCTGAGACAAGAACGTTGCCGAACGGATTGAACTTGACGCCACCAGTACCGAGCAGCAGTGTGAGGTTCCCCGGTCGAGGCTGGAATTCATCGAACGTCGCTGTCGACACAGGAAACGTGAGGATTCCCATCTCCACCAATTGCTGCGGGGTGAGATTGAATCCGGGCAGCTTACTCGGATCCGAGTACTCGAATTTGTCGCCGACCAGATCGAGGCGACCGGCGCCGCGCAGCGTCCGTCCAATGATGTCGCCCATGAGCGTGAGTCGCGGGGTGACGACGAACTCCGCCCCTCCCGAATAGTTGATTTCATCTGGAAGCGACGCGGACACTTGCTCGGCAAGGGTCCCCGCGACGTCTCCCTGGGCCAGCGTGTACCCAACGTTCACGTGCTCACCGACACGTCCGCGTTGCGACGAAGCGACGAGCAGCAGCTTCGCCTGAACGCCTCCCGCGCCCAGCAGATCGTTCTCGTCACCGGTCGGGAAGCGGATGTCGACGCCCGCTGCCACACCACCGCCGGCCGCATTCAGGAGACGGTATTTCGTTCGCAGGACCACATCGCCGATCCCGCTCGCGTGGCCATCGTGTTCCACCGTTTGCGTGGCGTTGGGGTTGCCGTATTCGAACGTGTGCGTCTCTGGCGCACAGTTGGTCGGCGGTGGATTGGGCACGATGAGGAGACCGCCACAGGTCACGAGCCGGTCGATTCGCGCCACCACGCGTGCATCCAACTGCACCCTGACAAACGGAACGGCAACACCGACGTCCCAGCGATCGGTGAGGCCGTAGTTCGCGAACACGGCGGTGGTGTCGGTGGTGGCCTTGAGGAAAAGCGACGCCTGGATGATGTCGCCCTCGAACGGAACGGTCAGCCGCGTGCCGTTCGGTGTCGTCGAGAACTCGGAATAGGGAGGGCCGGGCAGGAGGTTGAACGTGCAGCAATCCTGATGACGCAGATAGAACTTGATCGAGCCGTCACGCAGATTCTGTCCTTCGAACGTGTTGTAGGAGGTGTGCTGATAGTTGAAGCCGACACTGAGCTTCCGACGGCCGATGGTCAGTGCCCGCTCGGCGAACATGGGACCGAAGCTCGGACTGCCGCGCCGGAACGTGCCCACCGTCTCGTCGAACACGTATGTGAGGCCGCCAGTCGACGATCCCAGCGGGAACGTCGAGAACTGTTTGGCCATTTGTGTATTGAAGCTTTGAACGATGCCGATGACGGGATTATTCGGATCGTTGGTGAGCGGACTGAAGTGCGCCGAGTGCACCGGGCCAAGCATGCCCGGCAGCAAGACGACGTCGCGCAGGATGAGATCAGGCAACACCTGCGCGAGCGGAAGATGCTGCGCGCGGGCCGGCGCGGCCATCGACAGCAGGAGGAGACCGGCACACGCATGGACCGCGGACTTGCGAACGCGCCTCTTCATGACCCCCTCGGATGTGAGTGCGGGATGGATGCGTTGGGGGTCAGTCTAGCATCGCCGACGGCGACTTACGCGCGCATGCTTGGACGCAGCGCGCTGGGGCCGTCGTCGTCTTTGCGAGACGGATCGCGGGGCGTGATGGGATCCTCGGGCTCGTTGTTCTGCCGCGCCTGGCGGTCTTTGACGAAGAGCACGATCACCGCGATGAAGCTGAAGATCGCCAGGACGAATGGACCGAATTCGAAGAACAGCACGGTATCACCTCAGAGTACTACCCCTCGACTCGCTTCGCGAGTCGAAGGGGCCCAGCGTTGCCCGTTACGACGCGGTTTTCTTGAAACGCAGAACCGCTAATCCAACGATGCCGAACGTGTAGAGCGACAGCAGACCAATCGG
>Ga0075434_100005989_pt1 | contig 11127 bp, 10 predicted proteins | sample RhiMethybrSRZTD3_FD_75298 | JGI IMG/M metagenome (GOLD analysis project Ga0075434, IMG submission 75298) | Populus rhizosphere microbial communities from Tennessee, USA - Rhizosphere MetaG P. TD hybrid SRZTD3 | ecosystem: Host-associated > Plants > Roots > Rhizosphere > Soil | place: USA...
CGGCGCGTGGACCGGCGTCGCCAGCGAGTCGCTCGAGTGCGGCCGCGCCCGCTTCCAGCGCGGTGAGTACGACGACGCCGCCAAGGCGCTCGAGAGCGCGATCAAGACCCCGGATCGTGACGTGCTGCGCGAGGCTCGCTACTGGCTCGGCGAGACGTACTACCGTCTCGGCCGGATCGAGCAGGCCGACTGGGCGTTCCGCCAGGTGGTGCAGGACGCCACGCGCACGGAATTGCGGCCGTGGGCGCTGCACTCGAGCGGCTGGACGGCGCTGCGCATCGGTGACGCGCCGCGCGCGCGTGACGCGTTCAGCTCGGTCCTCAGCACCGCCGCGCCGGCGCCGATGGAGCCGTGGGCGCGCCATGGCCTCGCCCTGGCTCAGTACGCGCTCGGCCGCTACGGCGACGCGGTGCAGACGTGGACGCAGCTGCTCGAGCGCGGCGCGCCCGCGGCGCTCGCGCGCGACGTTCTCTTCTGGCACGGCGACGCGCTCGGCCGCGTCGACGAGCCCGGCCGCGCCGAGGCCGACCTCAAGCGGTTCGTGGACGGCGGCGCCCATCCGCTGCTGGCCACGGCCCAGCTTCGCCGGGCGTGGTGGGCGCTGGCGGCCGGTCACGCGCCGGAGGCGCTCGCGGCGATCCGCGCGTACACGCCGCCCGCGAGCGGGGCCGAGCGCGACTGGGGCGAGGCAGCGCTGGCGCTGGCGCTGCTGGCCAACGGCGACTGGAAGGCCGCGCGCGATGCGGCAGCGGGGCTCGGCGCTCGCCGCTCGCCGCTCACCGTGCCGCTGCTGCTGCGTCTGATCCGCGCGGCGGCGGAGATGCCCCAGACGGCCGAGGTCGACGCCATCGTGCAGGACGCGCTGGCCGCCAATGTCACGCCGGCGGCGCGCGCCTGGGTGCTCATCGCCAAGGGCGAGATCGACCGCGGCAAGGGCAACCGCGACGACGCGCGCACGCAGTTCGATCTCGCGCGGCAGGTGAGCCCCGGCACGCCGGCGGCGGCTCAGGCCGCGTTCCGGCTGGCCCGCGTCGACTTCGAGCTGCGGGAGTTCGCGCAGTCGCAGACGGATCTCACCGTGCTGGCCAGTACGAGCGGGCTGCCGCCGGAGCTCCGCGCAGCCGTGCTGCACCTGCAGGGCGAGGCCGCCTATCAGGCCGGTGACTACGCGGCCTCGGGCGCCGCCTTCCGTCGCGCGCTCGTCGAGTTCCCCGGCGGGCCCGAGGCGCCGATGGTGCGCCAGGCGGTGGCGTGGACGTCTCTGCGCCAGGGCCGGGCCGATGTCGCGCGTCGTGAATTCCTCGAGTTCGTGCGCGCCACCCCGGATCACCCCAACGCGGTGGACGCCCTCGAGCTGGCCGCCGAGCTGGCGCTGGCCGCCGGGCAGTACGCGGAGGCGCGCGAGCTGCTCGATCGCGTGGTGCAGACGTACCCCACGCATCCGCGCGCCGATTTCGCGCGGATCAACCGCGCGATTCTGCTCGTGCGCACCGGCGAGGCGGCGGAGGGCAAGGCCGCGATGACGGACTGGCTCGGCCGCGCGCCGTTCCCCGCGCTCTTCGGACGGGCCCACGCCACGCTGGCGGTGGCGCTGCTCGACGCCGGCGACACCGCGGGCGCGCAGAAGGAGCTCGCGCTCGCGCGCAAGGAAGGACTCGGCGCCTTCGCCGGCGCCGGCGACGGCGTCATCGCGCTCAAGCAGAAGCGCTGGGATGAGGCCGTCAAGCGGTTCGAGGAAGCGCGCGACGCCGGCACGCCGGACGTCGTCGCGCTCGCCGAGTACGGCATCGCCGTGGCCGGTGTCGCCCGCGGCAAGCTCGCCGACTTCAAGCAGCCTGCCGCCGCCGCGCTGAGTACCGTGCCGCCGGGGCCCCGCGGCGCCGAGCGCGCCGGTGCGCTGCTCTACGTGCTCACCGGGATCGCGGTCGAGGACAAGGACTGGCCGAGGGCGCTCGGCTCCGCGAAGCGGCTGGTGAGCGAGCAGCCGGCACACGAGGCCGCCGACGACGCGCTCGAGCGCGTGGGCGCCGCCGCGGCCCAGGCGCAGGCGTGGGCGGTGGCCAGCGAGGCCGACACGCTGCTGCGCCAGAAGTATCCCGACAGCCCGTTCGTCCCCGGCGCGCGGCTGCGCCTCGCGCAGGCGCTCGTGGAGACCGGCAAGGCGGGCGAGGCGCGGGCCGAGATCGAGAAGATTGCGGCCGAGACGCCGAACGATCCGCGCGCCGTTCTGCTGCTGGCGCGGGTCCGCGAGGTGGCCGGCGATCGCGCCGGCGCGCTCGAGGCCTATTCGCGCGCCGCGCGCGAGAGCCGCGGCCCCGAGTCGAGCGCGACGGCGCTCATGGGCCACGCGCGGCTGCTGGTGCAGGATCAGCGCTGGGATCAGGCGCGCGCCATCCTCGAGCGGCTGCTGAAGAGCGACGAGACCGCCGTGGCCGCCGAGGCGGCGCAGACGATGGGCGACGCGTACGCGGGCGAGGGCGACGTGCTGGCCGCGGCCGAGTATTACCTGACGGCGGCGTACATGGCGCCGTCGACGCCGCCCGGCCGCCGCGGCCTGCTCGGCGCCGCCCGCGCCTTCGCCACGCTCAAGCAGCCCGAAGCCGCCGCCACCGCCTGCCGCAAGCTGCTGACACAGTCCGACCTGCCCAGCGATCTCGCCACCGCCGCCCGCCAGGGCCCCTGCGCCTCGACTCGCTGACCGGAGTAACATTCCGGGCATGAAGGCCTACGGCGGGCGCATTCTCTTCGTCGACTGCACGACCGGGCGCTCGCGCGTGGAGCCGCTGGTCGAGACCACGGCGCGCGCGCTGCTCGGCGGCAACGGCCTCGCCGCGCGGGTGCTTCACGATCACGTGCCGGCCGGCATCGACGCCCTCGATCCCCGCAGCGCCATCGTGTTCGCCGTGGGCCCGATCACCGACACGACGGTGCCGGGCAACAGCCGCGCGCTCGCCGCCGCCAAGTCGCCGCTCACCGGGCTGTTCTTCGACTCGACGTTCGGCGGCCGCTGGCCGGCGACGCTCAAGCGCACCGGCTTCGACGCCATCGTCCTCACGGGTCGCGCGGCGGCGCCCTCGTACGTGGTCGTGGACGAGACGGGCGCGCGCCTCGAGCCGGCCGCCGCGCTCTGGGGACGCTCCACGCGCGACACGGTGAACGCGCTGGTGGCCGCCGAGGGCGCCGACGCCGACGCGATCGCGATCGGCCCGGCCGGCGAGCGCGGCGTGCGCTTCGCCGCACTGGCGCACTACTGGAAGAACCGCGAGGCGGTGGCCGGCCGCGGCGGGCTCGGCGCGGTGCTCGGCAGCAAGAACGTCAAGGCCGTCGTGGTCAAGGGCGCGCGCAAGACCGAGATCGCCGATCCCGCCGCGCTGAGGGCGCTGCTCGACGAGACGCGCGAGCCGCTCAAGAAGGGCACGGCCGCGCTGTCGAGCTTCGGCACGCCGTTCCTGGTCGGACCCATCAATGCGATCGGCGCGCTCGGCAGCTTCAATCTACGCCGCGAGGTCTTCGACCAGGCCCGGGCCGTGGGCGGCGAATCTATGAAGGAGCATTACCACGACCGTGACACCACGTGCCTGAAATGCCCGGTGGCGTGCGGCAAACAGTACGCGATCAAGGAGGGCGAGTTTGCGGGCACGAAGGCCAAGATGCCGGAGTACGAGTCGATCTTCGCCCTCGGCCCCATGCTCGGCATCGCCGAGCCCGAGGCGCTGATTCTCGCCAACGATCTCTGCGATCTGCTGGGGCTGGACACGATCTCGATGGGCGTGACGCTGGCCTTCGTCTGCGAGGCGCTCGAGCGCGGCTGGCTCTCCGACAAGGACGTCGGCGTGCCGTTCGGCTGGGGCGACTGGCGCGGCATGCTGAAGCTGGTCGAGATGACGGCGCGGCGCGAGGGCTTCGGCGACCGCCTGGCCGACGGCGCGTGGCGGCTGGCGGAGTCCGTCCACCCGGAGGGCACGAGGCTCGTGTACGCGGTCAAGCGCCTGGAGCTGCCGGCGCACTCGGCGCGCGCGCTCAAGGGGCTGTCGATCGGCTACGCCACCGCCACGCGCGGCGGCAGCCACCACGACACTCGGCCGACGCCGCAGTACGCGCCCACGTTCGATCGCCGCTCGACCGCCGACAAGCCCGCGTTCGCCGCGCGCAGCCAGCACTTCACCGCGGTCGGCGACTCGCTGGTCATGTGCCGGTTCACCTCGGAGCGAGGCTTCGGCCTGTTCCTCGACGAGCCGTACGCGCGCATGGTCCGCGCCGTCACCGGCTGGGACGTCAGCGTGGCCGAGCTCGAGGGAATCGGCGAGCGGATCGTCAACCTCGAGCGTCTCTTCAACGTGCGCGAGGGCGTGCGCCGCGCCGCCGACGTGCTGCCCTGGAAGGTCATGCACGAACCGATCCCCGACGGCCCCTCGGCCGGCATGTACTGCCCCCCAGACGAGCTGGCTGCGATGCTGGACACCTACTACGCTCTCCGCGGGTGGGACGCCGACGGCGTGCCGACCGCGCCCCGCCTGGCCGCGCTCGGGCTCTAGCCCGGGCCAAGCCGTGGCAGCCCTGGTCAACGGCATGTAGATTGAAGGCAGGGGCTGGAGGAGATCTATGCCCCCGCTCGCGTACACGGCCCTTACCGCCTCGATCGTGCTCAGCGCCCTCGGCGCGGTCGTCATCTGCCTCCTGACGGCGTTCTACGGCTTCACCCCCGAAGGGGAGGAATCGCCCGCCCGGAGTTCGCGCCGGGCGCTGCTGACCCGCGTCGGCCACGCGGTGGCCGCCGGATGCTTCGCCGCCACCGCGATCCTGCTGGCCGTCGTGATCGGTCAGCCGGTCCGCTCGACCTCCGTGCCCGCTCCCGACGGGCGCGTGCCCGCGCTCGACGCGAAGATCGACGCGCAGACCCAGCGACTGCACGGCGTCGAGCAGCGGATGAAGGATTCCGAGCACACGCTGGAACGGCTCGAGATGGAAGTCTCGGAAGTGGCCGCGCGCCGCATGGGGCCCGAGGCGGCGGTGACGGAGCCGCCGGCGAAGATCGCGGACAAGCCCGTGCCGGCGCCGAAGAACGCGCCACGGTCGCGCGCCACGGTGACGGCGGCGAAGCCACCGGCGCCTCCGGCCCCGAAGCCGGCCGACCGGGCGATCACGGTCACGCCAGCCGAGCGGCCCGCGACGGTCGAGCGGCCCGCGCCGAGCACCGCACCACCGCCGCCGGTCCCCGTGCCGACGGAGCGCGCATTCGCGCCGAAGCCGCAAGATGAGCCCGCGGCGTCGCCGGGACCTCCGCCGGCCGCGCAAGCGCCCGCCCCGGCGCCGGCCGCGCCCGCCCCGGCGCCCTCAGCGCCTGCGCGCTCCAGTGAGTCGGCGGCGGGGAACGATGTTCGATCGAAGTTCCAGAACGACTGGCGAGCGATCCAGCGCGGGTGGGACCGCGCGGCGGACGATCTGCGGCGTGCGCTGGCGCCGCTGCGGAAGGGCGACTAGCCCCGCATCACTCGCAGACGGTGACCCAGCCGCCGCTGTACTGGGTCTTGGTGCAGCGCGCGGCCGGCTCGCCGCTGCGCTCGAGCACTCCCTTGAGATGGCGCTCGGCCTCGGCCTCGGTCACCGGCCGCGTGACGCGGTTGGGCTCGGAGGCCGCGGACGCCGCCGTTCCCCGAGGGCCGAGAATCACGGTCGAGGGCGACGGTGCGATGGCGCTGGGCGGCGCGGTGGGCTCGCTCGGCGCCGGCGCGGCGGCCGTGGCGCTGGGGGCGGCGTCGCCGCCTTGCTCGGGCCGGGTCTCGTCGCCCCCGGCGGCGCTCGGTGCCGCCGCGCCGCCGACGGACGTCGTGACACCGCCGGAGGTTCCTCCCTGGCCGAGACAACTCGCCATGTCCGTCCACGAGACACTGCCGCTCTCGCAGCGCGCCCAGGCATCGGGCGCCGCAGAGGCGCGCGCGCGTGTCGCGCGATCCTGCGCGCTGCGCTCGGTGAAGAGGCATCGCACTTGCGCCTGCGTCGACGGCTGCGTCGCGCGGCAGTAGGCGGTAACGTCGGCGGGCGGCCCTGCCGCGACCGGCCGCGCCACCAGGCTCACCGCGCCCACCACGACGAGCGAGACGACCAGCCTGCGCATCCCGGCCAGTGTAGCGCACGGCCCACTGCGGCCGGAACTGTCGCGCGCGAGCCGGCCGCCCAGTCCACGTGGGATCTAGCGTGCCGGTCTGGGAATAGCGTGGCCCCGCGCGGCGTCGGACAGGTGGAGAGCGTGCAGGAAGAAGGAGTCTGAGGACATGAACGGAACACTACGACGCGTGATCTTGACGCTGCTGCTGGCGAGCGTGGTCGGAATCGGCGTGTCGGGATGCTTCATCCCGTTTCCCGTAGGCGACGGCCACGGGCATCATCATCATCGCCGATAGCAGGAAAATGGTAGTCAGGGACGCCGAGGACGTCTCGCGGTAAACTCGTCTCGCACCTCAGCGGAATCCTGACACGGGCGGATAGCTCAGCTGGAAGAGCGCGGCCCTTACAAGGCCGAGGTCGCAGGATCGAAACCTGCTCCGCCCACCACCACCGTCATCAGCGCTGCGGGCTGCCCGGGCTCTGGTACTCGCAGAAGCCCATGTCGGCGTGCCACCAGCCGCCGTGGCGCTCGCACTCGGCCTGCGGGGTGAACGCCGGTGACGCGGCCGGCCACGACGCGGCGGAACATCCAGCCAGCGCGAAGATCCCCAGCAGCACGATCGCCGACAAGCGTGTCATGACGGTCCCCTTTCAGCCGCATCGAGCAGTGCAAGGCGCGTGCTGGGTGTCCGGGGTTGCGTTTGCCGCCGGCGGGTGCGGTAAGATGCCCCGCCGGCGGCGAGCCGGGAAAGGCGGGGGCGGATGGCCGAGCGGCGGATCTGGCTGGTCCGGCACGGAGAGACGGAGTGGAGCAAGAGCGGCCAGCACACGGGGCGCACCAACATCGCGCTGACCGCCAACGGCGAGCGACAGGCCAAGTCGCTCGGCAAGCTCCTGGCCGGCAAGAAGTTCGCGCTTGTGCTGGCCAGCCCCATGGGACGGGCGCAGGCGACGGCGCGGCTGGCCGGGATCAACGAGTTCGAGGTGACCGAGGACCTGCACGAGTGGAACTACGGCATCTACGAGGGGATCACCACCAAGTCGGTCCGCGAGAAGCAGCCCGACTGGACGATCTGGGAGACGCCGATCCCCGAGGGCGAGACGGTCGACCAAGTCGGCGTGCGCTGCCGGCGGCTGATCGAGCGCTTCGAGAAGGTGGACGGCAACGTGGCGTGCTTCGCGCACGGCCACATCCTGCGCATCCTCGGCGCGTGCTGGATGGGGCTGCCGCCGATCCACGGCCGCAATCTCGGCCTGCACACCGCGACGCTCAGCATCCTCGGCTACGAGCGCGAGACGCGCGTGATCGAGGTCTGGAACCAGTCGCCGTCGAGGGAATCGTCCGCCGAGCCCTGAGCCTCAGGCGGCGGCCAGTCCCGCCTCCGGCCGCCGCCGCACTTCCACGAAGCCGTCCCGCAGGCGCGTCTCGAAGCATGGTTGCGGCATCGTGGCCGGGCCGTCGAGCACGCGGCCGTCCGCGAGCGCGAACCGCGAGCCGTGCCACGGACACACGATACTGTCGTCGCGCACTTCGCCCTCGGCGAGCGGACCGCCCAGGTGACTGCAGCGCTCGCCGATCGCGTACACGCGGCCGTTGCGCTTGACCAGGACGACCCGCAACCCGTCGATCTCCGCGCGCACGGGCTGGCCTTCGCGCAGCTCGCTCTCGCGAAGCGCGCGCAGGAAGCCTTCCGGCTCCTCGCGCTGGGCGTGGTCGACGCCCACGCGCTCGCGATAGACCAGCCGACCGCCGAGCCAGGCGGAGGCCATGACCATCCCGAAGCCGGCGACGGCCAGCGAGCGGCCGGCCCCACGCGAGCCGCGCCGGCGCACGACCAGCGAGCCCGTGTAGAGCCCGAGCGCCACCGTGTTCAGCGCGGCGTGCGCCAGTCCGGTGCGCCGGGCGGTGCCGTTGGTGTGCTGCCAGTCGGTGAGCCCCGCCAGCGCGGCGCCGACGGCGCCCACGATGCCGACGAGGATCGCGTCGTCGGCGCGCCGGCGCGCGGCCGTCTGCCATGGCCAGCCGCGGCTGCCCGCATCGAGGGTGTCGAAGACGAGCGCGGTCGTCCAGGCGCCGAGGGGCACGTCCGTGAGCGCGGGATGCAGCGGGTGGCCGAGCCACGTGCCGTGCAGGAAATTCTTCACGGCTCGGCCGGCGTTCCCGCCGGCCTTGAAGGCGGCTGCGACCGCCCGCTGCAAGGCGTCCTCGACCGGGGCCATCCACTCCTGTCGTTCGATTCCCCGCGCTGCACTCTCGGCGAGGCCGCTCAACCGCGCGTCACTCATCGTGTGTTCCTCTTCGCCGGTGTGCTCGACTTGGGGGCGGGCGGTGTCGACGGGCTCGCGGCCGGCACGATGTCGTTCTCCTTGCGCGCCTCGTAGCGGGGCGCGGCCTCGATCTTGGCCAGGTCGACGAGCGCCAGCAGCCGGCTCTCGTGATCCGGGTCGCGCTGCAGCTTCAGGTCCGACCACTTCACGACGAGCTTGGTGGCGCCCATGCCCAGCACGCCGCCCTTGCTGATCACGGCGTGGGTGACCTTGCCGTCCTTCTGGCTGACGATCAGCTGCTCGATCGGACCGATGTCGTTACCGTCAGTGGCCTGCACCTTGGTGCCGATGAGCTTGCTGGTCTCGATCGCGCCGGCCTCCGGTGACCACGCCGGGCGCTGCGCGTCGTCGGTGCGAGGCGCGGTGGTGGCGTCGCCGGACGGGCGCGTCTGGGCCGAGGCGCCGGTGGCGACACCCAGCGCGAGCAGGAACGCGGTGATGGCGAGCCCAGGCTTCTTCACGGCAGAGTCCTCCTGTCGCGCATACGGGAGCAAAGGGGATGCCGCCGACTGTGCTATTTTCGTGGGGCCATGCTCGCGCCCCGCGGACTTGCGCTCGCGCTCGTCACCCTCGCCGTCGCGATCCTCGTCGCGCCGGCGCTCGCGCAGCAGGGCTTCCGGATCACGTACGAGGTCGACGACAGCCGGCCCGGCCGCGCGCGGCTCAACGGAAAGCTCACCAACGAGCGCGGCGACGACGTGTTCGACGTGAGCGTGACCGCGGAGGCTCTCGATGCGCGCGGCAAGGTGGTGGCGCGCGGCATCAGCTTCGTGGATGCCCGCATCGCGCGCGGCGACACGCGCATGTTCTCGGTCACCGTGCCGTCCGTGCCGGGCGCGACGACCTTCCGGGTGATGGTGAGCTCCTTCCGGCCCGGCATCTCCAGCCAGACCCCGCAGAGCTGACGCTCTCCTGACGGTCGGACCGTTCGGCTCCTCACGAGCCGTGCCACTCGGCGCGTCGTTTTTGCTCCGGGTCCAGAAAGTTATTTCAGGGGTTGCCGCCATCCACCGCGTTGGTTACGGTGGTCGTCTCGCGCGACGTGCGAAACACCGAGCAGGGGAGTGGATCATGGACAGTTGGTGGAACGAGATCGACGACCAGGTGCAGGGCTGCCTGGAGCGCCAGGGCGCGATGGCGCCGGCGGAGATCGCCCGCCAGCTCGGCCTCTCGGAGGGCGCGGTCGCGTCGGTGCTGTCGATGCTCGCGCAGGAGGGCAAGCTGCGCATCGCACGCGTCGAGCTGTCGAAGCGCGACGACGGCCGCCAGCTCTCGCTGTAACCGCGGCGGGGTCCGGCGGCCTGCGCGACATGGTACACTCTGGACCGCGTGGGCTCGTGGTGCAGCCTGGTTAGCACACTGGACTGTCAATCCAGAGGCCGCGGGTTCAAGTCCCGTCGAGCCCGCCATTCATTCTGCGGTGTGGCCGCCGTCACAGGCGGCCACACCGCGTTCAAGCCCTTCCGCGGCAGCTCCTTCGAGGTGAGGTCATGAGCGGGACGCCGCCTATGCTGCCGTTCACGATGGACCAGGTGGTCAGTCGTCGCGGTGATCCGGCCTTCGGGGCCGGGCGTGTCGCGGGCTACATCCTCACGCCGCCGCCGCTGGTGCTGATTCGCTGGCCCGGCAAGCCCTCGACCTTCGAATCGCCGCAGGCCCTGGTCGAGGCGCGCCCGGCCGCCTAGCGCGCCGTTCTCAGCGGAACGCGAAGCCCGTGTAGCCGGCGGCCGCGACCTCCTCGCACTTTTCACGGTACTTCGGCGCGCCGCCCGCATAGACGATGAACGTGCGCTTGTCCTTGCCCGCCACGTTGGAGTTGATGCCCATCATCCACGAATCGACCTGGGTGAAGAGCATGCGGCGGCCGGTGTCGTGCACGTGCTGCGTCCACTCGCGTTCCGCGTCCGGCGTCGCCTCCACGCGGGCGTGGCCGCGCTCGCGCATGCGCGCCAGGAGCGCGGTCACCCAGTCCACGTTCTGCTCGATGCAGCGCGGGATGTTGCAGAAGGTCGCCGCGTTGTGGGGGCCGACCAGCGTAAAGAGGTTCGGGAAGCCCTCGATCTGGAGACCGAGGTAGGTGCGGGGACCGTCGCCCCACTTGTCGCGCAGCCGCCGGCCGGCGCGCCCGCGGATCTCGATGCGGTCGAAGGCGCCGGTGATCGCGTCGAAGCCGGTGGCGTAGATCAGCATGTCCAGCGGGTAGTCCGTCTCGCTCGTCCGCACCCCGGCGGGCGTGATGCGCTCGATCGGCGTGGCGCGGATGTCGACGAGGCGCACGTTCGGCTGGTTGTAGACCTCGTAGTACCCGGACTCGAGCGGTACGCGGCGCGTGCCGAAGCCGTGGGTGGTGGGGATCAGCTTCTCGGCGATCGCCGGGTCCTTCACGCGCTGCCGGATCTTTCGCCGCATGAAGTCGGTGATGGTGGCGTTGGCCTCCGCGTTGATCAGCACGTCCTTGAAGTTCCCCATCCAGATTCCGAAGCCGGGCTCCCGGTAGAGCTTCTCGAAGAACGCCTCGCGCTCCTCGGCGCTCACCTCGAGGGCCTTGCGCGGGTCGGAGTCGTGGATGAAGCAGCCGAACGACTCGCGGCATCGCGCGAAGATCTCCGCGTACGAGGCCTTGATCCGCGCCTGGTCGGCCGGGTGGATCGGACTGTTGTGCAGCGGCGCGCACCAGTTCGGCGTGCGCTGGAA
>Ga0075434_100005990_pt1 | contig 11127 bp, 9 predicted proteins | sample RhiMethybrSRZTD3_FD_75298 | JGI IMG/M metagenome (GOLD analysis project Ga0075434, IMG submission 75298) | Populus rhizosphere microbial communities from Tennessee, USA - Rhizosphere MetaG P. TD hybrid SRZTD3 | ecosystem: Host-associated > Plants > Roots > Rhizosphere > Soil | place: USA...
CGGGACGGGGGTCGGCCCGCCGCTGCCGCCCTCGGCGGCGGTCCGCCCGGGCCGCTCCGCCGGCCGCCGCTCCGCCGGCCGCCGGTCCGCCTCTCGCGGCGCCCGCCGGTCAGCGTCGCGCGGCTGCCGCCGGTCCGTCTCCCGCGGGGCGGTCGGCTCGGCCGCCGCCCGCGCGGCCACGGCCAGCGGGGTGACGGCGGTGATCGTCCGCGCGTGGAACTCCTCGGCGCTCAGCTGCTCCGCGGCCGGGTCCTCCGCCTGCAGCGCGCGCCGGCCGAGGTCGAGGCTCCAGTGCGCGGCGTGCGCGCTGTCCCCGTGCCGCCAGCTCAGCCGGACCGCCCACCGCCCGTCCTCCCGGCGCCAGGCGTCCCACTCCAGCGTGGCCGCGTCCGTACCCCGCCCGACCAGCCGTTCCTCGACCAGGTCGCCGAGCTGCTCGGAGGCGCGCGGACGCACCGGCGCCGTCCGCGCCTGGGCGACGACCCTGGACCGCTCCTGCAGCACCGGGTACGCGAACCGGAGCACCCGGTCCAGGGCCATCCCGGCCGACGCCGCGACCTGCTCGGCCGACTCGCCGGCCCGTACCCGGGCCTGGATCTCCCGCGGGCGCAACGGGTTGTCCGACTCGATCTCGATCTGCCCGAGCCGGGTCAGGTCGCCGCGGCAGGCCGCCCGCACCCGCTCGTCCAGAGGCAGCCGGTAGGACTCACCGGTCGGGCTCTCCAGCAGCAGGCTGTCGCCTTCCTCGGCGAGCCCGACGAGCCGCAGCTGCCGCATCCGCACCGCCTCCGCCCCGTCGAGATCCGCCGTCGGTCCAGGCTAAAGACCCATCCGCGTCTCGCCGGGTCGCGACACGCAGGCGGCGGCCACCCGCACGACAGGACGCGGATCTACCCGAGCTTCTCCACCACCGTGTCGATGCAGACCGTGAGCGCCTCGACGTCGTCCGGGTCGACCGCGGGAAACATGCCGATCCGCAGCTGGTTGCGGCCGAGCTTCCGGTACGGCTCGGTGTCCACGATCCCGTTCGCCCGCAGCACCTTCGCGACGGCCGCCGCGTCCACCGAGTCGGCGAAGTCGATCGTGCCGACGACCAGCGAGCGCAGCGCCGGGTCGGTCACGAACGGCGTCGCGTACGGCGACTTCTCGGCCCAGGTGTAGAGCCGCGAGGACGTGTCCGCGGTGCGGGCCACCGCCCAGTCGAGCCCGCCGTTGGCGTTGATCCACTCGATCTGGTCGGCCAGCAGCCAGAGCGTCGCCACCGCCGGCGTGTTGTACGTCTGGTCCTTGGTCGAGTTGTCCAGCGCGGTGGCCAGGTCGAGCGACGGCGGGATCCAGCGGTCCGAGCCGGCCAGCGACGCCACCCGGTCGAGCGCGGCCGGCGAGAACAGGCCGATCCACAGCCCGCCGTCGGAGCCGAAGTTCTTTTGCGGTGCGAAGTAGTAGACGTCGGCGCGGCTGACGTCCACCGGCAGCCCACCGGCGCCGGAGGTGGCGTCGATCAGCACCAGCGCGTCGTCGTCCGTCCCGGCCGGCCGGGTGATCTGCGTCATGACCCCGGTCGAGGTCTCGTTGTGCGGCCAGGCGTACACGTCCACGCCAGGCTCCGGTCGCACCGCCGGCGCGCTGCCCGGCTCGGCCGTCATGATCACGGGGTCGGCCAGGAACGGCGCGCCCTTCGTCACGTCGGCGAACTTCGAGCCGAACTCGCCGAAGGCGAGGTGCTCGGCCCGCTCCCGCACCAGCCCGTACGCCGCCGCGTCCCAGAACGCGGTCGCCCCGCCGTTGCCGAGCACGACCTCGTACCCGTCCGGCAGCGAGAACAGCGCCGCGAGGCCGGACCGGGTCCGGTGCACGAGGTCCTTCACCGGCGCCTGGCGGTGCGAGGTGCCCATCACCGCGGCCCCGGCGGAGGCCAGCGAGGCCAGCGCCTCCGGGCGCACCTTGGACGGCCCGCAGCCGAACCGGCCGTCGCGGGGCTTGATCTCGTCGGGCAGGACGATCTGAGCTGAGGTCACCTCTCCATGGTCGGCTACGCCGTCGGCGTCTTGTACTGGGGGGGCATCTCGGCCCAGCCCGCGACGTCCTCGGGCTTGCGCGGTCCAGGGCCGACGTACCGGGCCGACGGCCGGATCAGCTTGTTCAGCCGCTTCTGCTCCATGATGTGCGCGCTCCACCCGGCCGTCCGGGCGCAGGTGAACATCGACGTGAACATGTGCGGCGGGACCTCGGCGAAGTCGAGCACCACCGCCGACCAGAACTCCACGTTCGTCCGGAGTGGACGGTCCGGGTAGCGGTTGGTGAGCTCCTCGATCGCCGCCTTCTCCAGCGCCTCGGCCACCTGGACCCGGCGCGAGCCGAGCTCCTTGGCGGTGCGCCGGAGCGTGCGGGCGCGCGGGTCCTCGGCCCGGTAGACCCGGTGCCCGAATCCCATCAGCCGCTCCTTGCGGTCGAGCACGCCCTTGACGTAGCCGACCGGGTCGCCGGAGCGTTCGACGTCGTCGAGCATCTTGAGCACCCGGGACGGCGCGCCGCCGTGCAGCGGCCCGGACAGCGCGCCGATCGCGGCGGAGATCGCCGCGGCGACGTCGGCGCCGGTGGACGCGACGATCCGGGCGGTGAACGTGGACGCGTTCATCCCGTGCTCGGCCGCCGAGACGAAGTAGGCGTCGACGGCCTTGACGTGACCGGGGTCAGGCTCGCCGCGCCAGCGGATCATGAACCGCTCGACGATCGTCCTGGCCTTGTCGATCTCGCTCTGCGGTACGGCCGGCAGCCCGAGCCCGCGCGCGGACTGTGCCACGAACGACATCGCCGTGACCGAGATGCGGGCAAGGTCGTTGCGGGCCTGGTCCCCGTCGATGTCGATGAGCTGCTCCAGGCCCCAGTGCGGCGCCATCATCGCGATCGCGCTCTGGACGTCGACCCGGATGTCGCCGGAGTGCACCGGGATCGGGAACGGCTCGGCCGGCGGCAGCCCGGGGTTGAACTCGCCGTCCACCAGCAGGCCCCAGACGTTGCCGAACGCCACCCGGCCGACGAGGTCCTCGATGTCGACCCCGCGGTAGCGCAGCGCGCCGCCTTCCCTGTCCGGCTCGGCGATCTCGGTCTCGAAGGCGACGACGCCCTCCAGCCCCGGCTTGAACTCCTCGGGCATGCGCACTCCCCGACTCGGCTGGCGTTATGGCTGCCATCTTGCCCACCCGCTGTCACGTTGACGACACCGGAAGCCGCAGGGGTCGCCGGAGGAGGAAAATCGGCTGGTGCCTGATCTCAGTTCTGTGACCGGCGTGCGGCGCACGTACGCCCGGGGTGCCCTGTCCGAGGCGGACCTGGCTGCGGACTGGCTCGGGCAGTTCACCCGCTGGTACGACGAGGTGGCGGCGTCCGGCCTCGTGGTGGAGCCGAACGCGATGGTGGTGGCGACGGCATCGCCGGACGGCCGGCCGTCGGTGCGCACGGTGCTGCTGCGCGGCGTATCGGCGGACGGTTTCGAGTTCTTCACCAACTACGGCTCCCGCAAGGGGCGGGAGATCGCCGCGAACCCGTCCGTCGCGCTGATCTTCTCCTGGGTGCCGGCCGAGCGGCAGGTGATCGTCACCGGGACCGCGGCCAGGATGACCCGGGCGGAGTCGGCCGCGTACTGGGAGTCGCGGCCGGCGGAGTCCCGGCTGGCGTCGGCGGCCAGCCCGCAGTCGACGGTGGTCGCGTCCCGGGCCGAGTTGGAGGCGGCGGTCGACGCGCTCGCCGCCACCCACCCGGACCGGGTGCCGCTGCCCGACGGCTGGGGCGGGTTCCGGGTCGCGCCGGACTCGGTGGAGTTCTGGCAGGGTCGGCCGGCGCGGCTGCACGACCGGCTGCGGTACCGGCGGTCGGACGGGACCTGGGTCGTCGAGCGGCTCGCTCCGTGACCGGTCGGCTGCGCGCGATCGCGATCGACACCAAGCCGCTGCGACACCCCGACTACCGCCGGCTGTTCGTCGGCCAGGGGGTGTCGTTCGTCGGCTTCCAGGTCACCGCGGTGGCCGTGCCGGTGCAGGTGTACGCGATCAGCCGGTCGTCGTTCTGGGTCGGCGTGCTCGGCCTGGTCGGGCTGGTGCCGCTGATCGTGTTCGGGCTGTGGGGCGGAGCGGTCGCCGACGCGGTCGACCGGCGCAAGCTGCTGCTGGTCTCGGCCGCGGTGACCTGGGTCGTCACGCTCGCGCTGCTGGTCCAGGCGCTGCTCGGGCTCGATAGCCTCGGGCTGATCATGGTGCTGGTCGCGATCCAGTCGGCGGCGTTCGCGGTGACCTCGCCGACCCGGAACGCGATCCTGCCGCGGCTCATCGAGCGCTCCGAGGTGCCGGCGGCGAACACGCTGAACTTCACCGTCACCAACGTGGGCACGGTGGCCGGACCGCTGCTGGCCGGCGTGATCATCGCGAAGTGGGGCGGCTTCGCCGTCGCGTACGCCACCGACGCGGTGCTGTTCACCGTCGCGCTCTACGCGGCGGTCCGGCTGCCGCCGCTGCCCCCGCTGGCCAGCGGGGCGCACCTGCCCCGGCCCGGCCTGCGCTCGGTCGTCGACGGGCTGCGGTTCATCTGGAGCAGGCCGGTGCTGCTGATGTCGTTCGGGGTCGACATCATCGCGATGGTCTTCGCGATGCCGCGGGCGCTGTTCCCCGAGGTGGCCGACGAGCGGTTCGGCGGTCCCTCCGCGGTCGGCTGGCTGTTCGCCGCGATCTCGATCGGCGCCGTGATCGGCGGGCTGTCGTCGGGCTGGATCGGCCGGGTACGCCGGCAGGGGATCGCGCTGACCGTGGCGATCGTCGGATGGGGCGCGGCGGTGGCGCTGTCCGGCCTCGGCCGCGTCCTGTGGGTCACCGTGGCGCTGCTGGCCGTGGCGGGCGCGGCCGACCTGGTCTCGGCGGTGCTGCGGCAGACGATCCTGCAGGTCTACGCCCCGGACGAGATGCGCGGCCGGTTGCAGGGCGTGTTCGTGGTGGTGGTCGCCGGCGGGCCGCGGCTCGGTGACCTGCGGGCGGGCGCGACCGCGGCGGTGGCCGGGGTCACGTTCTCCTGGGTGGCGGGCGGGATCGCCTCGGTCGTGCTGGTGCTGTTCGCGGTGGCGCTGGTGCCGGCGTTCCGGCGGTACGACGCGTCGGTCCTGCCGGAGCCGGCCGTCCCGCCGGAGCTGGAGGAACCGGCCGAGCCTTCGATGACGCCCGTCACCGCGGACGACGAGGCCCTCCGGGACATCGCCATCTCCGACCGGCGCTCGTAAGGCCGCTGGCGCCTTGCCGCGCTGCCGCCTTGCCGCGCTGCCGCTTGTCCGCGCTTCGCCCGGCCGTTCAGGCGAGGGCGGAGGCGCCGATGCGGAGGTCGGCGACGAGCGCGTCGTAGGCGTCCTGGCGGCCCTTCTCGGGGACCCGCAGCACCGCGGACGGGTGCGTGGTCGCCATGATCCACGCGGACTTGACCGCGGCGTCCTCCGGCTCGTCGAACAGTGACCCCTCGCCGCCGAGCGCGACCTGCTGGTCGAGCGGCACCAGCTGCCCGCGCTGCTTGGTGATCCGGAACGACGGCCCGAACATCGCCTTGGCCGCGGTGGCGCCGAGGCAGACGACCAGCTCGGGGTTGACCAGCGCGAGCTCGGCGTCCAGCCAGGGCCGGCAGGCGGCGACGTGCTCGGGCCCCGGCGTCTGGTGCAACCGCCGCTTCCCGCTCTGCGTGAACCGGAAGTGCTTGACCGCGTTCGTCACGTAGGTCTCGTCGCGGTCGATGCCGGCATCCACCAGCGCCCGGTCGAGCAGCTTCCCGGCCGGCCCGACGAACGGCTCGCCCTTGCGGTCCTCGACGTCACCGGGCTGCTCGCCGACGAACACCACCCGCGCGTCCGCCGGCCCCTTGCCGAACACGGTCTGCGTGGCCGGCTCCCACAGCGGGCAGGCCCGGCACTGCATGGCCGCCTTGCGCACACCGTCGAGCCCGACCCCGCTCGGCGGCTTCGCGACGGAGAACTCCGTGGTCGCCATGCGCGGATCCTTCCCCACCGGGGATCAGGCACACGCGGTGCGGTCAGTTCTGGTACACCCAGGGCCGCTTGCCGGTCGCGTACGGCCCCATCGCGGGGACGACGATCCTGCCGTTGGCCGGGTCGACGTACGGCCGGGGCTGGCCGGCCGGGATGGGCCCGGTGAACGGCACCGGCTCCCGCCCGGACGGTGCCGTGCCGACCTGGCCGGGGGTGGTGGAGATCTGCTGGGGCACGCCCTGCTGCTGCGGGGCGGTCGGCACGTCGGCCTTCGCCGCGGCCGCCTCGAGCGCGGACCTGCAGGTGCGGCCGGCGGTGTCGCGGCCCGACTCGGCGTTGGTGATGCCGGTCTTGCCGTTGTTCATCTGGTTCCGCGCGTCCTGGTTGTCGCAGGACGTGGTCTGGTAGAGGTGCCAGCCGTTGCGGCCGGTGGTGATCGCGGCGGCGCAGTCCTCCTGGTAGACGCCGAGGTGCTGCTGCCAGGTGTTCAGCGCGGTCGAGGAGTCCTTGTGCAGGTCGGACAGCCCGCGCACGGCCGGCGTCACCCGCCGCTTGAGGTCGGTGAACGCGTTCGCGGCGTCCCCGGTCCAGAACTCGCCGACGTCGATCGCGGTGAGGCTGTCGGCGATGGCGCCCAGGTCGTGGCCGGCGGTGTCCAGCTCCTTGCCGTAGGCCTGGATCGCGGCCGGGTCGCCCCAGACGTAGTGGTCGGTGGTCGCCGTCTCCCACTGCTGCAGGTCGGGCAGCGCGTAGCACTGGTTCCGCCCGCTCACCGCGTCACCGTCCCGTTCACAGCTCGTCGTCCTCGGGCTCGGCGGCGCCCTCGCGCTCCCGGGCCTGCTTGCGGTGCACCGCCCAGGCCGCCGCGCCCGCCGCGCCGAGCACCCCGACCGGCGCGACCGCGGCCGCCATCGGCAGCCCGCCGTTCCCGCCGCCCGCGGCGGCGGTGCCGCCGGCCGTCGCATGGCCGCCGAGGCCGATCGTGCCCGCGCCGGAGCCGGGTCCGGACCCGACCGACCCGCCGCCGGCGAGCGCGGAGGGGTCGACCGGCGTGCTGGGCGCCGTGTCCGAGACGGGACCGCCGACCGAGGAGTCACCCCCGCCCGCGGACCCGCCCCCGATGGGCGCGCCCGCCGCCGCGCCGGGGCCCGCCGACCCCGAGCCGGACAGATCCGAGCCGGCGTAGCCCAAGCCGGACAGATGCGACCCGGTCGGGTCGCCGGCGCCCAGGGCGCTGTGGGCGCCGATCACTCCGGTCGGGACGCTCGGCGCGGCATCGGTCGCCGCCGGCGGAGTCCCGGCCGAGCCGTAGTCCGTGCTCCCGCCGTCGAGCCGCTCACCCGGGCTGACCGATCCGCCCGAGGACCCGCCCTGGGCCGACACGTCGCCCGGATGCATCGTGCCTCCCGGACTGACCGACGCGTCGGGGTTGCCGCCCTTCTCCACCGAGTCCGGAATACCGTCGTCGTCCGAGTCGGCGTCCCGGTAGTCCGGCGTCCCGTCCCCGTCGGTATCGACCGGCAGCCCCGGATCTCCCGGGCCGGCCGGATCTCCAGGGCTGGCCGGATCTCCCGGGCTCGCGGGATCTCCCGCGCTGGCCGAGTCGCCCGGCCTGGCCGAGTCTCCAGGGTTGGCCGGATCGCCGGGGTTGGCCGGGTCGCCGGGGCTGGCCGGATCGCCGGGGCTGGCCGGATCGCCCGGGCTCGCGGGATCTCCGGGGCTGGCCGGGTCTCCGGGGCTGGCCGGATCACCGCCGGGATCCGCGGGGTCGGCGCCGCCCGTCCCGGTCCCGCCGCCACCCCCGCCGGGGTGCTGCTGATCGCCGGACCCGTCGCCCGGCTTCCACTGACCGTTGCCCGGGTGTTGCGGGTCGCCGGACCCGTTCCCGGAGTCGACCGAACCGCCGGGGCTGCTCGAACCACCCCCGCCGCCTGAGGGCGACATGCCACCGCCGGGCGAGCTGGACCCGCCAGCCCCGCCGCCCCCGCCGGCCGAGCCTGACCCGCCAGCCGCGCCACCACCACCGCCGGGGTGCTGGGACCCACCAGGAGTCGACCCGTCGGGGTTGTCGGACGCGTCCCGTCGAGCCTGCTCCTCGGTCCAGCCGTACACCCGAGCGGCCGCGAACAGGCCGGTCGCGATCTGGTCGAGCAACTGACCGATCTCGGGCTTCTTCCGGGACCAGGTGGTCTGGATGGTCGTGACGCCGCTCTCCACGTCCAGGCTTCCGAGCGGCTCACCCTCCGTTTGCGAGCTGACGGTGACGGCGTCGTATTTTTGCTTGAGGCGGTAGACCGTCGTGGCCAGCGACGTGAGCCGACCCGGATCCGAGACGAACCCGTGCCCCATCGTGCCGTCCCTCCCACCGCTACCCGGACGGCGAGGAGCATAGGCCCGACATCTACCCTATGTCCAAAGCATCCGAATTAGCCGACTGGTCCGGTGGGGGAGTTAGCCGGTTCGGGGGAGGATCGCAGTACAGCCGGCCATCCAGAGAGGAAAGCATGCTGGAAGTCGACGGTCTGACCAAGCGATACGGAACCAAGCTCGCCTTGAGCGACCTGTCCTTCTCGGTCCGTCCGGGAGAGGTGTACGGGTTCGTCGGTGCCAACGGGGCCGGCAAGACGACCGCCATGAGGATCATGCTCGGCGTCCTGGCCGCCGATTCCGGCGTCGTGCGCTGGCAGGGCAAGCCGGTCACGTTCGAGACGCGCCGGCGCTTCGGGTACATGCCGGAGGAGCGCGGCCTCTACCCGAAGATGCGGGTGACCGAGCACCTGGTCTACCTGGCCCGACTGCACGGCCTTGACCTGGGGACCGCGACCCGCTCGGCCGACGCGCTGACCGAGCGGCTCGGCGTCGCCGAGCGCCGCACCGACGCGATCGAGAAGCTGTCCCTCGGCAACCAGCAGCGGGTCCAGCTGGCGGCCGCGCTCGTGCACGACCCCGAGGTGCTCGTCCTCGACGAGCCGTTCTCGGGCCTGGATCCGGTCGGTGTGGACGCCCTGGCCGGCGTCCTGCTGGAGCGCGCCCGTCGTGGCGTGCCGGTCGTGTTCTCCTCCCATCAGCTCGACCTGGTCGAACGGCTCTGCGACTCGGTCGGGATCATCAACGCCGGCCGGATGGTCGCCACCGGCACCGTGGAGGACCTCCGTGCCCAGGAGGGTCGCCGGCAGCTGCTGGTGATCGTGCGGGATGCGCCGGCCGGCTGGGCCGCGGTGATCCCGGGTGTGACCGTGGTGTCGGAGCGCCGTGGCGAGCTGGTGCTCGAGCTCGCGGACGGCGTCGACGACCAGGAGGTGCTCGCCGCCGCGGCCCGCGCCGGCCGGGTCGAGCACTTCAGCTGGCGACAGCCGACGTTGACCGAGCTGTTCCGCGAGGCGGTCATCGACGCCGACGAGCAGGCAGCACCGGCCGAAGGCGGCCGCGACCGGCAGGGGGTGAGGGTGTGAGCGAGCCCGAGGGCCCGCAGGGCGAGCGGGGAGCGACGAGGGCTGAGCCGGCCGAGGCACGAGGCCGGGTCCGTCCGAGGAGTGGGAGATGAGCGATCGGGGCGCCCCGCGGGGCATGGTGCCGCTCGTCGTGCACCGGGAGATCACCAGCCGGATACGCGAGCGCAGCTTCCTCATCTCGACCGCTGTCACGCTGCTGATCGTCGCCGCGGTGGTCATCGTGCCGAGCCTGTTCAACTCGGACGACGACAACGTCACCGTCGGCCTGGTCGGTGACGCGTCGACCGTGCAACCCGCGCTGCAGCAGGCCGCGCAGGTGCAAGGCGCGACGCTCACGGTCAACCGCTATCCCGACGAGGCCGCCGGGCGGGCCGCCGTGTCGTCCGGCGACGCTGATGCCGTCTTCGTCGGCATCAACCGGGTGCTGGTCCACCACGAGCTGTCCGGCACGACCCAGCAGGTCGTGCAGACCGCCTATCGGCAGGCCGAGGGAGCGGCCCGGCTCACCGCGGCCGGGATCGACGCCAACGCGGTCAGCCAGGCACTCGACGTGCCGCCGCTCGCGATCACCGCGCTGGACCCGCCGGACCCCGACTCCGACGCCCGTCGCAGCGCAGCGTTCTTCGGCGTCCTGCTGCTCTACTTCCAGCTCATCGGCTACGGCGTCTGGGTCGCGCTCGGCGTGGTCGAGGAGAAGTCGAGCCGGGTGGTCGAGCTGCTGCTGGCCACGCTGCGGCCGTGGCAGCTGCTCACCGGGAAGGTGATCGGGATCGGGCTGCTCGGGCTCGGCCAGCTCGTGCTGACCGGCCTGGTCGGGATCGCGGCGGGGCTCGGCACCGGCGCGATCGACGTGCCCAGCGGGATCGCCGGTGTGGCCGGTCAGGTGATCATCTGGTTCCTGCTCGGCTTCGCCTTCTACGCCTGCCTGTACGCGGCGCTGGCCGCGCTGGTGTCACGGCAGGAGGAGGTGCAGAACGTGACGGCGCCGCTGACCATCCTGCTGGTGGGCAGCTTCTTCCTCGCCATCTCGGTCCTCAACAGCCCGGACTCCGGCCTGGCCAGGGTCACCTCGATCGTGCCGCCGTTCTCCACGATGGTGATGCCGATCCGGTGGGCCGCCGGCGACGTCCCGCTGTGGGAGGTCGGCGTGTCGATGCTGCTCATGGTCCTCGTCGTGGTGGCACTGATCCGGGTGGCCGGGCGGATCTACGCGGGAGCGGTGCTGCGCAGCGGCCCGCGGGTGAAGATCAAGGACGCGCTGGCGGCGGCCCGGCAGGACGAGCGCGCCGGCGCGGGCGTGTGACCGCGACTATCGGCGAACCTTCTCATACCGGGCCAGCGCCTCCGCCCGGGCGGCGGCGTGGTCGACGATCCGCGCCGGGTAGCCCTCGGGCGGTCCGTCGGGCAGCTCCCACGGCGCGTGCACGGCGGGTCCGTCCACCGACCGCAGCTCGGGCACGTACCGCCGGACGTAGTCGCCGGCCGGGTCGAACTTCCGTCCCTGCGTGACCGGGTTGAACACGCGGTGGTACGGCGAGGCGTCGGTGCCGCAGCCGGCCACCCACTGCCAGCCGTGGTTGTTCGAGGCCAGGTCGCCGTCGACCAGCCGGCGCAGGAACTCCCGCGCCCCCACCGTCCAGTCCAGGTGCAGGTCCTTGACCA
>Ga0075434_100005991_pt1 | contig 11126 bp, 8 predicted proteins | sample RhiMethybrSRZTD3_FD_75298 | JGI IMG/M metagenome (GOLD analysis project Ga0075434, IMG submission 75298) | Populus rhizosphere microbial communities from Tennessee, USA - Rhizosphere MetaG P. TD hybrid SRZTD3 | ecosystem: Host-associated > Plants > Roots > Rhizosphere > Soil | place: USA...
GAAGTCCTCGCCGATGCCTTCGACCAGCCAGGAGCCGACACTGGCGAGCTTTCCTGTTTCTATAAAACCCTTCAAAACGGAACCGGCAGGATCGGCAAGCACCATCTCGGTCGCGGGCGAGACTTTCTCGAAGAAACGCGAAAGGCCGGTGATCGTGCCGCCGGTGCCGACGCCCGCGACGACCGCGTCGACGCGCTCCTCCATCTGCTTCCAGATTTCGGGCCCGGTCGACTGCTCGTGCGCGAGAGGATTCGCCGGATTGGCGAACTGGTTGACGTAGAAGCCGTCGCGCTCGACGGCGATGCGCGCCGCCTTGTCCTGGTAGTAATCGGGATGTCCCTGGGTGACATCGGAGCGCGTCATCACGACTTCCGCGCCGAGCGCGCGCAAGTGGAAGATCTTTTCCTGGCTCATTTTGTCGGGCACGACGATGAGCACGCGGTAGCCCTTCTGCGCGGCGACGAGCGCGAGACCGAGCCCGGTGTTGCCGGCCGTCGCTTCCACCAAGAGGGCGTTCTTTTTCAGGCCGGCTTTTTCGGCCGCTTCGATCATCGAGACCGCGATCCGGTCCTTGATCGAGCCACCGGGGTTCTGGCTTTCCAGCTTGAGGAAGAGCCGGCACGGCCCCGTGTCGAGCCGACGCGCCTCGACCAGGGGCGTGTTTCCGATGAGGTCCAGAACGCTAAGTGCTTGTTTGTCCATGGTGGGAGGTTGCCCACTTTCCGCATTGCAAGATGTGTGGTTGATCTCCCACATCCGTCTCCTCACTATGACGCAATGGAGGCAGGAGGCACCACCTTACTCGGCAGCATTTCGGACTTCTGCCGGCGCACCGGGATGGCCGAGTCGACCTTCGGCCGCCGCGCAGTGAACGACGGCAAGTTCGTCGCCCGCCTTCGCGACGGCGCCCGCGTCACTCCTGAGACCCTGCAGCGGGTCAACGTTTTCATCTCGAAGAACGGTGGCGTCGCCGCCGGCGATGCGCCGCCCGAGTTGCTGCCGCTGATCCGTGCGAGCGCGCCGCAGCCGATGGTCGCGCCCGCGTCGTCGAAGCGCGAGGACCCGGAAACGAACTTCCGCTTCTTCGACAACCGGCAGAAGTACCTGATGTTCGTCAACACCTGCAGCGAGAAGGACGTGGTCGCGGGGCGCGTCGGCCTCGAGCTCGGCCACATCCATCCGCGGCCGCCGGCAGTGCGCCTGTTCGACGCCGGCATGGGCGACGGCACGGTGCTCGCGCGCGTGATGCGCGAGATGCACCGGCGCTTCCCGACCGTGCCGTTCTACATCGTTGGCAAGGAGATCAGCCTCGAGGACGTCCGCCTATCGCTGCGCAAGATGGTCGACCGCTTCTACGAGCATCCGGCGACGGTGCTGGTGGTGACCAACATGTACTACACCGAGGCGCCTTGGCTGACGCCCCGCAAGGTCGAAGCCGCGACCTCGATGGTCTGGCACGAGGCGGCGCTCACTGGCAGCACCTCGCACGAGTTCGGCGAGCAGATCGCTGCGCTCGAGCCCTTCCTGGCGAAGAACTGGCAGGCGCGCCACAGCCCGAAGACCGGCAACCCGGTCTACGACCATCCAACGGCGCTCATCATCTATCGCGAGGACTACCGCTTTCTCCTCGAGAACGTGATCCCGCGCCGCGGCGAGGGCCGCGCCGACTACGACATGGTGATCGCCTCGCAGCCGTACCGGCTGCGGGCACCGCTCGAATTCAAGGCGCAGAAGGTGGTCTCGCCGCTGGTGCGCGCGCTCGGCAAGGGCGGCCGCCTGCTCGGCATCCATTCTTCCGGCGGCGATCCCGGCCTGGAGATGATCCAGAAAGTGTGGCCGGGCGAGAACCCGTACACGCAGAGCCGCCACGACGTGCTGCGCGCGGTCAAGGCCGAGCTCGGCAAGGAAGCGCGGCGCTACAACTTCAACGCCTACAGCGACGCGCGCGCGGTGTTCCGCTACGACATGCACACGCTGCCGACCGAGATCTCCTCGAGCATCGGCACTTCGACGCTGTTCGCTGCCTGGAACGCGGCGATCTACGTGGCGCAGATCGATGACGCGCGCCTTGGCGACGCGATGCGCGGCACGCGCTACCTCGACGCCACGCGCGAGGTCCTGCAGAAGCACGGTTCCCTCTGGTTCCTGGATGAATCCTATGTCGTTTCCCGCAAGCGCGACTGAGTCCCGATTGACGGAACGCATCGCCGAGCTGGTCGCCGGCGGCTCCCTGGAGATCTCGCCGCGCGAGCTGCACCGCCTCGGCGAGGTGGCGGCGCTGCTGCCCAAGGACACCTGCGTCTACATCCCCTCGCTGCCCGGGCTGCCGCTGTCGCGCACGCTGGAGATGGTCGCGGCGCTGCGCGCCGCCGGCCTCGACCCCGTGCCGCACGTCTCGGCGAGGCGCATCCTGGACAAGGAGGAGTTCCAGAAATTCCTTCATCAATGTGTTTTGGAGCAAGGTGTGCACCGCGTTCTGGTCATCGGCGGCGACGAGCCGAAGGCGAAGGGGCCCTTCAACGACAGCCTGGAGGTGCTGAGGAGCGGCATGCTCGCCGAGGCCGGCATCCGCGAAATCGGCGTCTCCGGCTATCCGGAGGGCCACCCGCGCATTTCCGCTTCGCTGCTGAAATCTTCTTTTGAAACCAAGGTGAGCCTCGCGCGCGAGCAGAAACTGGGCCTCTACGTCGTCACGCAGTTCTCGTTCGCGCCGAAGCGGATCGTCGAATTCTGCGCCGGGCTGGCCCGCACCGCGCCGGAGGTCGGTGTCTACGTCGGCGTCGCCGGCCCGACCGATCCCGCGGCGCTGCTGCGCTACGCGCAGCGCTGCGGCGTCAGCACCTCGCTGCGCGCGCTGCGCAATCTCGGCACCGGCATCGCGCGCCTGGTGGTCCACACCGATCCGCAGGAGCAGGTCGCCGCGCTCGCCGGCTACCTGCAGGGACGCGACGCCGGCAACGTCGTCGGCGTGCACCTCTACAGCTTCGGCGGCGCGGTGCGAACCGCTAGCTGGATGCGCGAGAGGATTTCGGCCTAGCTGGCGACTCGAATAGCGCCAGGATGTCCGCCGCCGAGAGTGCCTCGCTGAAGAAGTAGCCCTGATATTCGTCGCAGCCCTGCGCGGCGAGGAAATCGCGCTGCGCGCGCGTCTCGACGCCCTCGGCGACCACCTTCATGCTGAGGCTGTGCGCCATGGCGATCACCGCCTGGGTGATGGCCGCGTCTTCCGGGTCGCCCGGGATGCCCCTGATGAAAGACTGGTCGATCTTCAGGCTGTCCACCGGAAAGCGCTTGAGGTAGGCGAGCGAGGAGTGGCCGGTGCCGAAGTCGTCGATCGCCACGCGCACGCCGAGCTGGCGCAGCTCGCGCAGCAGCGCCACCACGCGGCCGGGATCGCGCATCACCATGCTCTCGGTGATCTCGATCTCGAGGCAGCCGAGGCCGAAGGCGCCCGCGCCCATCAGGTTGCGGATGTCGCGGATCAGGTTGTCGTGCACGAACTGCCGCGCCGACAGGTTCACGGCGATGCGCACCGGCGGCAGGCCGTGCCGCGCCCATTCGCTGTGCGCGTCGCAGGCCGCCTGCAGCACCCAGTTGCCGATCGGCACGATCAGGCCGGTCTCCTCGGCGATGGCGATGAAGCGGCCGGGCGGGAGCAGGCCGTGCTCGGGGTGCTGCCAGCGCACCAGCGCCTCGACGCCGGTGATGCGGCCGGTGCGCATCTCCACCTGCGGCTGGAAGTGCAGCACGAGCTCGTTGCGCTCGAGCGCGCGCCGCAGGCCGGATTCGAGCGTCAGGCGCTCGACGGTGTGCAGGTTGAGCTGCGCCGAGTAGAACTGGAAGGTGTTGCGCCCCGATTCCTTGGCGCGGTACATGGCGATGTCGGCGTTCTTGAGCAGCGCCTGCGCGTCGGCGGAGTCGTCGGGATAGGTGCTCGCGCCGATGCTTGCCGTGACGTGGTACTCGCCGCCGGCGACCACTAGCGGCTGGGCGATCGCTGCAGTGAGCTTCTGCGCCACCGAGGTGACATACAGCGGATCGGACAGCTCCTCGAGCAGCACCACGAACTCGTCGCCGCCGAGGCGCGCCACCGTGTCGCTCGCCCGCAGACTCTCGGTCAGCCGGCGCGCGAGCTCACGCAGCAGCGCGTCGCCGACGTCGTGGCCGAGGGTGTCGTTGATGACCTTGAAGCGGTCGAGGTCGATGAACAGCACCGCCAGGCGCCGCCCGTGGCGTGCCGCCTGGCCAAGGGCGTGCTCGAGGCGCTGGGCGAACATCACCCGGTTGGGCAACTTGGTGAGCGAATCGTGGGTCGCGACGAAGCGCACTGCCTCCTCGGCCTGCTTGCGGATCAGGAATTGGCCGATCTGTGCGCCGATCACGCCGGCCGCCTCGAGCAGCCGCGCGTCGGGCTCGCGCACCACGCGGCTGGCAAAGGCCGCCACGCCCAGCGTCCTGCCTCCGGAAACCAGCGGGATGCAGAAGGCGCCGCGCATGCCGTAGGCCGAGGCAAAGCGCCGGATGGCGCGCGGATCAGCGGAGATGTCGCCGCTCCAGACCGGCTCGCCGGTCTGCCACGCGCGCCCGGCCAGCCCCTGGCCGGGCGTGAAGGTCATGTCGCGCGTGCGCTCGATGAAGTTCGCCACTCCGGGGTGATCGATTCCCCACGCGTCATGGAAGCGCAGCATGCCCGCCTGCTCGTCGACCAGATGGACGCGGCAGCAATCCCAGCCTTCCGCCTCGCAGATCGCGCGCATCACGCCTTTCAACCCGGCCTCGATGCTGTCGGCTTCGGCGAGCACGCGGGTCACCGCATGCTCCATGCGCAGGCGCCGCTCGGCGCGTTTCTGCTCGGTGACGTCGATGATGTTGCCGATCAGGCCGGCGAGCTTGCCGTCGGGGCCGGTAAACGTCGCCTTGTAGTAGATCGCGTCGCGGTGCGCGCCGTTCGCCAGGGTGATGGTCGTCTCGTAGACCTGGGTGCCCGGGTTCTGCCAGAGCACGTCGTCCATGGCGGCGAGGCGGTGCGCGACCGGCGGATCGTGCCGGTACAGGTGGTGCACCGTGTTGCCGACGATCGCCTCGCGCCGCACGCCGAAGAAGCTCTCCCAGGCCTCGTTGACGCCGAGATAGCGGCCATCGGTGCCCTTGAAGTAGACCGGATTGGGCAGCGTCTCGATCAGCTTCTGCGTGCGCTGCTGCGATTCGGCGAGCTGCGCCTCGCTTTTGCGCAGGTCCACGGTGATCGCTGCGGCGATCCGCCGCGCGCGCCTGCTCGAGGTAGCCAGGGATCCGACCAGCCCGGAAAGCAGCAGGCTGATGACCAGGCCGCCGGCGAGCGCGAGCCAGGGCAGGGCTGCGTTGCCGGGCGACCGGAAGCGTTGCAGCGGGGCGCTCAGCTCGAGCTGCCAGTTGCGGTCGCCGACCTGCAGCGTGGCCTGCGTCGCGAGCACGTCCCCCTGCTGCGCGGCGGGGGCGCTGTCATAGAGCCGCTCGCTGCCTTCGCGGATCACGACGCGCAACGGCAGGTCGGCATGCCGGGCGACCGCATCCTCGGCGAGGTCGCCGATCAGGAAAGTGATGTTCACCACGCCGGCGAAGCTCCGGCGGCGCGCCTCGAGGCTTGCGGGCGGCGTGTCGCTGCGGAATACCGGCAGGCGCAGGCTGACCGCCTTGCCAGCGTCGGGCGCGACGATCAGGGTGAAACCCGGCGAGGCGACCATCGCGCCGGTATCGCGCGACCGCTCGATCGACTGGCGCCGTGCAGCGTCGGCGAACAGGTCGAGGCCGAGCGCGCCCTGGCCGCGCGCCAGCGGCTCGACGAGATGCAGCACCAGGTAGTCGGCGCGCTCGCCGGGCGGATGGATGCGCCGGCCCGACTTTTCGTAGGCGCCGCGGTCGGCGACGCGCCGTGCAAAGCTCAGCGAGCGCGCTTCCGGGCCAAGCGCGGCGGCGTAGCGCCGGAAAGCGGGCATGTCGACCTCGCCGGCATGGAACAGGCCCTGCATGCCGCGCAGCGCGACGCGGTAGCCGCGCAGGCGAGTCTCCATGGCATTGCGCGCTTCAGCGGCGGTGGATTCGAAGTAGCCGCGCGCCGCCTCGTCGACGTCGGTGCGCAGCACCCGCCAGGCGAAGAACGAAACGCCGATGCCGACGACCAGGATGATCCAGGCCGTCGGCTGTCGCACCCAATCCCGCAGCTCGCTCTCGATCCGCAAGGGCCCTCCGCCCTATGGGAAGGACCCGATTGTAGGCTGCTAGCCCCGGCCGACGAAGGGCATCTTCGTCGCCATGATTGTCATGAACTGTACGTTCGACTCGAGCGGCAGGTTGGCCATGTGCAGCACCGCCGCGCCGACGTGCGCGACGTCCATGCGCGGCTCGACCATCATCGTGCCGTTCGCCTGCGGCACGCCCTTGGTCATGCGCTCGGTCATCTCGGTGGCGGCGTTGCCGATGTCGATCTGCCCGCAGGCGATCTCGTTCTTGCGGTTGTCGAGCGAAACGCACTTGGTCAGCCCGGTGACCGCGTGCTTGGTCGCGGTGTAGGCGACCGACATCGGCCGCGGCGCGTGCGCCGAGATCGAGCCGTTGTTGATGATGCGGCCGCCTTTCGGCGTCTGCGCCTTCATGATGCGGATCGCCTCCTGCGTGCAGTAGAACATCGCGTTCAGGTTGATGTCGACCACCGCGCGCCAGGTCTCGATCGGCAGCTCCTCCATCGGCACCGCCGGCGCGCCCATGCCGGCGTTGTTGAACAGGACGTCGAGGCGGCCCCACTTGCTTTTCACCGTTTCAAATATTTTTTTGACGACCTCCGGCTTGGTGATGTCGGCGGGAAGCGCGAGCGCGCGGTCGCCCGCGCCGGAGTCGGCGGCGGCCTTGTCGAGCAGCTCCCTGCGGCGGCCGACCAAGGCGACGCAATAGCCATCCCTGAGCAGCGCGAGGGCGGCGGCCTTGCCGATGCCGGTGCCGGCGCCGGTGACCAGTGCGACTTTCGTCATTTGGATCTCCGTTGGAGGAAGTCGAGAAGGATTTCGTTGAATCGCCCGGGGCGTTCCAGGTTGGGAAGATGGCCGGCGCCGCGCATGACGACGAGCCTCGCGCCCGGAATGCGCTGCGCGAGCTCCCGTGCGATCCGCGTCGGATAGACCTTGTCCTCGTCGCCGGCGACGATCAGCGTCGGCACGCGGATGTCTTCGACCGGCGCGTCGCGGTCCTGCGCGACCGAGGCGATGAGTGTCTTGCGATAGGACTCCTCGCGCACGCGCGCGAGGCTGTCGGAGAGCTCGTCGAAGGCTTCCTTGCGGGCGCGGCTGCCGAGCAGCCGCCGCACCGTCTCCGGCGTGCGGTTGCGCTGCTCGGTGACGAAGCGCCGCACCTGGTCGGGCGAGAGCGCATCGAATCCCGGGGCGGTGCTGACCAGCGTCACGGAAAGGAGGCGCTCGGGGAAGCGCAGCGCGACGTTGCGCGCGATGCGCCCGCCCATCGACAGGCCGACGAGGTGCATCTTCTGCACCCCGAGATGCTCGACGACGCGCATCACGTCGCCGGCGAAATGATCGAACTGCAGCGCGCCGTCGTAGTCGTCGGATTCGCCGTAGCCGCGCGCGTCCCACGCCGCGGCCGTGAAGCCCGCTTTGGCGAAGGCTTCGATCTGCGCAAGCCAGTTGCGGCGATTGCCGCGGATGCCGTGCAGGAAGAGAACGAGCGGCCCTTGCCCCGCGACCGAGACCGCGAGGCGCGGTGCCGGGCCGACCATGACGGTCGTGGCGCTCACTCCGCCTTCGCGCCGGAGATCTTCACCGCCCGCCCGCGACTCTCTCTGTCTTTTTTCAGGTAGAGAAGAAACTGGTCTGGGCTGCTGCCGATCACCTCGTAGCCTTTGTCGACGAGCTGCTTCTGACGAAATTCCGGTTCTTCCAGGACCTTCCTGGTATCGGCGTAGATCCGTGACACGGCCTGAGAAGGTGAATTGGCAGGCAAGAACAAGCCGAACCAGGCGTGGGTCTCGACTTCGGGGAAACCGAGCTCGGCGAAGGTCGGGACCTGCGGCAGGAGCGGCGAGCGCTGCGCGCCGCCGATGGCGATCGCCTTGATGCGCCCGGCCTTCAGCGGACCCATCGACGTCGCGATGCCGGCAAAGGTGAGCTCCACCTCGTCGGCGATGACTGCCGGCACGGCGAGCGAGATGCCTTTGTACGGTACATGCAGCAGGTCGATTCCAGCCTTGTATTTCAGCATCTCGCCCGAGAGGTGCGGCTGGCTGCCGCTGCCGTATGTCGCGTAGCGGATACCGCCGGGTTTCGTTTTTGCAAGCTTTATCAGTTCCGGCAGCGTGTCGGCGGGAAGCGAGGGATGCGCGACGAGCAGCTGCTGCAGCAGCACCAGCATCGTCACCGGAACGAAATCGCGCTCCGCGTCGTAAGGCAGCTTCGCGTAGAGGTGCGGGTTGATCGAGAAGGTCGCGTCGGTGGTCATCAGCACGGTGTGGCCATCGGCGGGGGCCCTGGCGACCGCGTCGGCGGCGATGATCGTGTTCGCGCCCGGACGGTTCTCGACCACCACCGGCTGGCCCCACTGCGCGCCGAGCTTCTCCGCGATCTGGCGCGCCATCACGTCGATGCCGCCGCCGGGCGGATAGGCGACGACGATGCGCACTGGCTTGTCCGGCCAGGCCTGCGCAGCGAAACAGGGGAAAGCGAGGAGAACGGTGAGGAAAAACCTCATCGCGTCGATGATATCTTAGGGCGCATGCAGCAGAACATGAAGTTGCTTTCGCAGAACACGCTCAACGGCCACGGCGGCATGGGCGAGGGCATGTCGCTGCAGCTCGCGCGCGACGGGCGGCGCATTCTGTGGCTCGCGCACGAGAGCGCGCCGAAGAACTTCACCGCGATCGACGTCAGCGACCCGCGCAAGCCGAAAGTGGTGGTGCAGACCGATCTGCCGCACGCGCAGATGCGCTCCAACTCTCTCGAAACGGTCGGCGACGTGATGGCCGTCGCCTATCAGGTGTCGAAGCCGGGGCTCAAGCCCGCCGGCGTCGAGCTATTCGATATCAGCACGCCGGAGAAGCCGCGCTCGATCTCGTTCTTCGATGCCTCGGGTCCGACCTCGCGCGGCTGCCACGTGCTGTGGTTCGTCGACGGTACGACCGTGCACACGTCGTGCTCGGATCCCGACCAGACGCCGCTCGACCCGAAGGACGACCAGGTCTACCGCATCATCGATGTGAGCAACACGTCGAAGCCGGTCGCGGTCGGCCGCTGGCATTTGCCGGGAACCATGAAGGGTGACGACGCGCCGCCGCCGCCGCGCCTGCCGAAGAAGTTCGACGCCGGCTTCCGCGCGCACAACACCAATGTCTATCCCGAGCGCCCCGACCGCTGCTACCTCGGCTATCTCGACGGCGGCTTCATGGTGCTCGACATCGCTGACCGCGCGCGGCCGAAGCTCGTCTCGCGCTGGATGAACTCGCCACCGTACAACGGCTTCACCCACACCGTGCTGCCGCTCTTCGGCCGCGACCTGTTGGTGGTCACCGACGAGTCGATCCAGGACGACGGCGCCGACTGGCCGAAGCTGGTCTGGCTGGTCGACGCGCGCGACGAGAGGAATCCGGTGAGCATCGCGACGCTGCCGGTCACCGGCGTGAAGCCCCTGCTGCACGCGGGCGGGCGCTGCGGCGCGCACAACGTGCACGAGAATCCGCCGGTGAAGGGCGCGTGGCGCTCGGAGGACTATGTGCTCGGCACGTTCTTCAACGCCGGCGTGCGCGTCTACGACGTGCGCGATCCGTACCAGCCGAAGGAAGTCGCCTGGTATATCCCACCCAAGCCGGATGGCTCCTCGCGGCCGACGGCGCAGATCAACGACGTGTTCGTCGACGACCGCGGCATCGTCTTCGCGGTCGACCGGCATGCCGGCGGGCTGTATGCCCTGGAAATGAAGCTGTGAAACTGGTCCTTGTCCTGCTGTTCGCCTCCTCGGCGTTCGCGCAGGGCTATCCCAGCAAGCCGGTGCGGATGGTGCTGGGATTCCCCGCGGGCGGCATTTCCGACGTGCTCGGCCGCGCGATCGCGATCCCGCTCTCGAAGCAGCTCGGGCAGCCGGTGATCGTCGAGAACAAGCCCGGCGCAGGGACCACGATCGCCGGCGACTTCATCGTCAAATCGGCGCCCGACGGCTATACCCTCTGGCTGCAGGACATCACCACGCACGCGATCAACAGCAACCTGTATTCCAAGCTGCCTTACGACTCGATCAAGGACTTCAGCTTCGTCGCCATGGTCGCCTCGACGCCGCTCATGCTGGTGGTGCATCCCTCGACGCCGGCGCACAGCGTCAGGGATCTGGTGGCGCTGCTGAAGGCGAATCCCGGCAAGTACTCGTACGGCTCCTCGGGTAATGGCACGATCGTGCACCTCGCCGGCGAGATGCTGCGCAGCGCGGCAGGGGTCGATGTGCTGCACGTTCCCTATAAAGGCAGCAATCCCGCCACGGCGGCGATTCTCGGCGGCGAGGTGAGCTTCGTCTTCTCCACCATGCCGCCGGCGATATCGAACATGAGGAGCGGCAGGCTGCGCGCGCTCGCGGTGACGACGCCGAAGCGCGTCGGCGCCGCGCCCGAGGTGCCGACGATGATCGAGTCCGGGCTGCCGGTCTTCGAGGTGGTGCTCTACTCGGGAATTCTTGCGCCGAAGGGCATGGACCGGGCCCTGGTGCGCCGCCTCAATGGCGAGTTCGCGAAGGCGGTGCAGTCTCCCGAGATGCAACCGGTCTGGCAGAACATCGGCGCCGATCCGATCGCGATGTCGCCGGAAGAGTTCGAGAAGAAGACCGAGGCGGAGATCGCCAAGCTAGGGCCGATTGTGAAGGCATCCGGGGCGAAGGTTGATTAAGCCGCTCCTGCCGCAGCACAGCCGGTACGATTTCGTGCCGCTGCCGGAACGGAAAGATTACAGCTGGCCAGGCAACAAGCGCCTGGCTTTCGTCCTGACCACCAATGTCGAGTGGTTCGCCTTCGGCGCCGGGCTCGGCCACGACCCGGCGAAGACCGGCGAGCCGCAGACGCACCGCAATTATTCCTGGCGCGACTACGGCAACCGCATCGGCGTGTGGCG
>Ga0075434_100005993_pt1 | contig 11123 bp, 7 predicted proteins | sample RhiMethybrSRZTD3_FD_75298 | JGI IMG/M metagenome (GOLD analysis project Ga0075434, IMG submission 75298) | Populus rhizosphere microbial communities from Tennessee, USA - Rhizosphere MetaG P. TD hybrid SRZTD3 | ecosystem: Host-associated > Plants > Roots > Rhizosphere > Soil | place: USA...
TGCTGCAGAAGGCGCCGCAGCGCCTGGTCTCCGACGAGGCGTTCCGGCGATACGTAGAGCAGACGGCAGCGGCCGTCGCGCACCGCCGCGATCACGTCGTCGCGCTCGTGCGGCGGCAGCGTGCTGTTCAGATACGACGCCGCGACGCCGTCGACGCGCAATCCGTCGACTTGATCTTTCATCAGCGAGATCAGCGGCGAGACGACGAGGGCGAGGCCGCCGTCGACGACGGCGGGCGCCTGGAAGCAGAGGGATTTGCCGCCGCCGGTCGGAAGGACGACCACGCTGTCGCGCGCGTCGAGAATCGCGCGCATCGCCTCGCGCTGCAGCGGACGGAACGCCGCGTAGCCCCACACGCGCCGCAGCGCGTCGAGCAGCGCCTCGTCCTGCGCGAGCTCCGCCGACGGATCCATGGGGCTACGCCTTCTTCGCGTACGTCCGCTCGACGTACGCGTCGACCAGCCGCTGGAATTCCGCCGCGAGCTCGTCGTACGACCCGCGCAGCGTCGTCACGTGGCGGCCGTCGATGTAGACGGGGCAACTGGGCTCCTCGCCCGTGCCCGGGAGGCTGATGCCGATGCTCGCCGCCTTCGACTCACCCGGTCCGTTGACGACGCAGCCCATCACGGCGAGCGTCATCTCCTCGACGCCTTCGTGCGTCGCCTTCCACTCGGGCATCCTGTCGCGGACGTAGCCCTGGATGCGCTCGGCGAGCTCCTGAAACGTCGTGCTCGTCGTGCGGCCGCAGCCGGGACAGGCCGTCACGCTCGGTGAGAACGACCGCAGGCCGAGCGCCTGCAGCAGCTCGCACGCCGCGTAGACCTCTTCGCGCCGATCGCCGCCGGGCCGCGGCGTCAGCGACACGCGGACCGTGTCGCCGATTCCCTCGGTGAGCAGCACGCCCATCGCGGCCGACGACCACACGAGCCCCTTCGTGCCCATTCCCGCCTCGGTCAGCCCGAGATGGAGCGGCTGTTCGGTCTGGCGCGCGAGCGCGCGATAGACCGCGATCAGATCGCGCGGGCGCGACGTCTTGCACGAGATGATGATTTGATCGGCGCGCAGTCCGCTCTCGATCGCGAGCGCCGTCGAATCGACGGCGGAGAGCACCATGCACTCGTTGATGATCTCCTCCGACGACTTGCCGAGATCGCGATCGCTGTTCTCCTGCATCTTCGCGACGACGAGCTCCTGGTTGAGCGATCCGGCGTTGACGCCGATGCGCACCGGCTTGCCGTTGTCGACCGCGACCTTGCAGATCGTCGCGAACTGTTCGTCGCGGCGCCGGCCCGTGCCGACATTGCCCGGGTTGATGCGGTACTTGTCGAGCGCGCGCGCGCAGTCGGGGTACTTCGTCAGCAGGATGTGGCCGTTGTAGTGGAAGTCGCCGATGAGCGGCGCCGTGCAGCCGGCATCGAGCATCCGCTGCTTGATCTCGGGAACGGCCGCCGCGGCGTCGGGCAGATTCACCGTCACGCGCACGAGCTCCGATCCCGCTTCGGCGAGCTCGACGCACTGCGCCGCCGTCGCGCGCGCATCGGCGGTGTCGGTCATCGTCATCGACTGCACGACGACGGGCGCACCGCCGCCCACCTGGACGTGTCCGACTTTCACGCCCACGGTCCTGTGGCGCCTGACCAATTGCATGGAAGATCCAATGATAACGTATGGCTCCATGAAAGCGATTCGCGTGCACGAGTTCGGCGGACCCGCGGTTTTGCAGCTCGAGGACGTTCCCGATCCGAAGCCGGGACCAGGCGAGGTGCTCGTGCACGTGCGCGCCGCGGGCGTGAACCCGGTCGACGCGTACATGCACAGCGGCACGTACGTGCGCAAGCCGCCGCTGCCCTACACGCCCGGACAGGACGGCGCGGGCGAGGTCGAAGCGATCGGCGCCGACGTGAAAGAGTTCCGGCCCGGCGATCGCGTGTATATCGCCGGCGTCGGCGGCACCGTCGCCGGCGCGGGGACGTACGCCGAGCGCGCAGTCTGTGTGCCGTCGCAGCTCCATCGGCTGCCGGCGCGGACGGCGTTCGCCCAGGGCGCGGCGCTCGGCGTGCCGTACTGCACGGCGTACCGCGCGCTCTTCCAGCGCGCCCACGCGCGGCCGGGCGAGACGGTGCTCGTCCACGGCGCGACGGGCGGCGTCGGCATCGCGGCGGTCGAGCTCGCGCACGCGCGCGGATCGATCGTGATCGGCAGCGGCGGAACCGACAGGGGGCTCGCCGCCGTCCGCGAGCACGGCGCCGACGTCGTCGTCAATCACCGCGACGCGGGCTACGGCGACGCGATCATGAAGGCGACGGGCGGGCGCGGCGTCAACCTCATCGTCGAGATGGCGGCGCACATCAACCTCGATCGGGATCTCGGGCTGCTCGCGAAGTTCGGCCGCGTCGTCGTCGTCGGCAACCGCGGCCGCGTCGAGATCGACGCGCGGCAGGCGATGGGACGCGACGCGACAATCCTCGGGATGACGCTCTTCAACGTCGGCGAAGCGGAGATGGCCGAGATTCACGCGGCGCTCATCGCCGGGCTCGACAACGGGACGCTCAATCCCGTCGTCGGCCGCGAGATGGCGCTCGCCGACGCCGCGCGGGCGCACGAAGCGGTGATGGAGCCGGGCGCGCTCGGCAAGATCGTGCTCGTGCCGTAGAGGTGGTGTCCGCCACGCGAATGGTAAGCTCGCCGATGGAGGACGCGGATGCGAAGGCTCGGGGTGGTGATGCTGCTCGTCGCGGCGCTCGGCGGCGTGGCGGCGGCACAGGAGACCACGGGAACGATCACAGGCAGCGTGACCGATCAGACGGGCGGCGCGCTGCCGGGCGTCGCGGTCACGATCAAGAACGTCGACACGGGAATCGCGCGGACGGTCGTCACGAACGAAGCCGGCTTCTACACGGCGACGCTGCTGCCGATCGGGCAGTACGAAGTCGCCTTCGAGCTCCAGGGATTCCAGAGCGTCACGCTGCGCAACGTCACGCTGCACGTCAACGATCGCCTGCAGCTCGACGCGCGCCTCACCGTCGGCGGCGTCGCCGAGAGCGTGGACGTCACCGCGGGACGCGCGCTCGTGCAGCCGATCGCCGCACTGCAGTCGACGATGACGTCGACGCAGGTGAAAGAGCTGCCGCTGAACAACCGCAACTTCGTGCAGCTCGCGACGCTCGCGCCCGGCGTGTCGAGCGACCTCACCGACGAGGTCGGCGTCGGGCTGACGAGCACGGTCAGCATCTCGATCAACGGCGCGCGGCGCAACGCCGTCAACTGGCTCGTCGACGGCGTCTCGGACGTCGACGTCGGATCCAACATCACGCTGCTCTCGACGCCGAGCCTCGAGTCGATCGAGGAGTTCAAGATCATCACCAACGGCTACCAGGCGGAATGGCCGCGCAGCGGCGGCGGCATCGTCAACGTGGTCACCAAGTCGGGGTCGTCGCGCTACAGCGGGAGCGGCTACGAATTCCTGCGCAGCGACAAGCTCAACGCGAACGCGTTCTTCCGCAACCTGAATCCGGACCCGGCGATCAACGGCACGCCGGCGCCGCTCAAGTACAACAACTTCGGCGGCACGGTCGGCGGTCCCGTCGTGCCGTCGAAGATGTTCTTCTTCTTTTCCGAGGAGCTCCGGCGCATCACGCGCGCGCCGACCGCGCTCAACGCGAGCACGTACGACCCGGCGTGGCTCACCGACCCTGCGAACGCGAACTACGTGCCGCCGGCGCTGCGCGATCCGAACGCGCTGAAGTTGCTCTCGCTGTTCCCGACGCCGAACGTGACCGGACGCCTGCAGTTCCTCAGCACGCAGCCGTCGATCCAGGACACGCGCCAGGAGGTGGCGCGCGTCGACTACGACCTGAACGCCGACTACCGGCTGACCGGCCGCTACTCGCACGACAACAGCTTCACCGAGGAGCCCGGCGGCCTCTTCCTCGGCCTCGCGGTGCCGAACGTCGCGACGACCGACACGAACGTGCCGGGGCAGGTCGCGGCGGCGATCCTGCGGTCGACGCACGGCGGATCGAAGCTGAACGAGCTGCAGTTCCAGTTCTCGAGCAACACGATCGCGGACCAGAACGTGAGCGGCGATCGCAACCTGCGCTCGGCGCTCGGCCTCAACATTCCCGACGTGTTCCCCGGCAACGACCTCGGCGTGATGCCGCTCGTCGCGATCACCGGGCTGTCGACGATCGGCGCGAACCAGCTGTACCGGATCGAGTACCGCAACTACACGTTCACGGACAGCTTCACGTGGCAGCGCGGGACGCACGCCCTCAAGTTCGGCGGGCTGACGACCTTCGAGCAGAAGAACGAGAACGCGGCGAACATCACCCAGGGGCGGTTCGACATCGGGCAGGGCGGCGGACACACGGCGTTCTACAACTTCCTGAGCGGCAACGCCGACGGCTCGTGCGGGAACGGGTGCACCTACACCGAAGCGCAGCGCGACGTCACCGAGCACCTGCGCTTCAACCGCTACGAGATGTTCGCGCAGGACTCGTGGAAGCCGCGGCCGAACGTCACCGTCGACTACGGCGTGCGCTACTCCCTTTATCCGCCGGTGACCGACACGAACAACACGCTCACGAACTTCCTGCCGTCGCGCTTCGATCCGTCGAAGGCGCCGACCTGCGCGAACGCCGCGTGCACGCTGATCGTCACCGGCACCGGCGATCCGCTCAACGGCATCATCGTCGCCGGGCAGAACTCGCCGTACGGCAACGCGGTCTACGCGTTCGACAAGACGAACGTGCAGCCGCGGGTCGGGATCGCGTGGGATCCGCTGTCGACCGGCCGCACGATCTACCGCGGCTCGTACGGCGTCTACTACGACCAGGCGCTCGTCGGCATCTTCGAGCAGAACTCGTTCACGAACCCGCCGTTCGTGAACACCGTGAGCATCCTCAACTCGCGCCTGTCGACGCCGTCGGCGGGCACCACGTCGACGACGAGCGGCGTCCTCGCGCTCATCGGCAACGGCGACGACTTCAAGACGCCGCGCACGCAGCAGTGGAACGTCGGCGTGCAGCATCAGCTGTACGCGCGCGGCGCGCTCGACGTCGGGTACGTCGGCGGGCACGGCGATCACCTGATCCGGCCGATCGACGTCAACTACCCGCAGCCGGCCGACGTGCTGCGCCTCGGCAGCGTGAACCTCGCGCGGCCGTACCTCGGCTACGGCGCGATCACGCTCCGCACCACGACCGCGCGGAGCAACTACTGGGGCGTCCTCACCAGCTTCCGGCACGACGGCGGCGCGGCGGGCGCGCTCACGCTGAACTACACGTTGAGCCGCACGCAGACCGACGCGAGCAACGACCGCGACGCGATCGACATCCCGCAGAACCCGCTCGACCTCGCAGCCGAATACGCCGACGCGCGCACCGATCGCCGCCACATCTTCACGGCGAACTACGTCTACAACATCCCGTTCCTGAAGGACTCGCCGAACGCGCTGCTGAAGGGCGTCTTCGGCGGGTGGCAGATCGCCGGCATCACCGCGATCAATTCCGGCCAGCCGATTCCGCGCATCTCGGAAAGCACCAACGGCTTCCTGCGCGGCGGGCGCCCGAACATCGTTGCCGATCCGGCCGCCGGGCAGCAGACGGCGAATCTCTTCTGGTTCAACCCGAACGCCTATGCGCCGGCCTCCGACGGCACGTTCGGCAATTCGCGCCGCGCGGAATTCCGCCAGCCGGGCCGCAACCAGACCGACCTGTCGATCTCCAAGAACTGGACGTTCCACCGCACGCAGCGCCTCCAGTTCCGCGCCGACGCGATCAACGCGTTCAACCACACGCAGTGGCTCGCCGACCCGCAGGCCGCCGGCCTCGACAACACCTGCACGGTCAGCCTGACGACCTGCAACACGCCGGCGGACACGTTCGGCCAGATCCTGGCTACGCGCGCGCCGCGCGAGATTCAACTCGGACTGAAGTTCTACTGGTAAAAAGAACGCAAGGAAACGCGAAGGAAGCAGCGGACGGAAAGGGACCGCAGGCCGCTGAGAAGTGGAATAATCGGAGATCATGAAGACCATCTCGCTCTCCGTCGCGGCGCTTGCACTGGCCGCCTTGCCGCTCGCGGCGCAGCAGCACGCGCCCGATCGCGACAAGACAGTCGCCGGCGGCGGCACGCTGCCGGCCGGCTGGAAAGGGCGCCTCGACGGCGGCGGCGCGTCGACGGCCGGCGTCAAGATGACGCCGATGGGCGGCGGCGTTCACATCGTCAGCGGACCGGCCGGCATCTACTACCGGCCGGCCGACCGGCAGACGGGCGAGTTCGGCGCGAGCGCGACGTTCACGCAGATGGAGCGGGCGGAACATCCGGAGGCGTACGGCCTGTTCATCGGCGGCGCAAATCTCGACGGCGCCGGTGAGAAGTACACCTATTTCCTCGTGCGCCAGGACGGCAAGTTCCTCGTCAAGCGCCGCATCGGCGGCGAGACGCCGACCGTCGTCGACTGGACCGACAGCCCCGCGATCCGCAAGCCGGACTCGTCGGGCAAGATGAGCAACACGCTCGCCGTCGAAGTCGGCCGCGACCGGGTGCGCTTCCTCGTGAACGGCACGGAGGTGACGTCCGCCGAGCCGTCGAAGGTCGACGCGGCGGGCATCGCGGGCCTGCGCGTCAACCACAATCTGAACGTGCACGTGGAAGGGTTCAGCGTCCGGGCGCGGTGAACGCCGCCGCGCCACCACTCCCTGCCCGTGGCTGAAACGATCGACTGGCCGCCGCCCCGGCGCCGCCCTTCGCGGCGTCGCGGCCCTCTCGTGCTGCTCGGCGTCGTCGCGCTGCTGCTGTTCAGCGGCGGCACCGCGCTGTCGTATTACGTCGACGCGCTCTGGTACGGCTCGCTCGGCTTCGCCGACGTGTTCTGGCGGACCCTGGATCTTCAGGCCGCGATCTTCAGCGGCTTCACGATCGTCACCTTCCTCGCGCTCTACGGCGCGTTTCTCGCGCTGAAGCCGCCGCACCTCGGCGAGCTCGCCGGGTTTCCGATTCTGATCAACGGCCAGCCCGTGAAGCTGCCGGTCGAGCCGGTCATCCGGCTCGTCGCGCTCGTCGGATCGCTGGGGATCGCGGTGATCACCGGCTCGACGATGGCCGCGGACTGGTCCACGCTGGCGCTGTACTGGTACGCGCGGCCCGTCCCGACGCCGACCGATCCGATCTTCGGCCGGGCGCTCACGTTCTACTTCTTCACGCTGCCGGCGTGGCACCTGATCACCGGCTGGCTGCTGACGCTGTCGATCATCATCGGCGGCGCGGCGATCTTCTTCGCGGCGATTACAGGAGGGTCGCGGCTGCTCGGCGGCCGGCGCGACAGCGAAGCGGCGGCCTGGCGCGGCGTCTCGATCGTGTTCGCCTTCGTGCTGCTGATCCTCGCCGCCCGCACCTACATCGGCCGGTTCGATCGGCTGTTCGACGACCATACGATCTTCGCGGGCGTCACCTACACCGACGCGCACGTCACCATCGCGGGTCAGCTGATCGTCGCCGTCGCGCTCGTCGTCGGCGCCGCGATCGCGCTCGTGAACGCCGTCGCGGCGCCGCGCCTCGCGTGGCTCGCGGCCGCCGCGGCGCCGGCGGCCGTCGTCTACGCGATCGTCGGAATCGTCGGCTGGTACGTGACGAGCTTCGTCGTGAAGCCCAACGAGCTCGTGCGCGAAACGCCGTACATCACGAACAACATCGAGATGACGCGGCAGGCGTACGGGCTGAACCGCCTGGCGCAGAGCGCGTTCCCCGCGGAGACCGGGCTCGAGGCGGTGGACGCCGGGAACAACCGCGCCACGCTCGAGAACATCCGGCTGTGGGACTGGCGCGCGCTGCAGGACACGCTGCGCCAGATTCAGGAGATCCGGACCTACTACGACTTTCCCGACATCGACATCGATCGCTACGTGGTCGACGGCGCGCTGCGGCAGATGATGCTCGCCGCGCGCGAGCTCAACGTCGAGAAGCTGCCCGAGAGCAGCCGGAACTGGATCAACGAAAAGCTGATCTACACGCACGGCTACGGCGTCACCATGAACCCGGTGAACGGGTTCACGCCCGAAGGGCTCCCGTCGCTGGTGCTGAGCGACATGCCCGTCCGCAGCACGATCCCGAGCCTGAAGATCACGCGGCCCGAAATCTATTTCGGCGAGCTCACGAACACCGACGTCTACGTGCGGACGCGGCAGAAGGAGTTCAACTACCCGCAGGGCGAGACCAACAGCCTCACGTCGTACGAGGGGACGGGCGGCATCGTGCTCGGCGGATTCCTGCGGCGGCTCATCATCGCGGTCGATCGCGGCGACGTCGCCAAGCTGCCGTTCAGCGACGACGTCTCCCCGGAGAGCCGGCTGCTGATGCGCCGCAACATCCGCGAGCGCGTCGAGACGCTCGCGCCGTTCCTCACCTTCGACGACGATCCGTACATCGTGATCGGCGCCGACGGCCGGCTGTCGTGGATCATCGACGGCTTCACGACGTCGGACAGCTATCCGTACGCGCGGCTGTATCGCCTGGGCAACACGCGCATCAATTACATGCGGAACAGCGTCAAGGCGGTCATCGACGCGTACGACGGAACGACGACGTTCTACGTCTTCGATCCCGAGGATCCGATCATCGCCGGCTACCGCACGATCTTCCCGTCGCTCTTCAGGGACGCGTCCGCGATGCCGGCGGAGCTGCGCCGCCACGTGCGGTACCCCGAGCTGATGCTGAAGATGCAGGCCTCGGTCTACGGCCTGTATCACATGACCGATCCCGGCGCGTTCTACAACCGCGAGGATCTGTGGACCGTCGCAAGCGAGGTCGGCCTCACGGCGCAGCGCCAGCAGGCGGCGCAGACGATGGAGCCGAACTTCGTGCTGATGACGCTGCCCGGCGAGAAGACGAGCGAGTTCATCGAGATCCTTCCGTTCACGCCGGCCAACCGCAACAACCTGATCGGGTGGATTGCGGGCCGCAGCGACGATCCGCACTACGGCACGGCGCTCGTGTACGACTTCCCGAAAACGCGCCTGGTCGACGGTCCGCTGCAGGTGGAGGCGCGAATCGATCAGAACTCGCAGCTCTCCGGCCAGCTGTCGCTCTGGAACCAGCAGGGATCGCACGTGCGGCGCGGCGGCATCATCGTCATTCCGGTCGGCCGCGCGCTGCTGTACGCCGAGCCGATCTATTTGCAGGCCGAGCGCAGCCCGATGCCCGAGCTGCGGCTCGTCGTCCTCGCGCTGCAGGATCGGCTCGCCTACGGGCCGACGTTCGAGACCGCCATGGCGGCGCTCTTCGGCAACGGCGTCTCGACGACGAGCGCGACGGGGCAGGCGCCGGAGCGCGCGGCGGCCCCGCAGCGAACGCCGGCGGCGCCGCCCGCAGCCGCCGAGCGCGCTCCGGCGCAGGCAGACGTCGACACGCTGATCAAAGAGGCCGCGAACGATCTCGCCGAGTATCAGCGGCTCACGGCCGAGGGACGGCTCGCCGAGGCCGGCGCACGCCTCGAGGCGCTGAAGCTGAAGCTTCAGCGCCTCTCGCGGCCGCGGGACTAGACGGCGACGCGTTCAGCGAAAGTCAGCACGTAGCCGTCGACGTCCTCGACCGCGAATTCCCGCATCCCATAGAACTGCGTCACGATCGGCATCACGATCTTCACGCGCGGCTTCAGGCGATCGTGCAGCGCGTCGACGCCTTCCATCTCGATGAACAGCGTGCCCGTCGCGCCGATCGGTTTGCCGGCGAAGCCCGGATACTCCTTCACCGCCGTCGCCGCATCGTTGAAGAAGATCTCGACGGCGCCGCTCGTCACCGACGCGAAGACGAACGGCGGCTGCTCGGGCACCGTCAGCCCGCGCGTGAAGCCGAGCGTGTCGATGTAGAACGCGAGGCTCCGCTCGACGCTGGCGACCAGGAGATTCGGCGTGATCTTGGTGTAGTTCGGCATCGCACACCTTCCGTGTGTGCTCGCTGATGCCTACATCTACGGACCCGGCGAGAACGAGTCGGCAGGTAAGGAGCGCGCTGCGCGCCCCTGCTAGGTACGGCGGTCAGGATACCACAGGTACAATGATCGCCATGCGTGTGTCTGATCTTCTGTTCGCGCCTCTCGTCGTCGCTTCCGTCGTCGCGGCCGCAGGCGCTCAAGTACCTGCGCCGCCCGACGTGGCCGCGCCGCCGGCCGACGCGGTGAAATCATCGTCCGGCCTCGCGTCGAAAGTGATCGCGCGCGGCACCGGCAAGGATCATCCGACGAAAGACGATGTCGTCATCGTGCACTACACGGGCTGGAAGACCGACGGATCGATGTTCGACAGCTCCGTCGCCAAAGGCAAGCCGGCAATCTTCGGCGTCAGCCGCGTCATCCCGGGCTTCAGCGAAGGGCTGCAGACGATGGTGGCCGGCGAGAAGCGCCGGCTGTGGATTCCCGAGCCGCTCGCCTACAAAGGCCAGCGCGAGCCGAAAGGGACGCTCGTCTTCGACGTCGAGCTGATCGACATTCCGAGCCATCCGCCGGGCGACGTGAAGGCGCCGCCGGCCGACGCGAAGAAGACCGCGAGCGGCCTCGCCTACAAGATCCTGAAGGAAGGCGTCGGCGGCCGCCACCCGCGCGCGAGCGGCGCCGTCGTCGTCAACTACACGGGCTGGACGACCGACGGCAAGATGTTCGACAGCTCGATCGTGCGCGGCGAGCCGCAGACGATGCAGGTCGATCAGGTGATTCCCGGCTGGACCGAAGGATTGCAGCTGATGTACGAGGGCGAGAAGACGCGCTTCTGGATCCCCGAGAGCCTCGCCTACAAAGGCAAGAGCGCGCCGTACGGCATGCTCGTCTTCGACGTCGAGCTCGTGAAGATCCAGTGAGGCTCTTACCGACCCGACCGACCCGATCCACCTGACCCAACGGCGGCCGCGGGACCGCGCGCGTGCGCGGCGGCTGCGTCGCTGATCCGGCGCATCGCGCGCTGCAGACGATCGGCGAGCGCGCGGCGCGTCGCATCGGGCACCGGTCCGATCCGCGACCAGCTCGCCTGCGCCTGCCGCACTTCTTCGTTCGCCGCGCGGAAGCGGCTGTCGTCGTCGACGCGTCCGCCAATCGTGTTCGCGGCGAGCGCCTCCTTGAGCATCGCGGCGAGGCG
>Ga0075434_100005996_pt1 | contig 11119 bp, 9 predicted proteins | sample RhiMethybrSRZTD3_FD_75298 | JGI IMG/M metagenome (GOLD analysis project Ga0075434, IMG submission 75298) | Populus rhizosphere microbial communities from Tennessee, USA - Rhizosphere MetaG P. TD hybrid SRZTD3 | ecosystem: Host-associated > Plants > Roots > Rhizosphere > Soil | place: USA...
CGATGCTGCGGGCCGCCGGGCTCCCGCGCCCCCGCATCAAGCTGCTGCCGATGTTCCGGCTGGGGCGCGAGGCGGAGCGCACCCGCGGTTACACCGCGGCCGAGACGCTGCTCGACCTTCCCGCCGATGCGTTCGATCCCGCGCGACTCCAGTGCCGCGCGTGCCGCGCCGTCACGAGCCACGGCGTGTTCGTGTGCCCGCTGCTGGTCGATGAAGCCAGCGCCCGCATGGGCGACCGCCTCGAGCAGGCGCTCGGGCCCTTCGAGCTGCGCCACGGCGCGTGCGCCACCTGCTACGCGACCGGCATGACGTGCGGGAATGGCTGACGTGACCCGCGTCGCGCTGTTCGGCGGGATCTACAGCAACTACCTGGCGCTGACCGCCGCGCTGCGCCACATGCGGCGGCGCGGCGCCGACGTTGCATGGTGCCTGGGAGACCTCGGCGGCTTCGGCCCCCATCCCGACCGCGCCGCCGACATCCTGCGCGGCTCCCTGGTCCCGATGCTGCGCGGCAACTACGACGAATCCGTCGGCCTGGGCCGCGGAGACTGCGGGTGCGGATACTCCGATCCCCGCGACAACCGCTTCGCGCAGCTCTCCTACGACTACACCCTGGCGAACACCCACGCCGCGCACCGCGAGTGGATGAAGGGCCTGCCCGAGCAGCAACGCCTCGAGATCGCAGGGCGCAGCCTGCTGCTGTGCCACGGATCACCGCGCCAGACGAACGAGTTCCTGTGGGAGTCGGCGTGCTCGGACGCGTTCCTGGAGTGGCTGTGCGAGCGGCACCAAGCCGACGTGATCGCGTGCGCGCACAGCGGCATTCCCTGGCACCGCGCGCTGCCCTCGGGCCGCCACGTGGTGAACGTCGGCGCGATCGGCCGGCCCGCGAACGACGGATGCACCGAGGTGTGGTACGGAGAGCTCGAGGTCGGGGCCGACGTGCGCGTCGAGTTCCGCCGGGTGGAATACGACGTCGAGACGCTGGCGCGCGACATGGCGCGCGAAGCGCTGCCGCCCGAGTTCATCGAGACGATTCGCACCGGCTGGTGGACCACCTGCCTCGAGAATCTGCCCGCGAAGGAGCGACGGCGGGGGCGGCACTGAGCCTGAAGGCTGCGGGCCACACCCCGGCGCGCCGCACGGCGAAGGGCTAGGCGTGTTCTACCGCGTGGATTTCCGTTGCGACGATCGCGACCCGCTCCAGCGTCTGCTCGACGATCTCTACGACTACGCCCGCGATCCCGAGACCCGGGTGCTCCACCGTGCGCGGCTCAACCTGTTCTACCGCCTGATGGAGGAGCTGATCGCGGACCGGGTGGTGACCCGCTTCGGCGCGGCGCTCGACATCGGGTGCAACGCCGGCGCCTACTCGAAGATCCTCTCCGACTTCCGATTCCGGAAGGTCGAGGGGATCGACATCGACGCGGGCCAGGTCGCCAAGGCCGAGGCAGCTTTCGCGGTCGCGTCCGAGGACCGGACGATCGAGTTCCGGGTGGCCGACGCCGAGGAGCTCGACCCGACGCCGCGGTACGACTTCATCCTGTGCACCGAGGTGATCGAGCACACGGCGCGGCCGGAGCGCGTGGTGCAGAACCTCGCGGCCGCCCTGCTCCCGGGCGGCATTGCCGTGGTCACGATGCCCAATGCGTTCTCGCTGCCCTACGCCATCGCACGTGCCACCTACCGCCTGCGACAGAAACCCCGTGATCCGGTGTTCGAGGACCACCTCAAGTACCCGTTCTGGCGGGCGCTCGAGCTCTTCGAGTCGCATGGGCTCGAGCCGGTGCGGACCGCCGGGGCCAACCTGTGGCTGGACGGGCGCCTGATCCGGCTCCTCAGCGGAACCCCGCTGCTCGCGGCCGTGAGCCGCGCCCAGTTCGGGCTCGCCCGCCGGTGGCCGCTCAAGTACACGGCGATGTTCTTCTGCATGGTGATGAGAAAACCCTGAACGCCATCGGGGGATTCCCCGATCCCCCGCACCGCCCGCCGCTCCCTCCCGGGCTTGCAATCCGCAAGAATCCTCTGGCGCTCGTCCCGAACATGTATCACAATTGTCGCAGCTATATCAATTGTATGGCAAGTGACCACTAATTCACATTGCCATGGCGACTGGATTCCAGCTTCGGAGGTGGGTCGTGTCGAGACGGCATTCCCTGGCGGCGGCGGTGGCGGCGGTGGCGCTGACCGCCTACTACCCTCAAGCGCAGGCAGCGGAAGCGCCGGCGGCAGCGGCAGAGCCCGTGGAGCACGAGAGCGTCGTCAGTTCCCCGCCGATGGAGATGGACGACCCGGGAACTCCGGGGTCGCGCGGGATCGAGGTGAATTTCGTGGGCACCCTGCTCAAGCTCGGATCGGCCCGCAGCTCCGAGAGCCTCTTCGACGCCAACTACGGGATCGGCGACCGGCTCCAGCTCAAGTACGAGCGGCCCTACCTGACCGAGCAGGCAGACGGGACCGACATGCAGCAGGGACTCGGGGCGACGGAGATCGGCGTCAAGTGGCGGTTCATGGACCGCCACGGGCTGGCGATCGCGTTCTACCCCCAGTATCAATTCGACGACGGTTTCACCCTGAAGGACGAGGAAGGCAATCCCGAGGAGTCCGGAGGGCGCGCCGCCTACTTTCCGCTGCTGATCTCCGAATCGATCGGCGAGTACTACTCGCTGGCGGCGAACTACGGGTACCGGCGGAACCTCGATGGCCGCGGCAACGACCACGACCTCGCCCTGGGCCTGGGCCGGGCGATCGGATGGGACGGGCGGGTCATGGCCGAGGTCTTCTCCGAGCGCGACGAGAGCTTCGACAATCGCGAGACCGACGTCCGGGTGGGCGTCGCCTTCCTGCCATTCCCGAAGGCATTCGAGCATTCGAACTTCGAGGCGCCGGTCTTCGCCTCGTTCGGACACAGCATCGGCAGAACCGAGGAGCGCGAGTTCAGCACCTCGTTCACCTTCGGCGTCAGCGTGATCCGGAAGCCCAGGGCCTGATCCTCATCGGTCGACCGGCGGACGCCGCGGGTGCCATTCGAGGCCCCGCGGCGTTTGTGTTTCCCGTCCTCAGACCTCGAGGATTGTAAATCCTGCCATTGACGCACCGGCCATGGCTCCGGGAACATCCGCAGGCTCGAACCGCAGTCGCGTCACCTTGGCCTTTCCGTCGCGTTCCGCAGCCATCCGCACGAGGTTGGCCGCTCCGCCGCACGCCGGCCAGGGCTGTGAAACGCGTTGGCTCCGGGCTTGCTTCGATTCGAGATCGGCCGAGCGGAGTGACGATGGGAGATATGGGCGTCCCCCGAGTCCCGCGGCCGCGGTCTGGCCGACACGCTGAACGGCGATGGTTTCTCGACCTCGCCCTGACCTCGCTTGCTCTCTTGGCCCTCGCGGCCCTCGGCTCATGCGGTGGATCGGGCGGCCACGGCGTGGGTGGGTCGGCCGGTACCGTCACGGGACCGCAGCCTCCATCGCCGCCGCCTCCGGTGCCGCCCATAGCTCCGCCGCCGCCCGGCGGCAGCGTGATCCTAGTGGGCGCCGGCGACATCGCGCGAGACGGCGGCGGATCGGAAGCGACGGCGGCACTGCTCGACGCGATTCCGGGCACGGTCTTCACCGCCGGCGACAACGCATATCCCGACGGCTCCGCCTCCGACTACGCGAGGCTCTACGCTCCCACCTGGGGACGTCACCGGGCGCGCACGCGGCCTGCGCCGGGCAACCACGAATACAACACGTCCGGCGCGACCGCGTACTACCAGTACTTCGGAGACAACGCCGGGCCCTCCGGCCGCGGCTACTACAGCTATGATCTGGGCGATTGGCACATCGTCTCGCTCAACAGCAACATCGACATGAGCGCGGGCTCGGCCCAGGAGCAGTGGCTGCGCGCCGACCTCGCGGCGACCACCCAGGATTGCACGCTCGCGTACTGGCACCATCCGCGTTTCAGCTCGGGCTCCCACGGCAGCTCCACGAAATCGCAGGCGATCTGGCAGGCCCTCTACGACGCGGGTGCCGAGATCGTGATCGTCGGACACGATCACAACTACCAGCGCTTCGCGCCGCAGACGCCCGACGGCCGCGAGGACCTGCAGCGCGGCATCCGCGAGTTCGTCGTGGGCACGGGCGGGAGCGGCCACTACTCGTTCGGCTCGCCGATCGCGAACACCGAGGCGTACAACATCGACACCTACGGAGTGCTCAAGCTGACACTGAGTCCAGGCGCCTATTCGTGGGAGTTCATTCCGGTCGCGGGGCAGTCCTATCGCGACGCCGGCAGCGGAACCTGCCACTGAACCGGCCCCTCGGACCTCGAAACGACGACGGCCCAGCCGACATCCTGTCGGCTGGACCGGCGACCCATTCCGCGGGAGACCCGTGCGCCGGTCGTCACCGCCTGGTTACGGTCGGACGGAGGGGCCGACGCCATTTCCCTTCGGGGCAGGGTTGCGCGCACCCACTCCATCCGACTCACCTTCGAGCCCTGCGTCCATCGCGGACGCATCGGCTCCGCCTTCGGGGGTCTCGGAGAAGTCGATCATGGCGGGCGAATCCGCGGGCTCGACGGCTCCGGGCAACTCGACGAACTCGATCATCACGTCATCGCCGAACTCGAACAGGTCCATCATGGGGTCGTTCATGATCACACCTCCGGGGTCGGCAGATGACCGATGACTTGCATTCGGTTCATCACCGGACGAGAGCATGACTCATGCCATCGCACGAACCATGAAAAGCAAAGGAGTTCACCGCGTGACGGCGGAGCGGCGGCGCGCAGTTGGTACATTCGCGCAGGAAACGGTTTCGTAGCCGCCCCAACGGCGCGCTTCACGCGGTCGGCCGGTCCGCGACTTCCATCTGGCCGGCGGCCTGATAGACGCTGAGACGGTTGTAGAGCGTCTTCAGGCTGATGCCGAGGCGGCGCGCCGCCTCGCGCTTGTCGCCGCGGACCTGACGGAGCGTGGCGAGGATCATGGTGCGCTCCACCTCGGCGAGCGGCGACCCGACGCGCACCACGAGCGAGTGCCCGTTGCCGGGCGCGCCGGCGGGCTCGAGGGTGTTCACCGGGAGACCCGGGTCGTCGATGACGTCGCCCGAGAGCAGGGCGGCGCGCTCGACGACGTTGCGCAGCTCCCGCACGTTGCCCGGCCAGGAATAGCTCTGGAGCCGGCGCAGCGCGCGCTCCGACCAGCGCTTGTTCGCGTTCTCACGCGCGTTGAACTCGACGATGAAGTGCTCTGCGAGCATCAGGATGTCGTCGCCGCGCTCGCGGAGCGGCGGCACGTCGATCTGGAACACGTTCAGGCGGTAGTACAGATCCTCGCGCAGGCGGCCCTGGCGGATCGCCTTCTCGGGATCGCGGTTCGTCGCCGCGATCACCCGGACGTCGACCACCGTCGGCTCGGATGCGCCGACGCGGATCAGCTTGCCGGTGGCGATCACGCGCAGCAGCTTGACCTGGAGATCCGCGCTCATCTCGGTGATCTCATCGAGCAGCAGCGTGCCGCCGTCCGCCTCCTCGAAGTAGCCCTTGCGGCCGCGATCGGCGCCGGTGAAGCTGCCGCGCTCGTGGCCGAACAGCTCGCTCTCGATCACGTTGGGCGCCACCGCGCCGCAGTTCACGGCGAGGAAGGGCCCCGCGGCCCGCGGGCTCATCTGGTGCACGGTCTCGGACACCAACTCCTTCCCGGTGCCGCTCTCACCCGTGATCAGGATGCTGGCGCGCGTGGGCGCGACCTTCGAGATCAGCTCGTAGATCCGCTGCATTGCCGGCGACCGGCCGACCATGGGACCGAAGCGCCCGAGGTGGCGCAGCTCGCTGCGCAGGTTGTTCACCTTGCTGCGCAGCTCGCGGGTGCGCACCACGTGGGCCAGGATCGCGTAGAGGCGCCCCCGGTCCACCGGCTTGGTGAGAAAGTCGAGCGCTCCCTGCCGCAGCGCGTCGACCGCGGCTTCGATCGTGGCGTTGCCGCTGATCACGACGAAGTCGGGGTGCGGCCCGTCTTCGGTCGCGAGCAGCTCGTCACCGCTGCCGTCCGGCAGCTTGAGATCCACGAACATCACGTCGGGCGGGTGCTCCTTGAGCTGAGCGCGCGCCTCCTCGATCGATGCGGCCTCCCCGACAGTGAAGCCCTCACGCGCGACCAGCAATGCCAGGCTGTCGCGGAAGTCCGCGTCGTCGTCGACGACCAATACCCGGAATCCATTCACGCTGTCCTGCTCCTCGATTTCGGCTGCCTCGTCCGCGACCTCGATAGCGCTCATCCGATGACTCCGGACGCCCAGCGAACACGGTCGAGATCGAGCCAGCTGCGAGCCCCATTCGAGGGCCCGCTGTCCTGGCGGCTCTCCGGGCCGGGCAGGGTGAAGTGGAACGCGGCGCCGTTCTTGCCGTCGCTTTCCGCCCAAACACGGCCTCCCTGCCTCCGAACGATCCTTGCCACGATTGCGAGCCCCAGCCCCGCCCCCTCCGCCGGGGCGCCGCCGAGCCGGCGGAACGGCTTGAAGATCTCCGGCAACCGGGAGGGCTCGATCCCGGGGCCGTTGTCCTTCACCCAGAACGTGGAGTGGGTCGGACTCGCGGCGCCTCCCACGTGAACCGTGCGCTCGGGGCGGCCACGCGAATACTTGAGCGCGTTCCCGAGGAGGTTCACGAAGATCCGGTGCACCTGGAGTGGATCGGCGCACGCGGAAGGCAGCGCGTCGATCTCGAGCTTCACGGTGCCGCGCTCCGGCTCCCCCGCCACGACCTCGGCGCACGCGCCCTCCGCGAGCGCGCGCATGTCCACGCACTGCGGTTGGAGCGCGCTGGCGCCGCTGCTTCCGAACTCGAGCAGCCGGCTCAGGAGATGGCACGAGCGCTGCGCCGCGTCGCGCATCCGCAGGATCACGCGGCGGTCTTCCTCCTTGAGGCTCGAGCGCCGGTCCTCATCGAGGGCGGCGGCGTAGTTGAGGATCGCGCCCAGCGGGGAACGGAGATCGTGTGCCACCGAGCGGCTGAAGGTTTCCGCCTCGTCCAGCGCATCGGTCAGGTCCGCGGTGCGCTCCTGGACCCGCTGCTCGAGCGCCCCGTTCAGGTCGCGCAGCTCGCGGTCCCGGCGCGAGAGCTCCACGAGCTGCGCGTCGAGATCGCGATTGGCGCGCGCCAGCTGCACGGAATAGTCGCGGGTCCGCATGTACTGGAAGAGCAGGCCGCCGGCCGCGAGCGACAGGAGGATTCCGGCCACCAGGAAATAGTGAGGCCATGGCGTCTCGACCTGTCGCGCGAACTCGCGCCGCTGCACCACGTCGACCAGCACCTTGCGCCCGGTCGGCGAGGTGAACGTCCGCCGCAGCTTCATCGCCGGCGGTGCGGGGTCCGCCACCGGGCGGCGCAGCGTGAGCTGCCGCCCCTGATCCGAGGTCAGGTGGATCGCGAGGCTCTGGGAAGCGGGCGCAACATCCCGCGGCCACTGCGCGTCGATGCGGATCGAAGAGGCCAGCACGCCGGTCCGCGCCGCGCTGGGTCCGACGGGAACGATCACGTCCATGTCGTAGACGTCGGACCAGCGCTCCCGGATGTCGGCGGTGGGCGGCTGCAGATGAGAGCGGATCCAGCGCTGCACTCTCGGATCCAGGCGCCCGGTCCCATCGCGCGCGAAAAAGTGCGTGCGCGGCGGATCCGTTTGCACCCACGCGATCCACTGAACGCCCGGATTGCTCTTCATCGTCCGGCGCGCGAGGAAGCGCCACGCCTCCTCGTCGGGAGGGCCGTGCAACTGCCACGACGCGGCCAGGTCCTTGATCTCGGCGACCTGGTGATCGAGCTGCGACGCGATCGCGGAAGCCGCATCGTCTGCGATCGAGCCCAGCACGTTGCTCAGACCGAAGCGGCGTTCCTCGAGCGACCGCGTCCAGGCGAAGAGCGAAAGCGTAACGCCAATTCCCGCCACGGCCACGGCGATCACGTAGCGGCGGCCGTGAACGGCGGGGAGAGTCTTCGCGATGCGCGGACGTTCGGGCCTTTGGATCACGGCCGCGCGACCTCTCGCCCGCGCTGCGCGACGCGCGCACGAACGCCGCGCCGGATGCGCTCGCACGACGCGCGCATCACCGGCACGGAATTCGCTCGAGAGCGCGCGCGGCACGCCCGAGGGCGTGCGGACGAACGCTCCATCGGCCTGCTTTCATGGACGTTGCACACCAGGGCCCGCAGGGAAGGGAATGTAAAATGAACGAATTGCTCGAGCTGATGAGAATGTTTGTCACCGCGGGCTGGCTGTACCTGTGCATTCTCCTCGTGGTTTCGCTCGCGTTGCTCGCACTCGACCGGCGCGGCGCGGCGCCCGATCCCGACTTCAGCCCTGCAGGGATCCGCCCCGTGGATCCGCGCGTCCGCGAGCCGCAACTCCACTCCGATCCGATTGCCGCCGATCGCGCATAGCGCGATCGCCGGCAGTCGCCGACCCGAGCCGCCGGCCGTTCCCATCGATTCCCACATGCTCGTCCGCTTCACGGCGGAGCGCGTGGCGCGCGCAACGTGCAGTTCCACGACCGGTGCGTCACCAGGGATCTGCACGCTACCTCTCTTCACGGAACTGTTTCCTCCCGTTGCAGCGGATTGTTGTCTGCGCACGCGAGATGGTCCATAGGGGACATACCTGATTTCATGACAGTTTCACCTGCGCACCACAGCGCGTGCGCATCCGCGAAGTGAAAACGGAGTTCGCGTGTCCGCGGAGAGGAGCGCCGGTCGAGCCATCGCATGCGCTGTGAGCTCGGGCTCGCGTCGAAGAGTGTGTCTCTGCACCGAGGCTCGAGTCCTCCGTGTCGCCGCTCGGGCCGGAGTCGCGTCCGTCGGTTGCGACGCGGCATCCATCGCACTGGACGCAACTGCGCCGGCATGAGGCAGCAGAGCCGCGCGGGACGATCTCGAACGTGAACGCGCTCGGACACCCGCGTGAACGCCATAAAGCAATTGCAAGGCCACGGGCCCGCAGGCGCGAAACGTTGGCACTTCGTGCGTCTGCGCGCGCGTTGTCCCCGTTGCGGCCGTTGTAATTTGTGCAAATCGGGGGTCTCGACCGCGTCACGCCGAAGCACTGGCTGGGCTCGCGCAGCGTCGAGGGCGCGTCCCGATCTCTTCACCAGCGGAGCGATGGAACGCGGGTGTCTCGTGAGCGAGGAGCTTCCCGCGGGGAGCCGGTCTGGCCCGGGACAGCCGGGATGCTCAGGGCAACCGGGTCACGCCTGGCGTCTGCTTCGCCGCGGTCCGCCGGGCGACGCCCCGGGTCGAGCGTCTCGGTCGGCTGCAACAGGCGCGCCGCGGCACTTCGCGTGAAAACACGAAGGCCACCCTTCCGGGTGGCCATACGACTCTTGCTTCGTGGGGTCCGCCTGAAACATACAGGCGGGAGACCCGGATCGTCATGCCGTCTCTACCGCCCTTGGAGTGACGCCGTGAGAAGCGGCGCAAACGTCCGAGTCTCCCCGCTCGAATCCGTTAGCCACTTCCGTGCCACGGCGCAAAAGCGCCACGCTCGAGCTGCGCCCGTTGGGAAATCGAGGGTTAGCGACATGGGCCCAGCTGTCGGCGATCTTCGGCCGCGGAAGATTCTTCAAAGCGCGTATCCCGTTTTACGGAATTCCAAAACCGAGAAAGGCCCGGACCGGGGACGCGCTCGGGACGGCTGCTCATCATCGCGAAGCGCTCCGGCTTAAAACGTTGTCGGCCTGATGGATGAGCAGCCGGGTCTGGCGCTCCCACTCGGCTTCGTACTTGCGGAAGGGAAAGCGTGCGCCGCGGAACAACTCGATCGCGCGGTAGAGCCCGATGCGCTCCGGCAGCGGCTTCCGCGTGGCCTCCCGGTACGCGACCAGGAACGCCTCCCGGAACGAGGCGGCGCGCGCCCGGGGCAGCTCTCCGCAGATCGCGTGGCGCTCGACCTGCGCCAGGATGCCGCCCAGGTCGTCGGCGGGGTCGCCGCGATACGCCAGGTCCAGATCGATGATGGCGGCGCTCGGCCCGTCCACCAGGACGTGGCGGGAGGAGAAGTCGCCGTGCAGCGGAACGTCCAGAGCGGGTGCGTCTGCGAGCCGCTCGGAAAGCCGTGCGGCGAGGTCCATGGCTTGCCGGGCGAACCAGGGACAGAGGAATCCGATCTCGCTCGCGGCGTCGGACAGGTCGGCGCGCCGCGCCTCGCGCGCCCAGGGCTTGAGCCCCGGAGGATCCTGGCCGTGCAGCTCGGCCAGCGCGGTGGCGGAAGCTGCCACCGCGTTGAGGTCCATCTCCGGCCGGGCGCACAGGTCGAACAGCATGGTGCCTGCCATCCACTCGTACACGATGAGACGAAGATCCTCGTCCGCCCCCAGAACACCCGCGACGCGCAAGGTCCGATCGGGCCGGAACGCAATCGCGCTCTTGAGGCTGCGCTTGAATCCCTTCGTCGTGTTGAGCTTGAGCAGCGCGCGCTGACCTCCCGCGCCGCGGAGCGCTCCCACGAATCGCCGCCCGGCGCGATAGCGCAGGCAGGTCAGATCCCCGCCCCACAGCTCGGGCCGATCGGGAAGCACCTCGCGCAGCAGCCGCTCGAGCTCGGTGGCGTCCGAGAGCCGGCGGAGCGCGGGGAGCTTGCGGTCGTTCGGGAACGCGGTGACGACCACCGCGTCGCCTTCGAGCACGATGTGCGGAACGCCCAGCGGTCCGGGATCGTCGTCCGATCCTTCCTCCTCGAACCACGGCGACAGGTCCCCCGGGCGGACCGCGCGCACGTCGAGATCGACGGTCCGTCCCGCGAGATCGAGTTGATATGCGACGCGGCAGTACTCGTGGGGCTCGAGCCGCACCGAGCAGATGCGGGGCGACACGAGATCGGCGCGGCGCGCGGCGCGGCGCAGCGCGACGAGGAATGCATCCGGATCGAGCACCGTGGCCAGTCCGGGAATCCCCGGGTCGCGACGGGCCAAGTCCAGCGCGGAGGGTGCGATCATGGTGAAGGACTCCTGGCTCTATCCGCAGGTGTGGAAGATGGCCTCGGCCCTTGCGAGCGAGGCATCGGTGATTTCCCGCCAGTCGGGCCGGCGCGAGCGGAACGCGAAGCGCGCGCGCCGCAGCAGGCCCGCCGCCAGGTACGGCTCGATCCGGG
>Ga0075434_100005997_pt1 | contig 11119 bp, 10 predicted proteins | sample RhiMethybrSRZTD3_FD_75298 | JGI IMG/M metagenome (GOLD analysis project Ga0075434, IMG submission 75298) | Populus rhizosphere microbial communities from Tennessee, USA - Rhizosphere MetaG P. TD hybrid SRZTD3 | ecosystem: Host-associated > Plants > Roots > Rhizosphere > Soil | place: USA...
TCAATAGCGCCCGCGTATTGCCGGCGACCGTGATCAGCACATCGCCCCGGGCAACCTGATCACCGTCGGTGGCGTTCACCCTGAGTTCGAAGTCACCGGCGGCCGAGCAGACCGTCCCAACGGTGTAGGCGGCGACGGGCAGGCCGGCGACGGTGCCCGGCTGGCGCACCAGGAACTGGGCATGCGCCGTGTCGCTGGCCGGAATCGTCGCGTACGAGGTGATGTCGAGCCCAGCGCCGGTGCCCGGCGGCAATACACCGCGGCCGCCGAGATCCTCATCGAGTGCTTCGGAAACAATCAGTGACAGCGCATCGAGGTCGAGTCCGGCAACCGCCACGAGCCCTTCGATCTCAGCCAGCTTGGTGTAGATCATCAACGGTTGGCTTGTCCCCCGGTACGCGTTGCGTGCGCTGATACAAATCGATGCCGGAAGCCTTGGCGGAGATCATTCTCCACGACCAGATGGCCATGCCACTCCGCACGGCGGCCCTCGAAATCATCACGCCAGTGCGCCCCTCGTGATTCCTGCCGAAGATGCGCGGAGGCGACGATCGCGGTTGCCACCGTCATCATGTTGGTGCCCTCCCAGGATTCCAGGCCCGGCTCGGCTATGACCTCGGCGGCAAGCTCCACAAGCTGTCGAGCGCACTGATCTAGTCCGGCGGCGTCCCGCAAGCCGCCAGCGTGGCGGCTCATGGCCTGTTGCATCGCCGGAACCACCGACCGATCGATCAGTCCCGGGTTGCGGTCATCTCGCGCCGGCGGCCTTCGCGGTGGCAGCTCGGATTGCAGCTTGACCGCGATTCGGCGAGCGAAGACCAGCCCCTCGAGCAGGGAGTTTGATGCGAGTCTGTTAGCGCCGTGGACGCCTGAGGATGCCACTTCGCCGCAGGCGTAAAGGCCGGCTAGGTTCGTTGCGCCATCGATGTCGGTCTCTACGCCTCCACAGAAGTAATGACATGCCGGCGCTACCGGGATCAGATCTGTTGCTGGGTTGATGCCGGCCCGCCGGCAGCTGTGCCAAATCGTCGGAAACCGGACTCGCCACGTCTCCTCAGTCAAGATGCGCCCATCGACGTAGACATGATCAACACCGGTTGCCGCCATTTCCTTCATGATCTGCTTGGCGACTACGTCGCGGGGCGCCAGCTCGGCAAGCTGATGCCGTCCGACCATGAAGCGCTCACCGCGTGAGTTGACCAGTAGGCCGCCTTCGCCGCGTACCGCCTCGCTGACCAGCGGCAGCTGGCCACGCGCGCCTGGACCCAGATACAACACCGTCGGATGGAATTGGATGAATTCAATGTCCCGCAGCCGAGCTCCCGCCCGCAGGGCGGCCGCGATGCCGTCTCCGGTGGATACCGGCGGATTGGTGGTCACAGCGTAGATCTGGCCGATACCACCCGCGGCCAGCACCACGGCCCGGGCATGCACCGCGCCGACGCCGCCTCGTGTTCCTTCGCCGAGGACGTGCAGCGTTACCCCGGCCACCGCCGGCTGCTCGCCAGGCTTCACTTGAGCGGGAATGAGATCAAGGACCAGCGCATGATCCACGATCTCGATCCTGCGATCTGAGGTAACTGCAGCTATCAAGGCGCGCTCGATCTCCGCGCCGGTGGCGTCTCCTCCGGCGTGCGCAATGCGATTGCGCATATGACCACCCTCGCGGGTCAGCTCCAGCTCGCCGGCAAGATCGCGGTCGAACTCTGCCCCTCGGTTGATGAGTTTGGCGACCTCATCCGGGCCTTCAGTGACCAGGACGCGTACTGCCTCTTCGACGCACAGGCCTGCGCCTGCGACCAGCGTGTCTTCGATGTGTTGCTCGACGGTGTCGCCTTCGGCCTGAACCCAAGCGATGCCACCCTGCGCCCAGTGGGTGGAACCGGCCGAGACTTCATCTTTGGTGACAACCATGATCGTGCCGAGCTCACGGCATTCCAGCGCAGCGGTCAAACCGGCGATGCCCGATCCAATAACGACAATGTCCACGTCGCGGATCCAGCCGGGCGGCTCAGCGGCCAGCCGCTGCGGCAGAGCTGGCAAGGGTGGCAAAGCGGGAAAGGGAGGTTGGGCATTTGCCTGGATGGGGCTGGTCGCGACCGACGCACCATCAGGCACCATAGGCCCATGCTCCCGCATTCGTCAGAGGGTGGCACGGCGGCCCCTGCGAGGTCGCGCTCTTGGTTCGACGCCTGGATGGAATCGGCGTACGGTGCGGATGGTTTCTGGCGCCTGCACAGTCCCGACGCGCATTTCCGCACTGCAGCGGCGAGCGGACCGATGATCGCGCAGATGCTGGCGACTCTGGTGGATCGCCAGGATGGTGTCAGCAGCGTTATCGATGTCGGGGCTGGCAGTGGCCGACTGCTGGAAGAGCTGGCTGCCGTCCGGCCCGATCTGCAGTTGACAGGTATTGATCTTCGAACCAGACCGGCGGAGCTGCCACAACAGATTGGCTGGGCCCAGGATCTGTGGGACGTACGATATGGGTGCTGGACCAGCGGCGAGGCCGGGGCGGTACTAGGCAAGCCCGAGCCGGCGATGATCATCTGCTCTGAATGGCTCGACGACCTGCCCTGCCAGATCGTCACCCGTCATGCCGATGGGTGGCGGGAGGTGATCATCAACGATGATGGCTTAGAGCAGCCGGGACCGCGACTCGAGGACGAGCAGCTTGCGTGGGCTGACCGCTGGTGGCCGGGCGGTGACCGGGCTGAGATCGGCCTCACCCGCGATGTGGCATGGGCTGAGCTCATCAAGATGATCATGAACAGCGGAGGCTCTGCTCTCATGATCGACTATGGTCACACCGTGGAGCGTCGACCGGTCACCGGCTCGCTCGCGGCTTACCGGGACGGTCGTGCCCTCGAGCCTGTGGCTGGGCCTGGGGTGAATCTCACTGCGCATGTTGCGGTCGATGCGCTACGCGCCGCCGGGGAGGCGCTTGGCGCGACGACGACCTTCTGTGGTCTGCAGAATGAGGTGGTACCGGACCTGTTGCAGCTGGACACCCATTTCGACCCGCTGATTGATCTTGGCCGGCGCAGTCAGCATGCTGCGCTGAGCTCGCAGTATGTCTGGGGCTCCCACTGGTGGCTGCTGCAGTGTTGAATTGCTCGCTTCGCTCGCCGTGCGGATCGCGCTGGGAGCCGCCGTCTTCGTCGCATTTGGTGAAACGGCACCTGATACATAGCTCGCAACCTTCACCCAGTCCGTTTCACCATCTGCTCCTCCAGATCGGCGGCACGCGATCCGCAGGGTTGAATTGCCGGTTGAGTCGCTCTGCTCGCTCTCACTGGGTACGTTTCGCAGCACAGCCGCGAAGACGTACCCCCGCGCGGGCGAATGAGGGTGCGTTTGCCATCACAAGTGCGAAAATGTACCGCCGAGGATTTCCCTGCTAATGAGTCATCAACAGCTTCGGGTATTGGTCGGATCGCTGGCTCCCGGCGTACTGCCCTCAACGCAGCCGACCAAGATGCCAGCCGGGACGATCATACTCGATCTCGGCCCGGAGCACCCCAGCAATGCCGGACTGATCGAGCTGCAACTGTGGACCGAGGGAGAGGTGATCACTGCCGCTCGCGTCGTCGTCGGTGCCATGCATCGAGGTGCCGAAAAGCTCTTCGAGGTACGCGACTACCGGCAGATCTTGATGTTGGCCGATCGCCATGACTGGCAGGCTCCATTCTTCGGCGAGCTCGTCGTGGCCCTTGCTTGTGAGCAGATGATGGGTCTGGCTGTACCAGCGCGTGCCGTCTGGCTGCGTACTCTGCTCGCTGAGCACACCCGGGTCCTGAGCCACTGTGGGTTCCTTAACTATGTGTCGCACCGAATGCGCGGCATCGGCCAGGGCGATCCAGGACTTCGGCGCCTGCGTGAAGAGCTGCGTAGCCAGACTCTGCGACTGACCGGCAACCGCATCCACCCCATGGCGACGCAAATTGGCGGTTTAGCGGTCGACGCCGACGACGCCTGGCTATTGGCGGAGCGACAGGTTGCCGCGCTGGCGACTCGAGCGTCAGAGGCACTGCTGACGATGATCGACTCCGCGGCTTTCGCCGATCTGACACGCGGTGTTGCCTTACTAGATCGAGACACGATTCAGCAGTTCGGGGTAAGTGGCCCGGCGGCGCGCGCGAGCGGTATTGAGCTGGATTTGCGGCTACAGCGGCCATACCTGGCCTACGGCGATCTCGCAGAGTTGATCACATGGCCCGTGCGACGCTCGGCTGACGCTCAGTCCCGCCTGCGTGTTCTCGCCGAGGAGCTCGCGATCAGCGCGTCGTTGATCATCGAATGCACTGACCGCCTGATCGGGCAGCCTGGCCCCGTCTCGGTAAGGCTGGGCAAGATCATTCGCGTGCCGGAGGGCGAGACGTACCTGGCAATCGAAGCTCCCCTAGGCATTGCGGGCGCGTTCTTGGTTTCTCGTGGTGAGAAGACTCCGTGGCGGCTCAAGCTGAGGACACCCTCGTTCAACAACGTTTCCAGCCTGGAGCGAGTGCTGATCGGCGTACGCACCGTCGCGCTGGAGGCAACGCTGGCCTCTATTGGTTACGTCGTTGGCGACATTGATAAATAGCTGGTGCGGCGCGTCTACGCTGGCTGCCGATCTGCCTCATAGTTGGGCAGCACCATGTCAATGATGTTCAGGTCAACCACTGCGGGCAGCGATTCGGAAGTGACCTCATCCTCGGCTGGCAGCTCCTGCCAGACGAAGTCGTGTCCAGAGGAAAGTATCCGGCGCGGCATGTGGTGCACCTCCGCACCAGACTCGACGCTTGGAGTGATCAGATCCTCCGGCTCGAGAACGGCCTCGCGAAGCACCTCGATCACCTTGTCGCGGTACTCGATCTCGCCCTGCAGGTAGGTCCGATCCTGGTTCAACCTCGAAAGCTCCAGCCGTTGCTGTGCCAGCCGCATTCGCTGCCTTTCGATGACTTTGCCGGCATCGGCGACCCGCACGCTCAAAGCGTCGACCACAGCTGCAGTGCGGACACGTTCCTCGGAAAGCCTCGCGCCATGCTCGCGCGCGGCGCGGAGCATGGACTTGGCATGCGCATGCCTGGCAGCGTTCAGGTCCCGCCAGGCAAAGGCGCACGCTACTAGTGCGGCCATGACGGCGATCGCGACACCCAATCGCGCAGCCCAGATAGATCCGGCGGCGGCAGCGACCGCGCCCGCCGTGCCGGCGATCAGGACAACTTCCGAAATGCGTTGCAATGCCGATGGCTTGAGCCGGCGGCTAGCGGTTGGCTGCGAAGTCACGGTCGTCACCATATGGCTCCGTTGGCTGGCTGCCGGGGATTTCAAGGCTCAATCGTGAGTGTCTGCCTCTAAGCCGTCGCCTTCCTCCGCATCCGCCTCCTCGTCCGGCTCGCTCGGGACCTTGCAAGCCCGCTCCAGCAGCAAGCCCATGATGCACAGCACTACCCCGGCGACAATCGCTACCGCGGACCGGATCACCCGATCGCGGGGAGCCGCCGCATCAAGGCGGGTCAGAAACATCATCGCGAAACCGAAATAGCCGCCCGCCACCAGTGCACCGCCCAGCGCCGATGCCTTCCCCAGTACCAGAAAGGCAACCGCCCGCTGCGGATCCATGCGTTCACGGCGTACTTGGATTCGCTGGTGTGTCGCGTACGCCAAGGCTCCGACCAACGCAGCTACCAAGATCAAACCGATTGGCGCGGTCCACGGCACCTCAGGCGGGATCAGATCGAAGGCATTGGCGGTGACAACGAGTAACCAACCAGCAAGGCCGCCAAAAATGGCCGCAACGACGAGAGCGCGGAACGGTGTCAGGCTTACCGAGCCGCCGGAAGATTCCTGAGCCAAGCGCGCTGATCCTTCAGTCCCGGTCGATCACAAGATCATCTCGCCGGACCACCCCGGACGCATCAGCTTGGGCAAGCAAATCCCCGATGGCACCCTTCCCGATGATCTCGGCCGTCGGGTCGACCTCGTACCACGGAACCAGCACGAAGGCGCGTTCGTGCGCCATCGGATGCGGCAGTTTCAGGTCCTCTTGATCGACGACGGCGTTCCCGACCATGATCAAATCAACATCGAGAGTTCGCGGCCCCCATCGCTCTCCTTCGCGAGTCCGTCCATAGGCATCCTCGATGGCGAACGCCCGCTCTACCAAGGTGCTTGGCTCCAATGTGGTTTCGGCGATCACCACAATGTTGAGGAATTCCGGGCTGCTCGGCGGGCCTCCGAAGGGCTTGGTCTCATATACCGATGAGACGTCAACCACAATGACATCGGGAGTGTCTTGAAGGGCGTCGACGGCACCTTGTACGTTGCCGAGCCGATCGCCAAGATTCGAGCCGACGGAGTAGACGACCTTGCGCAACGGTTTCATTCCGCTCAAGGTGTCCGCGTCAATGGCATGAGGATTCGGGCTAGTCAAGTCGTTTACTCCTTGTCAGCGTGACCGCAACATCGGCAACGTCGACCGGCATCGGCGCATGCGGCTTGTGCACGGTGACCTCGACGCACTGAATGGCGTCATAGCGTAGGCATGTCACGGCAATTCTTTCGGCAAGGGCCTCGATCAGATTCAGTGGGTCCCGCTCAATATCGGCGGCCACCGCCTGCGCCAAGGCCCCGTAATCAATCGTCTGCCCAAGATCATCGCTGCTGGCGGCCAGCGAAAGATCAAGGGTGCAACTCACGTCAACCACGAATCGTTGACCTTGCTGACGCTCGGAGCTGAACACGCCATGATGGCCGAAGGCGGTAATTCCAGTCAGGCTGATCCGGTCGCGACCCACCTCGATGGGTCGGCGCTCGGCGTCAACGACTGTGTATGCCGCCATGTCACCTCCTGATCCATGCGACCCTATCTGACCCTGGCAAGAGGAGACAGTCCCTGATTTCGAATCTCGAGTGCAACCGAAGTGGCCAAATCGATCAATTCAGACCCACTGGTGATGGGTTTTCAGGGCACAGCCCACCATCAAGCTAAGAGCCCCGCTCCTTGAGGAGGCGCTCGGCCACGGCAATTGCGTCGCGGCTGGCGCGCACGGAATGGACCCGGACGCCCCACACCCGCCTCAGCGCGAGCACCGTGGTGAGCGCGGTAGTGGCATCGTCGCGCTGCTTGGGGGGACGCGAGCTTCCGTCAGCATCCGCTAGCAGCTGGCCGAGAAACGTCTTGCGAGAAACGCCGACCAGCAGCGGGCGGCCTAGCACATCGAATTCCTGGAGCCGACTCAGCAACTGCCAGTTGTGCTCACCGGTCTTGGCGAATCCGAAACCCGGATCAATGATCACCTTGTCGCTAGCTATGCCAGCGCGGTCGGCCGCGTCCAGCTGTGGACGCATTTCAGCTATGACGTCGGACACTACGTCGACATATTTGGCCTTGCTCTGCATGTCGTCCGAGTGAGCGCGCCAATGCATGCACACGTAAGGCACACCGGATTCTGCGACTAGCTGCAGCATGGCGGGATCAGCTTTGCCGCCGGACACGTCATTGACCATCCGGGCGCCGTCAGCGATTGCCTGCTCGGCGACAGTGGTACGCATTGTGTCGATGCTGATGCAAGCACCGGTCGCCGCGAGTTCGCGAATCACCGGCAACACTCGACGCAGCTCTTCAGATACCTCCGGCCGGGTGGCGCCCGGCCGGGTTGACTCACCACCGACATCGATAATGTCGGCGCCTTCTTCCAACAGCTCCAGGCCGTGATTGATCGCTGCATCTCGCTGCAGCCACTCGCCGCCGTCGGAGAAGGAGTCAGGCGTCACATTGACCACACCAACTACCAGTGTTCGGCCTGGCTGGGGCAAGCCTGGTACGACAGCCAGCGGAGTCACCCGGATCACCCTATGCTCTCTTCTCGTGCCGCATCCGCCGTACGGGTTCCCGTATCCGCGGCACGACCGATTCCGCCGACGCAGTGGTGTTTCGTCCTGGCGTCGGCTGGTGATCGGCATGACGGCGCTGTTGGTTGTGGCGGTGACCATCGGCGCACTCAGCGGTTGCCGCGCAATGGGCGGTGGAATACCTGGAATCGAGCCACCTAGGGCTGGGCGCGCCGGATCGGCGGTACCAGCAAGTCCCGGCCCAACGACGGTCGGCTCGCCGTCGGTGCCTTTGGCGACACCACAGTCCGGTCAGAGCCAGACCAAAAGCCGTATCAACACATCTTTGGCCAAGAACAGCGTTTATGCCGTCGACCTTGGCAAGGCGCATGTTTCCTGCAAGATCAAGGTCCGTTCGCCGAAGCCACCTTTGCAGGATGGCAACCTGGGGACGTACGGGAAGAGGCTGGTGAATTGCCTGGTCAAGGCCTTTGCCAAGCCGCTTGCCGGGTCCGGAATCCAGCTCAGCACCCCGAAACTCAAGGCGTACCGCAAAAAGATCAAGACTCCATGCGGGCGGTTCGGTCAAAGGGACGCTCCGGCATATTACTGCTCGGTCACTCGTACCATCTATTGGCCGGTCGCTGGTGACGACAGCAACGAGGCCTATACATTCGCGCGGCTCGGCTACGTCGGACTCATCGCTCATGAGTTCGGCCACCACATGCAGGCTGAGAGCGGCATGCTGCGGGAGTACGGTCAGCGCACCTTTGCGGCCAAGAGCCGGGGCCAGCGCAATCTGCTGAGCCGTCGCCTTGAGCTGCAGGCGCAGTGCTTCGAGGGCATCTTTCTTGCCACCGCCGCCCGATCAATAGATCTCAACAGCAACGACCGGTATCAGCTGCGGGTTTGGCACACCTACACCGGCGACGAGGATCCGCCGGCAGGTCGCAAGCCTGACCACGGCAGCAGCGCAGCGCAGATCCGCTGGCTCAACCGCGGTTTGGACTCGGCTGATTTTGGTCGATGCAATACCTGGAAGGCCAATAAGAAGTCGGTCAAGTAGGGGACGCGTTAGCTGGTGATCAGACCCATGGCCTCAGCGCGTGTGGCGGCATTGCGAAGTTGTCCGCGTACGGCGCTGGTGATGGTCTTCGAGCCGGGCTTGCGGACGCCGCGCATCGTCATGCACAGGTGCTCGCATTCGATCACGACGATTACGCCGCGGGGATCCAGAAAGCGGTTGATGGCATCGGCGATTTGGGTGGTCAGGCGCTCTTGAACCTGGGGCCGTTTGGCGTAGACATCGACGAGCCGAGCGACCTTGCTCAGTCCGGTGATCTTGCCGTCCCGGCTCGGGATGTAGCCGATGTGAGCGACACCGGTGAATGGCACCAGGTGATGCTCGCAGCAGCTCCAGACTTCGATGTCTTTGATCAGGACCAACTCGTCATGGCCCAGGTCGAAAACAGTGGTCAGAACCGACTCTGGATCTTGCCGCAACCCACTGAACATCTCCGCGTAGGCACGCGCGACGCGTTCTGGGGTGTCACGAAGACCATCTCGATCCGGATCTTCGCCGATCCCGATCAGGATCTCGCGTACGGCGGCAACGACGCGCGCATGATCGAATTTTCCGACCCGCTTTGGAAAGTGAATCGGGTCAATGCCATCGAAGCCGTCGGCTCCGTCGTTACCGACGTTGACGGCCTTGTCCAGCTCTGTCACCGAAAGTCCGGGCCTCGGCGCGGCGGCTGCTCCGAGTCACCGGTCGCCGGCAATTGCGACGGAACGGGCATATGGCCCGGAGGCTGCTGCGCGCCACCCGCCGGAATCTCATGGTCGGATCCCTGGCCGCCACCAATCTGACCGTTCCCGCCTGCCTGACCGTTGATCGACGGCGGTGGCGGCGTTACCGGCGGGACGGTTGAGGGGACACGCTCATCCGATCCAGTCCAGGCGGGCCGCTTCGGCCACAGCCGCAGTGGCTGGAAGACGGCCGCGACCTGCTCTCGATCCAGCGTTTCCTTCTCGAACAACGCACGCACCAGGTCGTCAAGGACATCGCGGTTCTCGTTGAGGATGTCGAACGCCTCCTGGTGGGCGGTGCCGATCAGCTTGGAGACCTCCTCATCGACGACCGCGGCGACTTCCTCGGAATAGTCGCGACCATGACCGATGTCGCGGCCCAGGAACGGCTCCGCGTCACCGGATCCGAGCTTGATGGCACCGAGCCGCTCGGTCATCCCGTATTGGGTGACCATGGCGCGTGCCACTGCTGTGGCCTTTTCGATGTCGTTGCTGGCGCCGGTCGTCGGGTCGTGGAAGACCAGTTCTTCGGCGGCCCGGCCGCCCATCATGTAGGCAAGTTGATCAAGTAGCTCCGAGCGGGTGTTGGCGTACTTGTCCTGCTCGGGCAGCACCATGGTGTATCCGAGCGCGCGGCCGCGCGGCAAGATCGTGACCTTCTGTACCGGGTCGGTGCCCGGCAGCGCCGCGGCGACCAGTGCGTGGCCGCCTTCGTGGTACGCCGTGACCAGTTTTTCCTTGTCAGTCATCAGCCTGCTGCGCTTCTGCGGTCCGGCGACCACTCGATCTATCGCCTCATCGAGGTATTCGTTGGTGATCAACCGCGCATTCTGCCGCGCGGTCAGCAGCGCCGCCTCGTTCAGCACATTGGCAAGATCGGCACCGGTGAACCCAGGGGTACGCCGTGCCACGCCTTCAAGATCGACATCGGGAGCCATCGGCTTACCCTGGGCGTGCACCTTCAAGATGTCGAAGCGGCCTCTGAGGTCGGGCGTGTCGACGACGATCTGACGGTCGAACCGGCCGGGCCGCAGCAGCGCAGGATCGAGTACGTCGGGCCGGTTGGTTGCGGCGATGAGAATTACGCCACCGCGTACGTCGAAGCCGTCCATCTCAACGAGCAACTGATTGAGAGTCTGCTCGCGCTCGTCGTGGCCGCCGCCCATACCGGCGCCGCGGTGCCGGCCTACGGCATCGATCTCGTCGATGAAGACGATTGCCGGCGCGTTTTCCTTGGCCTGCTCGAAAAGGTCTCGGACGCGGGAGGCGCCGACGCCTACGAACATCTCCACAAAGTCAGAGCCGGAGATGGAGTAGAACGGCACTCCGGCCTCGCCCGCGACTGCCCTTGCGAGCAAGGTCTTGCCGGTACCTGGTTGCCCGTACAGCAACACACCCTTGGGAATCTTGGCGCCGACCGCCTGGAACTTCCCGGGCTCGGCGAGGAACTCCTTGATCTCTTGAAGTTCCTCGATCGCTTCCTCGCAGCCGG
>Ga0075434_100006003_pt1 | contig 11114 bp, 9 predicted proteins | sample RhiMethybrSRZTD3_FD_75298 | JGI IMG/M metagenome (GOLD analysis project Ga0075434, IMG submission 75298) | Populus rhizosphere microbial communities from Tennessee, USA - Rhizosphere MetaG P. TD hybrid SRZTD3 | ecosystem: Host-associated > Plants > Roots > Rhizosphere > Soil | place: USA...
CGAAGCGCGTGTGATTGCTCGCCTGCTGGAGGGTGGAACGCAGGTGATCGCGACTGGTGGCGGCGCGTTCATGAACGCGGACACGCGCGCCGCCATCAACGCCAAGGGCATCTCGGTCTGGCTGAAGGCCGATTTCGATGTGCTGATGCGGCGCATCAAGCGCCGCAACGACCGGCCGCTGCTCAAGATTGACGACCCGGAGGCGAAGTTGCGGGAGCTGATCGATCTGCGTTATCCGACCTATGCGCTCGCCGACTTGACCGTTCAGTCGCGCGACGTCGTGCACGAGAAGATCGTCGACGAGATGGTCGGTGTGCTGGCGAGGCATCTTGGGTTCGCGGTCGCCGCCCCGGAAACCGCCAGAGGAGATTGCGCATCATGACCGCGCCGTTGCGGGCCGGCGAGCCCATCATCGTCAATGTCGCACTTGGGGCGCGCAGCTACGACATCGTGATCGGGCGCGGCGTGCTGGCTTCGCTCGGCGAGCGCATCACGGCGCTGCGTCCGGCCGCCAGGGTCGCAATCGTCAGCGATGAGACAGTCGCCCGCCATTGTCTTGCGGCCGCACAGCGGGCGCTCGCCGGCATCGCGACCGCTGCGCCGGTCGTGGTGACGCCCGGCGAAAAGTCGAAGAGCTTTCCGGTGCTCGAGCGGGTGTGCGAGGCGCTGATCGAGGCGCGCATCGAGCGTGGCGATCTCGTGCTGGCGCTCGGCGGTGGCGTGGTGGGTGACCTTGCGGGCTTTGCGGCCGCGGTGGTCCGTCGCGGCCTTGACTATGTGCAGGTGCCAACGACTTTGCTGTCGCAGGTCGATTCTTCGGTCGGCGGCAAGACCGCGATCGATTCCAGCCACGGCAAGAATCTCGTGGGTGCGTTCCACCAGCCGGTGCTGGTCGTAGCCGATACGGCGCTGCTCGACACACTGCCGGCGCGCGAGTTTCGGGCAGGATACGCCGAGGTCGCCAAATACGGTCTGATCAGCGACGCGGCCTTCTTCGCCTGGCTCGAGTCCAACTGGCGCGAGATCTTCTCAGGTGAGCCCGCCCGCGAGCACGCGGTGGCGGTGAGCTGCCGAGCGAAGGCGCAGACGGTCGCGCGCGACGAGCGCGAGACCGGCGAGCGGGCGCTGCTCAATCTCGGTCATACCTTCGGCCACGCCTTCGAGGCCGCCGCCGGCTTCTCGGATCGGCTGCTGCACGGGGAAGCGATCTCGCTCGGCATGGTCTGCGCGTTCGACTTCTCGGTCCGGCGCGGGTTGGCGCCGGCGGCCGATGCCGAGCGTGTCCGGCAGCATCTTGCGGCGGTAGGCCTGCCTACTCATCTATCAGAGGTGGCCGGGGGTCTGCCTGATGCCGACCAGTTGATGGACCTGATCAACCAGGACAAGAAGGTCAAGCGCGGCAAGCTGACCTTCATCCTGGTCCGTGGCATCGGCGGCGCCTTTATCGCGCCGGACGTCGAGGCTGCCGAGGTGCGATCCTTCATTCAGGAAAAGCTCACCGAGCAATGTTGACCGAAGACTGGATTTCTCTTGCCGTCATCGTGGTCTGCCTGGCGGTGTCGTTCTTTTTTTCCGCCAGCGAGACTGCGCTTACCGGTTTTTCGCGGGCGCGAATGTTGCAGCTCGAGAAGAACGGGAACGCCCGCGCCCGTCTGGTCAATCGCCTGGTCGAGACGCGCGAGCGGATGATCGGGGCGATCCTCGCCGGCAATAACGTCGCCAACATCGCGGCCTCTGCGCTCACGACTGGCGTGCTTTACGCCTGGTTCGGCGATGTCGGCGTGCTCTACGCAACCGCAATCATGACGGTCGTGATCGTGGTGTTCATCGAGGTGTTGCCGAAAACACTCGCGATCAATACGCCTGATCGCGTTGCACTCGTGGTGGCGCGCCCGATCCTGTGGCTGGTGCGGCTGATGGGGCCGATTCTCGTCGGCATCGAGGCGCTGGTGCGCTGGATATTGCGTTTGTTCGGTGCCCGCTTCGGCACCGATCAGGCGTATTTGTCCGCGCATGAGGAGCTGCGCGGCACCGTCGATCTTCTGCATCGCGAGGGCAGCGTCGAGAAGCTCGACCGCGACATGTTCGGCGGCCTGCTCGACCTGCGCGATCTGGTCGTGTCCGACGTCATGATCCACCGCACCGAGATGATCTCAGTCTGCGCCGACCTGCCGCCCAGGGAGGTCACCATGGCGGTTCTCGCCGAGCCGGTCACCCGCGTTCCGCTCTGGAGTGGGAAGCCCGACAACGTGATCGGAATCCTGCACGCCAAAGACCTGCTGCGCGCGATCCGCGATGCCGATGGCGACCTGTCAAAGGTTGACGTCAAGGCGATCGCGCGCCCGCCCTGGTTCGTGCCCGACGTGCGCCCGCTGTCCGAGCAGATCAAGGCGTTCCGCCGGCGCAAGACCCCGTTCGCGCTGGTGGTCGACGAATACGGTGAGCTGATGGGACTCGTCACGCTCGAGGACATTCTCGAGGAGATCGTGGGCGACATCACCGACGAGCATGATGTGGCGGTGCCGGGCGTGCGCCCGCAGCCTGACGGCTCGGTCAATGTCGACGGCGGGGTACCGATCCGCGACCTCAACCGGGCGATGGAGTGGAGCCTGCCCGACACCGAGGCGACCACCGTTGCGGGCCTGGTGATCCACGAGGCGCGGTCGATCCCGGAGGCTGGGCAGACTTTTACTTTTCATGGTTTCCGCTTTCGCGTTCTCCGGCGCGAGAAGAACCGGATTGCGGCGCTGCGCATTACGCCGCTTGTGCGAAAGCCACCGATCGCTGCGTAAGGGTGTGCAAGCGCAGCTTTACGCATTCCTAACCCGCAAATTGTAAGATAATTGAGTGCTAAAAGGAGCCGGAAAGTCTGCTTCCCGGCTCGTAAGGCGTGTGGTCAGAGTTGCGTTCGCCCAGAAGGGGGCACCCATGGGAACGAGTCCGTCGCTCATCTCTGAGTTGGATGCAGCGATCCAGTCGAGCTCCAGCGACAAGCGAATTGCAACGCTGCGACGCGTCACCGACCTGTTCCTGAGCCACGCTGGCCAGTACGACCCCGAGCAGATGAAGCTGTTCGACGGCGTGCTGATGCGCATGATCGGACATATCGAGACCCGGGCCTTGGCCGAGCTCGGCGGCCGGCTCGCCCCCATTGACGTCGCTCCAATGGAAGTCATCCGCCACCTCGCCAACCACGACGAGATCGTCGTTGCCGGCCCGGTGCTGAAGGACTCCAAGCAGCTCACCTCCGACGACCTCGTCGACATCGCGCGCCGGAAGAGCCAGGATCACCTTCTGGCCATATCGGGACGATCCGAGATCGACGAAGCCGTGACTGACGTCCTGGTCGACCGCGGCAATGCCGAGGTCGCCCGCAAGGTCGCTGTCAATGCCGGTGCGCGCTTCTCGCAGAACGGCTTTGCGACGCTGGTCAAGCGCGCCGAGAAGGATGATGTGCTGGCAGAAGCGACTGGCCGCCGCACTGACATCCCGCCTGCGCTGTTCGAGCAATTGGTTGCCAAGGCGACCGAGACCGTGAAAGCCAAGCTCATGGCGGCGCGGCCAGATGCAGCCGGCGATCTGACGCAGGCGCTCAACAAGGTGTCGCGCGAGTTGCAGGCCGAGCGGCCTGCGCGCGATTACAGCGAGGCGCAGCACCTGGTGGCGTTGCTCAACCGGGACGGCAAGCTGAACGAAACGGCGTTGCTGGAGTTCGCACGAGCGAACAAGTTTGAGGAGACGATCGCGGGGCTCGCGCTGCGCTGCTCGGCGCCGATCGACATCATCGACCGCCTGATGCAGGGCGCCCGCATCGACGCGGTGCTGATCCCCTGCAAGGCAGCGGGCCTGGCCTGGCCGACCACGCGCGCGATCATTCGGCTCAATCCGGCGCATAGCATCACGTCGGAGGACGACTTCGAGATCGCGAAGCAGGATTTCCAGAAGCTGTCGATCGCGGCAGCGCAACGGATCATGCGGTTCTGGCAGGTGCGCTCGACCGTGACCATGGCCGGTATGCCGCCGCTGCCGCCTGAACTGGCTACGCCCGCAAAGTCGACCGCGCGCTAACTGTCGGCTGCTGGTAGCGCCGGGGCCCCGATGGCCGTTTCCGCGCTTTGCGTAGCATCCTCGGGGGGTGCGTCAGAAAACGACACCCGTACTCGGCGAAAAAGCCACCAAGATTTACGCGCTGCTAATCTCACAACCGTAGGCTGACCGGGCCGCTGCAGCGGAGGCCGTGCCTATCGCAATCGCTGGGCCTGTTTTTTCGCGTTTGTCCAAAGAGGGCCATCCTATGGGAATGACAAACTCCCTGATCGCTGAATTGGATGAGGCGATGCAATCCGGTTCGAGCGACCGGCGAATGGCGACGCTGCGTCGTGTCACCGACCTCTTCCTGAGCCAGGTAGGTTTGTACGAGTCCGAGCAGATCGAACTGTTCGATGACGTGCTCCTGCGCTTGATCGAACATATCGAGACGAGGGCCCTGGCCGAGCTTGGCGAGCGGCTGGCGCCGGTCGAGAACGCCCCGGCCGGGATCATCCGGCATCTCGCGAACCACGACGAGATTGTCGTCGCTGGACCGGTGCTGAAGGATTCAAAGCGATTGTTGCCGCCGGACCTGGTCGAGATCGCAAGTGTGAAGAGCCAAGATCACCTCTTGGCCATATCGCAGAGGGCCGAGATCGATGAGACCGTGACCGACGTGCTGGTCGATCGTGGCAGCCGTGAGGTCGCTCGCAATGTTGCGGTCAATGCGGGTGCGCGCTTCTCGCAAACCGGCTTTGCAACGCTGATCAAAAGAGCCGAGCAAGACGACGTGCTGGCTGAGCTGGCGGGTCAGCGGGCTGATTTGCCGCCGCAGCTGTTAGGACAGCTGCTTGCCAAAGCAACTGAAACCGTGAAGGCCAAGCTGATGGCCTCGCTGCGGCCGGAGGCAGCGGACGACGTGGCGCGCACCCTCAACAAGGTCGCACGCGAACTACAGGCCCAGTGTCCCGTGCGTGACTACGCCGAGGCGCTCAGCCGCGTGAAACTCCTGCAGGCGGACGGCAAGCTGGATGAATCCATCGTTCTCGAATCAGCCAAGGCGAACCAGTTCGAAGAGACCGCTGCCGCCCTGGCACTCCTGTGTTCAGTGCCGGTCGAGCTCATCGACCGGCTGATGCAAGGTAACCGCATCGATGCCTTGCTGATCCCGTGTAAGGCTGGCGGGCTCGGCTGGCCGGCCGCGAAGGCGGTCATCCGCCTCACCCCCGCCCAAGGCGCGACGTCGGAGTCCGGCTTCGAGACCGCCAAGAAGGACTTCGCAAATCTGTCGGTGGTGGCGGCGAAGCGGATCATGCGATTCTGGCAGGTGCGCGCGAGCGTCTCTCCCGACGCTACCCCATCCTTGATGCTGCCCTGAGTCCCGGCCGAGCTTGGTTTTGGCGCGGCTCAGCCCCCGGGCTCTCCCGGCGCCAAGGCGTGAATGGCCAGCGCATGCACGCCGCCCTTGAGCTCAGCCGCAAGCGTTTCGTTCACCATGCGGTGGCGCTCGATTCGGCCCTTCCCCCGGAAGGCGTCCGACACAATATAAACCCGGTAGTGAGTCTCGCCGCCTTCCCGATGGCCGGCGTGTCCGGCGTGTTGGTGGGATTCGTCGATCACGTCGAGCCGCGAAGGCGCGAAGGCGCGAGACAGCTTCTCTAGGATGGTGTCGCGGGTATTCATGGCTGGCGGCTTAGCCGCGAGCGGGGCTCGCGGTCAATGCGGCTGTTAAAACAGTGGCAGCCTGAGAGATATTCCGCTTTGTCAAGACTTGAAGGTTTTCACCGTGCATCCGAATAATGCGTCCATGTCCAGCGACTCGCCCCTGTTCGATCGGATTAGGGTCAAGCCCGACCGGGATCGCCGGTTGCGCACCCAGCATCCGTGCTGTGAGTGGCCGGGTTGCAGCGGGGCAGCGACCCACCGCGCCCCCAAGGGCCGTGATCGCGAAAATGAATATTGGCGCTTCTGCCTCGGCCACGTGCGCGAATACAACCATTCGTACAATTTCTTCGCCGGGATGAGCAACGACGACATCGCCCGCTACCAGAAGGACGCCGTGATCGGCCACCGTCCGACCTGGAAAATGGGCATGAACGGTGGACGACCTTCCACACGCTCCTATTCGGCGCGGTTCCAGCCGAATCTGGATGGTGCCGAGGATCCGCTCGACCTGTCTCGTCATTTTGGGGCGGGCGTCGACGGCGAGCGCCTGCGCCGGCGCGAAACCCGTGTGATCCACAATGCCGAACGCCGGGCGCTCGATGCCCTCGGGCTCGAGTCGGGGGCCACGGCGGCCGAGATCAAGCTGCGCTTCAAGATGCTGGTGAAGCGCCACCACCCGGATTCCAATGGCGGTGACCGCTCGACCGAGGATCGGCTGCGGGAGATCATTCAGGCCTACAAGTATCTCAAATCGGTCGGCTTCCGCTAAGCGGCGATCCCGCCCGAGCCCCTGTTTAGCATGGCTGCCTTGTAGGTCGCCCGATTGCAATCAAGCTCCTGAAATTTCATATAAATCGTGTCGTAGCACGGGGGTTTCGCGGCCCGTGCGGTTTCTGATAAGGTCGCGCCCGCTTTCCGAGCCGCATTACTCGAACCGAATTTCGGGTCTCGCGCGTTCCGAGACCACGGAGGATCAATGACCGTCGCTACAGAAGAAATGACCGGCCTGCCCGACATGAAAGTCTCGGTCAGGCAGGTTTTCGGCATCGACAGTGACATGGAAGTGCCAGCCTACTCGGAATCCGATCCGCACGTGCCGGATGTCGATCCTGACTACCGTTTCGACCGCGCCACGACGCTAGCGATCCTCGCCGGCTTTGCCCACAATCGCCGGGTCATCATCTCGGGCTATCACGGCACCGGCAAGTCGACCCACGTCGAGCAGGTCGCTGCGCGCCTCAATTGGCCGTGCGTGCGCGTTAACCTGGACAGCCACATCAGCCGTATCGACCTGATCGGCAAGGACGCGATTGTGATCCGCGACGGCCTGCAGGTGACCGAGTTCCGCGACGGCATCCTGCCGTGGGCCTATCAGCACAACGTCGCGCTCTGCTTCGACGAATATGATGCCGGCCGCCCGGACGTCATGTTCGTGATCCAGCGCGTGCTGGAATCCTCCGGCCGCCTCACGCTGCTCGACCAGAGCCGCGTGATCAAGCCGCATCCGGCGTTCCGCCTGTTTGCGACCGCCAACACGGTCGGGCTCGGCGACACCTCAGGCCTTTATCACGGCACCCAGCAGATCAACCAGGCCCAGATGGACCGCTGGTCGATCGTCACCACGCTCAACTACCTGCCGCACGACAACGAGGTCGAGATTGTGCTCGCCAAGGCGAAGCACTACCGCACCGACGCCGGCCGCGACATCGTCAACAAGATGGTGCGGGTCGCCGATCTCACCCGCAACGCCTTCATCAACGGCGATATCTCGACCGTGATGAGCCCGCGCACGGTGATTACCTGGTCGGAGAACGCCGACATCTTCAAGGATGTCGGTTTCGCCTTCCGGCTGACCTTTCTCAACAAGTGCGACGAGCTCGAGCGGCCGATCGTGGCCGAGTTCTATCAGCGCTGTTTCGGCGTAGAGTTGCCGGAAAGCTCAGTGAACGTGGCGTTGAGTTGAGTTAGCAGCGCGCACGGAGCGCCAGCCGAAGACCATGTCGTCCAACATCAAGCCGAAGTCGACCGCCAAGGAAAGCCCGACCGAGCCGTTCAAGCGCGCGGTGACCGGGTGCATGCGCGCTATCGCGCGCAAGCCCGATCTCGAGGTGGGTTTCGCGGCCGAGCGTCCCGGCATCGTTGGCGGCAAGGCGCGGCTGCCGGAGCCGGCGCGAAAACTCAACGCCACCGAGGCTGCAATCGTGCGGGGGCATGCCGATTCGATCGCGCTCAAGCTTGCCTGTCATGATCCCAACGTGCACCGCAAGCTCGTGCCCGGCGGTCAGACTGCGCGCGCGGTGTTCGAAGCGGTCGAGCAGGCCCGCGTGGAGGCGATTGGCGCGCGCCGAATGTCGGGCGTGGCCAAAAACCTTTCCGCCATGATCGACGACCGCTTTCACCGCGGCAAGTTTGACGAAGTCTCCGACCGTGCCGATGCGCCGATCGAGGAGGCGCTCGCCATGCTGGTACGCGAGCGCTTGACCGGCATGACTCCGCCGCCGGCGGCGCGCCGCCTGGTCGAGCTCTGGCGCCCGCTGCTCGAGGAGCGCGCCGGCAAAAATCTCGACCGGTTGGAGAGGCTGATCGACAACCAGTCGCGCTTCGGCGACGTGGTGCACGATCTGCTCGACGATCTCGACATGGGCGAGGACCGCTCGTCGGAAGCCGACGAGGAGGAGGGCGCCGAAGGCGAGCAGGACAAGCGCAAGGACAAGTCCGGCGAGGATGGCGAAGGCGAGCAGTCCGAGGACGCCGACGCGCGCGTTGATGAGGCCGAGGTCTCGGGCGAGCAGATGTCCGACACCACGGCCGAATCGTCCGAGGCGCTCTCCGCCGAGATGTCCGACGACGCCGAGATGGGCGACTCAGAGGCGCCGGCCGAGCCCCGGCGACCGCGCCGGCATGGTGCCAACGAACCGCGCGGCCCCGAGTATCGCCCGTTCACCGGCAAGTTCGACGAGGTGACGGCGGCCGAGGATCTGTGCGAGCCGGAGGAGCTCGAGCGGCTGCGCGGCTATCTCGACAAGCAGCTCTCGCATCTGCAGGGCGTGGTGGCGCGGCTTGCCAACCGGTTGCAGCGGCGGCTGATGGCGCAGCAGAACCGCGCCTGGGAGTTCGACCTCGAGGAGGGCCTGCTCGATCCGGCGCGGCTCTCGCGCGTCATCATCGATCCACTCCATCCGCTCTCGTTCAAGCGTGAGAAGGACACCAAGTTCCGCGACACCGTGGTGACGTTGCTCCTGGACAATTCGGGCTCGATGCGCGGACGTCCGATCACGGTCGCGGCCACCTGCGCCGATATTCTGGCGCGCACGCTGGAGCGCTGCGGCGTCAAGGTCGAGATCCTCGGCTTCACGACGCGCGCCTGGAAGGGTGGACAGTCGCGCGAGGCTTGGCTGGCCTCGGGCAAGCCGCCAAATCCGGGCCGCCTCAACGACCTGCGCCATATCATTTACAAATCGGCCGATGCGCCCTGGCGGCGCGCGCGCAAGAATCTCGGCCTGATGATGCGCGAAGGCCTCCTCAAGGAGAACATCGACGGCGAGGCGCTGGACTGGGCGCATAAGCGCTTGCTGGCTCGTAGCGAGCAGCGCCGCATTCTGATGATGATTTCCGACGGCGCGCCGGTCGACGACTCGACGCTCTCGGTCAATCCCGGCAATTATCTCGAGCGCCATCTGCGCTGGGTGATTGAGGAGATCGAGACTCGCTCGCCAGTCGAGCTGATTGCGATTGGCATCGGTCACGACGTGACGCGCTATTACCGCCGGGCCGTGACCATTGTGGATGCCGAGGAGCTGGGCGGCGCCATGACCGAGAAGCTTGCCGAGTTGTTCGACGAGCAGGCGGCCGCGGGCGACGATTTGCGTGCACCGGTGCGCAAGCCGGACCGATGGTCGCGCGCCTCCGCCACTTTCCTGGATCCGCCCGATCCGCGCCGCGCTTAGAGCATGATCCCGAAAAGTGGTAGTCGGTTCTCGGACAAGAAGATGCTCAAACAAAAAGTTGGACTCTGATCCGATTGGATCCAATCGGATCAGAGTCTAGCCCGGAAGGTCGGTCATCTCGGAGGGCAGCCGGGTCGGGCGCCGGCGCGCTCGATCGATGACGTAATTGGGGGGGCGAGCATGCTGCCACATCGTTCGCTCAAGCAGCTGACGCGAGCTGGCTCAAGGGCGGCCTCGCGGCCGAAACCCCCTGGGCTCAGCCGGCAGTTGGTTGCTGCGTTCTTCTTTGCACTCGCGCTCAACACGTTTCCGGATGTCGGTCAGGCACAGCGCGTGCCCGATCCGCCGACCTCGATCGATATCGTGGCGCAACGCCTCCCCAGCTTTGACCACACCGATTCCACACGCCGCCAGTTCGGGCAGCTTGAGTTTCGCGGCGGGCTCGCACTCACCGCCTCGTTCAAGCATTTCGGCGGCCTCTCGGCCATTCGCGTGCAGCCGGACGGCGCCAATTTCATTGCGCTGTCCGATCGGGGGTGGTGGCTCAAGGGACGGATCGTCTACGACGGCATCCGACCGAGCGCCATTGCGGACGCCCAGATGGCGCCGATCCTCGGCCCCGACGGGCTCGCGCTGTCGTCCCGTGGCTGGTACGACACCGAGTCGATCGCGCAGGACGGCGGCACGCTCTATGTCGGCATCGAGCGCGTCAATCGCATTGTCCGCTTCGATTTCGGCAAGGACGGCGTGCTGGCGCGCGGGCAGCCGATCGACGTGCCGCCCGGGGTGCGCGGCCTGCCCAACAACAAGGGCCTCGAGGCGCTCGTCTTTGTGCCGCGCGGCCTGCCACTCGGAGGCACGCTGATCGCGATCTCGGAGCGCGGCCTCACGCGTGACGGCAATCTCAACGCCTTCCTGATCGGCGGGCCCCGGCCCGGCACGTTCGCGCTCAGGCGCACGGCCGATTACGATGTCAGCGACGCAGCGCTGCTGCCGTCCGGCGATCTCCTGGTGCTGGAACGCAAATTCAGTTGGACCATCGGCTTGTTTGTTCGCATCAGGCGGATCGCGCTCCTCGACATACAACCCGGCGCGCTGGTTGACGGCAGAGTGCTGCTTGAAGCCGATCTCGGCTATGCGATCGACAATCTGGAAGGCTTGAGCGTCCACCGCGGACCAAACGGCGAAACCGTGCTCACGCTCGTTTCTGACGACAATTTTTTAGCGCTGCAGCGCACGCTGCTGCTGCAGTTCACGCTCACCGAGCCGTAAGGGACAGCATGCAGGCCGCTATTTGGCGGCTTCGCTGCTCGCGGCTTTCTTCTTGATCTGGCGCTTGAGGTCGAGCACCCGCGGCGAGAGCTCAGCGTCCTTGGCCTTCAGCAGGAAGGCATCGAGGCCGCCGCGGTGGTCGATCGTCTTGAGGGCGTTTGCCGACACCCGCAGCTTCACCGAGCGGCCGAGCGCATCCGA
>Ga0075434_100006005_pt1 | contig 11112 bp, 13 predicted proteins | sample RhiMethybrSRZTD3_FD_75298 | JGI IMG/M metagenome (GOLD analysis project Ga0075434, IMG submission 75298) | Populus rhizosphere microbial communities from Tennessee, USA - Rhizosphere MetaG P. TD hybrid SRZTD3 | ecosystem: Host-associated > Plants > Roots > Rhizosphere > Soil | place: USA...
CCAGGAAAGCGGACGATCTGGAAGTTGCCGGCGTTGACGAGCGTGCCGCCCATCGCCACGAGGATCTTCTTGTTCGCTTCGATATCGCGCGAGTTCAGATGCCAGTGGCCATTGGTCACGCCGGCAGCGTTGACCGGGAACGGCTGCGCCGACGCGGCGGCGGGAACAAGGAGCGCGATGACCCACAGAGCCGACAACAGCTTTTTCATGGCGATTCTCCAGATTTGCGGCGGACCTGAAGGTCCGCCCCTACTTACGTTAACGGGATTGCGCAGGTGCCGGGCGTGGCTCCGATGACGGCGGCACAATGCTCTTGATGCGCATCGTCGTCACGAGGTTCCCGTAGATCTCGTTGTTGTGCACGACGTTGAGCATCAGCAGCGCCATACGCGTATTGCGCGTCACGCGTCCGTTCTCCTGCTGGATTTCGACGACCTGCGCGCCGTTCTGATCGTCGAGCGACTGATAGACGGGATCGCAATAGGCGAACGAATCAGCGAGCGCCTTCTGGAACTCGGCCTTCGTCTTCAGCGACTTCTCGAGATCCGGATCGGTGTTCGGATTCTTCTCACTCTTCGCCTGCGAGCACCACAGATAGTTGTACTTCGCCACGTGCGCCAGATGCTGGCCGAACGTGCGCACTTCCATCTGCGGCCCCGGACGCAGGCCGTAAAGATCCTCCGGCACCTTCTCGCCCGAGCGGATGATGTTGTTCTTGTTGCCGTTGTACATGTTGCGCAGGAACGCCGACGTCGTTGGCGGCGCCTGCTGTTGCTGACCCTGACCGAACGCCGGCGCGGTGAACATCACGCCGAGCGCTGCTATCGCGAAGAGTCTGTTCATCATGGCCGTCATTATAAACAAGCTCCAAGATCCAAGCTCCAAGATCCAAGAGGGCGGTCACAACATCAACGCGGCGATGCGGTGCCACGCCTCAGTTGCCGCGACCATCTGCACGACCGGCGGAATGGCGCACAGCGCGAGCAGCACGCTGACGTACGCCGGATGGATCCGGCGCCGCGTGATCAGATCGTACAGCGGTCCCGCAAACAGAAACGCGAGCACGAGCGCACCGACTGCGGGCGTGTTTCCGTAGACGCCAGGCAAACGGCTGACACCGGGGCCAACGAGCGCGCCTGCGTTGGCAATCAACATCAGGCGCTTGTGCGCCTGCAGATTGCTCCTGAAGTACCACCCTGCGGCGACGAGAACGGCAAACAGCGTCACGACGCCAAGGTTCAGCAGCAGGAATCCTTCGCGATCGGGGTACATCACTCCGGGGATACCGCGGTCGCCGAGCCGCGCGACCGTGATTGCAGTAGCGGCGCCCACTACGACCATCAACGCGGCAAATATGATCGCCGCCGTACCGAGCTTGCGGTGAATCCTCGTTTTCCCGTTCAGCACGAGCGTTGTTTGCGCGACGAAGATCGCGAGCCATGTCACGAACACCGCCGCGTGCACGTGGATGATCGGCGGCACTGGCGTGGCGGAGATGACCTTCGGCACATAGGTATTCGAAAAGCCGCCGACGATCGCCAGCGACATGACGATCGACATGACACTGTAAAAGCGATGGTCCGACGGCAGCGTGCGGAACGTGCGCGACGCAACGCGACCCGTGGTTGCGGCGGGCAGGAGCGTGCTCATGCGTGAGCCTCCATGATCTGCGGGCCGGCCATTATAGAAAGATCCAAGCTCCAAGACTTTGAAATTGGAGCTTGGATCTTGGAGCTTAGATCTTGGAGCTTTTACTTAGCGTTCATGCGCACGAGCGGACCTGTCACGCTCCAGGTCTTGCCGTTCGCATCGGTTCCGCTGAAGGTCGACTGTGCGGTGTGCGCCGATGCGGACACGCTGCACCACCTGGTGCGAATGGTCGTCGTACCGTTGGCGGCTATTCTCAAATTCGGATTTGTCGCTGAGCCGGCGGCGCCGTCAAACGTATCCACCCGCCTCGTGACGGTGACGGCCACACCTCCTGTTTCTCTGAGGACCTGATCGTAGAACCAGGTGTTCGGCCTGGTCGCGCAGCTCGCGATATCGGTAATCGGCTGCCCGCTGAACGGCACCGGATTCGGTGTCACCGTGACTTGAACGGCGCCCGTGCCAGTCCCCGGCGTGGGCGACGGAGATGGCACTGGCCTCGGCGATGGGGACGGCGTCGGCGCAGGTGTTCCGAGGTTGTTGGAGCGTGAAGGAACTCCACTGTTGACCGGGGTCGGCGATGTCGGTTCGACCGACCCGCAGTTGATCGTCACGAATGCGACAGCAAGCGAGGCAATGACGATGGGTATGCGCATAGCGGCGCGCGAGTACGCAAGACGCGCACCCAGCGAATAGCGGCCGACGGTGGGCGAAAAGTTGCACACGGACGCGCCGCAGCGGCGCGCGGCGCGTGCTCGCTGCAGTGTGTTCAAACGCGCCGGGAAAAAAATTCTCAGGAGGACAAATGTTCGCGATAGCTGTGTTGGCTCTCTTTGCGTGCCTCCCCTCTCTGGCCACCGCGCAGACCACCACGCCCACACTCGATCCCAATCGCGGCAACATCACCTTCACCAGCAATTTCGATTTCACCAACGCTTACATGTTTCGTGGTCTCGTGCAGGACGACACGCGCCTCATCATGTGGCCGTCAGTTGATGCCGGCATTAATCTCCACCGCGGCACCGGCAGCATCGAGCGCGCGGATCTGCATGTCGGCACGTGGAACAGCCTGAACACCGGACGCGCCGGCCTCGAAGGACCGACCGGCCGGCTCTGGTACGAAAATCGTTTTTACGGCACGCTCGATCTCGGCCTCTCCGCAGGCCTCGACCTCGCCAGCACGTTCACGACCTACTCGAGTCCCAACAACTCCTTCAGCACGGTGAAAGAACTGTCGTTCAGGGTGGGCAGCAACGGGACACTGAACCCGTACGGACTCGTGGCATTCGAGCTCGATACGCATCCCGGGCTCGGTCAGGCCGATGGTGGACTCAACGCCGGAACCTACCTCGAGATTGGCGTCGCGCCGGAATGGGCGGATGCGCCGGTGAACGTCACGTTTCCGATCAAGGTCGGGCTGAGCCTCAATGACTACTACGAGCTCGCCGGCATCGATCATCCGTTTGGATTTCTGAGTCTCGGCGCAACAGCGACGTTCCCGTTTGCGCAATCGACAAGCTACGGATCGTGGAACGTCCACGGCGGATTCGAGTTCTACTCGCTCGGCGACACGCCTGAAGCGTTCAATGCCGGGGAGCAGCAGAAACTCGTCGGCACTATCGGGATCGGCTTCTCGTACTGACGATGCCGCCAAGGACGCCGCGCAGAATCTGACGGCCAAGCTGACTGCCGACGGTTCGCGCGGCCTGCTTGGCCATCGCTTCCACGATTCCCTGTCGACGGCCCGTGCCCCACAGCCAGTCGTGCAGCGTGTCGTCTTGCCTAGGCGGACCCGGCGTGTCCGCCGTAGCTTTAGCGGAGGCGGAAGGTCCGCCGGCTGCTTCGTCGCGCCGGCGGGCGAGGATCTCGTACGCCGACTCGCGATTGACATCGCCGTCGTACTTGCCGCCGATTGGACTTCGCGCGATCACCGCGGCGCGCTCCTCGGCAGTGATCGCGCCCATGCGGCTGCGTGGCGTCGCAATGTGGGCGCGCTCCACCGGCATCGGCACGCCTCCGGCCTGCAGCGTGGAGACGAGCGCTTCGCCGACGCCAAGTTGCGCGATGGCCTTTGCCACATCGATCTTTGGATTGGCGACGAACGTCTCCGCCGCGGTCTTCACTGCCTTCTGATCGCGCGGTGTGAACGCGCGCAACGCGTGCTGAATGCGATTGCCAAGCTGCCCGAGAATTTCTCCGGGCACGTCGTCGGGAAACTGCGAGCAGAAATAGACGCCCACACCTTTTGATCGAATCAACCGGACGACTTGCTCGATTCGCTCCACCAGCGCCGGCGGCGCATCGTCGAAGAGAAGATGCGCTTCGTCGAATACGAAGGCGAGCTTCGGCTTGTCGAGATCGCCGACTTCCGGCAGTTGTTCGAACAGCTCCGAAAGAAGCCACAGCAGGAACGTTGAATACAGACGCGGTTTCAGCACGAGTCGATCGGCGGCGAGAATGCTGACGATGCCGCGGCCTGTCAGATCGGTGCGCATAAGGTCCGTCAGTTCGAGCGCCGGTTCGCCAAAGAACTGTTTGCCGTCCTCACCTTCGAGGCGGAGCAACGCTCGTTGAATGGCGGCCACCGACTGCGCGCTGACGAGGCCGTAGCGCTGCGACACTTCCGCATGCTTCTCCGACACCAGATTCAACAGTGCACGGAGATCGTCGAGGTCGAGCAGCAGCAGCCCCTGCTCGTCGGCGAGCTTGAACGTGATGTCGAGGACGCCAGCCTGGACATCGTTGAGCTCGAGCATGCGTGCGAGCAGCGACGGACCGACCTCGCTGACGGTTGCGCGAACGCGGTGACCGGCTTTGTGTTCGAGATCCCAGAAGACGACCGGAGTTGCGTCGCCGGCGCCCGGCATCGCCAGCCCCGCGACATCTCCTTTGACGTCGGCCATGAACACCGGAACGCCGATACGCGACAGTCCTTCAGCAATCACCATCAGCGACACGGTCTTGCCTGTTCCGGTCGCCCCGGACACCAGTCCGTGTCTGTTCGCATACTTCGCGCGGAGAAAAATCTGGGGATCGCCTTTGGTTAGGAGGATGTCGTCGGCCACGTCATTAGATCTACCATTGCGTGCTATTCTCAGCGGCCTATAGGAAGGGACGCCGTCAGGCCGTCCAGGAGGACCTCATGAAACGCATTGCGCTGCTTGCCCTCGGCGTTCTCGCCATGTTCGCCGGCGCGTTCGCGCAGACATCCGACGTCGACCCGACAACACTCGCGCTGCCGGCGAACCTGCGCGCCGATGCCGGGGTCGTCAAGTGGAAGCCCGACCATACGTACGACACCGTGAAGCCATCGAAAAACGGACTGGTCTGCTACGACCGCTCCGGCTTCCCGCTGCAGCAGCCGTTCTCGCTCGAATGCACGGACCAGCGCAATCTGCCGCGCGTCAAGCAGAACCTCGAGGCCGAAGCGCTCGGCGACAAGATGAAGTCGGAAGCGCAGCTCGCCGATCTCGAGAAGAGCGGCAAGCGCGAGAAGCCCGTGTTCGGATCGGTCTGGTATCACCTGATGGGTCCGAGCAAGGAGATGGCGCGCACGCACATGACCATCGCGGTCCCCGGCGCCACGCAGGCGTCGATGGGCCTGCCGGAGAACGGCAGGGGCGGCGGCGTCTGGATCATGAATGCGGGGACCACGACGGCGCACCTGATGACGCCCGGCGAATAAGAGGTTCGAGGTGTCAGCTATCAGGTTTCAGTTCACGATCTTGGCAGGCGTGCTGGCCCTGTCATCGCTCTCGGCAGCGCAGGCGCCGAAGGCGCAGACCTTCACCGGCATCATCACCGACTCCATGTGCGCAACGGGTGATCACTCGAAGATGCAGATGGGGCCGACCGATGCGGACTGCGTGAAGGCGTGCGTCGAAGCGCACGGCGCAACCTACGTGCTGACCGATGGAACAAAGGTCTACGAGCTGAGCGATCAGAAGACGCCGGAGAAGTTCGCAGCGCAGAAGGTGACCGTCACCGGTACGCTGGACGCGAAGACGAACAAGATCACCGTGCGATCGATCACCGCTGCGAAGTAGTCTTCGCAGCGGTGTTCCGCTGATACAGGAACGACACCACGAGCAGGATGAGTCCGACGACGAGAAATCCTGCCACGCGGTAAATCCCGCCGAGTGTCTCCAGGTCGACGAGGAACACTTTCACCAGCGCGATACCGAACAGCGTGATCGCGAAATATCGAATGGGTGCGTAGCCGCGCCAGATGCCGAGCGCGACGAGCACCGCGGCGTAGGCAACCCACGACGCCGACAGCATCATCTCGCGCGCGACGAGTGCATCGGCGCTGCCGCTGCGAATCGTCCAGAACGACACGATTTCCATCGAGATGACAATGACCGTGACGACGCTTGCCGCGATCGTCAGCACCGCGCGCTCGAGATCCGCGCTCTTCCACGCCGCGAAATAGAGCAATGCGACGAGATAGGCACCGGTAAGCGCTCGCGCGTTCAGCAGCAGCGTGTAGCTCGTGGTGGTCTCCTGGATGTCGGATTGGGCCCAGCGGAACGCGGCCATCGCAAGCAGCAGCCAGGCACCGACGCGGAGCCAGCGGCTCCCCGCCTGCACCGCGATCCACAGCACTACGGCGCCTTCCGTCGCCCACATGACGATGGCCCATGGACCACCGAACTGCAGCCAGACGGCGGTGGCGATCAACGTGAAGGCGACACCAAGCCAGTGCAGTGCCGGAATCGCTGCGACTCGGCGCAGCGACATCCAGAGGCCCGCGTTGACCAGCGCCAACAGCACCGCGAGACCGGACAGCTGCGCGATCGACAGCGTATCGACCAGCACCTGATACAACGCGACATATGTGCCGACGCCGTTGGCGTGTATGAGCAGTACCTCGCGCTCGTCGAACGGCTCGTCGCTTGTCGCCGCGCGCAGCTGTGCGACGAGGTGCATCGCATAAATGCCGGCGATGGCGGCACACGACGTCAGCACCCATCCCCGCCACTGATTGGCGTCAATCCACGCACCAAGCGGCAGCGCCATGGCGACGAAGGCCGCGGCGCGTATCAGCGTTGACTCTTCCCGTACGCTCAGCATCACGGTCAGCGCCGTGAAGGCGATCAGATAAATGAGGAAGGCGAGGCCATGCGGCGCCAGTGTCACCACCGACCATAGGTGATAGCCGATGGGCGCTACGAGCAGCGCCGCTATGTACGCTCTTCCGCTCGTCGTCCACGAACGCCGCAGGATGTCGACGAACATCGCGCCGTAGAGCGTCAGGAACAGCTCTGTGCGCAGGTACTTGTCATCGAAGTAGTAGACCTCCGCCCATGACAGAACGACGACGATCGTCAGGGCAAGGCTGACGACATTCAGCCATCGCCAGCTACGGCGATGTGCCAGATACATGGTCGCGGCAATCAGCAGCGCCACGTACGAGAACAACCGCACCTGCTGATCGCCGCCGGCGCCGACCAGAAACGGCGTGGCGAACCCGCCGCAGACGGCGACGATGGCAATCGCCTGTGCGCCGGTGCGATCCGCGAGTGCGGCCGCCGCGACGGTCACCGCAACGAGAAGACCGAACGCGATCTGTGGTCCGAAGAGCGAGTACAGGTTGAATCCCGCATAGACCGACAGAAACAACACCGCGATGCCGCCGCCGCTGACAAGCAGTCCGTAGTTGCGATAACGGGCGGCGAGACGGATGCCGCCCCCCACCATCACGACGCCGGCGACAATGCCCAGACCGACGCGGATCGCTGGCGAGAGCCATTCGTGGTCGAACGCATAACGCAGAAAGAAGGCGACGCCGAGCAGCAGAACGATCAGGCCGGCGTGCTGCAGCCAGCGGCCGCCGATGCGCTCCTCGAGATCGAGCTCTGTCTCCACAGTCGCGACGGGCGTGACGGGCGCGGGCGGAACGCCAGCGGTCGCCGTCGGAACAGCCGGCGGTGGAATGAACGGTGGCGGTGCGATTGTTGGCGGTGGAACGACTACGCGCGGCGTCACCGGTCGCGGCGGCGGTAGCGGATCGGCCTGCGTGACCCGCCGCTCGAGATGATCGAGCCGCCGGCCCAGGTCGTCGAGCTGCCGCCCGAGTTGGATGCTGCGGATGAACGAGAGCACCGGCAGGAAGAGGAAGACGAGCGCGACGAGGCCGAGCAGCAACCCGAACACTGGCGGCCATTATCGCGTAGGACAATAGCGTGATGGTCGATCCGCTCAACCCGCAGGCGCGCGAGATGGCTGACGAATCGATGGTGCGGACGCTCGCGGCGCAGGCCGAGGCCATCTGGCCGCAGGAGCAGCCGCTCTTCGCGCGCTATCGGTTACCGGCGGACGCCTCCATCCTCGATGCGGGATGCGGCACAGGGGAAATTTCGGTGCGACTGGCCCAGACGTTCCCTGGCGCGCGGCTGCTTGGCGTCGACGTAATCGATGCGCATCTGGAACGGGCACGTGCGCGCTCCGTAGCGTTCGGCGACCGCGTCCGCTTCGAGCACCGCAGCATCTTCGAGCTGGATCTGCCGGACCGGACCTTCGATCTCGTCGTCTGCCGTCACGTGCTGCAGGCCATCCCGCACCCTGAGCGCGTCATCGCGGAGCTCGCACGCGTGACGAAGCGCAGCGGCTGGCTGCATCTGATCGCCGAAGATTACCTGATGATCAACTTCGAGCCGCGGCAGCTCGACCCCGACGACTTCTGGAACCGCGGCCCACGGGCGTTCGGTGAGTCGATCGGTACGGATCTACGCATCGGCCGCAAGACGTACGGCATTCTTCGCCGGCTCGGTTTCACCGACATCACCATCGACTACGTCATCGTCGATCCGGTGCGCGTGCCGCGCGACACGATAGCGGCAATCTGGGTAGCATGGCGTGACGGGTTCGCGGACGCCATCGCGCAGCATACGGCGATTACCCGCGAGCAGTTCAACGCCTACTTCGAGGACATGATCGCGACGATTCGCGATCCCTCAGGCTATGGCGTGTGGCATGTGCCGGTTGTAGCGGCGCGCGTCAGCGCAGGTTGAACTTCACCGTGACGGTGACAACGCCTTCGTACGGGATGGGCGTGTACTGCCATCGCTTCACCGCATCAATAGCGGCGCGGTCGAAGAAGGGATTCACAGACTGCAGGACTTTGACGTCACCGATGGTGCCGTCACGATGGATGACGGCGTCGAGCACTACTGTTCCGTCCTGATGCGCGCGGATCATCGCCGCCGGATATTCGGGCTCGACCTTCCGAATCAGATGGACCTGTCCCATGCTCAGACGCACGAGCGGGCCGCCTTGCGCAACGGCCTCCGCCTGCTGCGCGCCGGCTGAATCGGCGATCGAGTCCGCGATCTTGGTCGGCATCACGGCCGGCGCCGTCGGCGCCGGCTTCGGTTTGGGCTTCGGCGCCGCGGGTTTCACGCCCGTCGTTCCCACGGGCGTCGCCACATTCACGAATGCGCTGATGGCGCCCGCATGCGCCACCGAGACACGCACCGGTTGGTGACGCGGCACAAAGATGATGGCAAGCAGAACGATGAGGTGGAGTGCGACCGCAGCCGCAATCGCACTGCTGCGAATGCGGCGCTGTGCCGGGTTCAGGATGATTTGCTCTTGCCCGAGCGCGAGCAGCTGATCCGTATCCACCCCCCGTTTTGCAGGCAGCAAAACAGGATCCGAACTGGGCGCCGTCGCCGTGGCGAAGGCGGCTCGGAGCTCAGCCGGCTTCCATCCGCTGCTTGAGGAGGGCGAGATCCTTCTGATTGGCGCGGCGGACGGCCATGGCCATAAAGGGCGCCACGAACTTCGAGAAGCCCGCCGGTGTGCCACGATTGCGCAGCGTCATGCGCGTCTTCCCGACGCCCGCCGGTTCCCACGTGTACGTCGTTTCCATCGGGAACGGTCCTTCGGCGGTGCGCATCACCAGGTGGCGCGCGTCGAGCTCGATGATTTGATAGGTGTAGGCGAGCGTCCTGCCAAGAAACTGCGCCACAAACGCGAGCTTCGAGCCGACGCGCAACGGACGCTCGGTGTGCCATTCAACTGATTTGATGTTCGTGTACCAGGCCGGAACGTTGTCGGGATCCGACGCGTAGGCCGCGACGACATCGGGAGGCCGATCGATCACGATAGCCGTGACAACGTCCACTCTGGCCCCTGTCTCCTGCCCCCTTGCTAAACGGGCTTCTTCCTCTCGATCAACACATCCCACCAGCCGAAATGGACCGCAAGCATGTGGTCGAGCTCACGCGTCGCGTCGGTCATCTCCGTCTGACCTTCGATGGGGAGGCAATACGCGGCGTGGCGCGAGGCGGCGAGCATGTGACGGACCCCGTCGGAGAATCCCTGGCCGGCGTAAGCGATGCAACCGGTCATCGGCAACGCCAGCAGATCGTCGAGCGCGTACGGGATCTTCTCGTCCACCGTGCCCTGGCTATCCTGGAACTTGCACTCGATGGCGAACGCCTTGTTGCTGTCTTCGGAGACGCAGAAGACGTCGATGCATCGGTTCTTGCCGATGATCGTCTTGCCGATGCGTACTTCCCGATACACCTTCAACGACCGCAACGCGAACCGGCGGGCTACGTACGTAGCGACGAGATTGGCGTAATCGGTTCCCGTTATCTTCAGCGCGGCGCCCGGCAGCTTCGGCTGAAAATCGCTAATCTCGATCTGTTTCATTGGGATAGTCCGCCTTCGTCCGCCTCCGGCGAGACAAGGTAGTCGAGCAGATCAGGCTGCTCCTCCGGCATCGCGAGAATTTCCGGTGGCACGCGTCCGTCGCCGAACTCGCGCAGCCGCTGCGACGCAATCTTCACCGCTTCAGGATTCAGGTCGTTGCCCGCGAACCGGCGTCCCAGGCGCCCGGCCGCGATACCGACGCTTCCGCCGCCCATGAACGGATCGATTACCAGGTCACCCGCCTCGCAGCTTTGACGAATCAACACCTCGGCAACCTCCGGTGGCTTCTCGGCCGGATAGCCACCGCGGATGCGCGGCACCGTGATGATGTCCGCGACACCGAGGTCGCTCAGCCGCCGCTTCCCTTTCTCGAAGAACAGGATCAGCTCGTAGCGGGCGCGGTAGTGATAGCCCATGCCGATCGTGACCTTGTCCCAGACGAGCGGCTTCCAGAACTTGAACCCTGCCTGCTCCGCCTCCGGCTTCGCCACGAACATCGTCTCGGCGTCGCACAGCAGATAAAAATGCGAATTCCTGCGGAGCACGCGGAAGACCTCGCGAAACAGCTCGCCGAAGCGCGCGTTCGGAAATATCTTGAACCAGTCGTTGCTCGACGCCTTGCTGTGTTTCAGCCGCGTCGTCGTGCCGACGGCGCGATGCTTCTCCAGCGATTCGTAGGCGGGATCGGTGATGACAAGATCGACCGATTCGCTGGGCAGCTCGCGCAGCCAGGCGACGGCATCTTGTGTGGACAGGTCGTAGGGAACGGGCGCCACGGGATGGCGCCCATTCTACGACGACGGG
>Ga0075434_100006010_pt1 | contig 11107 bp, 6 predicted proteins | sample RhiMethybrSRZTD3_FD_75298 | JGI IMG/M metagenome (GOLD analysis project Ga0075434, IMG submission 75298) | Populus rhizosphere microbial communities from Tennessee, USA - Rhizosphere MetaG P. TD hybrid SRZTD3 | ecosystem: Host-associated > Plants > Roots > Rhizosphere > Soil | place: USA...
TGGAATCAAATTTTTCCGAACACCGAGGCGGCGGCAAAGAACATCATCAATTTTGTGCGCGATGGTCAGAAAGCCGGCGCGATCGGAATGATGAATACGACCTGGGATGACGACGGCGAAACGTTGTTCGACATGTCCTGGTACCCAATTGCTTTAGGTGCGGCCGCGTCATGGCAGGAAGGCGCGCTTGATCGACCGCGGTTCGACGATAATTTCGCATGGTCGTTCTTTCGCGCTGAAGGAGATGACCTGACGACGGCGTTGCTCGCCATCGGTAAAGCAGGTCCATCAATCAGCGCCGGCGCTACCACTGATGAACTCTTTTGGCGCGATCCATTCAACCCCCAGTTTCTGAGTTTCGCGCGCACCAATGCCGACAAGATCAAACAGATGCGTTTGAGCGTCGAGGATGCCGAAGAGAAACTCATCACGAATGAAAAGATCGCGCGCCGAAATCGGCCGAGCATCGATGGCATGAAGTTAGCTGCGCGTAAACTCGATCACCTCGGACGGCGTTATGAAGTAATGCAGAAGTTCAGCGATCAATATTGGGACGCATATCTGAATCTCGGCGATCGCGTAAAGGTGCGCAAGCTGAGGTATTACTCGGGCGCGATTTACAACAACCTGCGCGAGATGGCCGAAGAACTATCGATCTTGAAAGAGGACTATCGCAAGCAGTGGCTCAACGAGAATCGGCCATATTGGTTAGAGAGCGTGCTGGCTCGGTACGATGGCATGATTCGCATGTGGTTGAATCAGAGCCGCGCGATGGATGAGGCGTTAAGGAAGTACGAAGCGACTTCCACACTGCCGAGCCCGGAGGAGTTTGGTTTGGGCCCGCGGCCGATGCCGGTACAGAGATAAGATTTTATCCGCAGATTACAGACAGAACTGTAACGAGTGTTCATCGTACCGACAGATCTAGAATTCATGAGCCCATTTATGGGCGAAAGAACATGTCGCTCCTAACGGAGCTTTACATTCGTTTGGTCAAACAGAAACTATAAACATCTCGCTCCTGACGGAGCGAAAGCGTCATGTAATCTTCTTTCCAAATCTGTGGAATCTGCGTAATCTGCGGATAATATTTCTTATGTCCCCCAATCCCGATCGCCTGATTTCACTCGACGTCTTTCGCGGCCTGACGGTCGCCGGCATGGTGCTCGTCAACAATCCGGGCACGTGGTCGCACATCTATTGGCCACTCGAACATGCCGAGTGGAATGGCTGGACGCCGACGGATCTCATCTTTCCGTTCTTCCTTTTTATCGTCGGTGTGGCGATCCCGCTCGCGTTCGGGAAAAGAATTGAGCGGGGGGAGCCACGGCGTGCGTTATTTACCAAGGTCGTCATTCGTTCCGTGGTCATCTTTCTGCTCGGCGAATTTCTCGCGGGCTTTCCGTATTTCCATCTCTCGACGATCCGTATTCCCGGCGTGCTACAACGAATCGCGGTTTGCTATTTCTTCGCGGGGCTGATTTATCTAACTACCAAAGCGCGAACACAGGCCATCATCGCGGTTGCCTTACTCATCATCTATCACTTCCTGATGACGCGCGGTCATGCGCCCGGGCATTACGTGGGCGATCTGAGCAAAGAGGGAAGTCTCGCCTCCTACATCGACCGCACGGTCTTCGGCCCACACGTTTGGCGGCAAGCCGTTGTTTACGATCCTGAAGGGATCCTAAGCACAATGGGCGCGTTGGGTACGACCTTGTTTGGCATGCTGACAGGCACGCTGATTCGCGACAAAGACAGAACGCAGATCGAAAAGGTCACGCTGATGTTCGTCGCGGGAACCGCGTGCGTGATTGTCGGTTGGTGTTGGAACCCGTGGTTTCCGATCAATAAATCGCTCTGGACGAGTTCGTATGTATTTTTCACCGGCGGACTTGCGCTGCAATTTCTGGCGCTGTGCTACTGGCTCATCGACATGAAGGGTTATAAGTGGTGGACAAAGCCATTCGTAATTTTTGGAGTCAACGCGATCGTTTTGTTCGTCGGCACAGGAGTGATGGCGCGGCTGATGGGAATGAGCACTGGTTTCATGGGCCGGTTCAGTGGAATGCTTCACGTTACAAAACCGGACGGCTCGCCACAGGCCCTGCAACCATTTATTTACAACCATCTGTTCGCGTCGTGGCTCGCGCCAAACAACGCGTCGCTCGCGTTTGCGATTTCATTCATTCTGCTGTGGCTGTTCCTGCTGTGGCTGCTGTTCAGGAAGAACATCATTATCAAGGTCTGATTTCCCCCTCTCCCCTTGGGAGAGGGCTGGGGTGAGGGTGCGAAGCTTAGCGCGACTTTTTGTTTTTCTCGTGTCATCGCGAGGCTAGGCCTCGCGCGGGTGAGAGAAAAGCTCTTGCCCGCTAAGCCCTCACCCTAACCCTCTCCCAGCGGGAGAGGGAACAAAAACAAAGGAGAACAACGATGCCAACTTACATTGCTCTGCTGAAATGGACGAGTCAGGGAATCGCGAATGTTCGCGATAGTGGTAAGCGACTCGATGCAGGACGCGAAGCTTTCGCAAAAGCGGGCCTGAAGCTGAAGGATGCTTACCTGACTATGGGCCGATACGATTTAGTCACCGTAGTGGAAGCGCCTGACGATGAGACGTACGCGAAAGCCATGCTGGCGCTCGGCGCGCAGGGAAACGTCAGCAGTGAGACGCTGAAGGCGTTCACTGAGGACGAGTATCGACGAATCATCGGGTCGCTTTAACGAACGAGACAGCCACAGATTGACACGGATAACCACAGATTAGAGGGGGCTGCTTTGATTTCTTATCGTAAATCTGTGTTCATCTGTGGCTCGTATATCCTGGACCGCGCAACACTCGTCCTGAGTTCACAGGTGTGCGCTGGCCGCTATCAACTTCAATCTGGCCATTCACGATCACGTAATTGATGCCGACGGGATATTGATTCGGCTCTTCGAAGGTTGCGCGATCGATAACTGTCTTCGGATCGAAGATCGTGATGTCGGCGAAATAACCTGCGCGCAGTAGTCCTCGCTGTTTCAATCCAACATTCGCAGCAGGCAGTCCCGTCATCTTGTGAATCGCAAGCTCAAGGGGCATCAATTTTTCATCACGAACATAGCGTCCCAGGATGCGCGGATATGTTCCCCAGCCACGCGGATGCGATTTCGATCCGGCCAGCGGTCCGTCGGTCGCGCGGGCGCCACTGTCGGTGCAGATGCTGACGAACGGCGACTTCAAAGCAGCTTTCATGTCGTCTTCGCTCATCATGAAAAAGATCGCCCCGGTCCCTCCGTGATCGGCGATGATGAAATCAAAAAGCGCATCGAGCGGATCTTTGTTTTGCGCCGAGGCGATTTCTGAAAGTCGCTTCCCTTGCCACTGCTCCAATTCGCGATTCACGACCGAGCCGATCAGGATTCCGCTCGGACCGCCGCTGCCGAGATAAATGTTCTCCCAATCTTTAGCGTCGTTACTAATTTCCCATTTCAAACGCTTGCGAGTTTCTGCGTCTTTCAAACGCGCCACCATCTTGTCGCTACCGCCTTCCAGCGCCCACGGGGGCAGGCACGCGCTCAACGAAGTACTGCCGGCGACGTACGGATAAACGTCGGCAGTAATCTTCAACCCGCGACGACGCGCGGCCGCAATCCTCCCCAGCATCTCCGGCATGCGGTCCCAATTCTTTTTGTAAGCAGTTTTGAAGTGCCAGATCTCGGCAGGGATGTTGGCGCGACGCGCGATCTCGAAAACCTCTTTCATCGAATCGTCGATCGCGTTTGCTTCGCTGCGCTGGTGCGAGATGTAGATTCCGCCGAACTGATGCGCGACCTTCGCGAGCTCGACTATCTCATCGGTCTTCGCGAAACGGGCCGGCACATATTGCAGTGAAGTCGAGATGCCGAGCGCGCCGTCTTTCATCGCATCGGCAACGAGCTGCTTCATCTGACCGAGTTCTGCCGCCGTCGGCGGCCGATTGTCATAGCCAATGACGTACTCACGCACCTGCGTCGCGCCCACGAACGTTCCGAGGTTAATGCCGGCGCCTTGCTGGTCTAGTCGCTTGAAATATTGATCGAGCGTGCGCCAATCGACCGTCAAATTGTATCTGCGATTGAAATCTTCCTGTTCTTTAAGAGTGCGATCGTTGACCGGCGCGATCGATTCGCCTTCGCCGGTAATCTCAGTCGTCACTCCCATCATGACTTTGCTCATCGCTCGCGGATCGATCAAAACGTATTGCTCGGACTGACCGAGCATGTCGACGAAACCGGGCGCGACGACTTGTCCGCGCGCATCGATCTCACGCCTGGCTTTTGCGCCGCTCAGGTTTCCGATGCGCGCAATCCGGTCGTTTTTGAGGGCAATGTCTGCTTTATAACCGGGGCGGCCGGAGCCATCGATGACTTGGCCGTTGCGAATAATGATGTCGTATTCAGGCGCGGCGGCGGTTGTTGTCTTAGCGATATGCATGAAGTTGATGGTTATGGCCAGACCACAAAGAGCAATGAGCAGTCTCATCTAGTAACCTCCAGTGGAGCGCCTGCATCCTTGCAGGCGGTCCGCAGGCATCTTGCCTGCGCAAATGCGAGAAAGCTATTGCGCGCAGGATGCGCGCGCCCCGCACGCAGGATGCGTGCGCACCGCTCCCGGTACTGACACCACGCGTATCCGAAAACGGCGGCGTTGATTATAATCGCGAATCTTTGATTTGAGTCCACGAATGAGGAGCTATTTATTTGCAGCCTGTTGAAGCAACGAAACCAGTGACTATCGCCCAGATTGTGCGCGTGACGGGTGGTGAATCGACCGGCGATCCAGCCGCTTCGGTTACGGACGTAACCCACGATTCACGACAAGCAACACACGGAAGTTTGTTCGCCGCAGTGCGCGGTGAATTGTTCGACGCGCATAAGTTCGTGCCGCAGGTGATGCAGCAAGGCGCAGTCGGAGTCATCTCGGAACTCGCGCCCCCGGCGAATTTCGATGGCTCATGGATTCAAGTTGAAGATATTAGGCGCGCGATGGCGCTGGCCGCCGCCGAAGTCCATCATCATCCGTCCCGCGAGTTGAACCTCGTTGGCATCACCGGGACGAACGGCAAGACAACGACCGCTTATCTCGTCGCTTCAATTCCCGAAGCTGCGGGCGAACCCGTCGCCATGACCGGCACAGTCGAATATCGGCTCGGCAAGGAAAGGAAGAAAGCGGGACGCACGACTCCTGAGGCGACCGACATGCAACGGTTGCTGCGACAAGCAGTCGGCATCGGCTGCAAGACCGCGGTGATGGAATGTTCTTCGCAGGCGATGGATTTCCATCGTTGTGATGCGCTCGACTATGCGGTCGCCGTGTTTTCGAATCTCACGCGCGACCACCTCGACTATCACAAGACGATGGAAAATTACTGGTACGCGAAGCAGCGGCTGTTTGATGGCCGGCTCGGTTCGCGGCCAAAGACTTCGGTGATCAATCTCGATGATGCGCACGGTGTCGAGTTGGCGGATCGATTAAAGCGCGAAGGCCTGCGCGTCGTGACTTACGCCGTGAAATCCGACGCAGATGTCACGGCCCATGACGCAGAATTCTCGCTGTCGGGAATGGAGTTTCAACTGCGAGTGGGGGCGGGCACGCACGCCTCAGATGTGCCGCACGCTGATAGCGTCGGCGCAGAGATCGATTTTCATTCGCCGTTGGTCGGTCCACCGCATGTCTACAACACCCTCGCCGCGGTCGCGAGCGGTCTCGCGCTCGGTTATTCGCTTGATGTCATTACTAAAGCCCTATCGAAGTGCACGGGCGCTCCCGGTAGATTCGAACGGGTCCCACATGACGGCGATTTCGCCGTGGTCGTGGATTACGCGCACAGTGACGATGCATTGCTGAATGTCTTGCGCACGGCGCGCGAGGTCACGAAAGGGAGAATCATCACGCTGTTTGGCTGCGGCGGCGACCGCGATCGATCAAAGCGCGCGCCGATGGGGGAAGCGGCTGGATCTTTGAGCGATGTCGTGATCCTGACCTCCGACAATCCGCGTACCGAGGATCCGAATCAAATTCTCTGCGATGCGGAAGAGGGAATTCAGAAGACGGGCAAGCCCTACGAAAAGATTGCCGATCGGCGCGAAGCGATTCATCACGCGATCGCTCAGGCTCACACCGACGATCTGGTTTTAATCGCGGGCAAGGGTCACGAAGACTATCAAATCCTCGGTCGCGAGACGTTTCACTTCGACGACAAGGAAGTCGCGCGGGAAGCGCTGTCCTTGCGAGTCCGCGAAGCGGACGATCGACAATAGCCCAGCGATTTATCGCTGGGAATCAAGTTACGCAAGTGTCCTCAGTCCGCGAAGCGGACGGCCGACGATCGTCGCGACGAAGGCCGATCTGCTTTCTGTCGCCCGCTTCGCGGGCTCGTCTCGTTTCTTGTTGCGTAACCCAGCACTAAAGTGCTGGGCTATTGTCGATCGTCCGCTTCGCGGACGAGAGAACCAGTTCCGTTTTAATTAACGGCGAAGCCGTGGAAACAAATAATCGAACAACATCATCAGAAGGCCTCGTCCGCGGCATCCGTCGTTGGGATCTCGTGGCGGTCACTATCAACGGCATCATCGGCGCCGGCATTTTCGGCTTGCCCTCAAAAGTCTATTCACTGATCGGCTCATACAGTCTGATCGCGTTTATTGTCTGTGCGATCGTCGTGATGCTGATCATTCTGTGTTTTGCGGAAGTCGGCAGTCGCTTCGAACAAACTGGCGGCCCTTATCTCTATGCCCAAACAGCATTCGGATCAGCTGTGGCATTCGAGGTTGGTTGGCTTATTTGGCTGGCGCGTTTGACGGCGTTCGCAGCGAACTGCAATTTGATGATCAATTACCTGTCGTTCTTCTGGACGCCGGCGAATTCAGGTCTGACGCGCGCGGTGATAATCGTTGGAGTGGTGCTGACCTTAACCGCGCTCAATGTGCTTGGCGTACGACAAGCGGCGATCGCCAGCAACATCTTCACCGTGGGAAAGCTCCTGCCGATGCTGATTTTCATTGCGGTCGGACTATTCTTCATAAATCCGCACGCGTTCGCGTTGGGCGCACGACCCGCAACCGGCGCATTCTCGCAATCTGTTTTGCTACTGCTCTACGCGTTTACTGGTTTCGAGATGGCTACGATTCCCGCCGGAGAGATCAAGAATCCGCAAAGGGACTTGCCGCGCGCGCTGCTCATCGCAATGGCTGTCATCGCCACGACTTACATCCTGATTCAAGTGGTCTGCGTTGGAACTTTGCCGGAACTTGCGAAGTCGACGAAGCCTCTGGCTGATGCCGGGAGTCACTTCATGGGGATCGCGGGCGGCGCCATCATCTCGGCAGGCGCGATCATTTCCGTGGCGGGAAACCTGAACATCACGGTGTTGTCCGCGTCGCGAGTTCCGTTTGCCATCGCCGAGCGCGAACAGTTGCCGGCATTTCTCGGGCGCGTACACAAGAAATTTTTTACACCGCACGTCTCGATCATCATCACGACGGTGTTGATGCTGGTGCTGACGCTGAAGAGTTCGTTTGTAGCCGCGTTGACGATCAGCACCATTGCGAGACTGGTTGCTTATGCAGTCACGTGCGCGGCGTTGCCGGTTTTAAGGAAGAAATCAGGTGTTCCAACGGCACACTTCAAATTACGAGGAGGGCCGGTTATCGCGGCCGCTGCATTGATTCTATCGGCGTGGTTGCTGGCGAATAGCACATTCACGGAAGCTTGGCAGGCAGCCACCGCCGCAGCGCTTGGATTTTTGATTTACTTCGGGTATCGCGCTTTTCGACGCAGGGCGCAAAAGGTATGAACGAATTCAGCTCGCAGTTCACTTCGCTTCATAAACCACACGTCCATCCATGATCGTCAACACGACTTTGGTCTTCTCGATCTCTTTTGGATCAATCTTGAAGATGTCGCGCGAGAGGATCACCAGGTCGGCAAGCTTTCCCGGCGCAATCGTGCCTTTTTCATTTTCCTGAAACTCAGCGAACGCCGAGCCGACAGTGTAGGCGCGCACTGCCTCTTCGACGGAAATCTTCTGCGCGGGAACCCAGCCGTTCGGATTCTTTCCGTCGAGCGTGCGGCGCGTCACCGCCGCATAGACTGACAACATCGGATCGAGCGGTGCGACCGTCCAATCAGTTCCGAAGGCCAGCGTGACTCCGGCGTCGAGCAAGGAACGAAAGGCGTAAGTCGTCTTTGCGCGTTCCTTGCCGATGCGCTTTTCAGCCCAACGCCCGTCGTCGATCGCGTGATAAGGCTGCATCGACGCAATCACTTTGTCGCGCGCAAATCGCGGAATGTCCTGCGCGCGCAAGTGTTGAGCGTGCTCGATGCGGAAACGACGATCGCGATCGCCATTCTCCTGCTCGACCTGTTCGTACATCGAGAGAATCAGATCGTTGGCCTTGTCGCCGATTGCGTGAATCAGGACTTGCAATCCGGCTTTGTCAGCGCCGCGCACGCGTTCGAGCATGGCGCCCTCCGGAAACATTTCACCGCTCGGGATGCCGCTGGTGTTCGGCGTGTCGCGATACGGTTCGTAAAAAAGCGCGGTGGTTGAGCCGAGACTACCGTCGGCAAATCCTTTCAAGCCGCCGGTGCGCAGCATCGCGCTGCCGAAATGCGCTCGCACGCCTGTGCGCGCCAAACGATCCCAACTCGGCAAAGGCCACACCGCATAGATGCGCGTCTTCAATTCGCCGCGATCGAGCAGCGTCTGATAAATGCCGACGTCAACGCCCGCCGACACATCCTGCACGCTGGTCACGCCGAGGCTCGCCGCGTGATTCGTCGCCGCACGAGCTGCCGCGAGCTTTTCTTCGAATGTCGATTCCGGAATGACCTTCCAGACGAAGCTTTGCGCCGCATCTTTCAGCACTCCAGTTGGTTCACCCGTTTTCGCGTCGCGCACAATGACACCACCCGGTAGATCGAGCGTCTGCCGCGTCACGCCCGCGAGTTTCAGCGCGAGACTATTGGCCAGGCTCATGTGCCCATCGAGCCGGTTCACAAACACCGGGGTGTTCGGCGTGTAGCGATCAATCAGCTCTTTGGTCGGCAGGTCCGCTTTTGCCCAGCGTTCGTGGTCCCAATCGCCACCCGTGACCCATCTTCCGTTCGCCAGCTTCGCTGCAAAATCGCGTATGCGTTCGGCAAATTCCTGCGGCGTGTTCGCGTCGCGAAGGTCGACACTCGACAATTGAAAGCCGCCGGACATGAAATGGGTATGCGCATCGTTGAAGCCTGGCAGCACGGCTTGCCCCTTCGCATCGATCTGTTTTGTGTTTGCGCCCGCAAGCTTCTTGATGTCCTTTGTAGTTCCGACGGCGACGATGCGATTTCCATAAACCGCGATAGCCTCTGCCGTGGGCGCATTACGATCCATCGTGTGGACTTTTGCGTTGAAGACGATCAGATCGGCGGCGAAGGTAGCCGGCTTGTCTGCATGAGTGATGAAGTTGGTTGACATGAGCAGAAGGATCGAAATCACCAAGAGAATCAGTTTGGGTTTCATAAGTAATCGGTTTTTATTCACAGCGGGCTTCAGCCCGGTGATTATCACAGAACTTTACTCCTTAACCGGTTCAACGGTTTCCTCGAAAGTGAAACCGTTGAAACGGTTGGGTAATGCTTAATGAAGAGCATTGTCACCCAGCTAAGGCTGGGTGGGAATGAGATTGCGACTCAAGTCGCGGGCGAGGGCCCCCGCGCTCCCAGCACGCGGCCGCGTAGTGTATCATCACGCCACCCGTCACATTAGAAAATCATTCTTTCGCAAGCCATGGTCGCGAGCCAGCAGCAACTTCAAACAGATGACCAACTCTTCGAGGAACTTCGAGAAATCGTCGGCGAAGAGAATGTGCTCACTGAGCCAGATGAACTGCTCGTCTACGAAACTGATGGCCTGCCGCAACACAAGCATCCACCGCGCGCGGTAGTTTTTCCGAGCTCCACCGAAGAAACCTCTGACGTGCTGGTGGTCATGCACGAGCAACGTGTGAGTTTTGCTCCGCGTGGCGCGGGTACTGGGTTATCCGGGGGCGCTTTGGCGATCAATCGCGGCGTCGTGATCGAACTCGCGCGCATGCGAGAGATTCTTGAGATTGATCGCGAAAACCGGACTGCGCGCGTCCAGACCGGCTTGGTGAATGCGCAACTGTCGCGTGCCGTCGCGCCATTCGGTTTGTACTACGTGCCGGATCCTTCGAGTCAGCCCTCATGCACGATCGGCGGCAACCTTGCCGAAAACGCGGGCGGCATTCATTGCTTGAAATACGGGACGACGACCGATCACGTTATCGCTGCGCGCGTCGTCTTATCTGACGGTTCGATCGTCGATCTCGATTTGAATCGTCCTGGCTACGATTTGCTCGGCACGTTCGTTGGTTCAGAAGGCACGTTCGGAATTGCGACCGAAGCGACGGTGAAGCTCGTCCCGATTCCGCCAGCAGTGCGCACTTTGCTTGCCGACTTTCTCGATGTTGATGACGCCAGCCGTGCGGTTTCTGCGATCATCGCTGCGGGAATGCTGCCGGCGGCACTGGAGATGATGGACAACGCGATCATTCGCGCCGTCGAGGCGAGCGTCTTCACCGCTGGTTTGCCGACTGACGCCCAAGCGGTTTTGCTCGTTGAGCTCGATGGTATCGAAGCCGGAATCGACGATGACGTTGAAAAAGCTGAAGGGATTTTGCGCCAGCACGGCGCGCGATCAGTTCGGCGTGCCACTGACGAGAAAGAGCGGAAGAAACTTTGGGCCGCGCGTAAAGGCGCATTCGGCGCGGTCGGTCGCTTGATGCCGGATGTGATGATTCAGGATGCCGTCGTGCCGCGCTCGCGCCTGCCTGAAGTGCTGGCAGAAACCTATCGCATCAGCGCGAAATACAATCTGCAAATGGCGAACGTCTTTCATGCGGGGGACGGAAATCTGCATCCACTAATCTGCTTCGACTTGCGCCGCGGGGCCGACATCGAGAAAGTGCGACAAGCGGGCCGCGAAATCATGGAGACGTGCGTGCGCGCCGGCGGATCGATCACGGGCGAGCATGGCGTCGGTCTCGATAAGAGCGCTTACCTGCCGCTGATTTTCTCGGA
>Ga0075434_100006011_pt1 | contig 11106 bp, 7 predicted proteins | sample RhiMethybrSRZTD3_FD_75298 | JGI IMG/M metagenome (GOLD analysis project Ga0075434, IMG submission 75298) | Populus rhizosphere microbial communities from Tennessee, USA - Rhizosphere MetaG P. TD hybrid SRZTD3 | ecosystem: Host-associated > Plants > Roots > Rhizosphere > Soil | place: USA...
GGCCCGGTAGACAGAGGCTCCGTCCTGGGCAAAGAGAGGGACGACACTCACGAACAACAGTGCCAGACAGGCCGCACCGTGCATGATGAATCGCATCGTCTTGTCCGCCTTTCGTTGGCGGAGCGTAGCACCGGGGCTGTGCCGCGACAAGGGGCAGAACACGACGGCGACGGCGTACGTGCGTCCGTGACGATCAGAGCTTCGTCATCCCCTGCGCGCATGGCTTCGCGCGCGCAGGAGATCGTCCAGGGCGCTCGGACGCGATTGGTGGGCGTGCTGCTCGAGGAAGTCAATCACATGCCGGCGGGAGCGATGATAGTCAGGGTGCGCCAGGACCGGCGCCCGCACGCGCGGCCGCGGAAACGGCACCGCAAGCGAATCCCCGACGGTCGCCTCCGGACCATCCGTCATCAGGAGCAGACGGTCCGCAAGATAGAGCGCCTCGTCGACGTCGTGCGTGACCATGACGACGGTCGTGTCGGTGTCCTCCCATACCCGGAGCAGGAGGTCCTGCAGCTCGAAACGGGTCAGCGAATCCAGCTGTGCGAAGGGCTCGTCGAGCAGGAGAAAGCGCGGCTCGGTCGACAGCGCACGCGCCAGCGAGACGCATTGCTGCGTGCCGAGTGACAGCTGCGCGGGCAGCTGATTGGCCGCGTCGGTGACCCCGACCAGCTCGAGATATCGATCGGCGGTTGCCCGCTGCTGCTGGCGGGTGACGCGCCGCTGCGCCACCGCGAGCATGACGTTTTCGCGCGCGGTGAGCCATGGGAGCAGACACGGCGACTGGAACACCATCGCCCGTTCGGCGCCGGGCTCGAGGACCTGCGTGCCGCCGATCACCACGCCGCCGAGCGTCGCCCGCTGCAGGCCGGCAATCATCGACAACACCGTGGATTTGCCGCACCCGGAGTGTCCGAGCAGCGCCACGAACTCGCCCTCGCCCACCTGGACGTTGACGTCCTTGACGGCGACGAACGAGCCCGACGCCGTGTCGAACACCTTGGTGAGGCCGGTGAGCTCGAGCGACGCGTTCATCACGATTTCCCCGCCGCCAGCGCGACCGGCCGCGCGCGTTCGACGGCGGCCGAGGGCGTCGGCCGTGGCCGCGTCCCAGCCGCCGCGGTGAGCGTCGCCACGACATCGGCGCGCACGAGGGTGGCGTCTTCATCGTGGGCGAGCTGCGCGACCGAGCGCGGCCGCGGCAGCGGAACCGGGATCGGAGCGCCGAGCGTCGCCGGCGGTCCCGGCAGCATCGGCACGATGCGATCCGAGAGCAGGATCGCCTCCTCGACGCTGTTCGTGATCATCACGGTCGTGGCCGGACGCTCGGCCGACGAGCAGAGCGTGACGAGATCCTGCTGCAGCGTCTCGCGCGTGAGCGCGTCGAGCGCACCGAACGGCTCGTCGAGAAACAGGAGGCTGGGACGTGCCGCGAAGGCGCGCGCGATCGCCACCCGCTGGCGCATTCCCCCGGACAACTGACCGGGGCGCCGATGAATCGCATGGCTCAGGCCGACCCGCTCGAGCGTCTCGCGCGCGCGTGTCTTCTGCTCGTCGCGCGACAGAAAGGGGCAGGCGGCCTCGACCGCCAGCCGCACGTTTTCGAGCGCCGTGAACCACGGCAGCAGCGAGTAGTTCTGGAACACGTACGCGGCGTCCCGGCGCACGCCATCGACCGGCTGGCCGTCGACGACGATCGCGCCGGCGTCGGGGGCCGTCAGCCCCGCGAGGATCGAGAGGAGCGTCGACTTGCCGCTGCCCATCGCGCCGACAATCGAGACGAACTCCCCCCTCTCGATCGACAGCGCGACGTCGCGCAGGACGTGCCTGACGCCCGCGGCGGACGAAAACGACTTGCAGACCCCTCGCGCCTCGAGAAACGCCATCAGGCGGTCCGCAGCTTCGCTTCGGCGATGCCCATCAGCCGGTCGAGCGCGAAACCGATGACGCCTATCGTGATGATCGCGAGCAGGATGTGCGCGTAGATCAGGCTGTTGTACTCCTGCCAGAGGAACCCGCCCACGCCGGGCGCGCCGGTCAGCATCTCCGACGCGACGATGACGAGCCAGGCGATGCCGAGGCTGAGACGGTAGCCGGTGAACATGTACGGCAGCGTCGCCGGAAGAATGACTTTCAGGAAGGTGGTGGTCGCCGACAGGCGCAGCACCTTCGCGACGTTCCAGTAGTCCTGCGGAATGGCGCGCACGCCGACCATCGTGTTGATGATCGTCGGCCACATCGAACACACCGCGATGGCGAAGAGCGCCGCCGGTTCGGATTTCTGAAACAGGATGAGCCCCAGCGGCAGCCACGCGAGCGGCGAGATGGGCCGCATCACCTGCATCAGCGGATCGAACATGCGCGTCAGCGTCGGCGAGACGCCGAAGAGAAAGCCGAGCGGCGTCCCGATGATCGCCCCGAGCAGGAAGCCGCGGCCGACGCGCATCAGGCTGTAGTACGCCAGCAGCGCGATGCCTTGATCGGTCTCGCCGCGCTTCTCGAACGGCTGCACGATGTAGAGACGGCTGTCCTGCCAGGTCCTGGCGGGCGACGGCAGATCGGGTACGCGCAGGCTGATCGCCCACCACACGAAGACTGCCAGGGCAAGGCCGATCAACGGCAGCCCGGCGTCGAGCACGCGCTTCATCACCCTTCTTCTCCTAGGCCATGCTGTGGACCTTGAACGACGCGGCGTACCGGTCCGGTTCGCGGCCGTCGAAGGTTCCGTCAAACAGCGTGATCGTCTGCTGCTCGGCGATCTTGACGGCCGCGCCGAGCTCCTTCAACGCGTCGAGATAGATGTCCGAGCGCATCACGCGCTTCGCGACGCCGCTGTAATCGGGCGGCTGTTTGACCATGCCCCAGCGACGGAACTGTGTCAGCCACCATCGCGCGTAAATCTGGTGGGGATAGTTGCAGCCGCGGCTGGAGAAGATCATGTAATTCGGGTCCTGCTCCACACGGCCGTCCCCGTAGTCGTACTTGCCCATCAGGCGCTCGAGAATCGCGTCGGCCGTCGTATTGATATAGGTTGGCCGCGCCACGACCTCGGCGAACTTCGGCCGGTTCTCCATCTTGTCGAGATCGACGCTCGCGAGATGGAGGGCCTTGATCACGGCCTTCACGGTTTTCGGGTTCTTCGCCGCGAACTCTTCGGTGAACGCGCACACTTTTTCCGGGTGGTCCTTCCACATCGCCTGCGTGGTCGTCACCGTGTACCCGATGCCGTCCTGGATGGCGCGGACGTTCCACGGCTCGCCGACGCAGAAGCCGTCCATCTTGTCCACCTTCATGTTGGCGACCATTTGCGGCGGCGGGATCGTGATCAGGTTGACGTCGCGATCCGGGTTGATGCCGCCGGACGCGAGCCAGTAGCGGATCCACATCGCGTGCGTCCCGGGCGGAAACGTCATGGCGAACGTCAGCGGATCGCCGGCGGCCTTCGCCTTGTCGGCGAGCGGCTTGATCTGCGCGGGCTGCCGGACGCCGGCGGCTCTCAGCTTGTTGTTCAGCGTGATCGCCTGACCGTTGCGATTGAGCAGCCACGGGATCACCATCGGCTTCACCGGCGATCCGGCGAGCCCCATCGTCGACGCGAGCGGCATGCCGAGCAGCATGTGCGTCGCCTGGTTTTCGCCGAGCGAGAGCTTGTCGCGGATCACGGCCCATGACGCTTCCTTCGAGATCACGGCGTTGATGCCGAACTTCCGGAAGTAGCCGAGCTCGTGGGCCATGACGATCGGCGAGCAGTCGGTCAGCGCGATGATGCCGAACCTCATGTCGCGGACCTCGGGGCTGTCGTCGGCGTAGACGGTGCCCACCCACCCCCTGGGCACACCGAGCAGCAGGCCCGCCGCGGTCGATCGGGCTGCGGTCCCGATGAACGAGCGTCGAGACGGCTTGCGTGCGTTCATTTCGCCTTCCTCCCGCCGATCGTCGGTGACTCGCCGAGAAACACGTAGGTCGCCATCGCGAATGGATAGCTGTAGCCGTGCCCGGCCGTCGTGTTCTTCAGGAACTCACCCGGCACCAGATACGCGTAGCCGGCCGCAATCTGCAGCTGCGCTGAATAGACGAACGTCGTCTGCAGATCGACTTCGCGGCCGACGTGCGTGCCGGCCGTGCCGGTCGCGGCGCGCGCGATCCGCGCCCCGCTCGCGGCGTAGAGACCGTCGGTCGCGCTTGCCAGCCAGTAGTCGTGGAAGCTGCCGGCTACCTGCCAGTTCGGCGCTGGCTTCACCTCCAACCCGGCGCGCGCGTGCTTGATGTTGCGCCAGCCGACCTGATCGGCGAGGCCGAGCTTGTCGTGCCCCGTCGGATAGAGCGGATCGAACGTGCCGCGCGGGCCGCCTGCCGGGCTGGTGTCGCCGGAGGCGTAGTTGAACTCGCCGAAGACTCGCGGCGTCAGAGCCGCGGCGAAGGATCGTCCGAGGACCGCGTGGCCCGCCCACGCCCTCACGTCCTCCGCGCCCGCGGATCCGCGCTGCATCGCGAGCTCGCTCGAGTAATCGAACGCCGCCGGGAGGCGGCCGGCGACGCGGACGCCGGTGGTGGCCTGGTGAAGCGATGCGAGGCCGCCGGCCTTCGTGGCGACGTTCGTGGACTGACGCCAGAGGAAGTACGGCTCGATCGTCTGCTTCGGGATGATGCCGGTCAGCGACTCGTACGTCCCGTAGAGCGCGTTTCCGTTGCCGCTCTTGTCGAAGCTGCCGGGTGTGATCGTGACGACCGACACGGCGAACGCATCGAGCTGACCGAAGCGCCGTTTGAGTGTCACACGCCCGCCATCGAAGGTCCGCGCGACATTCGCCCACACGAGCGAGCCAATCAGCCGCTGCTCACCGAAGGCGAGCTCCTGGCGGCCGATCCGGACCACCGCCTTCGATCCAATCGCGCTCTCGCCGTACGCCTGGTGCAGGTCGATGGTGTCGCGAAACGGCGCCGCCCCCGCGCCCGTGGTCTTGTTGAACGCGCGCGCGTCCTGCGCCTGGACGAAGAAGATCAGCGATGACGAGGGCCGGACGGTTGCGTTGAGACGGAACCGATCCATCCAGTACGCATCGTCGTTGTCCGAAGAGAAGCCGCCGCCGTTGAACCCCTCGGTGCGCGCACGGAACTCGCCGCGCAGCTGCAGCCAGTTCGCGAGCCTTCCGTTCATCGCGAGCGGTACGGGTGACGGCGGCGTCGCGAGCGGGACGGGCGACGGCGGCGCGACCGCGACGGGTCGCTGTTCAGGCGTGGGCGCGGGCTGCTGAGCGCCGGCGCCACGCGAGCCTCCAACGACGATCAGCAACGCCGCCCACACGCGCAAGCCTTTATCACTTCGCATCGATCCTCCGAGTCGTCGTGCGCGTCAGAGCAACCGATGTGCCACGCATCGCGCTGAAGAAATCTCCGTGTGCGCGCGGAAAACCGCGTTGTGCTGGTCAGGGTGCGCGACATCTTCGTCGGATGCGGCGCGGAGCGATTCGCGCATGTCCGAATCGCGACTCGATTCGCGATCGGTGCGGCGGGCGCTTCGGCCCGATTCGCACGCGCATCGCACATGCATGTAGGAAACGATCGCCGCCTCACACAAACGCACGAATCAATCGCGAAGCTGATCGGTGTACGCGTCGAAATGCGCGGTAAACACCGGGGCAGATCCATGGGTGGGTGCGGTGTGCCTCTTGCACCGCGGCTCGACGCACGGATGAATGCCTCGTCGATCGCGGTCGCCACGCACTGCCCGTACTGCGCGCTGCAGTGCGGGATGCACCTCGACTCGGATCGTCGGGTGCTTGCCGATCCGAAGTTCCCGGTGAACCAGGGTGGCTTGTGCGTGAAAGGGTGGACAGCGGCCGCGACGCTCGATCACGCGGCGCGCCTTCGTGCACCGCTCGTGCGCGGTGCCGGCGGTCGGCTCGAGCCCGCGTCATGGGAAGAGGCGCTCGCGCGGATCGTGGCGGGGATCGGTGACGTGCAGCGGCGCTGCGGCCGCGACGCCGTCGGCGTGTTTGGCGGCGGATCGTTGACCAACGAAAAGGCGTATCTCCTCGGCAAGTTCGCGCGCGTCGCGCTGGGTACGTCGAACATCGACTACAACGGCCGGTTCTGCATGTCTTCCGCCGCGGCCGCGGCGCAGCGTGCGTTCGGGATCGATCGCGGCCTGCCGTTTCCGCTCGCTGACATCGCGCAGGCGGACGTGATTCTCCTCGCGGGAAGCAACGTCGCCGAAACGATGCCGCCCGTCATGCGGTACTTCGAGGCCCAGCAAGCGGCCGGCGGCACGCTCATCGCCGTCGATCCGCGCCGGACGACCACCGCCCAGTGGGCGAAGACGCATCTGCAGCTGCGCCCGGGATCGGATACGGCGCTCGCCAACGGGCTTCTGCACGTGCTCGTGCGCGAGCACCTCGTGGACGAGGCCTACGTCGCGGCGCGAACGGAAGGATTCGGCGAGGCGCTGCGGATCTCGGCCTCCTATTGGCCCGAGTGCGTGGAGCGGCTGACTGGAGTGCCGGAAGCACTTCTCGTCGAAGCTGCGCGCATGCTCGGCCGTGCCGAGCGTCCGATGATCCTGACTGCCCGCGGACCCGAGCAGCAGGCGCACGGCGTCGACAACGCGCTCGCCTATATCAACGTCGCGCTGGCACTGGGCGCCGTGGGCAAACCGTTCAGCGGCTTCGGCACGATCACCGGTCAGGGCAACGGGCAGGGTGGCCGCGAGCATGGCCAGAAGGCCGATCAGCTTCCCGGCTACCGGCGCATCGACGATCCGGCGGCCCGCGCGCATATCGCCCGCGTCTGGAACGTGCCGGTCGAGACGATGCCCGGTCCAGGACGATCCGCCTTCGAGCTGCTCGACGCGATCGGCAGCGAGGGCGGCGTCCGCGCGCTGCTGGTCTTCGGATCCAACCCGGCGGTGTCGGCGCCGGACGGCTTCCGAGTCGCCAGGCGTCTCGGCGCGCTCGACCTGCTCGTCGTTGCCGACTTCTTCTTATCGGAGACCGCCGCGCTGGCCGATGTGGTGCTCCCCTCGGCGCAATGGGCCGAGGAAGACGGGACGACCACGAACCTCGAGGGACGTGTCATCCGCCGGCGAACCGCGGCCGATCCGCCCGAGGGCGTGAGGACCGACATCGAGATCCTCTGCGAGCTGGCTGCGCGGCTCGGCAAGCGCGCGCACTTTTCCTACAGCACTTCACAAGACGTCTTCGAGGAGCTGCGCCGCGCGACGCAGGGCGCACCGGCCGACTACTCCGGCATCACGTATCAGCGGATCGACGCCGAAGACGGCGTGTTCTGGCCGTGCCCGGACGTCGATCACCCCGGCACGCCCCGGCTTTTTGCCGACCGCTTTCCCACGCCGAGCGGGCGCGCCGCGTTTCACGCCGTCGCGCACGCCGTGCCCGTCGACAACCGCGACGACCAGTACCCCCTGTATCTGACGACCGGCCGCGTGCTCGCGCAGTACCAATCGGGAACGCAGACACGTCATGTGCCGGAGCTGTGCGACGCCGCGCCGCGCCCGCTGGCGGAGATGCATCCGGCGACGGCGAAGGCGTATGGCATCGGCGCCGGCGATCGCGTGAGGTTGACCACGCGCCGCGGCGGCGGCACGTTCACCGTCAAGCTCACCCAATCGATTCGGGAAGACACCGTGTTCGTCCCGTTTCACTGGGGCGGCGAGGAGTCGATCAACCGGCTGACCAGCAGCGCGCTCGATCCGGTCAGCCGGATGCCGGAGCTGAAGGTCTGCGCAGTCCGCGTGAGCGCGGCTGGTTCCGAGGCGGCCGGTGAGCGGCCGTAAACGTCTCGTCGTCATCGGCAACGGCATGGCCGGCGCGCGCCTGGTTGAAGAGCTCGTCGGGCGAGGCGGCGGCCCGTACGAGATTGTCGTCTTCGGCGAAGAGCCGTGCGGTAATTACAACCGCATCCTGCTCTCAGGCATCCTCGCTCGCAGCTACGACCCGAAAGACATCTTCATCAATCCGCTGCCGTGGTACGCGGCGAACGGCGTGCGGCTGCACGCCGGCGTCCGTGTCAAGAGGGTGGACGTCGTCGCCAGGCAGGTGACCGGGGCTGGCGGCATCGTCGAAGCGTACGACACGCTCGTCATGGCGACGGGCAGCACGCCGTTCGTTCCACCAATCGAGGGCTGCTTCGTTCACCCGGACACGCGCGAGCTCAAACGCGGTGCGTTCGTGTTCCGGACGCTCGACGACTGCGGTCGCATGCTCGCGTTCATGACCCACGCGCGGCGTGCAGCGGTCATCGGCGGAGGCCTGCTCGGCCTGGAGGCCGCGCGCGGCCTGCTCGACGCGGGGCTCGAGGTCCAGGTGATTCACCTGATGTCGCATCTGATGGAAACGCAGCTCGATCGCCCCGGCGCGGACGTGCTGCAACGCCAGCTCGAACAGATGGGCCTCTGCGTACACCTCGCGAAGAACACCACGGCCGTGATGGGCGACGAGCACGTAACGGGTCTTCGCTTCAGCGACGGCTCGACGCTCGGCTGCGACATGGTGGTCATCGCGGCGGGGGTCCGTCCGAACGTCGATCTGGCGCGCACAGCGGGGCTGACAGTGGGACGGGGGATCGTCGTCGGCGACGACCTCGCGTGCATCGGTCAGCCGGACGTCTACGCCATCGGCGAATGCGCGGAGCACAGGGGCACGATGTACGGGCTCGTCGCGCCGTTGTGGGAACAGGCGCAGATCCTTGCGGAGCGGCTGAGCGGCAGCAATCCGCGGGCGGTCTACACCGGTTCGAAGCCATCGACGAAGCTGAAGGTCGCCGGCGTCGACGTCGCGGTCATGGGCGACAAGGACATCATCGAAGACGACGACGAAGTGATCACCTACGCCGAGCCCTCTCGCGGCACCTACAAGAAGCTGATCGTCCGCGGCAACAGCCTGGCAGGCGCCATCGTCATCGGCGACGGCGCCGTGGTGCCGTCACTGCTGCGGCTGTACTCGGAGTCGGCGGCCATTCCGGAGAACCGCGCCGACCTGCTGTTCCGCTCCACATTCGTGCCGGCGCCGCAGGCGCAGGCGCTTCCCGACACGGCACTCGTCTGCAACTGCAACGGCGTCACGAAGGCGCAGATCGTCGAATGCGTACTCGGCGGCGCTCGCAGCCTCAGCGCGGTGGCCGAGGCGACGCGCGCAAGCACGGGCTGCGGCACATGCCGGCCGGAAGTCCAGGCCATCGTGGACGTGGCGTGCCGCGGCATCGTCGAACCGGACGTGCTGTCTTCCGGCGCCCGCGGAGGCGAGGAGGCGCGCGTCGATGTGCCCGACAACGCGCGCGTCGTCGTCACGCTGAACAAGATCGAGCGCATCAAGAGCGAGAAGGACGGGCTCGACATCGTGGAGGAGGTGCCGCGCCTCGCGCAGGAACCGTGGCAGTCGATTGACGAAGGCAATCGCGAGCGCCTGAAATGGGCGGGCGTCTTCTTCCGCCGGCAGACGCCAGGCCAGTTCATGATGCGCGTCCGCATCTCGAACGGACACTCGAATGCCGCGCAGCTTCGCGAGCTGGCGTCGATTTCACGTGATGTCGGCGCCCCGTTCGTGGACATCACGACGCGCCAGCAGATCCAGCTGCGCGCGTTCAGCATCGCGGACGTGCCCGCCATCTGGGAGCGGCTCGAACGCGTCGGCCTGACGTCGCTGCAGACCGGGATGGACAACATCAGGAACGTGGTCGGCTGCGCGGTGTCGGGTCTGACGCCGCACGAGCTGTTCGACGCCTCACCCGTGGTGCGCGAGTACACGGAGATGTTTCTGCGCAACAAGCAGTACACGAACCTTCCGCGGAAGTTCAACGTGACGATCAGCGCGTGCCTCGAGCACTGCACGCATACCGAAGCACAGGACATCGGTCTCATTCCGGCCGTCAAGACGATCGGCGGGGAGGAGGTCAAAGGATTCAACGTGCTCGCCGGCGGAAAGATGGGGTCTGGCGGCTATCGTGTCGCGTCGCCGCTCGATGTCTTCGTGCTCCCGGAGGATGCCGCCGCGCTCTGCAGTGACATCACGCTGATCTTCCGCGATCACGGCTCCAGGGCGACACGCACGAGAGCGCGTCTGGCCTTCCTGATTGAGGAATGGGGCGTCCAGAAGTTCCGGGCCGAGCTGCAGCGCCGTGCGGGGCGTCCGCTCATGACCGCCGGCAAGGACAAGCGCTCAGCCAGGTCCGCGGATCACCTCGGCATCGTCAAGCAGCGGCAGCCCGGATTGAACTACGTGGGGCTCGCGGTTCCGGTCGGCCGGGTGAAGGTCGAGCAGCTCTTCGACCTCGCGCGTATCGCCGAGACGTACGGCGACGGCGATGTTCGACTCACGACGAGCCAGAACGTCATCATTCCAAACGTCCCGGACGCGAACCTTGCGGCGCTCAGGGCCGAGCCGCTGCTGCACGAATTCCCGCCCGATCCCCCGGGCGTAGTCCGGGGCCTGGTGAGCTGCACCGGCATCGACTACTGCCACTTCGCCCTCATCGAAACGAAGGAGATTGCGTTGCGGACCGCGCGTGAGCTCGCGGAGCGCGTCCCTCATGGCAAGCGGCTGACGATGCACTGGTCAGGGTGCCCGGCAGGGTGCGGCAATCACGCCGCAGCGGACATCGGGCTGCTCGGCAAGAACGTGCGCATCGACGGTCAGATCATCGACGCCGTCGACGTGTTCGTCGGCGGCAAGTCGGGTCCGAATGCCCGGCCGGGTACGAAGATCCTCGAGGATGTGCCGTGCGCGGATCTGCCGGACGTGCTCGAGCGGCTCATCCCGTACATGGGCAAGCGGGCTCCGTCGAACACGACGACGACATCCGATATGGGCGCCTCGGGATCATCGACCGCAACGGCAGTCGAAATGAACCCCTGACCCAACCGCGAACCGAAGCCGAGCGCGGCGCGAATCCGATTGACATCGGAGCGGAGTCGTCAATACTACCGCTCCATGCTTCCGACCGAGCGGTTCACCTATTCGCCCATCACGCAACGGCCGCAGCTCACGCTGCCGGGCGGCGCGCGCCTCGTCGTCTGGGTCATCGTCAACGTCGAGGAGTGGAACCCGCTCGAGCCGATGCCGCGGACGGTCCTCACGCCGCCGGCTGGTGGAT
>Ga0075434_100006014_pt1 | contig 11103 bp, 12 predicted proteins | sample RhiMethybrSRZTD3_FD_75298 | JGI IMG/M metagenome (GOLD analysis project Ga0075434, IMG submission 75298) | Populus rhizosphere microbial communities from Tennessee, USA - Rhizosphere MetaG P. TD hybrid SRZTD3 | ecosystem: Host-associated > Plants > Roots > Rhizosphere > Soil | place: USA...
TATTGGAATACATTCACGCGGAGTTTTTATCGCCTGGCGGCGGCTTGGCTGGGCGTTGTCAACTTTTTATTTTTTGCGTCGATCGGGGTGTGGTTAACGGCCGGCGTGAGAGCTGCGGCTGGATTGGCGTGGCGTGACAAGACCATTGTCGCTGCGTGGTTCGGCGCCGCCATCGCAGCTGCTCTGTGGGGCATGATCAACGCGAGCCTAACGCGGGTGAATCGCATTACGGTGCGTCTGCCGAATTTGCCGGAAGCGTGGCGCGGTCGCAAAGCGGCGATGATCAGCGATCTGCATCTGGGGCACGTACGCGGAGCGGAGTTTGCGCGCAATATGGTGGCGACGATTCGCCAGCTGCGGCCGGAGATTGTGTTTCTGGCGGGGGACTTGTACGACGGCGCATTTGCGGATCTGGATGAACTCGCAGGGCCGCTGCGATCGCTGAACGCGCCGCTGGGAAACTATTTTGTCGCGGGGAATCACGAAGAGATGCACAACCATCGCGGCCACTTGCGCGCCGTGGAGAACGCTGGACTGCGGCTGCTGAACAACGAGAAAATCATCGTGGATGGTCTGCAGATTGTTGGTGTACACCATCACGACGCGGCGCGACCTGAACGATTGAGCAAGGTGTTGGAGAATGCGGAGATTGACCGCGCACGGCCGAGCGTGCTGATTGTGCACGCCCCGGATCAGCTGGCGGTGGCTGAACAGGCTGGAATTTCCCTGCAGCTTTCCGGGCACACGCATCGCGGACAGTTTTTTCCGTGGACGTGGTTTACAAGCTTGATCTACAAGCAGTTCGTGTATGGCTTGCAGCGATTTGGCGACATGCTGGTGTATACGTCCAGCGGAGCGGGAACCTGGGGACCGCCGTTGCGCGTTGGGTCGCGGCCGGAGATAGTGTTGATTCAGTTCGAATAACGAGGGCCGCGGCTGCGCGGGCAACATCAAGTCCTAAGTAGTTTTGGGTATTTAGAGTCTCAAGCGCTAAGGCTAGTATCGCGCTGCGGCTTAAAGGCGCATTTTCCCAGACATTAAGAGCAGAGACTGCTGCAACGAGCCCACGGCCCAGCCCGGTAAAGGGTTTGCCAATGCTCCAGAATCCGCGGATGCTATGTCCCGGATCCGCCCTGTTGCGATCGCAAAGAAGTCTCCTTTTAGCTGCCTGTCTGGCGCTCCTCACGGCTGGTCCGTTGCGAGCGCAACTCGGGCCTGCGCAGCCGGAGCTAATTTCACGTTCCCTGGATTTGCCGTCGGCCCCTTTTCCGCAAGAGGTTGCCCCGCCTCCCGACCTATCGCATGCGGCGGATGACATCTCCTGGCGAAAATTGCCGAAGCGTTTTCTGCACGATCAAAAAGAGATCTGGTTGTTCCCTACCAAAATAGCAAAGGGCCAACACTTGGTGCCAACGCTGGCGATCACCGGACTTACCGCTGGGTTAATAGTGGCGGATCCGCACGCGATGCCATATTTCCAAAAACATGCGGGCAATCTGGACGACCTCAACGATGTCTTTGATTCGTCCATCACCAGCGCAGTGGTGATCGCAATACCGGCGTCGTTGCTGGCCGCTGGATACGCGCGGCACGACGACTACCAAGTGGACACGGCGCTGCTTTCGGGGTTGGCGTACGCGGATACTGCGGTGGTGGACCTGGCGATCAAGGCGATCACGCGACGCCAACGGCCGTCGGATGTGGCACAGAGCGGATCGTTTCACGACACATTTTTCAACGGAGGCAAGTCCCCGTTCAAGGGAAGCGCATTCCCGTCGGGCCACGCCGCGGGTGCTTTTTCGGTGGCTACAGTCATCGCGCACCGTTATGGGAGACACCGCTGGGTGCCGTGGGTGGCGTACGGATTTGCGACTGCAGTAAGCCTCTCGCGCGTAAGCACCTTGTCGCATTTCCCTTCGGATGTGTTTCTAGGAGCAGCGCTGGGGTACACCATCACGCGCTATCAGGTGCTGCGATCACCACAATAAACAGGTCGCGCCGGAAGTTCTTCCTAAGTCAAAAATTTGAAGAAAATCGCAGGGTTACAATCTACGGTAGCAAGCAACTATAAAAAATAGAGCCATATAATTAAGATTCGCGGGGCCAGGCCCTGGCGCGACCCCTCCTCCGCTGGCTTCTGTCGAAGTTGCGGCGACCGCTTCGCCTTACCATTTTCTGAGCCACGACCATGATGAGTTTGCGGCGGGAGACTTATGGCGCGGTGGTCTAAACCCCTCTGAAATAACTTTGACTCATCCAGATGAGTCAGATAGACTCATGCAATGGCTAAGCGGCTTCAGGTAATTATACGAGATCCAGAGTACCGAGAAATCCAGCGCATGGCTCGCTCGCGTCATATGTCGATCGCCGAGTGGGTCCGTCAAGCGCTCGATCTGGCGCGTCGGCGTGAACCTATAACTGATGTCGGAAAGAAACTTGAGATTATCCGCGCGGCCGTACGACACGACTATCCTTCAGGTGATATTGAAGACATGCTAGCGGAAATTGAGAGCGGATATGGTAGTGGTACGCAAACGTGATTTTCTTAGATTCGAATGTTCCCATGTATTTGGTCGGCGCACCGCATCCTCACAAGGCTGACGCGCAACGGTTACTTGAAAAACTGATCAGTGACCGTGAGCGTCTGGTTACGGACGCTGAAGTGCTCCAAGAAATCCTGCACCGCTACGTTGCGATAAATCGTCGGGAAGCAATTCAACCTGCATTCGACGCTTTACTCGGGATTGCCGACCAGGTACTGCCGGTCGATGCAGCCACGGCAGGGCGAGCGAAGGAAATTGTTATGGGACATCGAAAAATGTCCGCGCGGGATGCGTTGCACCTTGCCATCATGGAACATTACGGAATCGAGCGAATATTGAGCTTTGATGCCGGGTTTGACGGATTTCCCGGAGTCGAACGCCTCTCGTGATCAGTTAAAATGCCGTTATCTAGCTCAAGAATAAAAAGGCTGCGGTCTTTCTTATCGGCGACTTAAATTGGTGCAGGTGCCCGACAGTTCCGGCAACCAACCGAGCGAAAGCCACGGTGCCAACTTTCGTTATGAATAGATACGGCCGTAGGGGCCAAAACGCACCTTCAGAAACTACCGTGAGATGGCTGGTGGCTTATGGAAAAGAAGCGGGCGAGCCATATAAGCCGGATTCTTCGGGCACAACTCTTGTTTTCCATAAGTTGCGTAGAATCAACAAACCCAACATGTCAACGAAGTCGGTTTTAACAGTGAAAAAAGGTTTCGTGTCACAGCGATGGTTCAGTTTTTTTACCGACGACCGATTCCCTTCTCTTCTTTTTTCGCGCTGCAGCGACCGACATCCCCAATCCGCAACGACATCTCGTTCGTACGCGCTAACGAAATCGATTCTTCAAGGCACTTTGCCAATCAAATTCTGGAAATAGTGGAATCTAGACACCGTTGCGGTGCAAGCGCGGCGCACTACGTCCGTTTCCATCAGGCGTTCGTCGGCGTAAGCTCCCTCGACGTGATCTCATACTTGAAGTTGTCCGAATCGAGGCTGTCGAGGCGGCCATCCATTGTTTCCGCCTGCGGATACATGAGGAAACCGATCGGAGCGCTGTTCGAGCCGGGCAGAACGACATCATGCGCGAAGTTGTACGCCATCCAGTTCATCTCCCACGATCCGAATAGGCGCGCGCGGGCTTTCTTAACCATGTCGTCCTCCAGCGGTCGATTTCCGGGCGGTTCCTCGAGCACGACCTTCCGCACGTCGGCGGGATCAACGGGCACCCAGCCGTGGTCACGAAGGTAAACCTCAGCGCGGCAGTGCTGCGCTTTCGTCACTTTCTCTGACGAGGCACCGAGGCTTTTGTATCCCAATTCAGACTTGGCAACGCGGATGCCATAAACGTCGCGGGCTGGAAGGCCTGCCGCGCGTGCCAGCCCAACGTACAGTGCATTTAGATCGGCGCACTTGCCGCCCAGATCTCTGGACTCCAGCATGAAGCGAATGTCGCCGGTACCGCACCCGCGCGTGTTCGGATTTCTAAACGTATTGTCAACGATCCACTCGTAAATCACACGCGCCTTCTCGACATCCGTCTTCGCGCCCTTGGTGATTTCGTTTGCTGTCGCTTTCACGATACCGTCGGTTGGCAGGAGCCTGGTCGGCCGCAAGAAATGTTCCAATTCCGCACGGCTCGCTTTCGGCGCCGCGCCGCGCGCTGTGAGGTCGACTGCGCAATCCTTCGTAGCGATCCGGCTAGTCACTGTGAGGACAGGCTTTACCCCGGAGGGAAATTCCGCGGCGATGATTCCGAGCGCGTCGCTCTTGCTCTCGACCATTTTCGCGATACCACTCTCGCAGTCGAAGGTATTCGCCAGCGTTTTTTGAAAAGGAGTTTCACCAATGAGGGCCGCGGGTACCCATACGCGGGTCATACCGGAAGTTTTCAGAACTTCGACGCGCGTTGTTATTTCAAAAGTGCGCCAGCGATCAAGCGTGGCGACCTGTGAAAACAGGCGCTCAGGCTTCGCGAACACGAGACTTACTGAAACAAGGCATCCTGAATGCAGAAAATCGCGACGGTTCATGTCAATACCTCTGCACGGGAATTTTTCTGATTGCTCGGCTGACGAATACCGTACACCCGACTCTGCCCGTGTACAATATTCGAATCGGGAACGACTTCGCCTGAATTTTGCGGGAAGATTACCGCTAAAGCGGGACCCATGATACAGGACGACGCCAAATCCACTTCTCACTCTGCGTTGGTCCGCCCCGCTGCGGGCGGGGGATTTGCCCTTGGCCTCGGGCTAACCAACGAGTGCAACCTGGCTTGTTCCTTCTGCTACCGGGATCCGGCGAGGACCGATCGACTTACTCTCGAACAAGTGCGATCCGTGATGGAATGCCTGCCTATCCGCTCCGTCAATCTGGGCACCGGTGAGAACGGAATGCACCCACAGTTCAGAGAGATTTTGGCCTATCTCCGCACTCAGCCGGTGAAGCTCACCATCACCTCGAATGGCCATAGCGCCGCTGTGCTCACAGATGACGAGCTTCGCGCCTTTCACGATGTGGAGTTCTCTCTGGATTACGCCACCGAACGCGGGCAGGATTCCCAACGCGGTTCCGGAAATTGGGAGCTGATCCATGATCAGGCAGCACGCTGCGTCAGGTTGGGGATTCCCGTCACTTTCGTCGCGGTAATGATGAAATCGAATTATCTGTGCCTTGCCGAAGTGGCGCGTGTGGTCAAGCGCTATCATGCGCCGCTGCGCGTCAATGTCTACCAATCCGTGCGTTCTGACCTTTATGCCTTGAGCTACGAGCAGTATTGGCAAGGCTTTCGCATTCTATTTGAACAAACTGACGCGATCGCTATTGGCGAGCCATTAGTTCGAGCAATGGCGGGTTTGCCTCCAAGGGTCGGAGGTTGCGGAGTAAGCACGGTACGGGTTACGCCGCGCGCTACGACGCAGCCTTGCGTCTACTGGCCGGGAGCCGGGGAACCTCTCGCGATTCTGTTGTCGCTCCGTTCAGGAGTTGTGGAAACTCAGGCTTTTGTAGAAGCCCGCACCACGCCAGAGGCGTGCCGCTCCTGCTTTTATCTGGAGTCTTGTTATGGCGGCTGCGCCGGACGGCGCCGCATCCAGAATGCTTTGGATCAGCCGGACTTCTATTGCCCCATTACTCGTAGAGAAGTTCAAAAGCTGGAAATCCGCATGGCTCCCGCTCGCAAGCTACCCAAAGGCGAAAGCGCATGTACGACGATCGTGATTGCGCGCGATTGAGATGCGCTGAATACAATGGCGCGTTGCGAAGGAGTGGCGTCATGCGCGAGCACAACCAGCTGTCGGCAAAAGACATCTGCAATGCACTGCTCGAATACGTTCTTAAACGGGATGATCGTCTGCGCGAGATTGGCGAGGAAGATCGACGATAAAACAGTTTTTATCAGCAAGCGAATTGAGGAATGCTGGCACAGACGTGTTCGATAGTTTAAGATTGCGGCCTTTTAGCCGCGGCTGGAATCTATTGCGCAGAGGTCTGAAATGACGACAAACGCAACTCAAGTAAACGCCACCGGCAGCTTCGCCGGCTCAGGCGATGCGGCAAAGGGCTTGGCACTCGTTCGCATTACAATCGGTGCGATGTTCGTGTGGGTCTTCTTCGAGAATCTTGGAAAAGGTCTCTACACGCCAGCAGGCTACGCCGGATTAATCAACTACTACATCCAGCACGATCACGCGCCGGCAGTTTGGAAAACCGTTATGGCAGCAGCGGCGAGCCACGCATCCATGGCCGCTCCACTTCAGGGACTAACCGAAATTTCACTTGGAGTGCTGCTGGTCCTTGGCCTTCTTACGCGTCCAGCCGCCCTTGTCGCATTCCTCTTTCTCGGCAGCCTTTGGATCTCGGAGTTGGGTACGTCATGGATTTGGGAACTGCTGGTTCCCGTGATCACCTCGCTCGGACTTGTAGTGGGACGCGCAGGTCGTGCCTGGGGCGTCGACGCGATGCTGGCACGGCGGAACCCCGTTTCCCCGTGCTGGTGATGAAAGAATTTGCGTGCGAGTATCGGTAATCATTCCTACCCATAACGAGGCGCAGGCCATTGGCCGTGTGCTTGCTGATTTGCCTTCCCATCTGGTCACGGAGGTCATCGTTGTTGACAGCAATTCGACGGACGGAACGCCCGATCTCGCCCGAAAGATGGGGGCACAAATCATCCAGGAGCCTCGCCGAGGATACGGGCGTGCTTGTTTGACGGGGCTTGCGAATACGCAAAATCCTGACGTGGTCGTTTTCCTCGACGGAGACTACAGCGACCGCCCTTCGGAGTTGCCGGTTATCCTGGCTCCGATCATCGAGGGGTGCGCTGACATTACGCTCGGTTCGCGCTTCGGTGGCAAAAGCAATGCGGGCGCGCTACCGTGGCACCAATCTTTCGGCAATCGGCTTGCCGCCAGCTTGATCAGGCTTTTGTACGGCGTGAAGGTCAGTGACCTCGGTCCGTTTCGCGCCGGCCGTGCAGAGGTGCTGCGCGCCCTCGCTCTTGAAGAGACTACTTACGGCTGGGCGGTGGAAATGATTGTGAAAGGCGCCATCGCGGGATTTCGCATCGTGGAAGTCCCCGTGAGCTACTACCCTCGCATCGGAAAGTCCAAGATTAGCGGAACGGTGAAAGGCACGATAGGAGCAGCGTGGTTCATCCTGAGCCGGATCCTGCGCTATTATTTTCGACGTCCAAGGGCGGAAACGCCACGAGCGGCGTAGCACCCGACACACCAATCTCTCATGGAATCCTCAAGCCAGACCACAGCCCCTTTTTCTCGCTTAAACCGCACGTTAGTGATTATGGCGAAAGCTCCGAAGCCCGGCTTGGTTAAGACGCGTCTCACGGAAAGCCTTCCTTCCTCCGCAGTGACAGCACTGTATCGCTGCCTTTTGGAGGATACCCTCGCGTTGGCAACGTCATTGACGGGCGTGGGGGTCGCAGTGATGTGTCCGGAATCGGATCAAGGCGAATTGGCGCGACTATTGGGTAATACCCTGGAGGTCGTACCGCAAAAAGGAGAAGGCCTTGCAGCAGGACTCAACTCTGTTTTTCGATATTTTGCTGCGGCAGGCCGGCAGCGCGTCATCGCATTCAACAGCGACAGTCCACACCTCGCGCCCTCGGTTCTCTACCGCGCGTTCGAAATACTCGCCACGCATGACGTGGTGGTCGGGCCAACTCACGATGGAGGCTATTATCTGGTTGGCGCCAAGGCCGCCCACCTAGGGCTTTTCGAAAGCGATCCTATGGGAACCAGGAGTGCGCTCGATAGATTGCTGACACGCACGAAGGTGCTTGAACTCTCAACCGGCTTCACGGAACCCTTCTATGACATCGACGTCGCAAACGATTTGATTCAGCTAGCTCGGGAATTGCAGCTCGCTCCGGCGAAGGCTCCAAGGACGGCAGGCTGGTTCAGCGAATGGCAACAAGCCGTCGCGCAGCTTCGTGTTCGTACGGGAGGTCTGTGAAACTCACACCCTCGCACAGGCTCCACGGACTCGGCGTTGTATTGCTTGTGGCGCTGACAATCTGCTCACGCACATTCAGCCGCATGGGTGAACCGGCATTTTTCATTCCTCTGGCAGTTGCCGGTGTCGCGTACCTCCTGGCCATCCGAGAACTCTTCTCCACGCTGGAATTTCCGAAGCGCGTCATCATCTTCGGTCTAGCCCTGTCTGCCCTCTGGCATTTTCAATTCCTACGAATGCCGCCGGGTTTGGACGACGACATTCATCGGTATGTTTGGGACGGCCGCGTGCAGCAACTCGGTTATAACCCATATCTCGTGGTTCCGAGCGACCCTGCTCTTGCCAGCTTGCACACTTCTGAGACGCGTACGCTTAATAATCCAGAGGTGCCGAGTCCCTATCCTGCAGGCGCTCAGGTATTCTTCCGCGCCGTAACATCGATTCACGAGTCCATATTCGCGCTGAAAGTTGCATTTGTTATTTGCGATTTTGCGATTGTGTTTGTGTTGCTCGATGTCTTGCGTCGCACCAGGCAGGGAGCTCACTGGGTGCTGGCCTACGCCTGGCACCCACTGCTGGCGGTTGAGGTGGCGGGCAGCGGCCACGTCGATATTGTCGGCGTGCTGCTGCTCTTGGTATCCGTCGCCGCGCTGATGCGCCGCTGGCGTGCCGTTGCAGCCATTTCATTTGGGCTTGCCGTTGCTGTGAAATTCCTACCGATCGTCTTGCTGCCACACTACTGGAAGCGGGTTCGCGTTCGCGACGGCGCGCTAGCTGCAGTCGTCCTCGGACTTTTATACGTACCATTTCTCAACCACGGCAGGATTCCCTTCGGTTCCCTCGGAACTTATGTGCAGAGATTCCGTTTCAATGATCCGCTGTTTGCAACGCTCGAGCGAGTGACGACTCCACAGGTTGTGGCTGGGCTGGCACTGCTCGTCGGCTTTCTTACCGCGATCTGGATGAGAAGAAAGTCCGCGGAAGCTTCTCCGGATGCTCTTGCTTGGCCAATGGCAGCATCTCTTTTATGTGCGCCGGTTGTATATCCGTGGTACATGTTGTGGCTATTACCGTTCTTAAGGCAGACCTCTACGGTGCCGCTCATGATCTGGACTTTGAGCATTATTCCTACCTATTATGTCTGGCATCTGCGCGTAGTTGGACGGCCGTGGGTAGTTCCTGACTGGATCATGATGCTGGAATATGGATCCGTGGCAATAGCTGCTGCGATTATCGCTTTGCGAAGCGTCACACGATCGGCCGCACAACAATGCCCCGCGGACCAGGCAGAGTGAAGACAATTGCACCAGATAGAATTCATGCATCAAGGGACCTTTGTACTTCATCCAGCCCAGGTTCGTGTCATTCACTGAAGAGAGGACAGCCATGACAAAGTTTTGCCGTTCCACGACGATCCATTATCTATTTTGGGGGTTGCTGCTCCTTGCGGCGAGCACTTCCCAGGCACAGACGCGCCCACCCATTGTTGAAAAGCTTGCCAAGACGTATGGCCTTGATTCGTATGGGCAGGTAGATGCGATTCGCTATACGTTCAACCTGCAGATCCAATCCTTGAGCCTGAATCTCTCTCGTTCGTGGGAGTGGGAACCCAAGACCGGGAAAGTGACCTACGAATCGAAAGATAAGGACGGCAAGCCGGTGAAGGTTACCTACGTTCGGTCTCAGCTCAGCAGTGCCCCTGCCAACGTGAAAGATGAAATTGAGCCGGCCTTCGTCAACGACAATTATTGGGTGATCTTCCCATTTCATGCTTACTGGGACACCAGCGCGAATATCCAAGAGAAGGACAGCCAAAAATTGCCGATCGGAAAAGGTACGGCGAAGCTTGTGTCGGTGAAATATTCCGCGGAACTCGGTGGCTACACACCCGGAGATACTTGGGATCTTTACGTCGGGACGGATGGACGAGTTAAGGAATTCATTTATCATCGGGGCGGACCCAAGAAGCCGAGCAACGTCACCGCCACCTGGGCGGGCTACAAGATGGCTGGCCCAGTGCTTTTCTCGACAGAGCACCGCGGGACGGCGGACGGCAAACCGCTGCATCTTTTCTTTTCGAATGTGGCCGTCAAGCTGGCGGGCTCAGACAAATGGATAGACGCGCAATAGGAAACGCGCGTCTCGTTCGGTCAATCAATGTCGGCCCATATTGCTTCATCATGGAATGAAGATTATCTCCGACCATACGCGGCGATGTGATGGATGCAAGGCATGACGGAAGATTCGACTCCTCCGATCCTCAACCACGCTCTGGATCAACCGTCCGCATTCACCCCCGAGAACTTAATCGACGATGTGCGACGGAGCAGGCAGATACCGGCCGGAACCGTTCCCCCTGTGTGCATCCTGGAGTTCGATGGAGATATCACCGACTGGCTGGTTCGAGATGGAATAGCCAAACCATTCGCGCCTTGGACCTGTTTTCATACCTCGATGTTCACGATGGATCTCGAAGATGTTAAATGCGGAATCATCGCGCGAACCATTGGCGGACCCTACGCGGTACTGATCGCCGAGCAGCTCCAAGCCGCGGGGGCCAACCTCATCATCGGGCTGACCTCCGCCGGTCGCGTGTCTCCCGATTTACCGCTCCCATGTCTCGTGGTGGCAACCAGCGCGATTCGTGACGAGGGAACTTCTTATCACTACCTGCCGCCAGACCGTGAGGTCGCGTGCAAGTCGCCCGTGGTCCCGCTTCTCGAGCGGGAATTGGTCGCTACTGGATGGGCGGTCCGCTCAGGTAAGGTGTGGACGACGGATGCTCCTTACCGCGAGACCAAAACACAACTCAATAAATGGGCCGGGCAGGGTGCGCTCGCAGTTGAGATGCAGGCCGCATCGCTTTTTGCTTTTGGCATCGCCAGGCAAGCCTCAGTAGCCTCGGTTGCCATGGTCAGTAATGCCGTCGATCACGCAGGCGCGCAGTTCAATACCGGCTCACAGGATGATGGTCTCCGAATTCTCAAGGGGATCGCTCGAGCAGCCCGATCTCTCTTCGCCAGTACGCAAAGTCGCTAACCTCTATAATCATTCTGCGAGCGGGCTCGTCACTGCCGTTCGTAAACTC
>Ga0075434_100006017_pt1 | contig 11097 bp, 10 predicted proteins | sample RhiMethybrSRZTD3_FD_75298 | JGI IMG/M metagenome (GOLD analysis project Ga0075434, IMG submission 75298) | Populus rhizosphere microbial communities from Tennessee, USA - Rhizosphere MetaG P. TD hybrid SRZTD3 | ecosystem: Host-associated > Plants > Roots > Rhizosphere > Soil | place: USA...
GACCTGCGCAACGGACGCGTCAACGGCGTGCTGACGATCCCGCCAGAGTTCTCGCGCCGCGTGCTCGTCAAAAACGAGCCGCGCGTGGCGCTCATCGAGGACAACACCGACAACGTGGTGGCCAACGCGCTGGCTGGCACGTTGAACGGGCTGCTCGTCTCCTATAACGAGCCGCCGACGCCTGTACGGGTGACCGGCAAGGCGACGCTCGACGTCGTCGAGGTCTACCCCTACGTGCCGTACATCCAGTACCTGCTGCCTGGCATCGTCGTCATGTCCATCTTCATGATGGTGATGATCGGCGGCGGCATCATCTTCATCGACGACAAGGCACGCGGGCTGCACGAGGGCTACCTCGTCACGCCGATCAGCAAGTTTGAGCTGATCGCCGGATTCAACGTCTCGGGGACGATCAAAGCGGTCGTAGCCGGTCTCACCATCGCGGTCATCGGTTCGCTCATCGCCGGCGTGCCGAACCCTCTCGACCCGCTGCGTTTCGTGCGCCTGTTCGTCGTCATCGTGGTGACCGCGTTTGCGCTGATCAGCATGATGTTCCTCATCATGGTGCGCGTGACCGACCCGCTGATGCCGCGCGCGATCTTCGGCCTGCTGAACACCGTCCTCTATTTCCCCAGCGGCGCGGTCTATCCGCAGCAGGGATTCCCCGCGTGGATGCAGGTGATCGCGAAGGTCGACCCGTTCACCTACGCGGTGCACGCCTTCAAGAGCCTGCTGCTGAAGAACACCGGCATGGACGCCATCACTGGCGACCTCCTCTACCTCGTCGCCTTTTCCGCGGTGGCAATGACGGCAGCAACGTCGCTGTTCAAACGAACGTTGTAAGGATGGCCGAACAGGATCTCGAGACGCGCGCTCGCCTCCTCAACGCCGCCGCGCGGCTGTTTGCAGATCGCGGCCTGGCTCGGGTGACGGTGCGGGACATCTGCCGGAAGGCGCGCGCCAACGTCGCGGCGGTCAACTATCACTTCGGAGGCAAGGACGGGTTGTACCGGGCGGTCCTGCAGATGGCGATGGAGACGATGCAGCAGACGACCGAGGCTGCACGCGCCGCCGGTTGCAACCTGCCCGCCGAACAAAAATTTCGCGCCTATATCTCCGTCTTCGCCGAGCGGCTGCTCGGCGTGCATCACGAGACGTGGATTCACCAGTTGATGATGCGCGAGATGTCGGACCCCACGCCGGCGCTGCGCGTCGTCGCCGATGAAGTGCTGAAGCCGCGCATGCTGTATCTATGCGGAGTGATTGCGGAACTGCTTGGCCGCCAGACGGAGGACCCGGTTGTCGTCCGCTGCGCGCTGAGCGTCACGTCTCAGTTCAACAGCCTGTTGTGGACGAAATCCGTCGGCGAGCTGCTGAATTCGCCGGCGACGGTACCTGCAGATACAAAGCAGATCGCCGAGCACATCGCTCGATTTTCGCTTGGAGGGATTACTAATTCTCGCGGCGGGTCCTGAGTCGTTTGCCAACCGCCAGGCCGAGGTGATACGCCCCTTCCTGCTGCAGCCAGATGTGCCGCGCGTAGTTATCCGCCAGCTCGACGATCATCGTCCGTTTCTCCTCTGGCAATGCCGCAGCAATCTGCTCGACCAGCGTCTCCTGCCGCTCCACATCCACCGACTCGAAGACTTCGTCGTCGTGGATCGCCTGCAGCAGGTCCTCGTACTCGTCCTCGCACTGCTCTTCGGCGTCAGAGAACGAGGGGATATGACGCATCTTGGCGTCGAGATCGACCTTTTTCGCAGCCTGGTCGGCGAGCTCGAGGAGTTCTTCTGAAGTCGGCATGGCGGTCAGATGATGTCTCCAAGGTGGAACGCCTTTACCTGGAGAAATTCCTCAATGCCAAAGTGTGAGCCCTCGCGGCCGAAGCCGGACTGCTTGATGCCGCCAAACGGCGCCATCTCCACGGACACGCTGCCGGTGTTGCACCCGACCATGCCGAACTCGAGCTTCTCCGCCACGCGCCATGCGCGACGGATGTTCTCGGTGTAGTAGTAGGCGGCGAGACCGTAGGGTGTGCTGTTGGCAAGCTCGATCGCTTCGTCTTCATCGTCGAAGCGGAACAGCGGCGCCACAGGACCGAACGTTTCCTCATTGGCGATGCGCATAGCGGCGGTCGTGCCCGTGAGGACGGTTGGTGAAACGAAGTGGCCGCCGAGCTGATGTGGTCCGCCACCAATGGTGGCAACGGCGCCGCGCGTCCGTGCATCGTCGATGTGGCCGAGCACCTTTTCAGTCGCCGCATCATTGATGAGCGGACCCACGGTCGCCTTCTCCTGCAGTCCGTCACCAACCACCAACCCCGACACCTTCTTCGTCAGCTTTTCGGCGAACTGGTCATAGATGGGGGCACGCACGAGAATGCGGTTTGCGGAGACGCACGTCTGCCCGGCATTCCTGAACTTGCTGGCCATCACGCCCTTCATCGCCTTGTCGAGATCGGCATCGTCGAAGATGATGAACGGCGCGTTGCCGCCAAGCTCCAGGCTGAGACGCTTGAGCGTGCCCGCGGACTTCTCCATCAGAAATCGGCCGACGCGCGTCGAGCCGGTAAACGACAGCTTGCGCACGATCTCGCTCGACGTGAGTGCTTCGCCGATTGGTCCGGGCTGTCCCGTGACGATATTGATCACCCCTTTCGGGAAACCGACGCGCTCCGCGAGCACGGCGAGCGCGAGCGCCGAAAACGGGGTCAGCTCAGACGGCTTGAGCACGATGGTGCAGCCAGCGGCGAGCGCGGGCGCGATCTTGCGCGTGATCATCGCGTTCGGGAAGTTCCACGGCGTAATCGCGGCGCAGACGCCGATCGGTTCCTTCAGCACCACGATGCGGCGATCGGCCGTCGGCGCGGGAACGATTTCGCCGTAAATGCGCTTGGCTTCCTCAGCAAACCATTTCACGAAACCGGCGCCGTAGATGATCTCGCCCTTCGCTTCTGCGAGCGGCTTGCCCTGCTCGACGGTGAGAATCTTCGCGAGATCGTCCATGTGCTGATTGATGGCGTTGAACCACGCCTCGAGCAGCGCGCTGCGCTTTGCCGCGGGAAGCGCGCGCCACGCCGGAAGCGCGGCGTTCGCGGCGTCGATGGCCCGGCGCGTCTCGTGGGCGCCGAGATCGGGAATGGTGCCGACGACTTCTCCACTGGCCGGGTTGCGGACAGCCAGCGTCGTGCCGCCCGTGATCCACTCACCATTGATGAATGAGGCTTCCCTGAAGAGCGCGGCGTCTTTCAGCAGCTCTCCGACATCCGTTTTCGTGCGCAGTGCTTCAGCCATGTGTTTCATCCTACCGCCGCGCCGCCGCCTTTTGTGCGCAGGACATCGGCAGCCCGCTCGGCGGCCTCGCGAACCAGGAACCCCATCTTTGGATGGCTCGCCTCGATGTCAACGGCTATTCCCTGCTCGCGCAGCTCTTCGGAGGTGGTCGGACCAATCGAGGCCACCGCCATCGACGCCAAGCCGCGCCGCACGTCCGGTTCGATGTTCAGCTGGCGCGCGATTTCGAGCAAGTGCACCACCTGTGTGGCTGTCGTAAACACTATGACTTCGATCCGACCGTCTGCGATCCCGCGAGCCGCCTGGCGAAGCGGCTCCGGATTGTCGGGCAGCGCCCAACGATAGACGGGCACGCTCCGCACGTCAGCACCGCGGTCGCGAAGCCCATCAATCAGATGCACGTTGGCGGTTCCATATTCCTGCACCGCAACGCGGGAGCCCCGCAGCGAAAATTCGGTCGACTTCGTGTCGAGCGACGCCAGCAGCTCACGCCAGGTGTTGGGTTCCGGCGCGACGACCCATGGCGACACACCAAGCTCGCGGAGCACCGCAAGAGGTTTCGGCCCGCGTGCCGCAATACGGATTCGTTTCAACGCCTCGACAAATTCCGACCGATCGCGCAGCTGATCGACAACGGCAAGCAGGGCACGTGTGCCGACGCCGGTGAGCAGGACGACCAGATCGAATTCGTTGCGGACGAGCGCATCGACGAACGCGAGCGCTTCGCTGTTGCTTGCGATGGGAACTTCACGGAGCGCGGGAGCCGCGATCGACTCGCCGCCGTAGTTGGAGACCAGCGCAGCCATCTCCAGGCTGCGCCGGCTCTCGAGAGTGAGGACGCGAAGCTTGTTGAATGACGGTGTCGTTAGGCGATCATACCTTTCGACGACGACTCCGCATGCAGGTAGGCCTCCTCGCCATGCTGGCTGATGTCAAGCCCTTCGGCCTCGTCGTCGGCCGTCGCACGCAGCGGAATGACGATGCTAATGAGCTTCGCGAGGATGAAGCTGACGACGAAGCTGTAGACCGCCGCGCCCGCAACCGCCACGGCCTGGATGCCGAGCTGTCCCGGATTGCCGTAAAGCAGTCCGTCCTGCACGCCATTCAAGGCCTTCTGCGCAAAGATGCCGGTCAGCAGCGCGCCCACCGTGCCGCCGACGCCGTGCGCCGCGAAGACATCAAGCGAGTCGTCGAAATTCGTCTTGGCGCGCCACTGCAGCATCAGATAGCTGGGGATCGCAGCAAAGCCACCGAGCCAGATGGCGTCCATCGGTCCCACGTAACCCGATGCGGGCGTGATCGCCACCAGGCCCACCACGATGGCCGTCGCGGCGCCGACAGCCGTCGGCTTGCCCGAACGAATGTAGTCAAGAAACGTCCAGACGAAGAGCGTCGCGGCCGGCGCCAGGAAGGTTGCCGTGAACGCGAGCGCCGCGATGTTGTTCGACGCGAGCGCGCTGCCCGAGTTGAATCCAAACCAGCCGAACCACAGCACGCCGGCACCGAGCAGCGTGAACGGCACGTTGTGCGGCAGCAGCGAAGACGAGGGGTACTCGCGGCGGTTGCCGACGGCGATCGCACAGGCGACTGCCGCCATCGCCGCGTTGACGTGCACGACGGTGCCGCCCGCGAAGTCGAGCGCCCCCATCTGCGCCAGCCATCCGCCGCCCCACACCCAATGCGCGATCGGCGCGTAGACGACGATGCCCCACAGCGAGATGAAGAGGATGTAAGCGGAAAACCGCATCCGCTCGACGATGGAGCCGGAGATCAGCGCCGCTGTGATGATGGCGAACGTCGCCTGATACGACATGTGGAGCATGTGCGGAATCGTCCCCAGCGGCTCCAATCCGACGCCTCTGAGAAACATGTTCGACAGATCGCCGATCCACTTGTTGCCGGCGGTGAACGCCAGCGAGTACGCCACCAACGCCCAGATGATTCCGGTGAAGCCGAGCGCGATGAAACTCATCATCATCGTGTTCAGCGCGTTCTTCGAGCGAACGAGGCCGCCGTAGAAGAACGCAAGCATCGGCGTCATCAACAGGACGAGTGCCGTCGAGCAGAGCATCCACGCGGTATCAGCTTGATTCATGCGTCACCTCGGCCCGCTCCAGTCGAGCAGGTGGTCATGGCCCTTTGTGGGGAAACAGTAATGTCGGCGGAACGCGTGAAACGTTACGGAAAGGGAGGGGTCAGATCAATAGACGCTTTTGTGTGAAGTGCGTCATTTCTGACAATTACGTACCGAAGCTCCAAGTTCCAAGCTCCAAGTTCCAAATTCCAACGTTGTTGGATCTTGGATCTTGGAGCTTGGAGCTTTTCCCTGAGCGCTAAGCGAGGCGCAGGCCGCTCTTGGAGAGCGGCAACTGGCGGACACGCTTGCCGGTCGCGGCAAAGATCGCGTTGCTCACCGCCGGCAGCACCGGCGGCAGTGCCGGCTCGCCCAATCCGGTCGGCGGATTGCTCGTCAACAGGAAGTGCACGTCGATCTCGGGCGGCGCCTGGCGAATGCGCACCGGCTGATACGTGTCGAAGTTGTTCTGCACCGCCTTGCCGCCGTCGAAGGTGATCTCGTAGTTCATCAACTGGCTGAGACCATCGATGACCGCGCCCTGGGACTGGTTGATGGCCATGCTCGGGTTGACGATTTGGCTGCCGATGTCGGCGACCACCCACACCTTGTTGATCTTCACGCGGTTCTGCGCATCGACCGATACGTCGGCGACCTCGGCGAAGTAGCCGCGGTGCGCGTACTGGAAGGCAACGCCGAGTGCGCGTCCCTTCGGCAGCGAATTGCGGCGATCCCAGCTGGCGCGCTTCGCCACTTCCTGCAGCACGCCGAGCGCACGTTTGTGGTCGAAATCGTCGGCGCCTTGTGCCGGCGGCGGCAGCTGCGGCGAGTTGAGGAGATCGACGCGGAACTGCACCGGGTCTTTCCCCGCGGCATGGGCGAGCTCGTCGATGAAGGACTGGAACACCCACGAGTAGGCATTGCTGCGCGGCGCGCGCAGCGCCCACGTGGGCACACCGAGCGGCATCAGCGACGCGCGCATGGCGAAGTTGGGAACGAACCGGGCCGGGAATTCGACCGCCGGCACCTGGCATTGCGGCGCGAACTTGTCGCCCTCGCCATAAGTGACGTAGTGATCGCGCCACGCAACGACCTTCCCGGAGGCATCGAGACCGGCCTTCAGATAGTGCCAGCCGCCCGGACGATAGTGGTCATGATGGAAATCGTCTTCGCGGGTCCACAGCAGCTTCACCGGCTGACCACCGATCTGCTTGGCGATCGCCGCCGCTTCCACCATGTAGTCGTTCGTGAGACGCCGGCCAAAGCCCCCGCCCGTGCGCAGCAGATGGATGGTGATGTCGCCTTCTTTCACGCCGAGCGTGTTAGCGACGAGCGCGCGCCCCTGCGCGGGAGTCTGGGTCGGCGCCCAGATCTCGAACTTCCCGTCCCTGAACTGTGCCGTGCAATTCTGCGGCTCGAGCGGCGCGTGCGCGATGAACGGAAACGCGTAGGCGCCTTCGACGACCTTCACCGTGCCGTTGCCGAGCGTTCCTTCGGCGTCGCCGTCTGACCGCAGCGTAAAGACGGGCGCCTGCTTCGAGAGCTCCTCCGCCTTTGCGGCGAACGTGACGCTGCTCTGCTGTGCGGTCGGACCTTCGTTCCACGTGACCTGCAGCTTCTGCCGCGCCTGACGCGCTTGCCACCAGCTGTCGGCAACAATCGCAACACCGGGCATCAGGCCGAGGATGTCGCTCGTGCCGTCGATGACAAACGCGTGGCGGACACCAGGCATCGACTTGATCGCGTCGAGATTGGCGCTGACAACCTTGCCGCCATACACGGGGCATTTCTCGTAGACCGCCCACAGCATGCCGGGCAACGTGAAGTCGATCGCGTAAAGCGGTTTGCCGGTGACGATCCTCGGGTTGTCGATACCGCCCGTCGGCTTGCCGATGATCTTGTAGTCGGCCGCGTTCTTCATCTTCACCGACTTCAGATCGGGCGTCGGCAGCATTGCCGCTTTCGACGCCAGCTCACTGTAGGCAAGCGAGCGATTGCTCGATGCATGGACGACGCGCCCCGCAGATGTCGAGCACTGCGCTTCGGGAACTCCCCACGTCTGCGCAGCCGCAGCAACGAGCATCGTACGGACCGCGGCGCCGACCTGACGCAGCGGCTCCCAGTTGGTCGGCGTCGCCGTGCTGCCGCCTGCGTTCTGGCGGCCGTACTTCGTCTCGTCGAGATCCGCCTGGTCGATGCGAACGCTCTTCCAGTCGACGTCGAGTTCGTCGGCGATCAGCATCGGCAGCGACGTCTTGATGCCCTGCCCGATCTCCGGGTTCTTCGACATGATCGTGACCACGCCGTCGGGACCGATCTTGATGAAGGCGGTCGGGACAAAGTTCGCGCCAGCGGGTGCACCCTGCGCCAACACGTCAGCGACCGGCTCGAGATAAACAGCCGCCAGGAGCCCTCCGCCGGCGAGCGCGGTGACGCGGAGGAAGGAGCGGCGATTCATGACCATCGTATCCATGACGCCTCCTTACTGCTCTCGCGCGGCCTGCGCGCGGGCGGTGTCGATTCCACGTGGACGCGCTGGCGCCGCGGCCGCCGCTTTGTGAATCGCTTCGCGGATGCGCAGATAGGTCGCGCAGCGGCACAGATTGCCGTTCATCGCGGTGTCGATGTCTGCGTCGGTCGGCTTCGGGGTGCGCGCGAGCAGCGCGGCGGCCGACATGATTTGACCTGCCTGGCAGTAGCCACACTGCGGCACGTCGATCTCCTGCCACGCGACCTGCAGCGGATGTGTGCCGTCCGACGACAGCCCTTCGATCGTCGTCACCTGCTTGCCGGCGACGGTGGAGGCAGGCGTCTGACAGGAACGAACCGCGCGGCCATCAAGGTGCACGGTGCACGCGCCGCAGAGGCCGGCGCCGCAGCCGAATTTCGTCCCCTTCATATTGAGGACATCACGGACGACCCAGAGCAGCGGCATGTCCCCGGGGACATCGACGGTCGTGGATTTCCCGTTCACGGTGAACGTAACAGCCATGTCAGCTCCTCGGCATGAGGCTAGGAAGTGTCGAGGAGTAAGTTTAAACCTGATCGGTGCGACGGGTGCGACAGCTGCAGGCGCCGTCTACCACAAGCTCGTCTGACCCGACGCGGCGTGCGGCTCGGCACCTGCCGCGAACAGCCGCAGGCGCGCGCGGCTGGTCAGCGCGATCGCGGCGGCGACTACGATCAGGAAACCGGCAATCAGATCGTTGTTCGCTGAGAACGACTGTCCGGCTTGTCCGAACGCCATCGGCGTCACGAAGATCCAAACGCCGAGGACAAGCGCACTCCACAACGAAACGGGCGTGGCGGCGCCGGTAAACACCGACACAACGGCAGCCGCCGCGATCAGAATGCCGACAACCGTGTCATTCACCGCGTGCGCATGACGCGCGTAGCCGACGATCCACGGCGATACGGCGAGCCAGAGGCCGAGCAGCACCAGAAACGCGCGCCCTGCTTGAAGTCCTACCCCTCTTCTCACGGCAATCTCCTTCCCACCAGCGCGCATCCGCCGGCACTACTCCTGCGACTGAAGAGCCGTGATGAGCACGGTGAGCGCGTGGGCGTAGCGCCGGTCGGCCGCATCGAACCGCGCGTCGTAGTCGTCCCGCGAAAGGTGCTGCGCTTTCGCATCACCGTTGAACACCATCGTCTTTGTTCCGTCCTCGTAGACGATGTCGATCGCGTCGTTCTGAGGCGCGCTCGACAGACCGTCCGCATTCGAGTCCTGCACGAACAACTTGCCTTCAGGCGTCGGCGTGGCCTGCAGGTCCAGATACACATCGCGGAACTGGGCCGCCGCAATGCGCTGCGCCACTGCGTCGGTCGACGGCTGGCGTGCGCTCACAACCAACAGATCACCGTGCGGAACGGACAGCGCGGCTACGAAGCGGCCTGGCTCGTCGGGATCGGGAGCCGCAAACGCTTCGATTCCGCGGCTGTGGAGCAATGCCGAGAACGTATGTGCCAGCGGCGCCGACGAAGACGATGCGGCGCGCGTCGCCGCCGGCGCAATAAGGCTCAGGCAGGTCGTAACGATCGCGACGATGGTGCCCCGCATACGGGCCTCCTCTCTTTAGATTTGACGAGTGGCGTGCGCGGGTCAGCTATCAGGTGGCGAGGGGAAATCGAGCACCATCGAAAAGGGATGGCATTAGATGAGCTGCGTGTCCGTTATAGCGTCGTGGCACGCGACCCCAGGCAGCCGAAAAACCGGTCCATCGTCATCCGCGCGACGCCATCGATGAGGCGCTGACCGACCCGCGCAATCAGACCGCCTACTTCCGACGTCGCCGTGACGTCGACTTCGGTTCCCGCGGTTGTAGCCCTCAGCACAATGGTCGCCGATCCTTTGGCGAAGCCGGGTTTGCCAGTCGCGTCCACACTCAGCCGATACGAATTCGGCGGCTGCAGATCCGATAGCGTGACGATCGACGTAAAAGTGCCCGTGACCGCGGCCACGCCAATCGACATCTCCGCCTGATAGCGGTTCTCGCCGGTCGGACGCAGCTCCTTGCATCCAGGGAGACATGACTTGATCGCCTCCGGGTCCATCAACAGGGTCCACACCTGCTGCTGCGTCGCGGCGAACTTATACGTGGCGGTGATTTCCATGGCGAAGCAGTCGTGCGAGATCCTCGATGCTCTGAAGATTATGCGCGGGCATGAAGTCGTCGATGTGCTCGAGCGCGGCCTGCATACCGCGCGTCAACGGTTCGTAGCTCGCTGATCCGAGCAGCGGATTCAACCAAATCAACCGCGAACAGCGGCGTCGCAACCGCGCAAGCTCCCGTCCGAGGTGCTGCGGATCACCGCGATCCCAGCCATCCGACACGATCAGCGCAACCGGTCCATGGCGCATCACGCGTCGCGCCCATGTGGTGTTGAACGCCCGCAGCGCGTCGCCGATACGCGTGCCGCCCCCCCAGTCGTGCAGCTCGCGCACCATGCGCGAGACGATGCGATGGCCTCCGCTGGCGGCGACGTAGCGCGTGACGCGCGTCAGCCGCGTGGCGAACACAAAGCTTTCCACGTGCCGCGCGCTTCGCGTCAGCCCGCTGGCGAATGACAGCAGCATCCGGCTATAGCGGTGCATGGAGCCGCTCACATCCGCCAGCAGGACGATCGGACGTGGAGCCTGGCGCCGCACGCGCCGCGGCAGTTCGATCAATTCGCCGCCGCGCAAGACGTTTCTTCGCAGCAGCCGAGGCATGTCGATGTCGCCGCGGATCGAGCGCTGCCATCGACGTGTGCGGCGAATACCAGGCTGCCAGCGCCAGCGCATCAGCAGCCTGCGCGCGGCCTCGAGCTCCGCCGCCGTGAAATCCGCGAAGTCTTTCGTGCGCGAGACTTCAACCGTGCTGTAGGCGCCGAGCGCAAATGCCGCGGCCGCCGCGGCATCGGACTCGGGACCTTCGACGTCGAGCCGGTGCGGTGCGCCGGCGTTACGCCGCGTGACGATGCGCGCGCGCTCGCCCAGCGAAAAGAGGGGCAGATTGAGCCCGGAGGCGCCGTGCGCGCGAAAGAACACGTCGAAGGCTTCGTTGAAGAGCGGCAGGTCCTCCTGTCGATGCACCAGCAGCGCACAGAGCGTTGCGCGCAAATCGGTCCGGCTGCGGACGCCGATCCACTCGGTTGCCTGGATGGCATCGACCATGCGCTCGCGATGCACGTGCACGCCGGCCGCGCGCAGAACACGTCCGAACAGCAAGAGATTGGGGACGAGATTCA
>Ga0075434_100006021_pt1 | contig 11095 bp, 11 predicted proteins | sample RhiMethybrSRZTD3_FD_75298 | JGI IMG/M metagenome (GOLD analysis project Ga0075434, IMG submission 75298) | Populus rhizosphere microbial communities from Tennessee, USA - Rhizosphere MetaG P. TD hybrid SRZTD3 | ecosystem: Host-associated > Plants > Roots > Rhizosphere > Soil | place: USA...
GGTCGGGCTGAGCGTCAACCTCTTCATTCCGATTCGGGCGCACTTCGATCCCTATCTCAACCAGGGTGAAGCGACCACTTGGCCGGCGCTCAGAGCCGTGCTGGCGCGCGACCAGTTCGGCAAGCCCTCGGTGTTCGACAACCCGATGTTTCCGCCTGGCCCCGACAACCCGGGTCATTCGCTCGTCCTGTACGGGCAGCAGCTCTTGAACTACGTGCAGTATTTCACCTGGCAATTCGGCCGGGACTGGCTCCCCGGCATCGGGCGGGGGTTGGCGGTGCTGTTCGGAGCGTTGGGGCTGCTCGGGGCGCGGCGCCACTGGCGCGCCGACCGCAGGGCGGCGGTCACCATGACGACGCTGTTACTGACCCTCACCGTCGCGCTCGTTTTCTATCTCAATTTCAAGTGGGGCTATTCGCAACCCTTCAGCGGACCGGCGCTCGAGCATGAGGTCCGCGAGCGCGACTACTTCTTCATCGCGTCGTTCGCCGCATGGGGCGTGTGGGTCGGGATGGGCATCGCGACGCTGATGGAATGGATCGACGAGGCGCTCGCCGCGCGGGCCGCGACGTCCGCACCCGCGAGACTGTGGGCACCGTCGGCCCTCGTGCTGCTCCTCGCGCTGGTCCCCCTCGCTGGCAACCGGCTCACAGCGCCTCGCAGCGGCGAGACGCTGGCGCGCGACTACGCCCACGACGTGCTGCAGTCGGTGGATCCCTATGCCCTGGTCGTGACGGCGGGGGACAACGACACGTTTCCCCTGTGGTACGCGCAGGAGGTCGATGGCGTCCGCAAGGACGTGAGCGTGCTCGTGCTGTCGCTCGCGAACACAGGTTGGTATATGCGGCAGCTGCAGCAGCGCGCACCGCCAACATTCGACGCCGGCGCCGCTCCCGATCTGTACCGCGGGCGGGTCTGGCCGCGCCCGACCACGCCCTGGATGAGCCGTTTCTATCTCCGCGACCCCGCGGACACGCTCCCGGATTACATCCCGCTCGCGCAGCCAGCCACCGGCCACCTTGGGCCGATCACCGTCCCGCTCGACCCCTCTACGCTCGGGCGCCCGTACCTGATGCGATCCGACCTGGCGGTGCTGCAGATCATTAAGGATGAGCTGGGGAAGCGTCCCATCTACTTCTCCACCTCCACGGGCAATTACGCGGACCAGCTCGGCCTCTCTCCCTATCTGGTCGGCGAAGGTCTGGTACGTCGCCTCGTGCCCCGGCCCGTCGCGGCGGAGGACGGTGTGTGGCGCGTGGAAGGGCGCGGGTTCGTGGACGTGCCGCGCTCCGCCGCGCTGCTGTTCGGCGTGTATCGCGGTGGGGAGACCGCCGCCCGCCCGCGACCACGCGGCTGGGTGGACGTGCCGTCGCAGAGCAGCCTGCTGGGATACGCCTTCGCATACGACACCATCGCCCAGGCGTTGCGCGAGAGCGATCCGGCACGCGCCGACCGGGCGGTCGCGCTGCGAGATGCGATCCTGGCCAATACGACGTACGCGCCCGTCGGCGGGCGCGCCACCGACAACTGATCCCCGATCGAGCGAGCATGACCGACTCACAGACGTCGTACGTCGAAGCGGAGCGGCCTCCCTACCTGCTCGCGGGCCTCGTGGCCCTGGGCGCCCTCGTGCTGTACGTGTTGACGCTCGCGCCGACCACACAGTTCTGGGACACATCGGAATACATCGCGGCCGCGCAGGTGCTCGGCATCCCGCATCCGCCCGGCAACCCGTTGTTCGTGCTCATCGCGCACACCTGGGGGTTGTTGCCGCTCGCGGCGGGCTACGCGATGCGCATCAACCTGCTGGCGGCGTTCACGAGCGCGATCGCGGCGGGATGCTGGTTCCTGGTGAGCGAGCGCTGGATGCGCGAGTGGGTGCCCGCCCGCCTGCCGCGCCGCCTCGCGGCGGTCGCGGGCGCGCTCGCGGCAGCCGCGGCGTTCACCGTCTGGAACCAGTCGGTGGTGAATGAGAAGGTGTACACGCTGTCGCTGCTCTCGATCGCGCTGGTGCTGTGGCTCATCGTGCGGTGGGACGATCAGCCCGCCGGCGAGGCGCACGACCATCACCTGTTGATGATCGTGTTCCTGCTCGCCCTGACGTCCACGAACCACATGATGGGCGTGCTCGTGGGGCCGGCCGTGGTCGTGCTGCTGTTCCCACCGCTCAAGTCCCAGCGACCCACGGACGAGGCGGGGCGGAGCGCGGAATGGTCGCAGTGGGGAGTGTTCTGCAGCGTGTTCGCGCTGATCGTCGCGTCGGGGCTCGAGAATGCTGCGCCCCTGATCCTCGCGGGCGTGCTGTTCCTGCTGGCGCTGGGCTACGCCGTGGTGTACGCCCGCAACGGGGACTTCGCCGTCGCCGTGCTGCTGGTCGCGATCGTGGGCGTGTCGGTCTATCTGTTCCTTCCGATCCGCGCGGCACATTACCCGCCCATCAACGAGGGCGAGCCCACCACGTGGAAAGCGCTGTGGGAGGTGCTCACCCGCCAGCAGTATGGCAAGCCGCCGGTGTGGGAGCGGCAGGCGTCGCTCGGCGCGCAGATCGGGATGTGGTTCCAGTACTTCAGCTGGCAGTGGGGGCGCGACTGGTACGATCAAACCGTCCAAGTGTTTGGCCAGGTCCTCCACTGGCAGCGCGCGCTCGCCGTGTTGTTCTTCGCGGTGGGCGTGCTGGGCGCGGTACGTCACTGGGTGGCCGACCGCCGCCGCGCGATCGCGATGACCTTGCTCATGGCGACCTTCACGCTGTTCCTGATCTTTTACTTGAACTTCAAGTACGGCTATTCGTGGCAGCCCGAGAAGCAGCTGGCGCGCGAGGTGCGCGAGCGCGACTACTTCTTCATCGCGTCGTTCGCGCTGTGGGGCGTGTGGGTCGGGATGGGGCTCGCGACCCTGATGGAGTGGATCAGCGACACTCTCGAGGTTCGCGTGCCCGACGCGGCCCGTCGCTGGACGCTCGCGACACCGGTGCTGCTACTGGCGCTGATCCCGCTCTTGGGGAATCGTCTCACGGCGTCGCGCAAGGGCGAGACCCTGGCGCGCGACTTCGCGTTCGACCTGCTGCAGTCGGTCGAGCCCTACGGCGTGCTCGTGACGGCGGGCGACAACGACACGTTCCCCCTGTGGTACGCCCAGGAGGTCGAGCACGTCCGCCAGGACGTAACCGTCGTCAACCTGTCGCTCGCGAACACCGACTGGTATGTGCGCCAGCTGCAGCGGCGGCCGCTCGCCACGTTCGATTCGACGCAAGCGCCGGCGATTTATCGGGGTCGCGCCTGGCCCAAGCCTACGGGCAAGGTGCTCAGCTTCTCGGACGCCTACGTGCGGGACTCGCTCCAGCCGGTGTATTGGCTGGGCGAGCAAAAGACGTACGCGAACCTGGGTGGTGTCACGGTCACGCTCGATCCCCAGCAGCTCGGGCGCCAGTATCTCGAGCGCGCCGACGTCATCGTGCTCCAGGCGGTCAAGGACCAGCTCGGCCGGCGGCCGATCTATTACTCGCGCACGGTGGGCCCGTACGCCGACCAGTTCGGCCTCACCGGGTACCTGGAGGGGCAAGGGTTTGCGCGCAAGCTGCACCCGCAACCGCTCGCCGAGAAGGACAGCGTCAAGCTGCTGCCGGTGTTCGGCTTCGTGAACCTGCGGCGCACCGAGGCGCTCGCGTTCGACGTGTATCACGCGAACGCCGCGGCGCACAACCGCCCGCGCGGCTGGGTGGACCGGCCGTCGGAGGGGATCCTCGCGACCTATGGGCTTCTGTATCAGTCGCTGTCGCAGGCGCTGCGGACGACCAAGCCGGAGGTGGCGAATCGCGCACTCCTGCTCGCCGACTCGGTGTTCAAGAACACGAGCTACGGATACATCCCGCCGGCCGATCGTTGACCGGCGCGCGGGCGGTCGGCTAGGTTTGCCTCCAGTCGGGAGGGCTAGACCTAACTGGTAAGGCGGCGGTCTTGAAAACCGCTGGGCGCAAGCCCGTACAGGTTCGAGTCCTGTGCCCTCCGCTGCCCTCGACGATGACCCGTGGGATTATGCCGCGGAGGGATTACGTCGCGTGGCCCGCAAGGATTGCCCGCGTGCCGCCGATCCATTCCGACACTTTACCCTACAGGCCAGCGAGCACTTACGTCGTCTCGCCGCAAGACCTGGCGTGGGGCTTATCTTGCAAGGGAGATCGGTTTTGAATAGTCCGATAACTACGCATACTGTGAGTTAGGCATCAGGCCAATGAAACGCGCCGCTAGCATCGAAGCGTTACTTCGCAAAGCGAAACAGGACTCCTCCTCGCTGAAGGCAGCTTATGAGGCGTCCCTGCACGAGAAGCACGTCAGGGAGGACCTAAAGGTCGCGATCAAGAACATCTTCGAGAATCTGCGATCGTGCCTCGACTACATGGCGCAGGACATCTTCGACGCTCATTCCAGCGCCGCCAAGAAACCCGACCGGCTCTACTTCCCAATTCGATCGACGCCCGTCGAGTTCTCAACCGCAGTCACTCGTGATTTTCCGGGCCTAACCGCTTCTTCCCAGGCAGTCGTTGCCGCAATGGAGGCTGCCCAGCCCTACCGGGACCCTTGGCTCGGTCACTTCAACAAGGTGAACAATCACAACAAGCACCAGGATCTGGTCGAACAAACCCGGACCGAAGTCCGCCATGTGACGGTTTCGCGAGGTGGCGGTTCTGTTTCATGGGGCCCCGGGGTGACCTTTGGAGCGGGCGTTAGCGTCATGGGTGTGCCAATCGATCCTCGGACTCAGATGCCGGTCCCCAACAACGAGGTGCGCACTGAGGTGCAGATCTGGGTGGACTTTAGATTCAAGGAGATCGATCAGCCGGTCCTGAGCTTTGTCGAGCTCTCGCAGGTTCGCGTCGAGAGTCTCTTTTCGTCGCTGCGGTCCGTCGTGTGACCGTGGCCTGATGCCTAACAAGCGCTTGAAGCTGGCGGCGCGCTTAGACTAAGGAATGAGTCTTTCTTCAGCGCGCCGCAGCTTGAGCGCGATTCGTTAGGGAGCGGACACCAGCGTGATGACGCCGTTCCAGCTTCACATCTACGTCTGCGAGGTGGAGGTGCAGTGCGAGTTTAGCCTCGCCGCGGCGAAATCCGTGAACGAGTACTTCAACGGCTCCCGCGATCTGGCGGCCGCTGAGCCAGAGATGGCGGCTGGAGCCGACGCAGAGATGGTTCAAGCTCAGCTATTCCGCTCAGTCCATAGCTTCCTCACCCATGCCGCCGTGGTATCACGCCTCCTATGGCCCAGCATACCCAGGAGGCGTCGCGAGGAAGACGGCGCGAGCCACGACCGGCGTAAAGCTCAAGCCGTGAATCGCGGGAAGCAGGTTCGGCTCGCCCTTGGCCTCCAGGACGAACAGCCGGGCGGGCAACGAACCCTCAGGGACCATCTTGAGCACTTCGACGAAAGGCTCGACGACTGGGCGCTTACCAGCAACCGCCACACCTTCATCGATCGCTGTGTTGGTCCTCCAAACCTTATGTTTGGCCCCGAGCGCCGCGACATCATGCGATGGTTTGATCCAACCGACGGGAGCTTTCACTTCCGTGGGGAGCGTTTCGACCTCACCGCCCTGGTAGCATGGGTCAAAGAGATTCGCGGCCTAGCGGCCCAGGCTAGGAAGTACGGTGCAACGACGCCGCCCGCTGCTTAACAAGCGCCTGAAGCTGGCGGCGCGCGTAAATTAAGGAGTGAATCTTTCTTCAGTGCGCCGCAGCTGAAGCGCGATCCGTTGGGCAGCAGCCGCAGCCTCCTTCGGTATTCCTGCTCCGGCATGAGAAACCCGCTCGTCCATGCTCGCGTAATGAGGCGACTCTCGAGGCAGAGGCGGTGGACATTCCTTCAGAGGAGGCACCTCATGCCAAGCAGTGCGACACCTTCGCCACGCGAGCTTTGCTCCTGCATCACCACCGTGCTTCTGCTCCTCAGCGTTCATGCCTCGCTTCTCGTTGCCCAAGGCTCCGTCGCCAGCTCGACCCCGGAGGACTCCGTCCGCGCCGTCGAGCTGGCCCGAAGGCAGGCTCTGCTGCAGGGAGACACTGTGGCGCTGTCGCGATTGGTCGCCGAGGACTTCATCGAAATTTCACGCCTCGGCACAGTCCGCACCAAAGCCGACAATCTGCGGGATATCGCAAGCGGCAATCTCAAACTCACATCGGTGAGGTACGACAGCCTCACAGTGCGGATTTATGGCGATGTCGCGGTTCTGCAGGGCATTGCAGACAACGCAGGAACGCTGCGCGGGTTGCCGTTTAGCGGCAAGATCCGGTACACTCGTGTCTTCGTACGCCGAAGTGGTCGGTGGCAGGCCGTGGCAATGCAACAGACGAGCATGCAATGACACCGGCCGCACGCGAGCGGCGATCGCTCCACGGAACCGGAGTGTTGTACGCTGGCACGCACGAACTAGCTTAAGCGTCCAAAGGTGCCCATCACTCGCACCGCCTTGCTGGGGTTCCTCCGGAGCCGTCGATACGCCGTGCAGAGCTCCCTCCACCCGAGCGGCGCGCCGCAAAGCGCGGTCGTCGGAATCGCCGTCTCGGATGATTTCGAGATCGTATTCGACACACTCGCGAGCTCGCGCAAGGGCCAGAACCTTCGACGTCGGACCGAGATTGCATTCGTGATTGGAAGCCTTGAGGGGAACGACGAGCGGACAGTGCAATACGAAGGCCGCGCGGATGAGCCCACAGGTCCCGAGCGCGCCCGACTCACCGGGCTCTACCTCGGCGTCTTTCCGGAGGGCCGGGAGCGCCAACAGTGGCCTGGTCTCACGTACATCCGCGCGACGCCGACCTGGCTAAGATACTCGGACTATAACGTCGACCCTCCCGAGATCGTGGAGTTGGATGGCATGGCGTTACGCGAACTTAGGTGAGGGGAAGCCGCTGGCTAACGGGCGCTTGAAGCTGGGGGGCGGTCAAGCCCAAGGAGGATCGATGTTGCGTATCGCGGTCGCGGCAGCGGTCTGCTTCTGCCTCCTGCTCCCACAGCTCAGCCGCGGTGGCTCCTCACTTGTTCCTCCACTGCAAGGGAGGTCGCTTATCGAGCACGACACCGCCGTCGCAACGCAGCAACCGGGCCCTCACGACGGCGGCGGCAAGACGACCGCGTACTCCTTCTTCGCGCAGGCTCCGAACCTGCACTTGGTGTTTCGTAAACGCGCGCTTCACCCTGGCGCCGCGATCGGATACCACCGCCAGGAGGAGGACGAGATCTACTACATCGTGAGCGGCACTGGCGAGCTCACCTTGAACGGCGCACGGTCCGTCGTTGGCCCCGGGACGGCGATCCTAACACGGCCTGGCAGCTCGCACGGCTTGCGGCAGCTCGGTACCGCCGACTTGGTCATCATCATTGCATACCAGCAATCGAATGCCGCGCAGGGGCGCTAGCTTGTTCGAGTAGGGTCGCTGCCTATCAAGCGCTTGAAAGGAGGCCTACCTTGAGACTCACAAAGAACCTCGGCATGCTGCTGCTCGGCGTCTGGCTGATCGTCAACGGGCTCGAGCCGCTCATCAACCTCAGCTTCTCGGGGCTTGGTACGATCATGGGTATCGTGGCTATTGTGGCGGGCGCTTTGATCCTGGTGGGGCGGTGAGCGAAGCAGCGGTTCGCGCCGACTAGATTAGGAAGCGTACAAACGAGGAGAGCCACTTGGAGCCTGTCGTATTTCTCGCCGCCCTCCTGATATTCGTGGGGATCCCTGCGGTCACGGTTCTCAAGCTCGCTCGTCTGCGTGCCGCTCGTCCACAATCGCCATCGGCCGACGTCACCGCGCGGCTCGAGGAAGTCGAGCGTGGTGTCCAGGACCTCCGACACGAGCTCGCAGAAACCCAGGAGCGGCTCGATTTCACGGAGCGGTTACTCAGCAAGGCGCGAGAAGAGCGGCGGATTGGTGACTAGAGACAGTTCCCTGACTCACCATGGCAGCTGTCAGGAGGTCCGTATGCGAATCTCATTCGTCCTCTCGTCGATCGCGGTGCTCGGCGTCGCGGCCTGCACTGGCTCCGTCGCACGTCTAGCTGGCCCGGCCAACGCTCTTCAGGGGACCTGGCAAACGTGGCCACTGGTCCCGTCTGGGAGTGGTATCGACATGTCGCTGGCAACGATCGGGAGCGACGTGGCTGGCACCGGGCGTGCCTCCGAACTTCAGCGTGACCTCGGCTCGCTCACCATCACCGGCCAGCAACAGGCAGATGGGACTTTCCGACTGACCATCAGGTACGATGAGGGCGGCGCGACTGCCACGTACGCTGGGCACGTGGTCGGTTCGAACGAGCTCGACGGAGAGTGGAGCGGCGCTACCAGTTCTTCCTATTCGCTTACGTTCAGGCGTCGATCGAACTAGGCATCGGCCCCGACGATAGGCGCGGCAGCCTCGGCATGAACGAGCACGTCACTCTCGTGCACCCGGACGCGCGTGATCCGACCGCTCGCGCGATCTCGTCGGGATTCCCGGTCGATCTGCTCAACCAGTCTGCCGGACGCCTCCGCGTCCTGGCCCTGCTGTATGCGTTCGTTTTCTTCATGGCCGGAATCTTTCCGGCGCTGCTGTTCTCCGAGGATCGGGCCCGATTCCTCGGGAGCTTCCTGCAATGGGGCCCCAGCGTTGTCGGGATCGGGGTCGCGTTGCTCGTCGCGGCGGTGATCCGCAGCCCGCGCCTTCCGCTTCCCACGGCGATGACCATCGGCCTGGCATTCGAGATCGTCAGCAGCTACGCCATCGCCGCGGCCGAGTTCGCCGATCCGATGGGACTCGAGATGCAAGGCGGCCACATGGGGCTCTCGTGGGTCGCCGTATGGGTCGTGCTGTTCACGGTCGTCGTGCCCACCGCGCCACGCCGGGCGGTGTTGGCCGCTCTGGCCTCGGTCAGCTCGGTCCCCGTCGTCATCGGGTTCATCATGGTGTCCGGCGCCACGTCACTCAGGCTGGACCCGGGACAGTTCTTCTTCGGGCTCGTGTTCCCCTACCTCCTCGTGGTTTGCATGGCCTACGTCGGTGCCCGTGTGGTTTACTACCTGGGCACCGAAGTCAAACGCGCGCGCGAGCTGGGGAGCTACCGTCTGGAGGAGAAGCTTGGCGAGGGCGGGATGGGAGAGGTGTGGCGAGCCCGGCATCGCATGCTGGCCAGGCCCGCCGCCATCAAGCTCATCCGGCCCTCCTTCGCCCGGGATGCGCGCGGCGGAGTCTCCGAAGAAGCCGTCCGCCGATTCGAGCGCGAGGCCCAGGTGATCGCCCGCCTCCGCTCACCCCATACGGTGGAGCTCTTCGATTTCGGGGTGGCCGACGACGGCGCCTTTTACTACGTCATGGAGCTGCTCGACGGCGTCGATGCCGACTTGCTACTGCGGCGCTTCGGGCCAACCCCGCCCGAACGGGCCATCTACCTGCTGCGCCAGGTGTGTCACTCGCTGTCCGAGGCCCAGTCCTGCGGCCTGGTGCATCGCGACATCAAACCCGCGAACATCTTCGTCTGCCGGTACGGCGAAGAGTACGACTTCGTGAAAGTGCTGGATTTCGGCATCGTCAGGGCGGTCCACGACGCCGCGGACACGGGCGCGGTGCACACGCGGGAGAACGCGGTCCAGGGAACGCCGGCCTTCATCGCCCCCGAGCAGGCGATGGGAACCGATTTGGACGGGCGCGCCGACATTTATGCGACCGGTTGTCTCGCCTACTGGCTTCTGACCGGGCAATTCGTGTTCACCGCCGAGACCCCCATGGGACTGCTGGTGCAGCACGCCCAGACGCCACCTGCGCCTCCTTCAGCCCGGACGGACCAGCCGATTCCGCCGGCCCTCGATGACCTCGTGCTATCCTGTCTGGCTAAGGACCCCGCGCAGCGACCGCAGTCCGCGAGAGAACTGTCGCTGCGGCTGGCCGAAGTGGAGGGCGCGAGCGCGTGGACCCAGGAGCGAGCGCAGGAATGGTGGAGGGACCATGAGCTCAGTTAGCCTTATGCATTAGCCTTTGCCTTCACCGCCTTGCGCACTGGATGCCCGAACCACGCGTGCCGCTGGTCCCGCGACAGGTGAGCGGTCGCGGCCGGACCGTACATCTTCTCCATAGTCGTCACGACGTCGCCCATCGTCCCCTCCGGCGCGACCCATCCGCCGTGGATGTCCGGGAAGTCGAGTTTACAGTTGTCGCACTTCTTCCCGCTGGCGAAGCGGATGGGGCACCAGAAACTCTCGACGTTGCGCAGCATTTCCGCGCCGAGGGCGTACACGCCGGTCATCCAGTCGCAGTACAAGCACCAGATCAGGTCGTGTCCCACCAGGCCGGTGAACTTCTGGCGGCTCACGTTCACCCAGTCCCCGTGGCGGTAGCGCGGCAGGCCGACGAGCGGGGTGAGGATGGGGTAGATGCCCAGTTGCGCCACGCGGAGGACGATGAAGACGGGGAGGGCGAGCGCGGTCACCCAGAGGGCGACGTGATTGTTGAACCGTCCGACGGTGCGGTTGAGGAAAGTGACGATGCGCGGCCCGTTCACGTATTGGCGGTTGGCCAGCTCGTGGGCGAACATCCACACCAGCATCCCCAGCACCTGCCCGATGATCGCCCCCGCCACGCCGCGCCAGCCATACAGGATTCCCAGGACGGTGGGGGGGATCCAGGTAAAGAGGGAGACCACAAGATCCAGCCCTGGGGCGCGGCACAACCAGGCGCTGATTGGGGTCCCGGCGGCGCCGAGTCGCGGGATCAGGTGGAGGAGGCCCGCGAAACCGGCGATGCCGACCAGCGTGGCCGCCGCGGTGAGCAGCAGTGGGTTTGTTATCATTACGAACTCCGATCGGCACCGCTAAGTGAGTGAGCGGTTCAGGGAGAGCTAATCTACTAATGAAGGTTCGCATTCGCGTCGCGGCTCCCCTGCTCTTCACGGTCCTGGTGCTCGCGTCCTCGCGAGCGCTGAACCACATGGACCAACCCCTGGCGCTGCTCCTCATAGTCCCTGGTTACGTCGTGCAGGCATGGCTGTTCGAGGCGCACCGCGCCCTTGGCGGCGTGGGGTACGTGGTCACGATGGTGGGGGTTTCGGCGCTCGTGTGGACCCTGATCCTCTTGGGCTTGTGGGTT
>Ga0075434_100006022_pt1 | contig 11095 bp, 6 predicted proteins | sample RhiMethybrSRZTD3_FD_75298 | JGI IMG/M metagenome (GOLD analysis project Ga0075434, IMG submission 75298) | Populus rhizosphere microbial communities from Tennessee, USA - Rhizosphere MetaG P. TD hybrid SRZTD3 | ecosystem: Host-associated > Plants > Roots > Rhizosphere > Soil | place: USA...
GCGCGGGCGCGCGCCATGTGGGTGATGACCTTCCACTCGGCGTGCGTGCGCATCCTGCGCCGGGAGGCGCCGCGGTTCGGCTACCCGTCGTCGTTCTCGATCTACGACCAGGCCGACTCGCAGCGGCTGATGGCCCTGGTCTGCCGCGAGCTCGACCTGGACGCCAAGCACCATCCGCCGAAGGCGATGCTCAACCAGGTCGACATGCTCAAGAACGAGCTCATCGACCACGAGACCTTCGCCGCGCGCGCCGACGGCTACCGGGAGAAAGCGCTCGCCGAGGCCTACGGCGAGTACCAGCGCAGGCTGGTGGCGGCCGGGGCGATGGACTTCGACGACCTGATCATGAACACCGTCTTCCTGCTGCAGGCGTTCCCCGACGTCGCGCAGGCCTACCGGCGCCGCTTCCGGCATGTGCTGGTGGACGAGTACCAGGACACCAACCACGCCCAGTACATACTCGTCCGGGAACTGGTCGGCCACGGCGAGGCGGCCGCGGGCGGTGATGACGCGGTGCCCCCGGGCGAGCTGTGCGTGGTGGGGGACGCGGACCAGTCCATCTACGCTTTCCGCGGCGCGACCATTCGCAACATCGAGGAGTTCTCGCGCGACTTCCCCGGCGCCACCGTGATCCTGCTCGAGCAGAACTACCGGTCCACGCAGAACATCCTGGCCGCGGCGAACGCCGTTGTTTCCTGCAACACGGGACGGACGCCCAAGAAGCTGTGGTCGGCCGAGGGTGACGGGCCGCCGATCGTCGGCTACGTCGCCGACAGCGAGCACGACGAGGCGGCCTTCGTCGCGGAGGAGGTGGACCGGCTCACCGACAAGGGTGAGGCGACCCCCGGGCAGGTCGCGGTGTTCTACCGCACCAACGCCCAGTCGCGGGCCTTCGAGGAGGTCTTCATCCGGGCCGGCCTGCCCTACAAGGTGGTCGGCGGGGTCCGGTTCTACGAGCGCCGCGAGGTCCGCGACCTGCTGGCCTACCTGCGCCTGATCGCCAACCCCGAGGACGAGGTGTCCCTTCGCCGGGTGCTGAACGTGCCGCGGCGGGGGATCGGCGACCGGACCGAGGAGAGCGTCGCCGCGCTGGCCAACCGGGACAAGACGTCCTTCGCCGCGGCCCTGGCCCGGCCGGGTGATGTGCCCGGGCTCTCCCCGCGGGCGATCCGCGCGGTCGAGGCGTTCAACGAGCTGATGGTCGGGCTGCGGGCGGACGCGGACGCTGGCCTGCCGGTGGCGGAGATAGCCGAGGCGGTGCTGGAGCGTTCGGGGTATGTCGCCGAGCTGGAGGCCTCCAGCGACCTGCAGGACGCGAGCCGGATCGAGAACCTGAACGAGCTGGTCGCGGTGGCGCGCGAGTTCGACGCGCTGCGTGGCCAAGCGGGCGGTCCGGACCAGGAGGGAGCCGGGCTGGAGGAGGAACCCGGCCCGCGGCCGGGCTCGCTGGCGGACTTCCTGGAGCAGGTGTCCCTGGTCGCCGACGCCGACCAGGTCCCCGAGGGTGAGGACCACGGCGGCCTGGTGACGCTGATGACGCTGCACACGGCCAAGGGCCTCGAGTTCCCGGTGGTGTTCCTCACCGGGATGGAGGAGAACGTCTTCCCGCACCAGCGGGCGGTGAACGACCCCAAGGAGCTGCAGGAGGAACGCCGGCTGGCCTACGTGGGGATCACCCGGGCCGAGCGGCGGCTGTACCTCACCCGGGCCGCGGCCCGGGCCTGGTGGGGCAGGCCGGAATATCACCGGCAGTCGCGCTTCCTGGATGAGATCCCGGCGCACCTCATCGAGTGGCGCCGGGACCAGTCCGCCGCGACGGCGCCCGCCGCGGAGCGGCTGGCCCGGCGCCCCGGGGTCGCCTCGCCCGGCAACCGGCGGGTGCCCTCCCTGGCACCGGGGGACAAGGTCACCCACGACGCCTACGGCCTGGGCACGGTCCTTTCGCTGCAGGGTTCCGGCGACGACCCCGAGGCGAAGATCGATTTCGGCGGCGAGTACGGCGTCAAGCACCTGGTGCTGCGCTACGCGCCGATCGAGAAGCTCTGACCGGAGTAATGACCGCACAGATCCGGGAAACGTTCGACCAGGCGGAATGCACGGGTCAGCTCTGCGTGCAGTCGCTGGACGGCGGGCACGAGGTGGCCGTGGACGCCGATCGCCCGGCCGTGAGCGCATCGGTGTTCAAGGTCAGCGTCGCCTTGGAGGCTGAGACCCAGTTCGCGGACGGGCGGCTCGACCCGCGGCAGCGGGTGACGCTGCGCGCCGCGGACCGCACGCCAGGGAACGTCGGCTTCTCGCTGTTTAGCGACGACGCCGAGGCCTCGCTGCGGGACCTCGTCGTGGCCATGCTGACCGTCAGCGACAACACCGCGACGGACGCGCTGCTTGACCGGCTCGGGGTGGACGCCGTGAATGCCAGCTCCGTGCGGCTCGGCCTGAGCGGCACTGTCATCACCGCGGACCTGCGCACGATCGTCAACTCCATCGGCCACGCCGCGGGCTTCGCCAGCTGGGACGCGATGTGGGCCTGGAATGAGCAGCCGCACTCCGCGGACGAAGAAGATCGCGTGCGGCGCCGACTGATGGCCGCCGACGCGCTGGTGCCCGAGCGCACCACCAGGACCACGCCACGGGACATGGCGACCTTGCTACGCCTGATCTGGACCGACCAGGCCGGGCCGCCGCCCGCGTGCCGCCGGGTCCGCGAGCTCATGGGCCAGCAGCTGACCAAGCACCGGCTGGCCGCCAGCTTCCCCGCCACCGGCGCGGGTCTCCGCCAAGAGCGGCAGCCTGATCGGCGTCATCCGCAACGAGATCGGCGTCATCGAGTACCCGGACGGCCCGGGCTACGCCGCTGCCGTTTTCGCGCGGGCCCGCCAGCCCTGGCGCAACGACGCGGCCATCAACACCGCCATCGGCGCCACGGCGGCCGCAGCTGTCGGCGTGCTCCGCAGCGAGACCCGGGCGGGGTGACGGCCACTCCGTACCATGGTGGACAGTGCGGGTTCGCTGCGGCGCGTGGTGGCAGGCGGGTTCGCCGCACTTCCGTTTGGAGGAATCCATGGGTGCCATCCGGGTCGTCATCGCCAAGCCCGGCCTCGACGGGCATGATCGCGGCGCCAAGGTGGTGGCCCGGGTGCTGCGGGACGCCGGGGTGGAGGTCATCTACACCGGCCTGCACCAGACGGCCGAGCAGATCGTGGCCGCCGCGATCCAGGAGGACGCCGACGCGATCGGGCTGTCGATCCTGTCCGGCGCCCACATGACCCAGTTCGCGCGGGTGCTTGAGCTGCTCAAGGAGCGCGGGGCCAGCGACATCGTCGTGTTCGGCGGCGGCATCGTTCCGGACGCCGACATCGCCGAGCTGGAGCGGATGGGCGTGGCGAAGATCTTCACGCCGGGCGCGTCCACGCACGAGATCGTCGACTGGGTGAAGTCCACGCTCGGCGGCCGCGCCGAGTCTGGGGCGGCCCCATTGACCAGCTAACGCTGCCCGCGGAAATAATCACTGTCGCCGGCGGCGTTGTCCCGTTACAGTGGTAGCTGCCCAAAGGGAAAGGCGAGTTGCGTGAGACTCCGGACAGCGATGAACGAGCGAGACGAGCGGTGTGCGTGCACGCCTGCTATCTCGCCAGTCAAAGCTGCCCTGGGTAGTAATGGGCAGCTGGCCCATGGGGCGGCAACTGGGTAACGGCCACAATCAGAAGGCCCGGACCAGGAGCCGCTCGCAGGGTAACCCCCAGCGGGCGGTTTTCAGTTTGTATAGGGATGTAGTTCAGCGGCCAGAACAGCAGCTTCCAACACTGCGTGTCGCGGGTTCGAGTCCTGCCATCCCTGCGGAGCACCACCTACGGGTGAACGTGCATGCCAATTGATAACTCCACCAAGAACAAGGCGGACCACCCGGGTGGGAATGACGTATGCCCGGACCAGGCCGCTCTGAATTGCTGTCCCCAGCCGCCCGGCCGACGCCCGGGCGGCCCGGGGGCGGCCTCGGGGATGTAGCTCAGTTGGGAGAGCGGCTGCCTTGCAAGCAGCAGGCCAGCGGTTCGATTCCGCTCATCTCCACCGAACCACTCAGCGCCGCCATCGCCGAGGAAGAGGCGGCACGAGGAAACAGGAACGGGTTAACGGGATGTAGCGTAAGGGTTAGCGCTCCGGCTTTGGGCGCCGGCGGATGGGGTTCGAGTCCCTGCTTCCCGACCACGGCTCTCTAGCTGAGACCGGATTAGCGCATCCCTGAAACGGATGAGAGGCAGGATCGTTACCTGCGGGAGCCACCGTGCGGCACTAACACAACGGCTAGTGTTCCAGCCTTCCAAGCTGGGAATGCCGGTTCGATTCCGGCGTGCCGCTCCAGGCGCCGCAAGCATTGTGTGTGATGCACCTGGCTCTTACCCAGGAGAGCGGAGTTCGATTCTCTGGCGGCGCACTCTGCGGGTGTGACGGGAACTTGGCATACCTGGTCGGCTCAAATCCGGCCGTTTGGGAGTTCGAATCTCCCCACCCGCACTCAATGCCCGGTCGGCTAATGGCAGGCCTCCTGACTCTGGATCAGGCTATCGAGGTTCGAGTCCTCGCTGGGCAGCTCACGCCGTCGCGCACGGCTGCGGCTCCGCCTTCGTACGGCGGATGGCCCGGGTCGGCACCGGGTGGCGGCTCCACGTCCTCGTAGCCCAATGAGAGGAGGCACCGGCGCAAGCACGGAGACCGTCTTCTGGTCCGTGAAGCGGAAGCGACCGCCATCGCTTGCGCCGGTGCCCCGCCGTCGCACACGGCTGTGACCCTGCCCCTGTAAGGCAGGAGACCCGGGTCGGCACCGGGAGACGGCTCCATTCCGGGGTGGGTTGCTGGCATCCCCGGCCGGTCCTTGAAATCGGTGCCCGCAGCTTGGAGTCCTGCTCCCCGAACGTTGCCTCTGTAGCTCCAGTGGACAGAGCGCCGCCTCGGTAAGGCGGAGGTCGTGAGTTCGAATCTCACCGGAGGCTCCATGTGGCCGTAGTGTCAGCGGCAGCACGCGACCTTGCCATGGTCGTAGGGCGAGTTCAAATCTCGCCGGCCACTCCAAGCGCTGGTAGCGGAATGCAGACGCGCGGGCCCCAGAAGTCCGTGTCCCGAAAGGGGCGTGAGGGTGCAAGTCCCTCCCGGCGTACGGAAGGCTGGCCGAGCTGGTAAGGCACCCGGTTGCTAACCGGAGGTCGGGGCGGGAGTCCCGCGGGCGTTCGATCCGCTCGCCTTCCGCGCACATGGAGAGTGTCCGGATGGCACGAGGGGCACCGTTGGAAGCGGTGCAGGGCGTGACGAGCCTCGGGAGTTCGAATCTCTCACTCTCCGCGTTGGAGCGGCTAGTGCCGCGTCAAGCAACGTTGGTCTGGTAACCGGGTCCAGGTGCGGATGACTGAGTTCGGGGCGAAGTCGGTCTTGGGCCGGGCGTGGGCGTTGTGCCAGCGGATGTATCGGTCGATCATCTCGCCTTGCCAGGCGTGGGTGTGGTGGTCGGTGCGGCTGAGCGCGAAGTAGCGCAGGGCGGCGAATTCGGGTTCGATCCAGTTCAGCCAGGACGCGTAGGTGGGCAGGAACACCAGCTCCACGTTGTGCCCGGCGGCCCAGCTGGTGACCTGGGGATGCTTGTGCGGGGAGAAGTTGTCACAGATCACATAGAGCTTGTGGCCGGGCCAGCGGGCGCGGAGCAGTTTGAGGAGGGCCAGGAACTCCCGCCAGCGCTGGCGGTCGCGGATCCGGTAGGTCATCGTGCCGGTGGCCAGGTCCAAGGCGGCGATCATATGCCGCGCCCCGCCGGTGCGCCGGTAGGTGGCCCGCAGCCGGGCGGGATGGGCGGCGGGACGCCAGGCGCGGCCGGGCCGGGGCTGGAGATTGAGCGGCCCGAACTCATCGGCGCAGACCACCCGCCCATCCGCGGGCGGATGATCGTATAAGTCCAGGACCCGGTGCATCTTGGCGAGGAAGTCCGGGTCGGTGGAGGCCTTCCAGGTCTTGGTGGCCAGCCAGCGCACCCCACCCGCATGCAGAATCTGCCGGACACTTTCACGGCTGATCCGGGCGATCCCGGCTGCGGCCAGGTGCTCCGCCAGCTTGGTTAAGCTCCAGGTGCTGAACGCCAGGCCCAGGTCACGGGGACAGCACCGGGCGATCAGGCACACCTGCCGCCGCACCGGCTCACTGATCGTCGCCGGCCTGCCCCCGCTCCATTTTGGGTCCAAAGCCTGAAACCCGGACTTGTTGAACGCGTGAATCACCGTGCGCACATACTCCGGTGAGCAATCCAGCAGGTGCGCGATATCGGGCACGGCCTGCCCCTGCGCCGACATCAGCACCACGATCGCCCGCCGCAGCTTCACCGGGTCCTTGGCAGTGCGGCCGATCCGCTGCAACCGCTGGCCTTCGGCCATCGTGACCGGCCGGACGAACACCTCCGGGGGACGTCCCATCGCCACCTCCGAGAACTCTCGGAAGCAGCCTGACCGCAACCCCGCTAAAGATCAATTACATGAACAACGTTCCTGGACGCGGCACTAGCCGATAAGCCGACGGCACGTGTCCCGAAAACAGGCGAGCGGTGGAAGCCGCCTTGTGGGTGCGAGTCCCACCCGCTCCGCACCTTGGATGCACAATCTGACTGGCGACGGAGCCCGGCCTGAACCCGGGCGAGCTTCACGATCTTGCAGGGTTCGATTCCTGCCGCATCCGCCGGCTCGTGGCGCACCGAGTTAGCGCACTCGCCTGATACGCGAGAGGTAGGGGGTGCAAGTCCTCCCGAGCCAACCCAGCCCTGGTCTTACGAGTGACCGGCCAGGGCCGGATGGCGGCGTAGCTCAGGCGGTTAGAGCACCTCGCTCATAACGAGAAGGTCCGCAGGTTCAAGTCCTGCCGCCGCTACTGGAGGTAACCATGAAGATCAAACAGGCCGTCGGGATACGCACCTGACGGGCCGTTAGTTCAATCGCAGAATCGTGCACTTTTAATGCAGCAGATCAGGGTTCGATCCCCTGGCGGCCCACCAGAGCCTCTGTAGCTCAATTGGACAGAGCACACGCCTTCTAAGCGTGGCAGTGCGAGTTCGACTCTCGCCAGAGGCGCGCAAGCCCCGTTGGAGTAGTGGTGATCTCGCCTCGTTCTCAGCGAGGAGAAGGCCGGTTCGATCCCGGCACGGGGTACCAAGCCGCTGTCACCCTGATGGCACGGGTAGCCGGTCTTTCAAATTGGTAATCGGCAAGGCGTGTCGCAATCGGTTTAGTTTCGCAATGCGGTATAGGATGTATGCGTGTCAGTCTTGAAACATTGTGGGACATGCGGCCTGGACAAGCCGCCAGGTGAGTTCAATAAATCAGCGAGAGAACCCGACGGTCATCAGTCGCGTTGTCGAACATGTCAAGCTGATTACTATGCAACCAATCGGGATCGGTACCTTCCGGGCCTGCAGGAGCGCCGTCGACGGCAGGTCGCCTTGCTGAGCCGTTATGCATGGGATCACCTGCTAACACATCCCTGCGTTGACTGTGGCGAGCCTGACCCAATGGTTCTGGACTTCGACCATGTCTCCGGCATAAAGGTCATGGGTATCAGTCGGATGGTGGCGAACGGAGGATCGCTTGAAGCCCTCCAGGAGGAAATAGCGAAGTGTGTATCCAGGTGCGCTAATTGTCACCGCCGCAAGACGGCCCACGAGCGGGGTTACTACACGTGGCTCACTGCGCCCCCCATCTTCTAGATGGTCGGATCCTGCCCTTCAAGGCGGGGGAGACTGGCCGGAACCGTCTAGGGCTACAAGGTTCCCGGCGCGGGTTCGATTCCCGTCGGCGGTACTGCGGGCAGGAGCACCGGTCGTGCTCAACTGGCTCATAACCAGAGATAGCTGGGTTCGACTCCCAGGCCCGCCAGTCTCCGGTAGCTCAATTGGCAGAGCAGCTCCCCGTTAAGGAGAGGCGTCTAGGTTCGAGTCCTAGTCGGAGAGCAATCCCGGTACCTGTCAAGCCCAATGAGGCAGCCGTCAGTTTCCGCCTCCGAACCAGATGGTCAGGGCGTCGCGCAATCCGGTGTCGGTGCCATCTCCCACCCAGGCGACGTACCCGTCAGGGCGGATCAGCACGGCGGCCGGGGCGCTGACTGAGCCCAGAACCGGAAGCTCCCACGGGCCGTCATATTCAGCATCGATCAACTGGACCCGGCCAGCCCACGGTGTGATGTCGAGGATGCGTGGCTGATCGAGGTTGAGCAGCACCGGCTTGGCGCCGTGCAGGAGCTCATAGACGCGGAGCGGGCCATCGGCGGTCGCGATGTCCAGATCGGGCATGCGCCGCCCGAGCAGGGGATGTCCCGGCCCGAGGTCGTAGTGGATGCCGAGACCCGACATCATGGCGGCGATACTCTGACGTGGCTCGTCCATAGCGAGTAGCTCGGTCATGGTGTTGCGCAGGGCCTGGTGACGGTCGCCGGGGCTGGTCAATGCGACTTGGGCCATGGTGTTCTGCAGCACTTGGGCGCCGACCGGATGACGTTCGTCGTGGTAGGTGTCCAGCAGGCTCGAGGGTGATGTCTTCTTGACCACCTGGGCCAGCTTCCACCCCAGGTTCACGGCATCCTGGACACCGGTGTTGAGGCCCTGACCGCCGAGCGGGGCATGCACGTGTGCAGCATCGCCCGCCAGAAGGATGCGCCCCTGGCGATACGACGCGGCCTGCCGGGTGTTGTCGGTAAAACGGGAAGCCCAGCTCAGGCTGTGCACGCCGTAGTCCGTTTCGTCGGCGGCGATGAGTGCCTCGCTGACGTCGCGCAGGGTGGGCTCGCTGGTGTGCTCGACCTGGCGTTCGGTCAGGACGACCCGAATCCGGTCTCCGCCCTCGGCCGGGCCGATGCCACCGCCCGGCCGCAGGCCGAACTCTGGCTTCTGGACCATCTCGACCTCGGCCATGAGCCAGCTCGTCGATGGATCCCACCCGGCGAACTCGATGCCGGCCGCCTTCCGGATCACACTGCGGCCCCCGTCGCACCCGGCCAGATAGTCCGCCCGGATCGACGTGCCGTCGGACAGCGCGACGTCGACGCCGGTGCCGTCATGGGTGAACCCTGTCACCTCACGTTCGCGCATGGTCGGCACCCCGAGCTCTTGGACCCAGGCAGCCAGCAGGCGCTCGGTCTGAATCTGCGGGAGGGCGAGCCCGTAGTTGCGGCGGGATGGGAAATCACTGATGTCCAAGCGGATCCGGCCGAATCCCTGGATCTGCATCACCGTCCCCTCCTCGAGAAACCGATCGGCGACGCCGCGCTGATCAAGCACTTCGATGGTGCGCGAGTGCAGACCGCCGGCCCGTGCGCGGTCGGGATCCGGCGTGGCGCGCCGTTCAACGATGACCGCATCGACCTGGGCCAGGGCCAGCTCAGCGGCCAGCATCATTCCGGTCGGGCCTCCGCCGGCGATCACCACCGCATGCCTGGCCATTCGCCACTCCTCCGCTTCGGTCGCCTGTGGTTCAGTCTGAGACTGTGCACCACCACTGGGGTGTTTCCGCAAGATCCCAGTGCGCTCGTACGTTGAGGCGGGAGGGAGCGTGGGCCGGCCTACCCGGCGGAATACTCCCGCCGGGCGGCTCGCGTCGTTCCGGGCTCAAGGTGGCTTAGCTCAGGTGGTCAGAGCACCGGCTTGTCACGCCGGGGGTCGCGAGTTCGAGTCTCGTAGTCACCGCCATGCCCGGTTAGCTCAGCGGGAGAGCATCCGCTCGACAGGCGGAAGGCCGGAGGTTCAACACCTCCACCGGGTACCGAGCCCCTGTAGCCCAACGGATAGGGCGTCTGGCGTATCAGAAGGGTGCGGGTTCGAAGCCCTTCCTGTTGACGGGCTGCCTAGCGCGCGTCCGGGGGATCAGCCCGGATAGGCTGCGACCGGTAATCAAGCCGCTTCGAGGACGGACACACGTGGACCTGTTCGAGTATCAGGCGAAGGAGCTGTTCGCGGAATACGGCGTGCCGGTGCCGCGCGGGAGCCTCGCCACAACCCCGGTGGAGGCCCGTGTGATCGCGGCGGGTTTCGCCGACGCCGGCGCACCGAGGGTCGTGGTCAAGGCGCAGGTCAAGACCGGCGGCCGCGGCAAGGCGGGCGGGGTCAAGGTGGCCGACGGCCCGGATGAGGCGGAGGCCAGGGCGACTGACATCCTCGGCATGGACATCAAGGGCCACACGGTGCACACGGTCCTGGTCGAGGAGGCCAGCGACATCGCCCAGGAGTACTACCTGTCCTATCTGCTCGACCGGGCGGCGCGCACCTTCGTCTCGATCTGCTCGGTCCAGGGCGGGATGGAGATCGAGGAGGTGGCGCACTCCAGCCCGGAGGCGGTCGCCCAGGTCCCGATCGACCCGCTGACGGGCGTCGACGCGGCGAAGGCGGCCGAGATCGTCGCGGCCGGCCAGCTCCCCGAGCAGGCCAGGGCGGGCGCCGCCCTGGTGGCCGAGCGGCTGTGGGCGGTCTTCACCGACGAGGACGCCACGCTGGTGGAGGTCAACCCGCTGATCCTCACCGGCGACGGCCGGGTCGTCGCGCTCGACGGCAAGATGACCCTCGACGACAACGCCGCCTACCGGCAGGATCACGACCGGTTCGCCGACCCGACGGCGGCCGACCCGCTGGAGGCGCGGGCCAAGGCCAAGCACCTGAACTACGTCAAGCTCGAGGGCGAGGTCGGCATCATCGGCAACGGCGCGGGCCTGGTCATGTCCACGCTGGACGTGGTGGCCCTGGCCGGGGAGGCGTTCGGCGGCATCCGGCCCGCGAACTTCCTCGACATCGGCGGCGGCGCGTCGGCCGAGGTGATGGCGAACGGCCTGGAGATCGTGCTGTCGGACGCGTCGGTGCGCAGCGTGCTCGTCAACGTCTTCGGTGGCATCACCTCGTGTGACGAGGTCGCCAACGGCATCGTCTCGGCGCTCGGCATGCTGTCCGGACGCGGTGAACAGGTGACCCACCCGATCGTGGTCCGGCTGGACGGCAACAAGGCGGCCGAGGGCCGCCGCATCCTCGCCGACGCGGGACTGGCCGTGGTCGAGCAGGTCGACACGATGGACGATGCCGCGCGCCGCGCGGCGG
>Ga0075434_100006025_pt1 | contig 11092 bp, 10 predicted proteins | sample RhiMethybrSRZTD3_FD_75298 | JGI IMG/M metagenome (GOLD analysis project Ga0075434, IMG submission 75298) | Populus rhizosphere microbial communities from Tennessee, USA - Rhizosphere MetaG P. TD hybrid SRZTD3 | ecosystem: Host-associated > Plants > Roots > Rhizosphere > Soil | place: USA...
TGCCCGCGCGGGGCCCGGCGGCTGACGCAGCCGGGCCGGATGCCGAGGCCAGCTAGCGCATGGCGGTCGAGGAGATCAGCAACTCCCTGGCATGGGCGCGCGCCCCGGCACCGCCGGCAAGCCGGTGCGCCTGGTGCGGTCACCGGTTCGACGATGCCGACGACCGCCGCACCGGACGGGTGCGGTGCGCCCGGTGCCACGTGGCCACGACGTCGCCCTGGCCGACCCCGGCGCAGTTGGACGAGGCGTACGGCAACTGGTACCGGCCCACGGGCGGCCGGTTCGCGGGGCTCGGGGACGCCGTGCTCCGCCGCACGCGCGGTGCGCTCGCCGACCGGCTGCACCGGGTACTGCCGCCGGGCCCGGTGCTTGACGTGGGCGCCGGAGACGGCACCCTGGTCGAGGCTTTCGTGCGCCATGGCCGCGACGCCGTGGGCCTTGAGCCGCACGCATCCGGGCCGCGCATTCGCGCTGCCGAGATCGAAGAGATGAGCGGGGACTGGGCTGCGGTCATCTTCTGGCACTCGCTGGAACACCTTCGACGGCCGGCTGAGGCATTGACCCACGCGGCAAGGCTGCTGGTCCCGGGCGGGCTGCTCGTGGTCGCCGTGCCAAACGCGGCCAGCCTTCAGGCCCGCGCCTTCGGCGACCGCTGGTTCGCCCTGGACCTGCCCCGCCACCTCGTCCACCTGAGCCCGGCACCATTGCTGTCGAAGATCGAAGCGCTCGGGTTGCAGGTCGAGCGGGTGAGCTACCTGCGCGGCGGCCAGGTCGTCTTCGGGTGGATCCACGGGCTGGTCGGCCAGCTTCCCGGGCGGCCCGATCTGTACGAGGTCATCCGCCGCGGCGAGGCACGCAGGTCCGCCCAGAGCCCGGCTCGCCGCGGCTACGCCCTCGCTGCCGCCGGGGCTGCGGTCCCGCTGGCGCTGGCGGCCTCGGCGGTTGAAGTGGCGGCACGGTCCGGCGGCACCATATACGTGCAAGCCCGCCGGGACCGGGGGTAACGGTTCCCGGCGCGAGAAAGGGACGTGCGCCGCCGCGTTCCGGTGCCTATGGCCGCGCTAGGACGACCATGATCAGCCCCGATACCACCAGGAGCGAGCCCACCCAGGTCCACACGTTTGCGCGTTCGTGGAGGACGACGACGCTCGCGGTCAGGATGGCGAGGTAGCCGAGGGCGTTGAACGGATAGGCGACGCTCAGCGGTACGCGGGACAGCGTCGCCAGCCAGGCCGTCGCCGAGACGGCGAATACCACGAGCCCGAGCAGCACCCACGGCGACGTGGCGGCGGCGATGGCCAGCGACCCCCGGGTGCTGGCCGCTCGAGCCGATGCGATCTGCATGCCATGTCTCAGCATGACCTGCCCGGCGGCTGCGGCGCCCACGGCGAACAGCAGCAAAGCCATGTTTCCTATGGTCAAGGAAGGTCTCCTCGGCGTCTCGCCATGATCAGGACGCCGTCCTGTTTCGTGGTTTCCGGACGGTTGTGGGCGCCGTGCCACGGATCGCATGGCGTGGTGCAGCCGGGGCCAGATCCGACTTTCGGCACCAAGGGTCTTCGGCATGCGCCGTTCCTCCTTGGCTGTCGTTTCGCCTGGCGAGCCGGCCGACATGGGCACCCGCTTGAGCTACGGGTGCGTATCGTCCAGAATGCCCCCGGTCGCTCCGCTGCACCACCGGGACCAACCGGAAAGTCGCGGGTGTTCGCGGCCGCGGTGGGTGCCGTCGTCCGCCGTCACCAGTAAGGAGCCGCACATGGAGCCGCTGGCCATCCGCGGTGCCTGGGTCTTCGCCCCGCACATCTACTCCGATGACAGGGGCAGCTTCGCCGAGCTGTTTCGCGCCGCCGAGTTCTCCGGTGATGTCGGGCACCGGCTGGATGTGGCGCAGGCCAACTGCTCGGTGTCCCGGCGTGGTGTCATCCGCGGCATTCACTTCGCGGACGTGCCACCGGGCCAGGCGAAGTACGTCACGTGCGTGAGCGGCGAGATCCTTGACGTGGTAGTAGACCTCAGGACCGGTTCCCCGAGCTTCGGACGCTGGGAGGCGGTGAAGCTCGACGCTGAGACCAGGAGCGCCGTGTACCTGGCCGAAGGACTCGGTCATGCCTTCATGGCGCTTAACGACCAGGCCACGGTGGTGTACCTGTGCTCGGCCCCCTATGCCCAGGAACGGGAGCACGCCGTGCATCCCCTCGATCCAGCCATCGGGATCGTCTGGCCGGTCGGGGTGCGGCCGGTCATGTCGCAGAAAGATGCCACCGCGCCCACCATGGCTGAGGCCGAGCGTGCCGGGCTGCTCCCCAGCTACCGGACGTGCCTGGAATACGCGGCCAGCAGGGGCGAGAAACCGCACAGCCGACCGGGGTAAAGCGGGTCCGGGGCGCCCCGGTCAGCTGGCCGGGTAAGGCCCCAGCCGGGGCGCCCCGTCAGGCCGCCGCGACTGCGTGGAGGCCCTGGCGCAGCCGCAGCCGCCAGCCGGGGATCGGCTTGATGCCGGCACTGGCCCAGGCACCGTGCCCGAGCACGCTGTAAGCGGGCCGGGGCGCCGGGCGGGGGGACGCGCCGCTGGTAACCGGGCGCACCCGCGCGCTGTCGGCACCCAGCAGCCGGAAGATCTCCTGCGCGAACCCGAACCATGTCGTCTCACCAGAACTGGTCGCGTGGTAAACGCCCGCCGGCGCCCCCGAGCGCGCCAGCGCGATGACTTGCCCGGCGACATCCACCGCCCAGGTCGGCTGGCCACGCTGGTCGTCCACGACATCGACCACCTCGCGGTCCCGCTCCAGGGCGATCATTGTCCGCACGAAGTTGGGCCCGTGCGCGCCGTAGAGCCAGGCCGTCCGCAGGGTGTAGCCGGCACGGGGAAGCAGTTCCGCCACCGCTCGTTCCCCGGCAAGTTTGGTGCGGCCGTACGCGGTACGCGGCCCGCAGCGGTCGTGCTCGCCGTATGGCCTGCGGGCATCGCCGGCGAACACGTAGTCGGTGGAGATATGGATCAGCCGGGCGCCGCCCTCGGCGCAGGCGGCCGCGACCAGCCGCGCCCCGCGCCCGTTCACCTCGAGTGCCTCGTCCTCGTGCGCTTCCGCCTCGTCCACCGCCGTCCAGGCAGCGCAGTTGACGACGATGTCCGGCCGGCAGCCCAGGACCGTTGCGGTAACCGCCGCCTGATCGGTGATGTCGAGGTCCCGGCGGGTGAGGGCGAGCACGGTCTCGCCGTCCCGTTCGAGGCTGGCCACCACGTCTTGGCCGAGCATTCCCCCGGCGCCGGTCACCAGCCACCGGTTCATCGCGCCGCCGGGCCGCGCGCCTGTTCCGCGGTGTTCATGGGGTCACCCGGCCACCGGCGGCGGGCACGCCATGAGTGGCCTGCTTCAGGGGTTCCCACCAGCTGCGATTCCGTTCATACCAGCGGACCGTATTGGCCAGGCCCTGGCTGAACGGTATGCGCGGGGCGAAGCCCATGCTCCGCAGCAGCGAGTCGTCCAGCGAATAGCGCCGATCGTGCCCCTTGCGGTCCTCGACGTGGGCCACCATCTCCCAGTCGGCGCCGCAGCATTCCAGGAGGGCCCGGGCCAGCTCGGTATTGCTCAGTTCCGCATCCCCGTTGATGTGATACACGCCTCCCGGCTCGCCGCGTTCGAGCACCAGCTGGATCCCCCGGCAATGGTCATCGACGTGGACCCAGCCGCGGACATTCTGGCCGTCCCCGTACAACGGGACCTTGAGCCCGTCGAGAAGGTTGGTGACGAACAGCGGGATCACTTTCTCGGGGTACTGGTACGGCCCGTAATTGTTACAGCACCGGGTGATGCAGACGTTGAGGCCGTGGGTGCGCGCGTAGGCCCTGGCCAGCAGGTCGCCCCCGGCTTTCGCCGCGGCGTAGGGCGAATTGGGCGCCAGCGGCGCGTCTTCCTTCCACGACCCCTCATTCACGCTCCCGTAGACCTCGTCCGTGGAGACCTGCACGAAGCGGGCGATATCAGCGTCCAGGCACGCCTGCAGGAGGGCCTGGACCCCCATGGCGTTTGTGGCCACAAAATCCGCCGCACCCACGATCGACCGGTCAACGTGAGTCTCCGCCGCGAAGTTGATGACGGCGTCATGGCCGGGAACGACCGCGGCGAGCAGCGCGGCATCGCAGATATCCCCGCGGATGAACGAGAACCCCGGGCTGGCGGCGACGGGCTCCAGATTCGCCCGGTTGCCCGCATAGGTCAGCTTGTCGAGCACCGTCACCTGCGCACGCCCGAAGCCGGGGTAGCTTCCCCGCAGGAGCGCCCGCACGTAGTGCGACCCGATGAAACCCGCGCCACCTGTTACCAGGATCTTCATGAGCTGATCTGCACCTTGCTGTGATCCCCCAGCACCAGCCGGTGGGTTCGGGGGACCTTGGGCGACGGAGAGACTTCGACATCGTGGCCGATGAAGGACGCCTCGATCCGCCGTACCCCCTGAATGGAGGCACCGCGCAGCACGATTGAGTACTCGATCTCGCTGTCGGAGATCACGCAGCCGGGCGCCACCGAGGTAAACGGTCCGACGTAGGAATTGTGGACCCGCGTCCCGGTACCGATGATCGCAGGGCCGACGATGCGCGACCCGAGAACCTGCGCCCCCGCCTCGACCACTACCCGCCCGATCACCTCGCTCGCATCGTCCACCGAGCCGCGCACCCGCGGTTGGATGTCCTCAAGAACCATCCGGTTAACTTCGAGCATGTCGGCGACGTTCCCGGTGTCCTTCCAGTACCCCGTGATGATGGTGGAGCGCACCTTGCGGTTGTTATCAAGGAGCCACTGGATCGCTTCAGTGATCTCAAGTTCCCCGCGCCATGAGGGTTTCAGCTGCCTGACCGCCTCATGGACGGCCGGCGTGAAAATGTAGACACCGACCAACGCGAGATCGCTCTTGGGGTGTTTGGGCTTTTCCTCCAGTGCGATGACCTCACCGGTGCCGCCAAGCTCCGCAACGCCGAACTGCCTCGGGTCGGACACCCTGGTCAGCATGATCTGCGCGTCCGGGCGGGCCGAGGTGAACTCATCGACCAGTGCAGCGATCCCGCCCACGATGAAGTTGTCGCCGAGATACATGACGAACGGATCATCGCCGAGAAAATCACGCGCGATCAGGACCGCGTGCGCCAGCCCGCGGGGGGCGTCCTGGCGGATGTAGGTGACGCTGAGGTCGAAGCGGGTTCCGTCGCCGACCGCGGCATGGATCTCGGGCCCGGTGTCTCCTACCACGATCCCCACGTCGGTGATCGCAGCGTCCCTGATGGCTTCCAGGCCGTAGAACAGGACCGGTTTGTTGGCGACAGGAAGAAGTTGCTTCGCGGAGGTGTGGGTGATCGGCCGGAGTCGGCTGCCGGATCCGCCGGCCAGAACCAGCGCCTTCATGATGCTGAACTATAACGGCGCGGCCAACGTGGCGACGCCGGTCTCAGCGCTGCCGGCCGGCCCGACGCGCCGCGTGGATGTCGAAGTCCTTCCGCTTGTACAGGGTCACGAGATCCCAGGGCGACTTCAGCGGGACGAAGTTGGCGGCGAAGTACGCTCTGAGCGCGGGCGTCCAGGCGATGCGGCCCGGGCTGTTGTGGGACAGCAGGACGATCTGGGCGCGAGCGAAGGCCTGCCGCCACACCGCGGCCACCGCGGGGACGTAGCCGGCCCCGTCCGACGGTTTCTTGCCGTGTGACAGGGCCAGGTCGGTGCCCACGGCATTCACCATCTGCGGGCAGCCTGGCACGTCGGAATAGAACCGGTTGGCCAGGATCGTCGTGGACACCTGATCGGTCAGCACGCACGTGCCGGGCGGGATGATGCGGCCAATGGCACGGGGGACGGGGCCGAGGACGCCGGAGCCCGCGCTTTCCACCCAGAACTGCGTTACCGCGGTCGCCGCGATCGCCAGCGCGGCCAGCCCGGTGGTGAGCCATACCAGCACCCGGCGGGCTGACATCGCCGTTACCAGGCGCGAGACAGGCAGGGCGATGGAAGCCGCGAGGAAAGGCGCCAGGAACGCGACGAAGTGGTAGTAGAACTGGCCCGCCAGGCAGAACATAACGATAACGACGGCCGACGTCAGCACCACGAACCGCTCGAGCGGGGGCGGCGGGCGGTGGGTGACCAGCCACGCCGCGATGACCAGCGCGACGACCGCGGTGCCGGCCGAAATCGCGACGATGAGAACCATCGTCTCCTGGTCCGGTCCGGGATAGACGATGCCGAGAATGTTGGCGAGCCGCCCCCAGACCGGGGTCCGCGCCGGGCTGACCAGCCCGAGCGAGGCGACGATGGTGTCGTCGTAGAACTGCCGGGGCGCCGGCCCGGCGAAGGGCAGCACCGGGACAAGGAACCCCGCGGCCACCCCCGCGCAGAACGGCCAGGCCCGGGTTAGCTTGGGGAGGAAGAGCAGGATGGCCACGAGCACGGGGACGATGGCCCAGCCCTCGACCGCGCCGGCGAATCCGAACGCGACCCCCGCCCAGACCAGGCGCCAGCCCTGGGCCAGCCCGTCGCCGTCGAACAGGGCCAGCGCCCCGATCAGGCAGAACAGCGTCAGCCACGGCTCGACGAGCACGGTGTGCGCGGCCGCGATGCTCCCCGGGTAGACCGCCATGAACCCGCAGGTGATCAGCACGGCCAGGGTCCCGTAGCGGCGGACGAGGAGGCCGGCCAGGACCACTCCGGCGCCGCTTGCCGCGGTCGTCAGTACTCGGGCTATCACCATTCCCGTGGTGGTGCTGCTCACCTTGGCCAGCAGCGCCACCGGCGCCATCAGCAGCGTGATCCCGGGCGGCTGGACGGAGACGAAGTCCCGGTAGGGCAGGACGCCCGTTACCAGCCGCAGCGCGCTGCCGAAATACGTCCCGTCGTCGTACTCGTTGACGCCCAGCAGGAAACCGGCGCGGGTGGACTGGTAGTAGACCCGCAACGCCAGGGCCAGCGCGGTAGTGACCGCAATGATCACCGCGATGGCCGTGGTTGGCCTTCTGCCAGTCGGCCGCGCGTGCCGGGGCTTGCCCGGCGTTCCGCCGGCGATCTGGCTTTCTGCCACTTCACTCACGATGGGCCCTCTACGCCGGGAACTGATCGGCATCCAGTACGGTCAACGCTCCGACACTATGGCCGGGTGCCAGGATCTGCTGGCTGGTCCACTGATTCGCACTGCGCGTTCGGCGCCACGGCGCGCGGCTGCCCTGCCCCGCAGCTTCCGCCGTCTCGCATGGTGAGACTTGCGTTTCGCTGCCAGGTATCGCATGTGCCAAACTAGGACCGTGACGTGCGGCCGGATCATTATCGGCGGGCGCGCCGGCACCTAGCAGGGCCCCGGAGTTTCCCCAGGCCCGCACCCGTCGGCGCGCAGACCTCTCGCATCCCGCGAGAGGTCTTTTGCTTTCTCCGGCCGGGGCGCGGTCCCAGACAGAACGGACGACAGATGCCCGACGACAGCTTCCATGTCTACGACACCACGCTGCGCGATGGCGCCCAGCAGGAAGGCCTCACCCTGACCGTCGCCGACAAGCTCGCCATCGCACGGCGCCTGGACGAGTTCGGCGTGGGCTTCATCGAAGGCGGCTGGCCGGGTGCCATCCCGAAGGACACCGAGTTCTTCCGGCGGGCGCGCACCGAGCTAAAGCTCAGCCACGCCACCCTCGCGGCGTTCGGGTCCACCCGGCGCCCGGGTGCGGTCACCGCCGACGACCCGCAGGTGGCGGCGCTGCGCGAGTCCGGCGCGCCGGTGGTGACGCTGGTTGCCAAGAGCCACGACCGGCACGTCACCGCGGCGCTGCGGACCACCCTGGCCGAGAACCTCGCCATGATCGCCGACACCGTGCGGCACCTGGCCACCGAGGGCCAGCGGGTGTTCCTCGACGCCGAGCATTTCTTCGACGGGTACCGCTCCGACTCCGCCTACGCCCTGGAGGTGGTGCGGGTCGCGGCCGAGGCGGGCGCCGAGGTCGTGGCGCTCTGCGACACCAACGGGGGGATGCTGCCCGCGGAACTCGGCGACGTGGTCGCGGCGGTCGCGTCGGCCACCGGGGCCCGGCTGGGCATCCACTGCCACGACGACACCGCCTGCGCGGTGGCGAACACGCTCACCGCGGTGGCGGCCGGGGTCAGCCACGTCCAGGGCACGGCAAACGGCTACGGGGAGCGGGCCGGCAACGCCAACCTGTTCAGCGTGGTCGCGGGGCTGCAGCTCAAGCAGGGCCGCCAGGTGCTCCCGGACGGGTGCCTGGCCGAGATGAGCCGGGTGGCACACGCGATCAGCGAAGTCACCAACGTGACCCCCCTCGCGCACCAGCCCTACGTCGGGTTCTCCGCGTTCGCGCACAAGGCCGGGCTGCACGCCTCGGCGGTCAAGGTGGACCCGATGCTGTACCAGCACGTCGACCCGGCGCTGGTCGGCAACGACATGCGGATGCTGGTGTCCGACATGGCCGGGCGCGCGTCGGTGGAGATCAAGGGCAGGCAGCTCGGTTACGACCTGTCCGCGGAGGCCGGCAGCGCCGGGCGCGTGGTGGAGCGGGTCAAGGACCTGGAGGCCCGCGGGTACACCTTCGAGGCCGCCGACGCGTCCTTCGAGTTGCTGCTGCGCGACGAACTGGCCGGGGAGCAGCTGCGCCACTTCCAGGTGGAGTCGTGGCGGGTGATCGTCGAGCGCCGGGCCGACGCCGCGGTGGTCAGCGAGGCCACGGTCAAGCTCACTGCGAAGGGCGAGCGGATCGTCGCCACCGGCGAGGGCAACGGCCCGGTCAACGCGCTGGACAACGCCCTGCGGCTGGCGCTGGAGCGGCTCTATCCCGAGCTGGCCAGGCTGGAGCTGGCCGACTACAAGGTCCGCATCCTGGAGAACTCGCACGGCACCGGCGCGGTCACCCGGGTGCTCATCGAGTCCGGGGACGGCACTGGCGCGCCGGACGGCACCTGGAGCACGGTGGGCGTGGACGAGAACATCATCGCCGCGTCCTGGCACGCGCTGGAGGAAGCCGTCACCTATGCCCTGCTGCGGGCCGGCTACCAGCCTGGCGAGACGGCCGGCGGGCGCGGCTGAGCTGGCCACGGCCAGCGATACGGTGGAGCCTATGGACGACAAGGAGATCTTGGCCAACATCGACGATCTCATCCAGACCGAGCACGAGCTGCGCACCAAGCTCGCGTCCGGTGAGATCTCCGGCGCGGAGGAGCGTGCCCGGCTGACCGCGGCCGAGCAGGCGCTCGACCAGTGCTGGGACCTGCTGCGCCAGCGCCGGGCCCGCAGGGAGTTCGGCGAGAACCCGGAGGAGGCGCAGGCGCGGCCGGTCAGCGAGGTGGAGGGGTACCGGCAGTAACGCCGGGATCTGGGCGTGCGCATCGCGAGGTTCGCCGCGGGCGATGAGGTCTCCTACGGGCTGGTGGGCACGGCCCGGGTCGGCGGCACGGCAGGCAGCGGCGAGGTCATCGCCGAGCTGGCCGGTCACCCGTTCGGCGGGGGCAGCGACAGCATCCGGCTGACCGGCACCACCTACCCGATCACCGACGTCCGGCTGCTGGCTCCGGTGCTGCCCAGCAAGGTCATCGGCTTCGGCCGCGCCGGCCCCGGGCCAGCCGGGCGGGCGGATGAGGGGCTGAACGGCGATTCCGTTATGTATCTGAAGCCGTCCACCGCCGTCTGCGGGCCGTCGGACCCGATCCGCTACCCGGTGCAGGCGCACCGCCTGGGCGCGGAAGGGAAGCTGGCCGTCATCATCGGCCGGCTGTGCCGCCAGGTACCGCCGGAGCAGGCCGCCGCTGTGATCTTCGGCTACGCCTGCGCCCTCGACGTCACCGCGGCAGACCTGCAGGCCAGCGACGGCCAGTGGGCGCGGGCGAAGGGGTTCGACACGTTCTGCCCGCTGGGGCCGTGGATCGAGACCGACGCCGTGGCCGGTGACGCCACGCTGGTCACCGCGGTGAACGGGCAGGAGCGGCGGCGCGCCGCCATCCCGGGGACCGCCCAGGGCGTGGCGGCGCTGATCGCCGCCGCGAGTAGCGTGATGACCTTGCTGCCGGGGGATGTGCTGCTGGCGGGGGAAGCCGGCGCGGCGGAGGAGTTGGCCTGCGGGGATGAGGTATCGGTGTCGATCGACGCGGTCGGCACCCTGACGAACAAGGTGGAGAAAGGTGACTGAGCGCGGGATCCGGGTGCGGTTCGCCCCCTCACCCAGCGGTGACCTGCACGTGGGCAACATCCGCACCGCCCTGTACGACTGGGCGTTCGCCCACGCCAAACGGGGCACGTTCGTGCTGCGCATCGAGGACACCGACGCCACCCGGGTGAAGCCCGAATACATCGCCTCCGCGCAGGACACCCTGCGCTGGCTGGGCCTGGACTGGGACGAGGGGCCCGGGGTCGGCGGGCCGTTCGGGCCCTACCTGCAAAGCGAGCGAATGGGAACTTACGCCGAGTGGGTTTCCCGGTTCCTGGCCGACGGGCACGCCTACTACTGCTACTGCACGCCGGAGGAACTCCAAGCCCGGCGGCAGGCCGCGCGCGAGGCCGGCGGCGCGAGCGGCTACGACGGCCACTGCCGGCACCTCACCGCCGAGCAGGTCGCGGCGTACGTGGCGGAAGGCCGCAAGCCGGTGGTCAGGTTCCGCATGCCGGAGGGCTCGACGACGTTCACCGACCTGGTCCGCGGCGAGGTCATCTTCGACCATGCGCACGTGCCGGACTTCGTGCTGGCCCGGGCCGACGGCAGGCCGCTCTACACGCTGGCGGTCGCGGTCGACGACGTGCTGATGGAGATCACCCACGTGGTGCGCGGCGAGGACCTGCTGTCGTCCACCCCCCGGCAGATCGCGGTCTACGGCGCGATGGGCGTCTCCCCGGACCGGATCCCGGCGTTCGCCCACCTGCCGTACGTCCTCGGCCCCAACGGCCAGCGGCTGTCCAAGCGCAACGGCGTGGTCTCCATCAACTGGTACCGCGAGCACGGCTTCCTCCCCGAGGCGATCTGCAACTACCTGGCGCTGCTCGGCTGGTCACCGGGGGAGAACCGGGAGGAGTTCACGCTGGCCGAGATGGCGGCGGAGTTCGACCTGGCCCGGGTGAACAAGAACTCGGC
>Ga0075434_100006027_pt1 | contig 11090 bp, 15 predicted proteins | sample RhiMethybrSRZTD3_FD_75298 | JGI IMG/M metagenome (GOLD analysis project Ga0075434, IMG submission 75298) | Populus rhizosphere microbial communities from Tennessee, USA - Rhizosphere MetaG P. TD hybrid SRZTD3 | ecosystem: Host-associated > Plants > Roots > Rhizosphere > Soil | place: USA...
GGCTTTCACATCACCGGGCTGTGGTCCGCGACGCTCGGCGCCGTCATCGTGAGCCTGACGAGCTGGGTGGCGTCGGCGTTCGTCGGCGGATCGGGACGGATCGAGCGCATGAAGCGGGTGGAGGTCACGGGCCGCCGCATCGATGAATAGATGACGTGCAAGGTGTGCGGCTCGGAGGATCTGTGGCTGTTCTACACCCAGGGCGATCGCCGGCACATTCACTACTATCGCTGCCGCCAATGCCGGCTGGTCGTGTGCGACACGCGCGGCATCGGCGTCAATCAGGAGAAGTACATCCTCTCGCGCGTCGATCCGCGGGCCCCGACGCGGCAGAACCGCGGTCATCGCCAGACGTACGCGTTCATCCAGCGACACACGAAATCGAACGGCCGCATGCTGGACCTCGGCTGCGGCGACGGAACGGTCATCTGGCTGGCGCGCGAAGACGGGTGGGACGTCAAAGGCGTGGAGCTGTTTCCGGAGCACACCCAGGTCGTGCGCGACACCCTGGGCCTCAACGTGGTGACGTCGGATATCACGACATACGAGGACGCCGATGAATCGTGGGACTGCGTGATTCTCACGCACGTGCTCGAGCACTTGCCCGATCCCGTCGGGGCGCTGCGCAAAATCCGCAACCTGCTGAAGCGGAACGGCGTGGGGGTGCTCGAGTTCCCCAACATCGACGCGTTCGACATGCGCCTGCGCCGGCTGCTCGAGAAGCTGCGGATCCATCGACGCCACTACGCACCCGACTACGTCGAAGCACACGTCCAGGAGTTCTGCCGCGCCTCCTTCGCATTCGCCGCGCAGAAAGCGGGCCTGCAGCTGGAGGTCTGGGAGACCTACTCGATCAACCCGTTCAAGTACGCGCTGTTTCGCATGCTGCCCATCGGCAACAAGGCACGCGTGCTGGTGCGCAGGACATGATGCTCGACATCGAAACCCCCGCGCTGCTGCTCTATCGCGACGCGATGGAGCGAAATCTCAAGCATATGGCCGACCGCGCCCGCCAGCTCGGCGTGTCGCTCAGGCCGCATATCAAGACGCATAAGTGTCTCGAGCTGGGGCGCCGGCAACTCGCGTACGGTGCAACGGGAATCACCGTCTCCACGCTGTTCGAGGCGCAAGCCTTCGCGCGGGCCGGGTTCACCGATCTCACCTGGGCATTCCCGCTCGACCCGTCGCACATCCGCCACGTCCAGCAGATCGCCCAGGACGGGGCCACGCTGCGCGTGATTCTCGATGATCTCGAGACGGCGAAAGCCCTGGCAGGCACTGGGCTCCATGTCTGGCTCAAGGTGGACTGCGGCTATCACCGCGCCGGTGTCGACCCCGCGTCCCGTTACGGGCTGGAGGTGGCTCGGGAGCTTGGCGCGGAACGTGGGCTCACCTTCGACGGTATTCTGAGTCACTCGGGACATGCCTATCACACGCGAAACAAGACGGAGGCGGCCCAGATCGCCGAGCAGGAACGGCAGGTGATGGCGTGGTTCGCGGAACTCCTGCGCAAAGACGGGTTACCCGTCCGCGGGGTCAGTGTCGGCTCGACCCCCGCGATGGCGGCCGTAAAAGACTTGACGGGCGTCACAGAAGCCCGGCCCGGGAATTACATCTTCTATGACCGGACCATGGTGCTGATCGGATGCTGCGAGCCGCGCGATGTCGCGGTCTCGGTCCTGGCGACCGTGGTCTCGCACCAACCAGGGGCATCGCATTTCGTCGTCGACGCCGGCGCACTCTCCCTTTCGAAGGATCTGGGACCTGCGCATTTGGGACTCGAGACGGCGTTCGGCGCGGTCAAGGATCATCCGGAGCTGACCGTCGCGTCCGTATCGCAGGAGCACGGCGTGATCCGCGCCGCGGCCCCCACGGCGATCGAAGGAAAGTTCAAAGTCGGGCAGCAGGTCGAAATCGTGCCCAACCATTCCTGCCTGACCGAGGCGCATTTCGACGAATACGTGGTGATCGAAGGAGGTCGCGTGATGGATCGCTGGCATATCGAGCGTGGCCGATGAAGCTCCAGCTCCGGCATTTCTTCATCGCGCTGCTTCCATTGTTGTTCGGTGTGGGCGCCAGCTGGGGATTCGCGTTCTCGCAAAACACCTGCGGGCGCCTGGTGGGCCCGATCTTCGCCCCAAAATGCCACTGGATTCAGCTCGAGTATCAGATCGGTTTCATGATGGCCGGGACGGTTGTAGGATGTCTCATCGCCGCGGTGCTCGGCGCCTGGCTGGAACGGCGCAGCCGCCGCGCGGAACGTGCTCAACTCAATCAGGGAGTGTCTACATGAAAGCGGTACTCACACCGGCCCTCGTCCTGGGCCTGGTTGGCTCACTCGCCGCACAGGATTCGACCGCGCGCCCCGCGGCACCGCCACCGGCTGCCGCCGCGGCTCCGGCGCCCGGCAACGCGACCGTCGAAGCGGTGCTGGCGCGCTCGGTGGTTGACCGCGCGCCGCAGGATACCGGCTCCGCGTTTCCCGACAGCGTCGGCGCGGTCGTGCTGTGGATGCGCGTGAGCGGCGGCAACGGCCAAACCTTGCATCACGTGTGGTTCCACGGGGACGACCAGGTCGGCGACGTCTCGCTGACGATTGGCGGATCGCCGTGGCGCTCCTGGAGCCGCAAGACGGTCCCGGCCGACGCGAAGGGAGCGTGGCACGTCGAGATTCGCGACGAGGGCGGAAACGTGCTCAAGCGGATCGACTTCACGGTCGGGCAGTAGTCAGTACGTGCAAAAGCTCGGCGTCTCGGCGTCGAGCTTTTGCATGTCCCCGCTTTTGCCTTTATTGTAGGCCCTCATGGATCTCGTCGAACAAGTCGTCGCCAACCTCGAAGTGGAGCCAGGCGCGGCCGAGAAGGGTATCGGCGCCATTCTGATGGCGATGCGGATGGTGGTGGACAAGGCGACGTTCGAGAAGGTGCGTGCCGCGGTCCCAAATCTCGAGAGCTACATGGGCCGCGCGTTGATGAGCGGCGCCCGGACGGGTGAGATGATCGGCGTCGCGGGTCCCGCGGCACTGATGGTGGCCCTCTCCGCGGCCGGCTTCAAGAAAGAGGACGTGCCGCGACTTGGCAGGATTGTCCTGGAGCACATCCGGCCCACCGTCGGGAACGACCCGATCGAGAAGTTCCTGGCCGGAGCGCCCGCGTTGAAAGGTTAGTCCGCTACCAGCCCGGCAGGTTTCCAGACCATCACCAGCAGCAACAGCACGGCGCCGGCCGTGATCCCCATGTCGGCCACATTGAACGTCCAGAATCGCACGTTGGCCACGCCGACATCGATGAAATCGACCACCCCGGCCGACGAGCGAATGCGATCCAGCAGATTCCCGACGGCTCCACCGGCGACGAGCGCGATGCCGATCACCCGCAGGCGCTCGGACGGCTGCGCGCGGTGGTACAACAATCCCAGAACGATGAGCGCGGCGATCGAGAGGGCCGACAGGACCAGCCGGCTCGAGCCGCCGCCGATGGGCAAGCTCATCACGGCATTGGTGTTGTAGGCCAGCGTGAAGCGTACCACCTCGCCCACAACCGGCCGCGGGTGACCGACCGTGAGGCGGTGCTCGACAGCCCGTTTCGTCGCGCAGTCGGTCAAGAACAGCGCGATGACGAGCGGCCAGAACCAGCGTGCCTTGGCCGTCACACGGCTCCCCGACCCAACGCGTGGACCGCCCAGCGCGTCACCAGGATCCCCAGCGCGAGCAGTCCCAGGGCCAACGCCGCGACGCCACAAATGATGAGCACGACGAACGAGCGGTCGGCGCGAGCCGCACCCTGCGGCGCCGCCAGATGCCGCTCGAGGAGCGCGACGTTCCGAAGATTGGCCTTCCACACAAAGTCGAAGACGTCGCCGAGCACGGGGATGGCGCCCACGAGAGCGTCGAATGCCACGTTGCCGGCCATCCGCAGAACCGTGGCGCGCGATGCGCCGAGTCGGATCGCTTCGACGAGAATCCAGCCGGCGAGAATTGCCCCCGCCGCATCCCCGAACCCGGGAATCAATCCAAGGATGGGATCGAGCCCAAACCGCAGGTTGGTGCCGGGAATGCGGATCCCGGCATCCAACCAGTACGCGAGCTTGGAGGCGGCGACGAAACTCCGGGGCGACGCGGCCCGCTCGTCCAGGGCGCGGATCAGTTGGCTCCCGCGCTGTCGGTGTAGACGATCACTTTGCCCGTTAGCTGTTGCCGTTCGCTGTCAGAGGAGCCGATACGCGTCAACGAGTTCGTGTCGAGCAGGATCGCGTGCCCCCCAAGCCGGGCGGCCTCTTTGATCAAGCGCTGCCGAGCCGATACGATGTCCCCTTGTGCAGACACGATCGCGACTACCGCGAAGGGTCGTGCGGGTTCTTGCGCTAACAAGCGAATCGATTGAGGAGCGGTCCGCGGTCGGAGGGACGTGTCGATCGGGAGGACATCTGCGGTGGTGGTGATGCATGCCAGGGCGCCAAGTAGTACGGAGAGCGAAGCCACGCGCATCGTGAGCATAGAGCCTGACCGGTTGGTTTGCATATCAATACGTCCGACGGCGGGAGGATGTTCGCGGACTACCAAACTGGGGCGGGAGGACTCGAACCTCCAACTTCCCGGTTAACAGCCGGGCGGTCTGCCAGTTGACCTACACCCCACTGGAGACTGGACGCACAGACGCAGCAGACGCAGCAGACGCCGCAGGTCGGCGTACGACCAGGGAGAGGTAACCAAACATGATACATTTGCGGTGTCAATGAACATTCACGCCGCAAAGCCGACTGACCTGCCGGACATCCTGGCGCTGCTCAAGGCGGCGGCGCTCCCCGTTGCCGGAATCGAGAACCATGTCGAGACGGCTCTGGTGGCGAAGGAATCCGAGCGACTCCTGGGATGCGCGGCGGTGGAGGTCTACGGCCAGGTTGCGTTGCTGCGGTCGGTGGCGGTCGACGCCGGACGACGCGGTGAAGGTTTGGGCGAAGAGTTGACCAAAGCGGCACTCGAACTGGCCCGGAAGAGCGGCGTCCGCGACATCTACCTGCTCACGACAACCGCCAGCCACTTCTTTCCGCGATTCGGCTTCACGGCGATTCCGCGGGCTGAGTTGGATCCGGCATTGCAACAATCCGAGGAGCTGCGCGGTGCCTGCCCGGCCGGCGCCCTCGCGATGCGCGCGGCACTCTGAACTTCTGGTGTCGGTGGGGTTGCGCCGTCACGGCCGCCACGCGGCGACGCCGTCGATCGCGAGATCGTCGGTCACGCGGATCAGGCCGGTCCCGTTGGCGTTCATGACATAGATATCCCAGTTGCCGCCGATGCGCGTGAACGCAATCCGACTGCCGTCCGCAGACCACGCAGGCTCCCTTGCGTTGTTCGTGAGAAGCGTTACGCCCGTGCCGTCTGCGTTCATGACGTAGATGTCGCCATTGCTGACCCGATTGCTCCTGAACGCGATCCGATTGCCGTCAGGCGACCAGGCGGGGTCACTGTCTTCAGCCGTGCCGTCGCTGAGCCGGGTCTGCGCTGTCCCATCGGCGTTCATCACGTAGACCTGCCATTTGCCGTCGCGGGTGCTCACAAACGCAATCTGCGCGCAATTCGGCGACCACGCGGGGTTTGCATCCGTGCCCTGTGCGAACGTGAGCCGCGTGACGCCGGTACCGTCCGCATTCATCACATAGATCTCGTAGTCGCCGTCGCGATTGCTGTAAAATGCGATCCGGTCACCACACCAGGCGGGCTTCCGACTCGTGGACGGGCTGCTGCTTGTCAGACGAGTGACGCCAGTTCCGTCCGCGTTCATAACGAAGATGTCGAAGTACGCGCCGTCACGGTTGCTCGTGAACGCGATCTGGTTGCCGTCGGGCGACCACGCGGGCTCGTAGTCGGCAGCGTCAGCGAGAGTAGAGAGCTCGGTGACGCCCGTCCCGTCTGCGTTCATGACGTAGATGTGGTAGTTGATCGGGCCATCACGCGTGCTCGCGAAGGCGATTGTCCCTGCGGGCGGGGGCGGCGGGGGCGGCGGCGGGCCGAGCAGCGGTCGATCCGTGTGACAACCAGCAATCAGCAGGATAGACAACAAATAGAGCGGGCGAACCATAACGACCCTCGTCGAAGACTTGGTCGTTCATGCCGCAACGTCCATGCCCCGCACCTAGAGTCATAATCACCGGGAGATCGCCATCGGTGGGTCGTGGCATCGGAGCAACACCTGGGGGTTCAGTACTTCAGACCCGTCTTCTCGGCAAACGCCCGCACGGCTTCCTGTTCCTCGGCGCTGAGCTTCTCGGGCAGCGTCACGTGCGCCTCCACATACATATCGCCGCGACGGCCGTTCTTCTCGATGCCATGGCCGGATATCCGGAACTTCTGTCCGTGCTGGGTGCCCGCCGGAATCCGAAGCACGACACGCTTGTCGTCGAGCGTCTTGACCTTGATCCGCGAGCCGAGCAGCGCCTGCGCCAGGTTGATCGGGACGACGCCGATCAGGTCGAGTCCCTCGCGCCGGAAGAAGCGATCTACCGCGACGTGGATCTGGACGATCAGATCGCCGCGGCCTTTGGGCCCCTGGTTCCGCAGACGGATCCGCGCGCCTTCCTCGACCCCGGCCGGGATGTCGACGTTGAGCCGCTTTTCGACGCGCACTTCGCCCCCGCCCTGGCAGGTGGGACAGCGCTGCGAGGGAACCGTGCCCTTGCCCCGGCACACGGGACAGGGACGATTCACCGCGAAGCCGCCCTGCCCGAATGAGACCGTCCCCCGCCCCTTGCACTCCGGGCAGGTGCTGATTGTCGCACCCTTGGCCCCGCCGTTGCCGCCACACGTGGGGCAGACCTCCGACATCGCCAGTGTGATCGGCACCGCGCCGCCGAGCGCCGCGACGCGGAACGGAATGGTGACCTCCGTCTCGGTGTCTTCGGGCTCGGCTTCGCGTCCGGCGCCGCCGCGGCGACCAAAGATGGAAGAGAAGATGTCGCCAAGACCGCCGAGATCGGAGATATCGAAGTCGCCGCTGCCTTGCGGCGCGGAGCGCGCCCCGCCCCCCCCGCGGCGGGCGTCGGGGCTGAACGCGCCGTAGCGGCGCATCTGATCGTATTTCTTCCGCTTATCAGCATCGCTCAGCACGTCGTGCGCTTCGTTGATCTCCTTGAAGCGCTCGGCGGCCTGCGGATTGTTGGGATTGCGGTCGGGATGGTGCTGCTTGGCCAGCCGCCGGAAGGCCTTCTTGATCTCGTCCGTCGTGGCGGTCTCGGCGACTCCCAACACCTGATAGTAGTCGCGCTGTGCTGCCATTACTGGCCCTGCCAGGTCAGCACCACGACGCGGGCCGGCCGCAGCAACGTATCGCGCATCTTGTAGCCCGGTTGCACCACCTGGCCTACGGTGTGGTCTTCCTCCGGTTTCGTGGCGGGCGCAGTCGTGACGGCTTCATGCACGTTGGGATCGAACGGCACGCCTGCCTGATCGATGCGCGAGACACCAGCCGCCTCGAGCTCCTTCCACACCTTCCGCTCGACGAGATCGACGCCGTCGTGCAGGGTCTTGGAGTCGATTTCGGCGGGATCGATGTGCGCGAAGCGGGACAAATCATCCAACGCGTCCGCGAGCCGCGACACGAGCTCGGCCTGCGCGCGCGACCAGACTTCGGCGCGCTCTTTTGTCGTCCGTTTACGGAAGTTGTCGTACTCCGCGGCGAGACGCAGATGCCTGTCCTTCAGGACGTCGACTTCCGACGGCCCCGTGGCCTCCGGTGGCGCGGCGGCGACCGGCTCCTGCGAGTCAGGATCGAGAGCGGGCGGCGGCGGCGGCGGCGGCTGGCCCTGGTGACGTTTATGGGTCATAGATGGAAACTTCGGTCTGGCAACAAGATAACCCCGCGCTACGCAGACCGGTACGCCTCGACGAACCGCGTCATCTCTTCCAAAACCTGCGGCGCCGTGACCAGATCGTGTGACAGCTCGGGATGCCAATGGACTGCTGCGCGTGGAGTGAGGTGATCGGCGAACTCGCGGGCCACAGCCGCGTCGGTCACCGGGTCGGCCGCGCCGAGGATGAATAACAGCGGGCGCTCGATACGCTGGAAGTCGGCGAGGACGGCTCGCTGTGCCCACTGCAGCTCGGCCCGTGCGCCCGCCGTCATGAATTCGGCGCCGCGCCCCGTCGGCAGCGTCGGCCAGAGGTCCGCCAGCTTCGCAGCCAGCCGTTTCCAGACCGCGGGCTGCGCGCGCCAGGCCAGCCAGGGGTTTTCGATGACGGCGGCGGCCGGCGGCTCGCCCGGTTGCGTCTCGAGATAGCGCAGCACGACGAGCGCGCCGAAGCCATGGCCGACGAGAACCTGCGGAACGTCATGCCGGCGCCGGACCGCGCGCCGGAGCGTCTGCAGGTCGCCCAGCAGCTGGCTGAAGCGCGAGAGATGCCCGCGGCGACCTCCCGAACGACCGTGGCCACGCTGGTCGAGGAAGTAGGCGGCAAACCCGGAGTCCCGCAGCTGAATCCCCATCACGCTGGATTGGTCGGCGACGCCGGTGGGTTGCGGATGCCAGTCGTGGAGGAACAGCACCGCGACGGAGGGGCGGGCAGGCTCGTAGGCGTCGTAGACGAGCGGCGTGCCGTCGGGCGCGTTGATCTGATTCATGGCACGTCCGCCAGCAACCGGCGCAACAAATCGAGCGCGGCCTGCGCCGCCCGCGCGCGGATCTCACCACGATCGCCCGGGAAGATGCGTTTGAGCGTGCGCGCTCGTGCCCCCACGCGCGCGGCCAGCCACACGGTGCCGACCGGTTTGTCCGCCGTTCCGCCCGTGGGTCCGGCGATTCCGGTGATCGCCAGCGCGGCATCCACCGCGAACTGGCGCTGCACGCCCTCGGCCATCGCGCTCACGACTTGCTCCGACACTGCTCCAAACTGCTCGAGCAACTCGGGCGGGACATCCAACATCCCGCTCTTCACGACGTCCTCGTACGCCACGACCCCGCCGATGAACACACTCGACGCTCCGGGAACGGCCGTGATCCGGGCGCCCAACAGGCCGCCCGTACACGATTCGGCCACCACGAGCCGAGCCTGGCGGGCGCGCAGCAGATCGAGGACGACCGCGGCGAGGTCGGCGCCATCGCTACCGTAGGCATGCTCGCCCGCTCGTTCACGCAGCATTGCCGCGACCTGCGAGAGGCGTCGCTCGGCTTCATCTTCATGCAGTCCCCACGCCGTGACACGCAGTTCAACGCCTTCAGTCGATGGCAGGTAGGCCAGCGTCAGCGGTGTGATGGATTCCTCGATGGCGCCTACGCGCTCGGCGAGCGCGGATTCCGCGATGCCCGTCGTGCGCACCGATCGCGACCGTACCACGAGTCCCGCGCCGCGCGCGGCGAGGCGCGGCAGTACTTCTTCGGCGAGCAGCCCCCGCATCTCCGACGGCACACCGGGCAGCATGACGACGACTCGGCCCTTGTCCTCGACCCACAACCCCGGCGCGGTGCCGCGCGGGTTGGGCAGCACGGTCGCACCCGCCGGCACCTCCGCCTGTGTGCGGTTCACGGCGGGCATCGGCCGGCCAAGGCGCCGGAACCGGTCCTCGAGCGAGCGGAGCACCGTTTCGTCGAGCTGCAGCGCCTTGCCGAACACCGCCGCGACTTCGCGCTTCGTCATGTCGTCGCGCGTCGGACCGAGGCCCCCCGTGGTGATCACGAAGCCCGTCCGATCGAGGGCATCCGTGACGGCGCCGCGAATCAGCTCGGGGCGATCGGCGACCGAGGTGTGACGCACGACTTCGACGCCCGCGGCGGCGAGCGCCCGTCCCAGCTCGGCGGCGTTCGTATCGATTGTCTGGCCCAGCACGAGCTCGGTGCCGATGGTGAGGAGCTCGAGCTTCACTTGCCGACTTTGAGGAGTACCCGGTAGCGGTAGAGGTACACGAGGAGGGAATACACCGTCAGCACGATTGCGCCGGCGAGCGTCACGGCGACGAACCAGCCGTGGAACTGATCCCAGAAGTTACGGAAATCACCGGCGAGGTGCATTTGCGCGATCGCATCCTTCCAGGCGAACCACGCAATCGTGGCGCCGATGAACACGTTCTGGACCACGGCCTTGAGTTTGCCGGCGCCCATCGCGGGAATCACGATGCCGCGGCGCTTGGCAAAGAACCGGAACGCGGTGATGAGCACTTCCCGGCCCACCAGCAGGAGCGCGACCCACACGGGGAAGCTCCCCCACCATTTGATGGCGTAATCGACTTTGTCGGCGGCGAGAATCGTCGGGTGTCGCGTCATCCAGAAGATGGGAATCAGCGTCGCGAACAGCAGCAGTTTGTCGGCGATGGGATCGAGCAGCATGCCGAGCTCGCTGATCATGCCGTAGCGGCGGGCGAGATAGCCGTCGACCAGATCGGAGAACGCCGCGATCAGGAAGACGACGAAGGCGATGACCTTGGGCCAGTAGCCGGAGATGAACGGCAGCAGGGCGATCACTGGCGTGAGGCAAATACGGGCCAGGGTGATGATGTTGGGCAGGGTCCAGCGCATCGCAACGACGGTTAGCTCAGGGTCTTGAGGACCAGCTTGCTGACCGCCTTCAAGGTATCGAACACGCCATCCCCGCGGACCGCCACGGCTTCGTGGTACGGCGCGCGACCGACCCACTCGGGGCCAACCTTCTCGATCAGGTTCTCGCCTGGATGCGCGGGATCGGGCGTCTGCTTCTGGCGTGCGGCGTCCTCGATCGGCCAGCCGGGGTTCAGCGAGGCCTGCAGGTCCTTGATCGGCGCGGCATTGGGAAGGTCGCGCTTGTTGTATTGAATCACGAACGGAATCCTCGTCAGGTCGTACCCGTATTCCGACATGTTGTCGTACAGGTTCTGCATCGACTCGACGTTCGCCTCCATACGCTCGATCTGGCTGTCGGCAACGAACACGATCCCGTCCACGCCTTTGAGGATGAGCTTGCGGCTCGCGTTGTAATACACCTGGCCGGGAACGGTATACAGGTGGAAGCGCGTCTTGAAACCACGAATCGTGCCGAGATCGACCGGCAGGAAGTCGAAGAACAGGGTGCGCTCGGTTTCGGTGGCGAGCGAAATCATTTTGCCGCGCGTGTTGGGTGAGACTTTCCCGTA
>Ga0075434_100006028_pt1 | contig 11088 bp, 7 predicted proteins | sample RhiMethybrSRZTD3_FD_75298 | JGI IMG/M metagenome (GOLD analysis project Ga0075434, IMG submission 75298) | Populus rhizosphere microbial communities from Tennessee, USA - Rhizosphere MetaG P. TD hybrid SRZTD3 | ecosystem: Host-associated > Plants > Roots > Rhizosphere > Soil | place: USA...
GACGACGCTGAGCAGGTAGTCCATCTCGCCGGCGACGTTGTCAGCGGCGGCGATCTGGGGCATCGCGCGGAGCTGGTCCTCGAAGGCGCGGCTGGCGCGCGGGTCATGGCGGGCCAGGCTCGCCGCCACGTACACCTGCAGGGGGAATCCGGCAGCGGCCGGGTCGAGCTGGGCGGTGATGACGCGGATGACGCCCGACTGTTTCAGCCGGCGGATGCGGTGCAGCGTCGCGGCCGGGGACAGCCCGACCAGGCGGGCGAGCTCGACATTGGTGCGGTCGGCGTCGCCCTGCAGGGCGGTCAGCAGCCGTATGTCAACATCATCAAGCTGAATGGCCATCCTACGATTGATTATTTCGTAGTCAGTCGTGATCGGCAAATAGCGGCCATCCTCACGGCAAGCTGGCCCCATGAACCTCCACCGTCGTGCCGCCGTCGCGGCGCTCACCGCCGCGGGCCTGCTCTGGGGCACCACCGTGCCCCTGACCAAGCTGGCCCTCCAGTGGCTGCCGCCGGGCTGGCTCACCGTCGCCCGGTTCGGCCTGGCCGCCGCCGTGCTCCTGGCCGCCGTTCGGTTCCGGGTCCGTGCCGCCTGCAGCCCGGCCGTACTGGCCTGGGGCGCGGTGGGCTACGGCGGGTCGATCCTGGTCCAGAACGCCGGAATCGGTCGCACCAGCGTGAGCCATGCGGCCCTACTGGTCGGCGCCACGCCCGTGCTGGTCGCGGTCATCGCCGCCGTCCGGCACCGCCGGGTGGCACGCCCGGTGGCCTGGATCGGCTTTGCGATGTCGTTGGTCGGCGTCGCGCTCGTCGCCGCCGGCCGGAGCGGCGACACGACCTTCACCGGCGACGGCCTGGTCCTAGCGTCGCTGATCTCGTCGGCCTCGCTCACCGTGGCCCAGCCCCGTCTGCTGGGTGGCCGCGACCCGATCGCCGTGACCGCGGTGCAGTTCCTGGCGGCGGCGCTGGCCGCCCTGCCCATCGCCGTCGTCACCGAGGGCACGCCAGCCGCCGCTCGTGGTGCGGGCAGCCTGCTGGCCACCGCCGGACTGACGCTCCTGGGCACGCTTGCCCCGTTCACGCTCTTCGCCTACGGACAGGCGCGGGTCGCCGCCGAGATCGCCGGCGCCTTCGTGAACCTGGAACCACTCGTCGGCGCGGCCGCGGGCGCGGTCGTCTTTGGCGACCCGGTCGGCATCCCACAGGCCGCCGGGGGCGCGGCCATCCTGACGGGGATCGCGCTGAGCAGCCTGCCGCTGCTGCGAGCGCGGACACCCGCGGGCTTCCCGGCCAGCCAGCGGCACCAGCAGGCCGATCCAGAGCACCAGGCCAATGGCCGTGACGTCGAGATCGCGGCCTAGCCTCGGCAGCCACCTAACCTGCGACACGACTGCCGAACGGATTGAGAGACCTCCTGACCTGTGAGGATGCCACTGTCCCCCCGGACCAGGGCATCACCCAGAAGGTGCAGGCTGCCAGCACCACCACAGCAGGTCAGCGGACTTCTGGGCATCGCTCCTGAGACATCGGGTTAGTGGGTCGTTGGTGCCCGCGGGCAGGCTTGGGGACAGGATGGGACGGGTCCCGCTTCGGCATCCTCCTCGGCACCTGGCGTTTCCCCGGCGGTCCAGGACGGGCGCCCGTGAGCACTATGTCGCCGAGTGGATCCTGGCGGCCGTGGCCATTGTGCTCACCACTGCGGTGGTGGTCAGCTCGATGTTCAGCCGCTCCAGCTCCCATGAGGCTCCATCTGCGACCGATCGACCAGCCGCTGCCGCCAGCACCCCAGCTGCTCCGACGTCCACCGTGCAGGCCGTGTTCCGCCTCACGACCGCCGCCTGAGCCCCGTCAGGGGTTCTGGTCGCCGGACCCGGTGTCCTCGGCCTGACGGGTGTCGTCTCGTGCGCGGGCAGCCCGACGTCCAAGGAATTGCCCGACGGCCGACCGGGTGGTTGGGTCGTCGCGGTGATCGGTGTCGTGGCCTGGGATTGCGGGGGCCCCTTGGCGATGAACGGACCCAGGAGCCTCACCAGAAGCGTGAGGACCACCGGCCGTTGCGGAAGATCTCCGCGCCACCGTCAGCAGCTGCTGACTGGCCAGCGAGCGGGAGACATCTCACGGCTGTGGTTGTCAACCGGTCACAAGGCGAACGGCGCCACAGGCTGGTTGTGGCGCCGGTCGCCCTTCCGGGGAGTTAGTGGGCGATGCCAAACTGCTTGTCGGTGGTGCCGCCTGGGCCGATCGCCTGGATGCCCAGGTGCGCAGACAGCCCGTCGCTGGGATAGCGCCAGACGAGGCTGAACCCGTCCTGGGGAGTGCGGTCCTCGCCGAGCAGTTGGGTGAGATCGGCGACCTCGGTCCCGGTCGGGGTGAGGGTGAACCGCACCTGCTGGGCGTTGGTGGCCTTGACCGACAGAACCACCTTGCCCGGCCCCGGGGGGAGCTCCAGCCAGAAGCCGCCGTCCAGGGTGCGCAGCCTTGGGCTGGTCGTCACCTCCAGGATGCGGGGAGCGGGCGTGGCGGCGGCGAACTGGACCCGCACGGCGGTCGCCTCGATGATCCCGTTGCTGCCGTCGTTGGCTGCATCGTAGAAGATCACCCAGCCGGGAGCGGTGCTGGCCGGCTGGCGGAAGCGGAGGGTGCCGAGGTCGCCGGGTCGGGTGCTGGCCCTGCCATCGACGAAGCCCTCGCCGAGCAGCAGGTCGCGGCCGGGTCGGTCCTGGGTAACCTTGAAATACAAGGTGCCCTCATAGACCTCGGGCGCACTGCCGAGGACGGCCAGCGGGGAGCTGATCCGCTGCAGCCGGGCCGGGCTGGTGATCTGGATGCTGCGGCCCTGCATGCCCAGGACCCACCAGCCGGCGGGGAGGCGCTGGAGCCGGACCACAACCCCGTAGGGGCCGGTCTGGGGCAGCAGCCGGCGGCCCTCGCCGAACTTGTGCCGGAAGCCGACCTCCCCGACGCGGGCGCCGGTTGACCGGAAGGGGCCGGCGACCATGTCGGTCATGCCCAGCTCGCGGGCCAGGAAGGCGCGGGCAGTCGCCACCGCCTTGGCCCCATCGCCGCGATCCGGGGGGTCCGGGGTCTTGGGAGTGGTCGGAGGGGGTGAGGTGCTCGGGTCGCCAGGAGCGGTCGTGGGGCTCGTGGCCTGGCCGGCGGGTGGGGTGGCGGTGGCGGTTGGTGCCTGCCGAGTGGTGAGCGCGACGGTGGTGCCGATCCCGGCGGCGAGCACCAGCGTGCCGGCAACAAGTAGTGGGCGAATGCGGCGCATGGTGGTCCCCCTTGGTGGTTCCCGCCTCCTGGGTGGAAGCTCACCCTTGAGGTTGAGGGGAGCCGGTCACGGAATTCCCTCGACGCCATTTCGGCCGCAGCGCGAATTGATCACCGGCGCAGCTCACTCATGACACGAGGATTGTTATCAGCCGCAAACAGCCTGGTAGCGGCCCTAATACGAGCCGTCTGTGTCGGAAAACACCGCCAGGTTGTGTCGTTGGTCACTGACATATCCGCAGGAGGCCGGCGTTCCTGCCGTGGCCTTGGTCAAGCGCGATCAAGGCATGCGGCCAAACTCGCCGGCTGGAAGGTGCCGCCTTCGGCGGCCGCCTGATCCAGCAGCCAACGAGTCCGGCCGTCCCATCGCGCTTGACCTCGCGGCAGCCCTGCCCCAACTGGACCACCGGCCCCCGGGTGGTGAAAGTGGCCAGTAGGCCGGGGGTTTGCATCCCCCGGCACCCCCCGCTCGACTCCTACCGGGTTCTGGGTGTCGGGTTGAGGCGTCATGAGACCGATAGGCCGGTGTGGCGCAGGAAGGAGTCGGCCAGGCGCGGCGTGCGGCCGACGCGTTGGATGCCGTGGTGGGCTTGGTCGATCGCCTCACCCAGGGTCGGGTGGCCAGGTTGGCGAGCTCGGCCTCCTCAACCCGGCACCCAGGACCCTTCCTAGCACCACCCCAGGCCAGCTCTGGCCAACTCAGAAGCCTCCTCCCGGCCCCGCTGGACCAGGTGCCTCAAAGCAGAACGCCCGATCATCTAGATCGGGCGTTCTGCTCAGCTGGGATCAGGCGGCTTGTGTGGGGTAGACGACCTCGAACTCTGCGGTGCTGTCGTTGTTCCCCATGCTCGGGTCCACGATATATCCATTCCCGCCGTCGCCGGTCTTGAACTGGACCGTCACCGGACCTTCCCCGGCCCAGTCCTGGACGGCGGTCTGCCAGAACATCGTGGCGGTCTCGCCGCTGGCCAGCGCGATGTCGCCGTCGGGGTCGTAGAGGTCGCTGTTGTACCTCGTGTTCCCGTCGGGCTCGTCGACGAACATCGTCATGGTCCTCTCGGACGGGGCACCGCCCCACTGGTCGACTCCGGCGAGCGAGGCTTCCGGCCAGATGGCGCTGTTGACGAGCCAGCTGACCGAGTCCGGCCCATGGTTGGTAACCGTGAGCCTGTAGTACACCTTGTCTCCCGGGTACAGCTGCAGGCCCGGCTTGCCGGGGTCGATGTCCTGGTTGAACCCCTCTACCGGCGGCAGCGACGCGTTGATCGCCAGGTCGGCTTCGGGCAGAGGCGGAGCCTCGGCCACCGTGAACGGATGGATCTGGGTCTCGGACAGCACCTTCGGCGAGGTCGACGTCACGCTGATCTCAACCTGCTGGAGGCCAAGGTCCTTGGCGTTCATGACCCAGTCGAATTCCTTGGATTCGCTGCTCACCATGGTGCCAGCGTTGTAGGTGTAGTCGTTGGGGTCGCTGGTAGCCGTGTTGAGGGCGAAGCCTGACGGAACTTCGTCGGCCTCGAGACCGCTGTCTGGGTGACCGCAGGCGTGCAGCACCGCGGCGGCCACCAGCCAGGCGTTGCGTAGGTCCAGGCCCGACAGCACCGAGCCCAGATCCAGCCGAACCCGCCGGCGATGCTGGCGGCCAGCCGCAGCATCTGCTCCTCGCTGCTCGAGCACGGCAGCCGGCCCGCGTCCAGGCCCGCGACCGCCGCTTCCCAGTCGACGGCCGCCAGGACCGCGCCATCAACCATTCCCCGGCCGAGTTCCATGGCCATTTCCAGGAAATCCTCGCGGCAAAGCCACCAGCCGTGGCCGATCAGCAGCTCAACGGCCGCTTCCGCCGTGAGCAGGCCTTTCGCCCATGCGCGAAGCGCAGCCGTCAGGTCATCGAAGCACGTAGTGTCTCGGGGCTTCCTTCGATGAGATCGACCACACCGCGCTCCTTCAGCGGGTGCGTCGACGGATCGCCGACAAGCGGGTCCTGGCGCTGATCAAGGCGTTCTGCAAGGCCGGCATCCTGACCCAGGACGGCGCCACCCAGGACACCATCACCGGCACCCCCCAAAGGGGGCATCCTCTCACCGCTGCTGGCCAACATCGCCCTCAGCGTCCTGGACGAGCACTTCAGCGCGGCCTGGCAGGGCTTCGGCCCGCCCTGGACCCGCAAGAAGCGCACGCGCAAGGGCCTTGGGACCTGGCGGCTGGTCCGCTACGCCGACGACTTCGTCGTGCTGGTCAAGGGGACCCGCGCACACGCCCAGGCGCTGTGCGAGCAGGCCGCCGCGGTGCTGGCACCGATGGGGCTTGGCCTGTCGGCGGCCAAGACGAGGATCACCCACATCGACGAGGGGTTCGACTTCCTGGGCTTCCGCATCCAGCGGCGGCGCCAGCCAGGCACGAACCAGCGGTACGTCTACACCTACCCGTCCAAGAAGGCCCTTGCGGCCATCATCGCCAAGGTGCGGACCCTGACCCACCGAACAGCGAACCGATCACTCGCGGTCCTGCTGTACCGGCTCAATCCGGTGCTGCGGGGCTGGTGCGCATACTTCCGCTACGGGGTGTCCAGCCACACCTTCGGCTACCTGGAGGCCTACGCCTGGCGTCGGATCCTCCGCTGGCTGCGGCGCCGGCACCCCCACAGCAACTGGAAGACCCTGCGCCGAGCCTTCCTCCCCGGATGGCACCCGACGCAGGACGGGGTGGCGATGTTCCGGCCCAGCACGGTGCGGGTCTCCCGCTACCGCTACCGGGGCCACTGCATCCCGACCCCGTGGGCGACCGCGATGGGACCGACCGCAAAGCCCGCGGCATGAACTCGTGGAGAGCCGGATGCGTGGAGACGCGCACGTCCGGTTCGGAGGGCGGGTTGAGGAAACGGACCGGCCGAAAGACCGGCACCGCGCCTCAGCCCGACCCCTACGCCAGGCGCGACCAGGCCGAACACCTGGCCGACTCGCTTTCCAAGGGCGACCGGGTCATGGTCACCGGACGGCTCCGCCAGCGCAGCTGGGAGACCCCCGAGGGCGAGAAGCGGTCGGTGGCCGAGCTCGAGGCCGACGAGGTCGGGGCCAGCCTGAAGTTCGCCACCGCCAAGGTCGAGCGGACCAGCCAGCGTGGCAACGGCGACCGCACCCAAGGCCGAGAGCGGGCCGCCGAGCGGGGCGGCGACTTCGACGAGGCCCCGCCCTTCTGAACATTCCTCGATGCCGTCAGCGCCCTCGGCCTCGGTCGGGGGCGCTGGCCTTGTTAGTGCCTGCCCCGTGGCGACGGCCGCTGCTGACCGTCGGCTACTCACAAGCAGGGGCGCCGTCCTTGTTCGGATACAGACTCGCGACCGAGTCGAGGCCGGTCCGCGGTTGCCACGACGCCTCTCAGGCGGCCGTGCTGTGACCGGTCCAGCCTAGGCTGCAATCCTGGACGCACCGGGTCGTGCCTGTTGGGGGGTCACCCTGCGACCAGTCCTCCAGGTGACGGCGGTCGTGTTCGATGGTGGCCCCATGAATGAGGCACCCCATTGGTGTGCCCGCACAACCCGCGCTGGCAATGCGGTCGCCCGGCCCAGCTGGGAGGCGGGTGGCCCTCCCCGTAGGGAAGCGGAGGCGATATCACTCATAGGAGTTCGGGTCGTGGCCTGACAGAGTGAGCGGACTTGATGGGCTCTGTTGGAGGATCTTCCCATGGCATCGTCTGGAGAGCCTGAGGCCGGGAGCCGACGGGAACCCCCCACCGGGGACGAGCGGCAGCGTCGCCTGCTGCACCATTGGGGGCTGGTGTCCGCGCCAGCCGAGCGGGCGCGGCCACCGGAATCCAGGACGCCACGGGGAGCCGTCCTCGGTGAGGCGCTGGTGTTGACCGCCCGCGAGCTGCGCCTGGTGCTCACGCTGCTACTGGTGATGTTCATGACCGGCGAGGCCTGGCGCTATGTCGGCGCGCTGACCGGCCCGCGGCTGCTGGTCCTGATCGCCGGGCCCATCCTGGCCGCCTTCGCACTCATCGGGGTGGGACTTGGACGCCAACTCGGCCCAGCCGAAACGGTTCGTGTCCCCGGCGCCCACGCGGGCGAGCCAGCCCACATTGTGATCGCGCCGCGGGTCGCCCATCGTCGCCTGGTAGCCCGCGTGCGAGGGCGGGTGTGGCTGGACACCCTGTTGGTCAGCATCGCGGTCGCCGGGTTGTTCGGGTTCCTCGGCCTGGCCACGGTGGACGCTGACCTGACCCGGGAGTGGTCCGGCCAGGCCTCGGTCCCGGTGCTTGGATCCCTCACCCTCCTCGAGGAGGAGCTGGTGGTCAGCGCAACCCTGCTGCAGGTGGCGGGCTTCCTGGGAGCCCTGGCAGCGCTGATGTTCGCCCTCGAGGTCCTGGTCGATGAGCAGTCCCGCCACGAACTCATCGATGACCTCCTGGACGGCTACACCCGGGCGGTCACGGTCTGGGCAGTCGACGAGGCCGGCTCGGAAGGGTGAGCCCACCGCGACCCAGCATCCCTGAGCGAACCCCGCGGTTCGCCGCATCGACGGGCTCCCATCGAGGAGAGGACTCCCCTGTCGCGCAGCGGGCCGGGGTGATCGTCACCAGCACCAGGCCCTCGGTCCGTTGGGGTGTTCGGCGACGGCGTCGTCGCCGCGATGGTCGACGGCTCGTTCAGCCTCCAGGTCGCGTCGAGCGCCTGGGGGCTGGTCCGAGGCCGTCACGCCTTGTTCTTGGGCAGCTCCCGTTCCAGCTGGCGTCCCTGTTCGACCGCCGGGCTCGCACCGAACTCCTCCAGCTGAACAGCCGGCGGAGCTCGATCTCCCCTTCGGCCTCGGGCTCACCACCGACCTCAAACGGGAGCCGCTTGGCCCACTCGACGGCTTCCTCCATCGACCTCACCTGGAGGATAAGCCCAAGGTTATTTGAGGTGGTACTAGGTCCAATGCCCGCCAGCGCCCCGACGGGAGCCGGGGGCGCCGCGCTGGGGGCAGTCCTCGGTGCTGCTGAGTGAGGCAGTCCATATGCCCTTGCTGGTGTTGTGCTGGTCGGATCTGCTCGGCTGAGTTGCTTGAGATGCGGCAGCCATCTGGTCTCTCCCGATCACCCGATTCGGCCTGCTCAAGCTTCTTGTAGCAGCTTGGCCGCATGTGTCATGTTGCTCCAATGGTTAGCGTGAAGGTCAACCAGCCGCAGCCGGGAGAGGAGCTGCCGGTCGGAGCGCAAGTTCCGGTGCGGGGATCGGCGGTCGGGGCTGGCGGGGCCGAGCCGCACCCGATCGAGTCCGTCACTGTCCGGCTCAACAACCACAGACCCGTCGACGCGAGCTTGACGCGATCGTCCCCGCCGTCGCCGGTCGTGTCCTGGGCCGCCACCGTGACCCTGGCCGAGCCGGGCGAGCAGCGGATCGTGGTCACGGCGACCGACGACCTCGGCGCGACGGGGACGGCCACCGTCGCCCTGGCGACCACGGGGACGACGTTCTGCCGGCCGGGAGTCCTGTGGCAGAACTACCCTCGTACCCAGTCGCTCACCCCCGAGACCACCTGCGCCCCGGGCTCGCTGGAGGGGCTGGTGGCCACGGTGCGGGACGCCGAGGCGGCCGGCCAGCGGGCCCACCCCTCGGGGAGCCGGTGGTCGTTCTCGGACTGTGCCGTCACGGCCGGCACCAGCATCGATCTGCGCTCGTTGAACAAGTCGCCTCAGACCGTGCAGCAGGCGTTGTTGCCGGGGGTGACCACGCCGGTCTTCCACGTCGAGGCCGGGACCACGATCCAAGAGCTCTACCACCGCCTGGACCGGCTCGGGCTGGCGTTGGAGACCATGGGCGGCGCTGCCGGGCAGACCCTGGTCGGGGCGGTCTCCACGGGGACCCACGGCGGTGACAAGGCGCTCCCACCCCTGGCCGACTCGGTGCTGGCGCTCCACCTGGTCGGCGTGGGTGGTGCCCAGTTCTGGGTGGAGCCGTCGGTGAGCATCACCGATCCACGGCTGCTTCGCGAGCGTGTCGTGCCGGGAGTCGAAGCGGGGAACATCATCTACGACGACGAGCTGTTCAACGCCTGCCTCGTCTCGTTGGGCTGCCTGGGTGTGGTGTACTCGGTTGTCCTGCGGGTGCGGGAGCAGTACGACCTGGTTGAGAGGACCCGCCGGATGACCTGGCGCGGGTTCCAGGCGGACTTCTCGGCGCTGTTGAGCGATCCCGCCGGTCGGTTCCTGCAGGTCCTGTTGAGCCCCTACACCGACGGCGACGGCGAGCATCCCTGCCTGGTCACGACCCGCGCCGAGGATGGCGCCACCGTGCCGCTCAACCGCCCGACCCTCCCGTCGTTCCACACGATCCTGCGTCTCGCCTTCGAGATCGGCGGCCCGGACCTGGTCGCCGACCTCACCCAGGTCTTCTCGATCGACTTCGGCGCGCCCGTGGACCAGCTGGTGGCCGAGATCGCCGAACGGGTCCTGGATCGCTTTCCCGACCAGGTCCCCGTGCTGGAACGGCACTATCTGGACATCATCGGGACCGTCTGGCCCGAGGGGCCGGTGCGCGGCCTGAGCTACTCGGTCATGGATCTTGGCTACGGCAGTCCGCCACGACCCTCGCAACCGGGCAACTCCCTGGAGATGTTCTTCCCGGCGACCGGCCCCGGAGGCGGCCTGGAGTGCGCCCAGTTCGTCAACGAGGCGATCAACGCTATCGTCTCCACCACCGGCACCTTCTTCGCGGGCTACATCTCGATCCGCTTCACCGGCCCCACCCGCGCCTTTCTCGGCATGCAGCGCTGGCCCCAGACCTGCGCGGTGGAGGTCTCGGCCGCGCGCGGCGTCCGCCGGATGCCCGAGCTGATCCAGGAAGTCTACCGCGCCGGCCTCCGGACCGGAGGCCTGCCCCACTGGGGCCAGCAACTCGACTTCGGCGTGCCGGGCTACCCCCAAGGGTACGGGGGCGTCTACCCGGACCATCACCGCTGGCGTGGCGCCTACGCCCGCATGTCGAGCAACTTCACCCGCAACACCTTTGCCACCCAGCTGTCGGATCGCTGGAACCTCACCACCCCCGACGACGCCGAGCAGCTGCCCCCGATCGCCGCCCCCGCCGAGGTCGTCCAGGGACAACCCGCTCGCTTCGTGGTGACGATGCGCAACCGCGGCGTCTCCGCCTGGGCGCCCGGCCAGGGCATCGTCCTCGCCCCCGAGGAATCCCCCGACACCGCCGCCTGGTCGCTGGCGCCCGTTCCGGTGACCCAGACCGTGGCTCCGGGCTCGAGCGCGACCTTCGCCATTGACCTGACCGCCCCCGCCCAGCCGCGGCTGTACCGCTTCGCCTGGCGCATGCGCCAACCGCCGAGCGGCGCCTTCGGGGCCCGCACGGCCACCCTGGTCGTGCGGGTCGTGGTGGGTGCTCCCGTGACGGTGCCCGACCTCGTCGACCTCAGCGGCGAAGCCGCTGGCCGCATCCTGGGTGAGGTTGGCCTCGTTCCTGCCTTCACTGGGGCCACCAGCCCGCCCAACCACGTCGGCTCGCACAACCCGGCCGCGGGCAGCGTCGTCCCACCGGGCACGACCGTGACCGTCAGGCTCCTGGCCGGAGCGGCCCCATAGCGAACGCCCCTGGAACGCTCCGCCTTGATGCCCATGAAGGAGGGGGCCTCCGCTCCTGAACCGCTCCGGGATTGCTGGAGTCTCAGGCAGCGAGCCCTTTAGCTGACTCGAACGTGCACCTCTGTTCTGACTAAGAGCCTGCGCCAGTAGGCGGTCATGGGCGACGGTGTGGGCGGTCGTCCCAGCGATAGTGGGTCCAGGCGCGGCGGACCAAGCGGCCACAGACGATGACGGCGCTGGCCAATGCCAG
>Ga0075434_100006037_pt1 | contig 11075 bp, 11 predicted proteins | sample RhiMethybrSRZTD3_FD_75298 | JGI IMG/M metagenome (GOLD analysis project Ga0075434, IMG submission 75298) | Populus rhizosphere microbial communities from Tennessee, USA - Rhizosphere MetaG P. TD hybrid SRZTD3 | ecosystem: Host-associated > Plants > Roots > Rhizosphere > Soil | place: USA...
CGCGACCGTCGGCGCGCTGGCGCACGGCATCCGCGAGCGCCGTCAGGTTCAGGCTGACCGTGCCGGACAGGGCCGCGTCGGCCGGGAATCCCCTGATCGGATAGCGCGCGTAGAGCGGGTCCACGGCGATCTGGACGATCTTGGTCTCGGGGCGCGGCGCCTTGATCGCCGGGAACCACAGCACGTCGGATTCGACGGCCACGATGCAGTCGGCGTCGTCGAGGTACGGGGCCGCGTCGAAGCCCGCATGCAGCGGGTGATCCTGGGGGAAGTTCATGTAGGTGTGGAACTGGTCGATCACGGGCGCGCCGAGCGCCTCGGCCAGCTTCACCAGCGCCGGCACCGCCAGCGGGTCGCGGCCGGCGGCCTTCGTGAGGATGATCGGGTTGCGGGCGTCGGCCAGCAGCCGGGCTGTCTCGGCGATGGTCTCCGGCGCCGCGACGACGGCGCCCGGCTTCGGGGCGCGGCTCGCCGCCGAATATTCGAACACCTCGTGCTTCTCGGCGAGCACTTCGCGCGGCAAGGTCAGATAGACCGGCCCCTGCGGCTCGGCCTGCGAGACGGCCAGCGCCCGGTCGACGACCGTCTCGAGCTGGGTGAAATTGCGCAGCTCGTAGTCCCACTTCACGTACTCGCGGATCATCCCGGCCTGGTCGAACGACTCCTGCGCCCAGTGGATCGGGCGATTGCGGCTGCCGTGCATGCCAGACTCGGTGAGCGGGTTGCGTCCGGCACTGAACAGGATCGGCACGTTCGAGCGCGCGGCGTTGATGATGCCGCCGACCGCGTTGCCGGCGCCGACGATCACGTGAACCATGACCACCTGGGGCCGGCCGGTGACCAGCGCGTAGCCGTGCGCCATGCCGACCGCCGGCACCTCGTGCGGGATGGTCATCGGCCGCGGCACGGGCAGACCCTGCGCCAGGCGCCGAGCGTAAGCGTCGATCAGCGGCGCGAAATCGGTCCCGGAGTTGGCGAAGAAATACTCGACGCCGCGGGCGGCCAGGAGCTCGAGATACGCATCGGCCGTGCTTTCGACGCTCGCTCGCTTGGTGGTCATCGTGGTCTCCCTATGATTTGAACCGCAGCCGGAGCAGCCGGCGCGCGTTGCCCTCGTAGATCTGCGCCTTCTCTTCTTCGGTGGCGCGCATGCGCGCCATCGCCTCGATGGTATCGCGGATGAATCCCGGGCCCTTCTCGGGGTCGAACGGCATGTCGGTCCCGAACAGCACGTGGTCGGCGCCGAAGAACGCGAGCCCGGACTCCATCGCGTGCCAGGCGCCGAAGAGCGCGGTGTCGCCGTAGAACATCTTGAAGTAGTCGATCGGGCGCTTGCGGAGGCGCGCGAGCGCCTGCGTGTCCTCGGCATCGTCGCTGCGGCTCCCGAGCTGGTCGAGGCCGCCACCCACGCGCCCGGCGCAGAACGGGACCATGGCGCCCAGGTGATGCGTGATGATCTTCAGCCCGGGGTGGCGATCGAAGATCCCCGAGAAGACCAGACGTCCCATCGCGACCGACGTCTCGTAGGGCCAGCCGAACGCCCACCACATGTCGAACTTCGAGCGCGCCTCGCCCGCGTAGTCGGCGAAGGCGGCCGGCCGCGCCGGGTGCATCCAGATCGGCAGATCACGCTGGGCCATTCGATCGAAGATCGGGCGATACTCCGGCGCGTCGAGCGGCCGCCCCGCGACGTTCGTGTAGATCTGAACACCCGTCGCGGCCAGGTCGTCGATCGCGCGGTCGATCTCGCGAACCGCGGCGTCGGGGTTGTTCATCGGGAGCGAGGCGACGAATCCGGGAAAGCGCTCGGGATACTTGGCAACGATCTCGGCCATTCCGTCGTTGGCGAGTCGGGCCAGCTCGGGACTCACCGCGGGGCCGCCGGCGACCTCGATCGGAGGGTTCGCCAGGGTTAGCACCTGCACGTAGCCCTCGTAGCGATCCATGATCCGCAGGCGCAGCTCGACGTCGACCAGGACCGGGATCCCCGACATCCGCTTCTGGAGCGCCATCCCGGGGGGCGCCACCTGCAGCATCCGGTCGAAGTACCGGCGCGGCATGATGTGGGGGAAGATATCGATCTTCATCTGGCTCAGGGGCGACCGGCCCTCCGCCGGATGAGGATAAGCTCACGCGGCCCCGAAAGGAAGAAGCAGGGTAGAGTATGGGGCCATGACATCCGGCCGGGTCCAGGGCGGCTTCAATCAGTTCGGGTTCACCGTCGGCATCCTGATGCTCGACACGCAATTTCCGCGTATCCCGGGCGATATGGGTAACGCGACGACCTTCCCGTTCCCGGTGCGCTACCAGCGCGTCGACGGCGCGGCGCCCGATCTGGTCGTGCGCCGCGGCGCCGCTGGGCTCTTGCCGGCGTTCATCGACGGGGCGCGGCGGCTCGAGCACGAGGGGGTCGGCGCGATCACGACCAACTGCGGCTTCCTCGTGAAGTTCCAAGGTGAGCTGGCGGCGTCGGTCCGCGTGCCCGTGTTCACGTCGAGCCTGCTCCTGGTCCCGCTCGTGCATCGCTTGCTCGCGCCGGGACGCCGGGTCGGCATCATGACCGTCAACGCGGCCGGGCTGACGCCGGAGCACTTCGCCGGCGCGGGCATCGGCGACATCCCGATCGCCGTCGCGGGGATGGAGACCGAGAAGGAATTCACCCGCGTGATGCTCGACAACGAGATGGTGCTCGACGTCGACATCGCGCGCGAGGAGCACGTGCGCGTCGCGCGCCGGCTCGTCGCGGAGCATCCCGACGTCGGGGCCATCGTGCTCGAGTGCACCAACATGCCGCCGTACGCCGCGGATATCCAGCGCGAGACCGGGCTCGCCGTGTTCGACATCGTGTCCCTCGTGAACATGGTCCACGCCGGGCTCGCCGCCGGCCTGCCGCCCCGGCCCGCGTAATCATCTGACTCAGCAGATTACCTTCCTCGACACGCGAGATCTCACGCGCACCTGCGACTTCTACGAGCGCGTTCTGGGCCTGCGGCTGGCTCGCGATCAGGGGAGCTGCCGCATCTATCACGTGAGCGGCAACGCGTATGTCGGCTTCTGCCAGCGAGCGGATGCGCCGATCGAGCCGCGCGGCATCACCCTGACCTTCGTGACCGACCGGGTCGACGAGTGGTGCGCGCAGCTCAAGCGCCAGGGCGTCGAGCTCGTCAAGGAGCCTGCCGACAATCCGCCCTATCGCATCTACAACGCCTTCGTCCGGGACCCGAATGGCTACCTGATCGAGATCCAGCGCTTCTGGGAACCGCTTCAGTGAGCGGCGCCGACGGCTCGGACGGATGGCTGCTCGAGACGCGCCGCCTCACCAAGCGATTCGGCGGACTGGTCGCGGTGGACGATCTCCCGCTCGCGATTCGGTCCGGCGAGATCCGCGGGCTCATCGGCCCCAATGGCTCGGGCAAGACGACCACCGTCAACTTGCTCTCGGGGCTCTACCACGCCGACGCCGGCGAGATCCGGCTCGCGAGTGAGCGCATCGATCGGCTCCGGCCGCACGAGATCACCGCGCGCGGCGTCGCGCGGACCTTCCAGACGCCGAAGGTCTTCGGCAGCATGACCGTGATGGAGAATGTCCTGTTGCCGGCTCTGGCCGAGCTCGGCCGCGAGGGCCACCGCCCGATGCGGGAGATCCGCGATCGCGCGCGCCGGCTGCTCGAGCTCGTGACGCTCGACGGGCATCGCCACGCGCCGGCCAAGGAGCTGTCGGGCGGGCAGGGCATGCTGTTGCAGATCGCCCGCGGCCTCATGGTGCACCCGATCCGCCTGTTCTTGATGGACGAGCCCTTCGCCGGCGTGCACCCGACGATCAAGGACACGATCATGGAGACGATCCTCCGGATGAATCGCACGGAGGGCGTGACGTTCCTGATCGTCTCGCACGAGATGGCGACGTTGCGCCGGCTCTGCCGGCGCGTGTCGGTGATGCACGAGGGCAAGCTCATTGCCGAGGGATCCTTCGAAGAAGTCGCCAACCACGCCCTGGTGCTCGAAGCCTACCTGGGGCGCTAGGTGGCGCTGCTCGAGCTCGACGGGGTCGTCGCGGGGTACGTCGACGGCATCGACATCCTGAACGGCCTGACCCTCGGCGTCGCCCGCGGCACCGTGACCGGGATCATCGGGCCCAACGGCGCCGGGAAATCGACGTCGCTCAAGACGATCTTCGGCTTTCTCCATCCACGATCGGGCCGGATCGTCTTCGACGGGCGCGACATCGCGAGCCAGGCGCCTCACGTGTTGAAGCGGCTCGGGATCGGCTACGTGCCGCAAGGCGCGAACGTGTTTCCCCAGCTCACGGTGGAGGAAAACCTCCAGATCGGGACGTGGGTCTTCCGCCGCGATCGCGCGCGGGTGGCCGCGATGCTCGAGCGCGCCTACACGGCGTTCCCGCGCCTGGCGGAGAAGCGCCGGCTCCGCGCCACGGTGCTCTCGGGCGGCGAGGCCAAGATGCTCTCGGTCGCGAAGGAGCTCGTGACGGCGCCGAGCCTGCTCCTGGTCGACGAGCCTTCGGCAGGGCTGGCGCCCCGCATCGCCGACCAGGTCTACGAGCGGCTTCGCGAGGTCCAGGCCGCCGGCGTGACCATCCTGCTCGTCGACCAGAACATCACGAAGGCCGTCGAGGTCTCCGACTACATCTATATGCTCGAGATGGGGCGGGTGGGCCGAGAGGGCCCGCGGCAAGCATTCGCCGACCAGCTTCGCGAGATCATTCGCGACGCGCTCCTCGGAGCCTGAGCCTGTCCCGGCGCGTTCGCCGCCTCGGCTGGTGCCTGCTCGCGTACGCGGCGCTCGCCTGGGTGCCGTGGGCCGCCTCGGAATATCACACGCACGTCCTCGTGATCAGTCTCTACTACGTGATTCTGGCCATCGGCTGGAATCTGCTCGCCGGCTACACCGGCCAGTTCTCGCTGGCTCATCACACGTTCGCCGGTATCGGCGCCTACACCTCGGCGTTACTCGTGCTCTACGCGCATGTGCCGATCCTCGTGGGCATCGCCGCTGGGGCCGCGGTGGCCGCCGCGATGGGATACGGCCTCGGCACCTTGTGCCTGCGGATGCGCGCGATCTACCTGGCGCTCGCCACCTGGGCCTTTGCCGAGTCGATGCGGCTCCTGATCACGGTCGAGTACGAGATCACCCGAGGCGATCTCGGACTGGCTGCGCCGTTCCTGTTCGATACCCCGCGCCCGACGCCGTACTACTTCCTCTTCCTGGGCCTCGCGATCGTGGCGGCCCTCGCCGCGCGCGAGCTGATGGACTCGCGAATCGGCTCGTACATGCGCGCGATCCGCGACGACGAGGAAGCCGCCTCCGTCATGGGCGTGGACACGTTCAGGTGGAAACGGTTCGTCTTCGCGATCTCCGCCGTCTTCGCGGCGGTCGCCGGCGGGTTCCAGGGCCACTACGTGGGCCTGCTCTCGCCGACGCCGATGAAGTTCAACGAGATGGCCATGATCGTCGTCATGGTGATCGTGGGCGGCCTGCGCACGTTCGCCGGACCCATCCTCGGCGCGGTGTTCATCGAAGGGCTCTCGGAAGCGCTCCGAGCCTGGGGCGAGATCCGCATGGTGCTCTTCGCCCTGCTCGTGATCCTCATCGCCCGCGGCTACCCCAACGGCCTGGTCGGAATCTTCCGCGCCGTGGGCGCCCGCCTGATTGCGCGGGTCCCCGCGCTGGCGCCTGTGTTCAAGCCTGAGCGACAATCGGACTAGTCGGCCAGTGCGCGAGGTGCAGCTCACTAGTCGTCGATCAGCGAGAGCGCCTGCTTCGGGCAGCGGCGAACGGCTTCGTCCACGCGGGCTCTCAGAGCCTCGGGCGGGCGCTCCGCCCGCAGGTAGAGCCGGTCATCGTCGCGTACTTCGAAGACCTCGGGCACCAGACGCATGCAGACTGCGTTGCTTTCGCACAGCGTGTAGTCGACCACCACTCGCATGTCAGGTCTCCCTACCGCCCTTGACCCGAGTGTAGCAATGGGGTACTCGATTGGAGGGCCTATGAGCGACGTTCCCACTCCGACGACCAGCCTCGCCCTGGACGAGATCAATCCGGGGAGCTTCGACTTCTGGCTCCGGGACGACGTCGACGGCGCGCTGGCCAGCCTGCGCCGGGAGCGGCCGATCGCGTGGCATCAGCACTCCGACTCCGGGCGCGGGTTCTGGTCGCTGACCCGCTTCGATGACATCGTCGCCGCCTCGCGCGACTGGGAGACGTTCAGCTCGGCCTACGGCATCCAGGTGCTGACGGATCCGGAGGACACGGATCGCATCGCGATTCGATCGATGATCTCCACCGATCCGCCGAAGCACACGAAGCTCCGCTCGATCGTGAACCGCGGCTTCACGCCCCGCATGGTCGCGAAGGCCGAGGATTCGGTGCGGCGCCGGGCACGCGAGATCGTCGACGCGATCGCGCCCAAGGGCCGGGTCGAGTTCGTGTCCGAGGTGTCCGCGGCCCTGCCGGTCGCGATCATCTGCGACATGGTCGGGGTGCCCGAGGCGGACCGCCCGCGGGTGCTCGACCTCACGAACCGGCTGCTGGCGGGCGGCGACCCCGAGTACGGCGGGACCAAAGAGTCGCTGGCGCAGGCCGGCCACGAGCTGCGCGACTACGGCCTCTGGCTCGGCAAGAGCCGCCTGGAGCACCCGCAGGAAGACATCGCGACGACGCTCGTCCACGCCGAGCTCGACGGCGAGGCGCTCCCGCCGGAGGACCTCGGGTCGTTCATCCTGCTGCTCATCGCCGCCGGCAACGAGACGACGCGGAACGCGATCAGCCACGGGCTCTGGGCGCTCACCCAGTTCCCGGACGAGAAGCGGCGGTGGCTGCAAGATCTCGAGGGCCACGCGATCACCGCCGCCGAGGAGATCGTCCGGTGGGGCAGCCCGGTCATGCACATGCGCCGGACGCTCACGCGCGACGTCACGTTCGGCGGCGTCGAGATGCTCAAGGGCACCAAGGTCGCGATGTGGTACATCTCGGCCAACCGCGACGAGGCGCACTTCAAGGATCCCTACCGCTTCGACATCACGCGCGAGCCGAATCATCAGGGCGGGTTCGGGACGGGCGGACCGCACTTCTGCCTGGGCTCGCATCTGGCGCGCCGCGAGGTCGTCGTGATGATGACCGAGCTCCTCCGGCGGCTCCCCGACATCGAAGCGACCGGCAAGCCCGAGAAGCTCCGCTCGAACTTCGTGCACGGCATCAAGCGGCTCCCAGCCGCGTTCAAGCCGGTCTAAGCCTTCAGGCGACGCGCTCGAAGACGCCGGACGGGCGACTCCACGCCAGCGGCGGCCCGCTGCAGCTGACCGCGCGGACGTGCCCCGTCGCGTCGTCGTCGAAGCTCATGCGCATCGGCCACGACTCGACGTCGAAGACGTTGCGTCTGACTGGCAGCAGCTCGTTGGTGCGCCAGAGGCCCAAGCGCACGCGGAGCCTGCCGTCGACCATCTCGATCGTCACCTCGTGGGTGCCTTTGCGGTAGCGGCCCGCCATCCGGGCCAGCTCGGCGGTTTCCGGGAAGGTTTCCTCCTCGAACGGGGCGTCGACGAAATCGCAGATTCGGCGGCGCCGCTCGGGCCAGTCGTCCGCGTCGACGTCGAGCACGAGCTTCGGCATGTCGAGGCGGTCGACGATCGCGCCGCACAGGTCGGCATGCGCGCGCCAGTAGGCCAGGAGCCCGTCGAGCCCGAAGAGCCCGCGCGCCTGGACGAAGGCATAGCCGGCGCTGTTCGCCACGTGCGACAGGAGCCAGGCGAGGCCCCGGCTCTCGCCGAGGGCGCGAAACGCGGCCTCCGGGTCTCGTCTGGCCAGGTACACGAGCATCGGCCGCAGCGGCGATGTCGCCTCGACGAGCCTGGGCACGAGCCCGACAATGAGTGAGGGATCGACGTTGCGCCGCAACATGGTGAACACGGGAAGCTGCAGGAGCGCGCTCTCCGGGATGAGGGTCACGTCCTGGTCGGCGGCGGCGGCCGCGAAGGCCCTCCATCGAGCCACGCGTCGATCGGCGAACTGCTCCCACGAGTGATCGCCGCCGGCCGGCTGTGGGGGAACGAACGGGTTTGGTACTTCTCCTTCGTAGATCCAGCGGACCCGACCGCCGCCGCGGGCGAACCGGCGCGCGAGGAACTGGGCCGTCGTCGACTTCCCCGCGCCGGGGAACCCCTCGACGAAGATCAGCCGGCTCACACGCTCCGCTCGCGCTCGCCGAAGAGCCCGGTGGGACGAAAGACGAGCAGCGCGATGAGCAGCAGGAAGCCGTAGAGGTCTTTGTAGGCTGCGGAGATGAACACGGAGCCGAGCGCTTCGATCACGCCCAGCAGCACGCCGCCCACAACGCTGCCGAGGATCGAGCCGAGGCCGCCGATCACGATGATCTCGAAGCCTTTGAAGGTCGAGATCGCGCCGTTCTCGGGATAGACGAGGAAGTCGGGCGCCAGGAGCGCGCCGGCCGCCGCGGCCAGCGCGACGCCGATGCCGAACGCCAGCATGTCGAGCCGGAGGACGTCGATGCCGGCCGTCTGGATGCCCACGCGGTTTTGAGCGGCGCCTCGTAGCGCGCGGCCGATCCAGGTCTTCTTGATCACCAGGTAGAAGAGGCCGAGCAGCACGAGCGTCGCAATCAGCGCGACGAAGCGATTTCCCGAGATCGGCAGGGTGCCGAGCGTGACGGGGCGGGCGTAGTCGGGCGGCGCGTACTGATTCGGTCCGCCCAGGACGATCGCCAGGTTCCTGAAGAACACCATCAGCGCGATCGTGATGATCGTCGCGTACTCGTCACGGCGCTCGACGCCGCCCACGAACATCGGCCGCAGGAGAAACCGCTGGACGACCAGCCCGAGCAGGAACACGGCCCCCATCGCCAGCGGGAGCGCCAGGTACCAGCGACGGGGCCCGACCAGGTTCACGATCAGCGCGTACTGCACGTAGCTGCCGATCATGTAGAACTCGCCCATCCCCCAGTTGATCATCTTCATGATGCTGTAGATGAAGGTGATCCCGAGGGCCATCAGGCTGTAGATCACGCCGATGACCAGCCCGGACAGCACGTACTGAGACAGGAGCAGCGCGTCCAACGGCGGCGCTCTGCGACTATTGCTTGGGCGCCGCCGCCCACTCTCCAGTCTTCAGTTCGGCCGGGTACACGATCTTCGCATCGGCGAACGGCATCTCCGGCTTCGTGTACTGCACCACCAGCATCGGCGGCGACCACTGCTGCCAGTACGGGCCCTCGCCGTGCGTGAAGCTAATCGTGCCGTTCCAGCCCTCGAACTTGCCGGCCAGCAGCGCCTTGACCAGCGCGTCGGTGTTGTCGCTCTTGGCCGCGTTGAGCGCGTCGGCGAGCAGGACGACCTGAGCGTAGCCGTTCAGCGCGCCGTAGATCGGATCCTCCTTGAACTCGGCGATGTACTTCTTGCGGAAGGCTTCGCCGCGGGTCGTCAGGCGCATCGTCGGGTGGTAGTAGACGATGAACGAGGCGTAGTTGCCCTTCTCGCCGAGGTTCTTCCAGTACTCCGGCCGCGACGGCGCGTCGTAGGAGACGAGCGTGGGCACCGCCGGCGTCAGCCCCACGTCCCAGGCCTGCTTGGCGATCAGGTACGTCGGCGTGCCGATCCCGCCGTTGAACAGCGCGTCGGGCTTCCAGTTCTTGATCTCGAGGAGCTGCGGCGTGAGATCGACCACTGCGCGGTCGAAGATGATCGTCTTGAGCTCGGCGCCCGGGTACATCGACGCGAACGCCTTCTTGGTCTCGTCGACCAGGCCCACGCCGTAGTCGGTGTTCTCCGTGATCAGCGCGACCCGCTTGAAGCCGCGCTCCTTGGCCCAGCGCGTCCACATCACGCAGCGATCGGGGTCGATCACGTGCGTGCGGAACGTGAAGGTCAGGTGTTTCTCCGTGACCTGGCGCGCCGAAGCCTGGGTGGAGAACACCGGGACCTTGAACTGTTCGGCGAGGACTTGAACGGCTGTCATCACCGAGCTGTGGAATTGACCGACAACGGCGACCGCCTGGTCCTGAGATGCGAGCTTGCGAAAGCCGGCCGAGCCCTTCTCCGGCGTGCCGGAGTCGTCCTCGATGACCAGCTCGATCTTCCGCCCGCCGAGCACACCGCCGCGCGCATTCACTTCCTCCGCGCCCATCTTGGCGCCCCGGACGATGAACTGTCCGGCGGCCGCGTCTCCGGGCGGCGAGAGCGGCGTGAGGACGCCGATCTTCACGGGCTTCTGGGCCAGAGCCGGCGCGGCGAGCCCGACCACCAGGAGCACTGCCAGCAGAGCATTCCGAGCTCGAGTCATTGTGATCCTCCACCGAAGGGCTGGGTACGGAGCCAAGCGGCCCTCATGCTATGCGGCCGGACGATCAGGGTCAATACGCTCCAGCGCTCACGACCGGCGGACTCGATACCCGGAGTGCTCGAGATCGAAGCACCCGGCGACCGAGGTCGAGAGCTGGTCCTTGCGAATGCGCTCGGTGGGCGTCAGCGGGAACGCGTCGACGAGCTCGATGTAGCGCGGGATCTGGAAGTAGGCGAGACGGCTTTCGCACCAGCGGATCAGGTCGAGAGGGTCCAGGCGCTTGCCGCCGATCGGCTTGACGAAGACCTTGATGTCTTCGTCGCCGACGTCCGACGCCACGCCGATCGCCGCGCATGCCTCGACGTCCCCGTGCATCGAGAGCACCTGCTCGATCTCCCACGCCGAGACGTTCTCGCCGCGGCGGCGCAGGCGGTCGCGCCGCCGGCCGGCGAAATAGAGAAAGCCGTCGGCGTCAGTCGCGCCGAAATCGCCGGTGTGGAGCCAGCCGTCGCGTAGCGCCTCGGCGGTGCGCTCCGGATCCTTGAGATATCCCTTCATGAAGAGGCCCGGCTCTCGCTCACGAACCACGATGTGCCCGGTCTCGTGCGTCGAAGCCTTGTGTCCGTCGTCCGTCACGATCTTCACCTCGAAGTGCGGCACGGGCCGCCCGATCGAGCCCATACGTCCTTCGAGGTTGATCGTGGTGAAGCTCGCGGCCTCGGTCATCCCGTAGCATTCGTGAATGCGAGCGCCAAACCGGCGCTCGA
>Ga0075434_100006039_pt1 | contig 11074 bp, 11 predicted proteins | sample RhiMethybrSRZTD3_FD_75298 | JGI IMG/M metagenome (GOLD analysis project Ga0075434, IMG submission 75298) | Populus rhizosphere microbial communities from Tennessee, USA - Rhizosphere MetaG P. TD hybrid SRZTD3 | ecosystem: Host-associated > Plants > Roots > Rhizosphere > Soil | place: USA...
GTAGAAGTCTACGCTTGCTGGGATGTCGTTGACGTTGAGTATTAAGTGATCGATTGTCACAGTCTCACCTGCCGCTTTAAAGCTTCGAGTTTTCCGTTCGGATCGAAAGGTATTCTAAGCCTTCTTTAACTACGTACAGGGCTGCGGGATCAACTGGCATATTAGCCCACTCGGCTCTGCCTCAAAAGTCCCTGGATTCGGCTTTGCCAGCTGTTGTGAGGCATGGCTCTGCCCCACCCTAAGCGACCTTAGATTTCAATTGGGCTACGCCCTCAAGCTCGTATACACGGACACATCAAGGGCGAAGCCCAACACCAAGTATCGCTTACACACGGCAGGGCAGAGCCATGCCTCACAACAGCTGGCAAAGCCGGATCCAAATGAAAACTTGCTTTTGAGGCAAAGCGTTCCCACGCAATAAACATTTGAAGGACGCTATCGACGTCCATCACGGTGAACAGATCTTAGCGCGAGCCGTGGGATCTGGTATGTTCGATAACTCTCCAGCAATCCTTTGCAACCCGGGCACGCGGATCTTTTTCTTGAACCGCTATTTTCTGCAACAGCTGCCCTACTTCAAGAAATCGTTCGTCGCTCATGCCGCTCCCATCTTCAACTGTGGCCAACCAGCAGATGTGTTCCTGCGACTCTTTTGAATAAGCTCCTAAAGTCAGCAGAAACTCCTGTGGGTGCTCGCTCAGAGTGTCAGAGTAGAAACTGCCCAACTCCTCAGAGAAAGCAGCATCGGCCAAATCAGCAACCGAGAAGAGGTACGGCAACAAACTAGTGTCTCCGCGCCGAACAAGTGTCATTAAATAGGATGAAATGTAGTAAGCACACTCCCTCTTTTGCGGGTATGCAAGTTGATTACATTCGCCCAACTCGTTAACGAGTCTTGTCCTGTTTGTAACGTAGTCTTCGTGCAGCGCTGCCAGTAGGAAACTGATCCCAACTGCTCGCGGACCCAGTGCATTCCGCTTCGCATCCTTAAGAGCGTTTATCGCTTCGTTACGATTGAATTTTGATAACTGGGTGTCGTCGGCCGTCACGCCATTTGACATCAGAACTCTCATGATCTCGTCGGAGGTATTTGGAGTCGTGTGTGAGACAGGTTGCGCGGGCGCCACAAGTTGGGGTCTGGCAACCTTGAAAAGCAATGACAAGCTTGTCGCAACAACGAAGGTCAGTCCGAAGGCCAAAATTCGATTGACTTGTCTGTTCATAGGTTCCTCCAGAGTGAAGTTAAGGCCTGGAGACATATTAGTAAAAGGGGGTAATCCACTATGGCTCGAACGTAGGTACCACATGTTCGTGAGGTTGTTGCTATTGAAATTACTTACGGGCTTGCTCGTCGTCGAACCGTTCCTGGTGAGTTCAGGATCGGACTAATTGCCAGTCACTGAACCTTCGCGTGCGTTTTCATCAAATGCTAAGGTTCGCTTTCTTAGGATCAATTGAATAGCGAGACTAAGAAAAATCGTAATCAGAGTACCGCCCAGAACCATGAAGAGTGCGCCCATCAAAGGCAGTCCGCATCTTTCCTCAGGATGAGCCTTGGCCGGCAAGTAAAGAAAAAACAGGTAGGACAGACAAATAAAGGACCCGGTCGTGAGCAGAAAACCGGCAACCTGGGCCAGCCCTCGTCGGAAGCGTCGGAGACGGAAATAGATCAACACACCCAATAGCTGAGGCACGGCGAATACACTGAAGAGCGAGGTAAAGTTCCAGATGACTTGGACTGTTTCCATCCTGCTTTTACTTAACCTTCAAGTGCGTTTTTCAACGCGGCCCTTGCGAGCAAACGGGTTGAGTCTAACGTAGGCAGCGGACAATCATCTCTGCGAACTATCAGCGGCAGTTCCGTGCAACCGAGGACGACCGCGTCACAGCCCTGTGCCTTTAACTTGTTCGTCACCTCATTCAAATACAGGCGCGACGGCTCGGAAAATATCCCGTTGACTAACTCATCGAAGATTATCTGGTTGATCTTTACTCTGTCTTCCAACTCCGGTATCTCACGCTCAATGCCGAAGTCCGCCAGGGTCCATGGATAGACCGGTCCTTCCATCAGGTACTTCGTTCCTAACACGGCGAGGCGTTTGTAGCCCAGGCAGTCAGCCTCCTCGCCAACGGCCCGGGCGATGTGCAGCCACGGAATCGGCGACTGAGGAATCAAGTGCTCGAACGCCTGGTGATAAGTATTGTCGGGACAGATAGCGAAGTCTGCTCCCGCACTCGCAACCTTCCGTGCAGAAACGGCTAACAGGTCGGCCACCTTCTTCCAATCATTCGCCCGAATGTGACGCATGTGCACAGCAAGCGGGATCGAACTCATGGTTATCTCCGGGTGATTGTGTTCACCCATGAAAACCGGTGCTTCCAGACAAATGGTGCGATAACAGAGAGCGGCTCCTTCAGCGCTACCGGCAACGATGCCAATGTGTTTAGTCACTGACTTTGCCTCGTTTCGAACTCGGATCAAAAGCTTAACCACTAAGTCACGAAGACACAAAGGCGTACGGCTGCAGTTACTGTCTTCGTGCCTTAGTGGTTAAAGGGTGGTTAAAGGTTCTGCTTCTCAATCAAATGCTGTCGCTCTTCCAGATCTCAATATCGACTACGATCGTCTTCAAATTGGTCATCCGCTTCAACCACGTCAAGGCATGGTCAACCTTGGGATAGCATTTCATCGATCCGTCTTCGTTCTCAAGAATAAATACCCCGTCAGAACTGTCGAGCAGGAGATAGAAGGTCCCATCCTGAAGGCCTTTTAACCTGATGGCGCTGAAGTGTCCTTCAGAAATTCGATTTAGTAGATCCTTAGTTTGTATTCTCGCCATATCTAGCTTAGTCGGACTGCATTCAACTGTGGCTCATACCTTACGCCGTATCGAGTAAAGCCGATGCTCGGTACGTATCAACAGGCGTTCTCCGACCAAGGCTGGTGATGCTTGCGCCATGTCGTCGAGTTCATTCACATGCAGCAGCTTGAATTCCCCGTCGGTTGAGATCACAAACGTTTGGCCTTCCTCGCTCAGGCAGAAGAGCTTGCCGTTATAAGCCCACGGAGAGGTTGTGAAGGCTGTTGCCGCCGGATCGATTCGAGTCTTGTAGATCTGTTTCCCGGTTTTTGCATCGAAACGATTCAAGATCCCGGTTTCAGTCAATGTGTACACGGATCCCTGGTACGCGAGCGATGACGGCAGATAAGTTCCCGCCCGCGGTTGCGACCAGACGACGTATTCATTTGACGTCTGATCTTCTTTCAAAGAAATGTTACCCGAAGCGCCTGGCTTGATCGCAAAGAACCCCCGCCCTCGCCCACCGTTGACGTAAAGTAAACCGTCGTAAGCGAAGGGTGTGGCAACCGTCGACATTGACATTCCAGACATGCGCCAGAGTTCTTTTCCGGCAAGGTCATAACTAACAACGTCACCAGGACCAACCGCGATGATCTCGGTTCGCAAGGAGTGATGCCAGATGAAAGGCGTGCTCCATCCCGAACGAATCATTTGCCCCTTGGCGCCAATGTCTCGATTCGTGCGCCAGGCCTGCTTGCCAGTTTGTTTGTCGAACGCGGCAATGTATTGCTGTTTCTCGTTGTCGTTAAGGATGATGAGTAAGTTTCCGGTCAAAGCTGGTGAGCTTCCCGTTCCCAAGTCGAGATACATGGGGTTTGCTTCGAGAGGAGTTGTCCAAACCTGCTTGCCTTTCACGTCGAATGCCCACAACCCGAGGTTCGCGACATAAACGTAGACGAACTTGCCATCCGTTACCGGCGTCTCAGAGACAAAGCTGTTCTTGCGATGGCGCCCCCCCGGAGGCCGCCCTGCGTAAAATTCTTTCGTCCAATCAACCTTGCCGGTTTTCAGATTCATACAATAGAGAAAGTAATGGAGCGTTACTTCGTTAGGTAGTTCGATGTCCCGCTCAGTAACGCGTTTGACGATCTCCTCCATCGAAAGACCCTGCTTTTGTAACTCTGCTACATACTCGTTACTGTATTCAGTCCCGATCTGTGGTGGCTTTGATTTTCCATCTGTGGTTGCGGTTGTGATGTACACCTTACCGCCAGTCACAATGGGTGAAGACCAACCACGTCCAGGAATTTCCTGGAACCATTCCACGTTTTCGGTTTTCGACCAACGTTCAGCCAGTCGCGCATGTGTTCCGACAGGGTTTGCCTCCGGACCACGGAATTGCGGCCACGCCAAATCCTGAGCATGAACAGAGAACGATCCAGACAACAACACACAAATAAAAATGGCTCTGCACAAGATGGGGAAAGTGATCAGGTTCTTCATCGTCAAACTCTTCTCTAATCTGTTTGAGTGCTCAAGGTGAGGCTCTGGTTACTAAAGTGTGAATTGAAATAGCTCGTGGAAGTACGTCCGAGAGCTCGGTTTGGTTTCAGTCTGTATTTTATCGAATGCTTCTGCAATTCAATGGATCTGCTTGGATGGAGTCAGTACCACCTCGCAGTAGCGGGTGGGTACGCAGTCTCGACTCAATCAACAACAGACTCCGTACCCACCCGCTACCGCGAGGTGGTACTGACTTCATCCAAGCCGACTCTGTTACCTTGCCGGGTTCAACGTTCCACTCGCACAAGTTGCCATGGAAGCCGCGAACATCGGACCGCTACCATTGTTCCTGTCGCCAACAAACGCGTGACCGCTAACTCGAAGCGAACCTGAACCGGAGAGGCTTTGATTTGGACCGAGTGCTAGCGTGACCGGACTACCGCCATTCTCAATACTGACGATTACCCCAGCGTTCGTACTTCGTATCGCATAGTTGCTCGCTAAGAAGGTTTGGCGGCAACCAAGGATAACCGAATCCTCATGGAACTCCAGACTAAGGCCACCTTGTCCGTCATATTCTCCGTAGAGGCGAAGACCGGGACCTGGCCAGGCTTTGTCCTTTGCTGAGCGCTGACCCCACGGTGCTCCCGCGGTCATCGATCCGAAGAGTGGATTCAGAGATTGCGTGGCGTGGGTTGGACCAACACTGCCGAGCGGCCGCGCGGTAAACATCTGACAGGCTGATGTTTTGCTAACCGTGCGTCCCCCAATTGATGTTGGTTCATCAACGTATGGATTGCCGCCTGCGTCACGTTGTGGGTTCTCCCAGGGAGGTGGATTCCTGGCTTCTTCCTCAGGGATGTAGCGACGGCGGGTTTGATTTGCGACCGGGTGTTGGCCTGGGGCCGGCACCATGCCCGTAATCTGGACATTGCCCGATCCAACAATGTTTCCTTCAGGAGTGAGTTCTAACCTTAAGGTCTTGTTTCCTAACTTTGCACCTTCAGGACCAGGCGTAGTAGTTAGCACGACCTGACCGTTGTTCATAGCTACAGCGTAACTGGCCTGAGTACTAACGTGATTGCAAGTAATCCAGAGAGTGTCTTCGGTGAACGACAGAAAAAAATGACCGTCGCCATATATGCCCGTCATGCGTAGCCCGGCCGGCAGGATCTCGCCGAATGCGGAACCCATACCCGCCTGCCCACCGGCCATAGTTTGCATGCCACTTTGAAACACTTCACCGAAACACTGCAGCGGATCGCGACCCGCAGCCACGCAACGTCGCATGGCCAGCGTGCCTGGATCCGTAGCACCGCCTGCTGCAGGATTTGCAGGAGCCGGCATTGGTTGCTGTTGGGCAGTAGGGGAGTCTTTGTGCCGGTCTTTCAAGAATTGCTCGGCCTTCGCATAGACATTGCGGAACACGGGAGTGAAGAACTTCGCCAACACTTCAGCTTTGAAATCCGGATCGATTGAATAGGCCGTAAGACGGGAATATCGTTTGCGGTCCGTACCCACTGCTGCCTGCACACGTTGCCATCCGCGGGCTGCAGCGACCTCATAGTAATCGGCGATCCTTTTCTCATCCGGTAGGAGATGGCTTGAATCACGATTCTGAGCACTGGCGAGGTCGGTAACGATTGTGCGGAGTTGCTCGTACGCGCCGGCCTGACGCGCAATAGAGTCGATCGGATCAGTCCCTTGCATTTCACGAACAACGCGATCCTCATTCGGCATTTCGCGCAAGTAGAGGGGATTAGGTGATTGTGCATAAGCCGTGATTGCCAGGGAGAGTACTACAGGAGCGAGAAGAGTTCGGGGCTTCATATGAGTTCTACCTTTCTGGCGCTGTGTATGAATGAAACGGAAATGATCATCAGCGATTCTCTGCGCTGTCTCTGCGTTCTCTGCGTCTCTGCGGTTCGTTTTAGTGCGTGCCATAGATCACCGCAGAGAACGCAGAGACAGCGCAGGGGTAGAAAGAGTGCAGTCGCAAAGAACAGAACACGAAAGTACGGCACAGTGTTGCGCTGTCAATGGATTGCGTCAAGGAAGGGAGTATCAGGATCACTCACGTAAAACACGACCAGCCGTAACGGATCTGTAGTGCTCTTGTTATATCCCGTCATCTTTACGTTTGGTGGCATCAGCATCGCTTCGCCAGTTTTTACAGTAACTGGTTGTTGGCCTTCCTTCTCGAGAGTGAATGCACCTTCCAGAACGTAAACCGTGACGGGAAAGCGGTGTGTGTGGAACAGTGTCTGGTCTCCCGGCTGAAAGGTTGCAGTGAGAACACGCACTTGCTGCTTTTCACCCTTCGGCATGCCTTCCACTATTTCACTAATAACCGTTTGGGGTTTAACGATGTGTTTTTCCTGCGCCATCGTTGTCAGCGAAACAAATATCATGATGAGCACAATACTGGTAACTGTTGACTTCTTCATTTCAGACTGCCTCCGGAAGGAAACGATCGATTTAGCTTTTCTCTGCGCTACCTCTGCGTTCTCTGCGTCTCTGCGGTAAAAATGGGATGCGCAAATTCTACAACCGCAGGGACGCAGACAACGCAGAGGTAGCGCAGAGAGTTTCTAAGAGGTCGGCAAAATATAGACGTCAGGTCAGCCACTGCAGCACTTCTTCTTCGCCTGTGCTTCGTGTGCCGCCAACAATATGGATGAAGTATTCCTCAAGTGAGACCGGACCCTTCCCGTCCTCATCCAAACTAATCCCTTTGCGTAGTTCGTTAAGCGGGCCAGCTGCCAGCAACTTGCCTTGAGCGATGATGGCAATGTCGGAACAGAGGCGCTCAACGATCTCCAGAACATGAGAGGTCAGAAATACTGTCAGACCACGAGCGGTCAGTCGCGACAACAGATCCTTCAACGTTCGCGATGCGATCGCATCGACACCTTCAAACGGCTCGTCAAGAAACAAAATCTCCGGTCGATGAATCAACGCGCAGGCCAACGACAACTTCTTCTTCATGCCGTGCGAATACTCAATGACCAGCTTCTTCGGTTCATCCTGCAAGTCCATCAGCTCTAGAAGTTCTTTCGACCTTTGACCTATTTCATCACTTGTTAGTCCGTACATCCGGCCCGTAAAGGCGAGCATCTCGGCTCCAGTCAATCGTTCAAAGAGATTCAAATCTTCGGGAACGACTCCAATTCTTTTCTTAATTTCGATTGGCTCTACCGCGATATCTCTACCGAGTACTCGAAGCCGGCCACTGGTCGGAGCCAGCAGCCCGGTAAGCATTTTGATAGTGGTTGATTTTCCTGCGCCGTTCGGGCCAAGGAATCCAAAGAAGCTTCCACGTTTGATGTAAAGATCGATGTGATCGACAGCGACAAAGGGGCCGAACTGCTTTACGAGAGAAAAAGTTTCAACCGCCGCCGAAGACACCGCTTGCTCCCATGACATAGTTGATTTTGTACGTGGTTGGTGAGGTGGTGGTCAAGTGGTATAGGTCCTAAATAGTTTTCAAGCGAGCAGCAACCCCTTCGCTTCGTCCGCCTGCACACATTCCGGAAACTCACGGTGCGTGCTCATGAGGAACGCATTGCTACTCGATGCCAGCGCGTTGCCATGGGTCGCCAGAAGTTTCACGAACTTTCCAAATGCCGACCAGCCATAATAGTAACCGTCATGCACGCTGACGAGAATATCTGCGGTGTGTTTTACGCGGTGCGTGAACAGTGATTTGTAAAGGTTAACGACGACATTCGGATACACGTGATTGTTAGTCGAGGCGAACCAATCGGTGGCGCTTACAAAGCCTTCGTCATCGGTCCGTCCCAGGTTCCTGAGCTCTTCAATCTTAGGACTGAGTTGAAGCGGGTCGCCGTTGAACGGTAAATATCGATAACGGTCTCCAGCGCTTCGTTCAATCCGTGCTGTTCCCCGCGAACTCTTTAAAGCCACAGCATCGGCGTCTCGAAAGATCGTAAAGTCAACGCCGGGTAGTTCAATCACAGCATCGCTGGTTTCCGGTATCAGATCTTCATCACCGCAATAAATTGCCACATAACTACACAACCCAAATGCAGGGATTGAAAGCGATCGGCCCTGGTTTGGGAGTTGACCCGAAACTTTAAAGCCTCGACGCGTCAAGTGGGTCACAAGATCGACGCGCCGATTCTCTTCCAGGTTCATGCCGTGATCTGAAAACAAAACAATTTCAGTTTCACTCCCTGATGTTTTACGAATCTCATTCAGAATGTTGTCGAGCGCTGCCAGTGCGACATTCAGTCGCTCAGGACCCTGTGCGTGCAAAAGTCCATCAGTTGCTTTTAGAAAGCCAAAGTAATCTCTTGTTTGTGGTGCTTCAAGAAATCGTTCGCGAAAACGCTGCATATCAGCCCGCCAAATACGTTCGGGAGCAACATATATCAGGAACTCAAACATTAGCGGTTCCTGATAATCCAAAGCATCCATGTACGACGATGGAATCTTGTCCGGTGTGCGACGGCCAATGTATTTCCGAATTCCACCGGAAAGTTGGCGGGCATTTCGATCGAAGTAGAGACTTTCGTAACCGGGTGGTGGAGTTGCTTCGAACATCGCCGATAGAGCAACGTTCGTCATCGTCGGAAATGGAGAAAGGAGACGCGTTGGATTATTGAACGCGTCGAACATTCCTCGTGACTTTGCAGACTGAATGATTTTGTGAGGAACTCCGTCAAGACAAAGAAGTAGACGACGCGGACGAGCAGGACCAGCTTGAGGTTTTAATGACATCTCTCGAATTTCAGATTTCAGATTTCAGATTTAAGGTTGAAGATAGGTCAGGCGATAGGTCCTATTCGACGTATAGGACCTATTCTTGGTGGCCAATCTGAAATCTTCAATCTGAAATCCTATTTCTCGACTTCCTTCTGCGATACCTGTTCAGGTCTGTAGGCCTGCTTCAAACCCTTCCTCGCTTCATCGTGGGCATCATAAACGTTCGGACGAGCCAACACTTCCTTGTATTGAGCAACTGCCTCATCGCGTTTTCCCGCAACGTCGTACGCGCGTGCAGCATATAAGTGCGCCATCGTTACAAGACCGGGCTCCGCGTGTTCGACTTTGGTCGCCGTCAGAAACTCCTTTGCCGCTCGCTCATTCTGGCCTGCCGTCAGTAACACTTCTCCATATTTGAAGTGAATCAGATCCAGAGCTCGCACTGCGGCGTCTCTTGCATTTCGATCCCGAAGCAGCTCATCGAAAGTCGCAAATGCTTCCTTCTCGGCCTGTACCGCACCGGCGGCGTCGTTTTGCTTTCGCTTCTGTGCTGCGATCGCAACCAAGGCATCAGCGGTTTCCAGTCGCAAAAGATAGTTGCGAGGATACTTTGCGCTTAACTCTCTCGTTAATGCCAACACATCGTTGAAGCGCTTTTCGCGGGTGTACAACAAGACGAGTACAGTCTTAGCGTCATCTTGTCGCCACTGACCTTCTTTGGCTACTTGCTCCAGGAGCATCAAACCTTTCTTCCTGGACCCGCGATAGCCGCTTACTCCAGCAATCAGTTTTACAGGCAAGGGAAGTGAACCAACCGCGTACTCATAGATACCAATGGTTAATTGCGCATCGATGTATTCCGGCTTCAGCTTCAGGATTTCCCGATGATGATCGACTGCATCGTTGCCATCACGCAACGCGGCAAAGTGACGACGTTCGACTGCCTCCTCAAACGAAGCTTTCAACCCTTCAGTATTTGCGAGATAGTCCAGCGCTTCGATGTTCTTCGGTTCCTGTTTCAGTTTAGCTTCGGCTAATCGCTTTGCCTCCCGAGTAAGTGCGCGAAACTCGTCCACAATCTTCGGGTCTACTTTGTCGTCTCCATTTGTATAGAACGATTCAGAACTGTATAGGGAAGATTGCAGCCGGCGAGATTCATAAAGAGTTTTGAGCCACAATCTCGATGCCAGCAATTGGGGACCCGCCGGGTGATTAGGATAAAGTGTCGCGATCTCCTTGAAGTCGCGGTAAGCCTTGTCATAATCGATGTTGTAGAGTGCTTCCAACCCACTCTTGCGCAGGCTTTCAAGTCGCGCTCGATCCGCTTCGTTGACCCATGGGGATGCGGATTGTTGAGCGCTAACCACAAACGCGCTGATGAGTAGAAGAACGATTACACTCACAAAATATTTCACAACAAGTCCTCCGAACCATTACTCTTCACACCTTCGACTGGCCACGCAGGCAATGATCAGAACGCCTAAGCCAATCGCAAATCCTCCAATCACTTTCTTAACACTGCTTGGGCCGGTCATGAAGCCTCTGCCTCCAACGTCGCGCTTGTTTGCCTTGAACTTTTCAACCTGACTATAAGAGATTGTGGAGAGAGCCCCCGAGTTTGATTTGACGATAAAATGATCATCGGCGATCTCACGTATGAACCCTCGTACTTCCGTGTTGTCCTTTAGCTTTACTATCACCTCTCTATCGAGTGTTGGTCCTGCATCCGATACTGCCTTTTTGATCTTTTCAGCGTGTTTCGAATCCTTATCCTGAACTTTTTCCTGACCCATTGCCGGGCCAAAAGGAATTAGGTTCGTCAGCAAGCCCAAGATCACGACCATTACTATTTTCTTCATAATCGATCCTGTCCTCAGGCTGGTCGCGAAGTCAGGATGGACCTGCAAACGACTCCATGTACTTCACTCCTGAGCCTGTATTAAAGAGAACAACGCGTTCAGTTGATTTGACGTTGCCCTCGGATATCAATTTCTTAAGTGCCGGGAGACAAGCAGCCCCTTCCGGAGCACAAAAAATTCCTT
>Ga0075434_100006042_pt1 | contig 11073 bp, 9 predicted proteins | sample RhiMethybrSRZTD3_FD_75298 | JGI IMG/M metagenome (GOLD analysis project Ga0075434, IMG submission 75298) | Populus rhizosphere microbial communities from Tennessee, USA - Rhizosphere MetaG P. TD hybrid SRZTD3 | ecosystem: Host-associated > Plants > Roots > Rhizosphere > Soil | place: USA...
GTTTGACTACGAGAAGTTGATCTTGGCTCAAAGTGGATCGAACAACGCTCTCGATGAGGTCGTGGATGAGGTGGGCGAGGCGGGAGTCGTGAGGGTGTTCGGCTCGTTCGGTGCGTAACAGGGCGACGATCCCGTCGACCAATATGGTCCCAGTCAACCCACATCCAGCAGGGCGCCTGTTCGGTCGCAGGCCGCCGGCATGGTCCGGATGACTGATCGGAAGGGCCCGGCGGCAGTGCGCTGCTTGTCGCTCTCAGGCACGAGTTGGGCACGGATCTGGCTTGATCAACTTCAGCAGAGCCAGATTCGCGGCCCATAGAGTCTTCGCCATACCGGGCTGGCATGCTGGGATGCGGTCTTCCCTGACTGGGCGAAGAGGAGCGTAGTGTTCGTTGTCCACGCCTGTTGGCTGCCCGGCTGGATGAATGGTGGCACTGCCGAGCCCGGCCAGCTCGGGATCTGGGGCGAAGACTCCTCCGCACCGGCGGTGCTTCCACGCAAGCCAGGCAGAAAACCGCGAGTCCAGGCGCACCCGTTCGCCGCAGCGCATGAAGACCTCTTCGCCGTACTCGCTTCGCCTGCCCTTAAGGCAACCGCGTCGACCGTCACGGTCACCTTGCCGACCCGGGCGCTGGGCCGATCGCCTCGCCAGAGTTGGTGCGGGATCAACTCGACGCTGCCGCCGGAGCAGTGTCGTCCGGCCAGTGGCAGGTGCCCGTGCTGAAGTTCGACGCTGACCTCTTGCTCGGCGTGCTGAGCGAGCCGGACACCGAGCGCGCGGTATGGGGCTCGTCGCTCACGCACGTCTCCGAGCTCGGGCGCTTTGCGGCGGATCTCGTCGCACGGGGGCGGCTGCTGCCCGGCGTCATCGTCGACACGCCCCGAGCGGTGTGGCGCCCGGTCCTCACCGTATCGGATGGGGCCTGGGCGCGTACGCTGGCGGCCTCGGCGCCGCCGGCACTGTTTGCGGCGGGCTCCGACACCGGCCTCGACCTCTGGCCGACTTATGTTGGGTCGTGCAGGTGATCCGATCACCCGCGCCTGGCTGAGCGCACTGACCGGCATCGAGCGAGTATTCGCCGCCGACCCGGCGACGGTCAACGTGCTTTCCGATGTGCTAGCAGAGTGACAGCGCGACGCGGTGGCCGGCCCGGTTCGGGCCTGCTTCCGGCTGGTCGAGCCGGTCGACGACGAGGAGTGGCAGGTGCGGTTCGGGCCGCAGGCTGCGGACGAGCCGAGCCTCGTGGTCGAGGCCGAGGCAGTCTGGCGCTCGCGCGGCAAGCTTCCCGCCCTCGCCCGCCACGTCGAAGCGCCGCAGGAAACTTTCCTTGCCGAGCTGGGCAAGGCGGCTCGCCTGTACCCCGAGCTGGACCGCGCGCTACGCACCGCCCGACCTTCACACCTTGCATTGGACACCGAGGTGCTCGCGCCGCTAACGATGGCTGCGGCGGTGCGGGATGATCCAAGTTCGCAACCGATCGCTGTGGGTCTGTCGCGGCTTCTCTTCGTTGTTTTCTTGTTCTTGGCCTGGGGCAACGCCACATTCTTGTTGGCAATCATCACGCTCTTTGCGTGGATGCGGCAGTTCCGGTACGCCTAGCCAGAAGATCCGGGGCAGCGGCTGATCAGAATTCCAATGCACTCCGAATGATGTAATGCAGCAGCCGGGTCCTCAGTGTGTTTAACTACCGCCGTATCTTGGAACTGCGGCCACTGGGCGCTGAGCTGCCGCGTGTGATCGCCATGTTCTCGTTGAGAAATAGTCCAACATATTGATTCTGTCCGTGGCGTCATCCGCCGGTGGAGACTGCAAAGACCACAATTCTGGCTTCGGCCGTCTTGCCCGGAGCTGGGTAGGTGCCGACGATAGTGTCCTTCGCCCGAGGTGAGGTTATGTCCACCTTCTTCACCGCCACGCCGCTCCCCTTCAGCAGCCGCTCCGCATCGCTAGCTTGGCTACCGAGGATTCCGTTCGGCACGGCATAGTTGCTGAGCTCCTTGGGCGCATCCCCGTTGCTGGTCACCACAACAACGGCCTGGCCAGCAGTCAGTGGCACTCGGGGGCTTGGGATTGTCGCAACCACCGAATCCTTCGGCTTGGCAGATGGCACGTCGACCTTCTTCACCTCGTAGCCACGGCTCTTAAGAAGCTCCTGGAGTGCTTGGACGTCGCTACCTATGGCGTTGGCTGGTATGACAGGCCCGCGCGCCGCGCGCCGGGGAGAGGTCGTCGGTGAAGGGACCGGCGGGTTAGTCCGTCTAGGGGAGATAGTCTCTGAGATGGTCTGCCACGGGGCGTTGGTTGAGCTGGTCGCCGCACGTGGTGGCCGCACCGTCACGGTGACCTGTGGCTGTCGCGGCTGGGCGAGGGCCGGCCCCGTTTCAGCCTGATCAGGCGAAGGTCGGCCGCTGATCGCCAGCCAGCCAATAGCCAAGGCGCCGATCAGCAACAACCCGGCGGCGGCGATGAGCAGGGCGTGCGGAGCGGCTGCTGGCCGGCGTCGAAGGCCCCGTGCCTGGGCCGCAAACAGATCGGGTACGGCGGGCAGCTCGAACGGCTCGGGCACGGCGGGCAGATCCTGCATGGCGGGCAGATCCTGGACGGCGGGCAGATTGAGCGGCTCGGCCGCGGCGGGCAGATCGGGTACGGCAGGCAGATCGGGGGCTTCGGTCGCAGCTGGGGTATCGGGCGCCGCTGCGGCGGTCGCTGCATGTGGTGCGGCAAGGGCTTTGCGCAACGCGGCCCCCATCTGTGCGGCGTCGGCGTAGCGGCTTTGTGGGTCCTTCGCGGTCGCCGTCGCCACCACCTCGGCCAGCGGCGGCGGCACCTCCGGAGCGAAGTCGTGCACAGACGGGAGTTCCTCCCTGACATGACTAAGTGCCACCGCCACGGGGGAGTCACCGGTGAAGGGCACGTTCCCGGTGAGCATTTGGAACAACAGCACTCCAGCGGAGTACTGGTCCGAGGCCGGCGTCACTTCTTGACCGCTGGCCTGCTCCGGCGAAAGATAGCGCGCCGTTCCCAGGCCCAGCCCGGCGCCGGTCAAGCTGGCCTGTCCCTTCACTTGGGCGATCCCGAAGTCAGTGACTTTGACCCGGCCATCGGACCGCACCAGCACATTGCCCGGCTTGATGTCGCGATGCACGATTCCAGCCATGTGCGCGGCGGCCAACGCCGAGCACACCTGGGACGTCACACTGACGGCAACATCCGCGGGCAGCCGCTGGTCTTCGCGCAGCACATGGCCGAGATCTTTCCCCTCCAGGAATTCCATTACGATGAAGTGCTGACCACCGTCCTGCCCGGAGTCAAAGATCTGCGCAATGTTGGGATGGTCAAGCGACGCAGCCGCTCGAGCCTCCCGGCCGAACCGCTCCACGAACAGCGGGTCCTCGGCGTATTCCTCCTTGAGGAACTTGATTGCGACGCGACGTGCTAACCGCTCATCGACACCCTCATACACGGTGCCCATGCCACCGGATGCGATACGCCGCACCTGCCGATAGCGGTCCGCAAGCATCACCGGAGCCTCCCCCACACCCTGGTGCATAGTCGACAAGGATAAACGCGGCACCCCCCGAGCGCCTGCGCCTCTTGACAAATCCCAGTCGAGCGACCGGTGAACGAACCCAGAGACGACTAAGTCCGACTGCACTCAACCGGATATGCAGGACACATGGTCACATGAGTTACGCGGGACCTCGATCAGACTAAGTACGCCGAAGCAGATCGTGGAGAAGTCGATCCTCCACTCGAGGGCGAGTCAGCCACGTGGTCGCCAGTGGGCAGGCTCAGTCGTCGCTGAAAGAACGGCCATAGTGGTTGGGGGCCCGAGGCCCCGATGGGCGTCAGCGCTGGGTCAACGCTGCTGATCTTCGTCCTGCTAGCCGCCAGCCCAGACTTTGCCGTCGATTCGAATCAAGCCCGAACCCTTGTTCCATATTGGCTCGCTTCGACCAGCAGCCACGCAGGACGACCAGCGATACCGCCGAGGACCTCGACCCCGCCGATCGTGATCGCGAACCTCGGCACAGTTGGCCATTTCACCGTGATCAAGGAGCCCGTCTTTGGCTTGCTGTGCATCGCCCAGGTCGAACGCGATAAGTGGTGTTGGGGCGATTCGCTGCTGCGCGACATTGGAAAAATGCTCGACAACACTGGCTTAGGGCCCGCGAAGGGCCCGGCGTGCGGCTTGCTGTTCGATTTGGTGTCTTCTTGTTCCGGTCTCCTGAAGCACGCCGCTGCCACCCGCTGGCTTTGGGCACCACCTCCCTGATGAAAGCCGCGCTAGCTTTCGCGGACCTTTGTGAGTCTGCTGTAGGAAGAGGTGGCCACCGGAGGGGATTGTGACCAGTCGGGCCCCGGAAATGCGGGGCCCGTTGCGGTTGCCCTCCTGGTGTGATGCTCACGGTGGCCATCACCGGTCGCCCGCGGCCACAACCGTCCCAGCCTGGCAACGCAAGCAACAGCACAGGAATGCCAGAGCCGCTGCCCCGAGGAACACCACAGCGGCCGCGATCGACTCGAGATCGGTCCAGGTTTGGCTATGCTTTCGCGGTTGGCGCTTCGGCCACCTCAGCGTCATCGGGTCGGGAGGCGATCTTCTCTGCGAGTGCTGTAACAACGCTCGGGTCGCGCAAGCTCGTCACGTCGCCGAGCTCGCGGCCCTCTGCGATGTCGCCGAGCAGCCGCCGCATGATCTTGCCGCTGCGGGTCTTAGGGAGGTCGCCGGCCCAGATGATCCGCTTGGGCCGGGCAAGCTTGCCGATGCGCCTCGCCACGTGGTCGCGGATCTCAGCCTCGGTTGCGGCGTCCCCCGCCACGCCGCCAGCCAGGGTGACGAACGCGACGATGGCCTGACCGGTGAGCTCGTCGGGCTCTGGTACCACGGCCGCCTCGGCGACCTTCTCGTGCGTCTCGATCGCCGATTCGACTTCCGCGGTCGAGAGCCGGTGGCCGGAGACGTTGATCACGTCATCTGTTCGCCCAACGATCCAGAAATACCCATCACTGTCGAGCCGGGCGGCATCGCCGACGAGGTAAACCTGTGGACCGAACTGGGAGAAATAGGTCTGCACGTAGCGCTCGGGGTCGCCGTACAGCGTGCGAAGCATCGACGGCCAGGGCTCGGTTAGCACGAGCAGCCCCGAACCGTGCTGTAGTTCGTGGCCGTTCGAGTCGAATAGAGCCGCAGAGATGCCGGGCAGCGGGCGGGTCGCCGACCCTGGCTTGGTCGCGACAACGCCCGGCACCGGGGCGATCATGATCGACCCCGTTTCCGTCTGCCACCACGTGTCGACGATCGGGCAGCGCTCACCACCGATGACCGTGTGGTACCACAGCCATGCCTTCGGGTTGATCGGCTCACCGACGGTGCCGAGCAGGCGCAGCGATGACAGGTTGTATTTCACCGGCCATTCCTCGCCCCATGCCATGCAGGCCCTGATCGCCGTCGGCGCCGTGTAGAAGATGGTCACGCCATACCGCTCGATGAGCTCCCACCAAATGCCCTTGTGGGGGTAGTCCGGCGCCCCTTCGTACATCACGCTCGTCGTGGCGTTGGCCAGCGGCCCATACACGATGTAGCTGTGCCCGGTGATCCACCCGACGTCGGCGGTGCAGAAATAGACATCCCGTTCAGGGTCAAGGTCGAACACCAGACGGTGCGTGTAGGAGACGCCGGTGAGATAACCCCCAGTCGTGTGCAAGACGCCCTTGGGCTTCGCGGTGGAGCCGGACGAGTACAGGATAAACAGCGGATTCTCCGCCTCCATGGGCTCCGGGACGCACACCGGATCCGCGCTCTCGATGACATCGTCGTAGAACACGTCGCGGCCGTCCATCATCGGCACCTGAGCACCGGTGACTCGGACAACCACGATGTGCCGCAACGACTCGAGGTTACCTATCGCGGCATCGACGGAGGCCTTCACCGCCGCCGTGCGACCCTTGCGGCGCGCCCCGTCCGCAGTGACCAGTGCCTTGGCGGTGGAGACCTCCATCCGCTCCCGCACCGAGGCCGGGGAAAACCCGCCGAAGACCACGTTGTGCACCGCGCCGATCCGGGCGCAGGCGAGCATGGCCACGACAACCTCGGGCACCATCGGCAGGAAGATGCCGACGACGTCGCCCTTGCCCACGCCGAGGGCCTTCAGGCCGTTGGCGAACCGCTGCACCTCGGCGAGCAGTTGCGCGTATGTGATATCCCGAGTCTCACCCTCCTCTCCGACCCAGTGGTAGGCGACCTTCTCACCGCGACCAGCCTCCACATGGCGGTCGAGACAGTTGTACGACACGTTGAGCCGCCCGTCCGTGAACCACTTGTAGAACGGCGGGTCCGAATCATCGAGCACAGTCGTGAACGGCGTATCCCAGTGCAGCTCCCGGGCCTGCTGTGCCCAAAATCCCAGCTCGTCGGTCGACGCCTCGTCGTAGATCCACTCGCCAGTAACCTGGGCGGTCTCACGGAACTCCTGAGGCTCGAATCGCTCCACCGTCAACAGCTCTTCCATACGTTCCTGGAGCGAGCGTTCACCAGCCATCCCAGTCAACTCCTTCCGCCACGATGCACGTACAGCGACGACGCGCCGATGCTGAATCGAACAGCGAAGCGCTCCGCCTCCGCCGCCCTTGAATCCGCGAGCGGGAAAGAGAGTCGCCAGGGCGCACCGCAAGCCCGGCCAGCCTTCTCCACCTAAGCTGCATATGCGGCCAACTCCCACTTTGTGGTTCGCGTGCGGAAATCGACGCCCGGACTCGAGGTCACTCATCAGCGAAACCCTGTTCGAGGGCGCCAAAACTCAGAGCCTTGCCGGAAAGCACTGCCGTGCTCTTGCCTCTTGCATACTAGCCACCTGGGTCGGGAGTGCCCAGCCAGCACATCGGCCCCGGTCTACCTCACCTGGGCGAACTCTTCGACGAGCTCGCGCGCTTGCTCGTCGCGGTACTGAATGGGTGGGCTCTTCATAAAGTACGCGGATGGGCCGAGCAGCGGACCGCCGATGCCGCGGTCCGTGGCGATCTTGCAGCAGCGGAGGGCATCGATGATCACGCCGGCCGAGTTGGGGGAGTCCCACACTTCAAGCTTGAGTTCGACGTTGAGTGGCACGTCGCCGAAGTTGCGGCCCTCGACGCGGATGTAAGCCCATTTGCGGTCGTCGAGCCACGGCACATGGTCGCTTGGGCCGATGTGGACGTCGTGGTCGGAGATGCCCTGATCGATCTGGCTGGTGACTGATTGTGTTTTCGAGATCTTCTTGGACTTCAGGCGGCTTCGCTCGAGCATGTTCTTGAAGTCCATGTTGCCGCCGAAGTTCAGCTGGTATGTGCGATCGATCGCGACGCCGCGATCCTCGAACAGGCGGGCGAGCATGCGGTGCATGATTGTCGCGCCGACCTGGCTCTTGATGTCGTCGCCGACGATCGGCACGCCAGCCTCCTCAAATTTCGCAGCCCATTCGGCATCGCTCGCGATGAACACCGGGATGGCGTTGACGAACGCGGTCTTCGAGTCGAGGCAGGCTTGTGCGTAGTGGCGCTGGGCGTCCTCGGAGCCGACCGGGAGGTAGGACACGAGGACGTCGGTGCGGGTGTCGCGGAGGATCTGCGCGACGTCGACCGGCGCCGCCGGCGACTCTTCACAGGCGTCGCGGTAGAACTCGCCGAATCCGTCGAGCGTCGGTCCGCGCATGACAGTTACGCCGAGGTTGCCGACCTCGGCGAACTTGACCGTGTTGTTTTCGCTGGCCCAGATGGCCTTGCCGGCGTCGAGGCCAACCTTGTCGGCGTCGACGTCGAACGCGGCCACTAGCTCGATGTCGCGGATGTGGTAGCCGCCGAGCACCACGTGCATCAGGCCGGGCACCTCGTCAGGAGGGTTGGCGTCTTTGTAGTACTCGAGCCCTTGGATGAGTGAGTTGGCGCAATTGCCGATGCCGGCGATCGCCAAGCGGATTTGGCTCATGGTGGGGTGCTCCTGTCGTGGTGAGGATCAGTTGCGGGACGGCGGGGACGGGTTGGTCTTTGCGTGACGCTGGTGAGCTCGTCGGACCAGCCGGGTTGAGCGGTCAGGGTTGTGCGCAAGAGTATCGGCCTGCCGGCGCACTGACATTGCGGCTCTATGAAGGCCGAGCTGCGAATCACTGAGAACAACTCTTCGGGGACTGCGGTGCTCGTTCGTGGCTGCCGAGTCGTTGGGTGGCCGACACCAGGTGAGCTGGCGCGCTCCAGCATGAGGGCCGGCCCGGACTCGGGTGAATTCAGTGTCGTTAAGGTGTTGTCCACCTGGTGCCCCCCTTCGATATGTTTTCGGTGTTCCTCTCGCTTGCGGTGGTGCTGCATGCCTACTTCCCGGCTCCGTGGCCGCCGCCTGTTTGGAAGGGGAGGTCGTGCGTGGGCTGGTGATTGCTAGTGGGAAGGGATCTCGTCTGCGGACGCCGCGGGGGCGGGTCAAGCCGCTGGTGACAGTGGCCGGTGTCGCTCTGTTGGAGCGTGCCGTGCGGAATCTGGTCGATGTTGGAGTCGATGAGCTGGTTGTGGTGGTGGGGTATCGGGCCGAGGAGATCGAGCGGTTCTGTGCTGGATTGTCCGTGCGCCTCGGTGTCCCAGTGCGATGCATACGCAACGATCGGTTCGACGAAGGCAACGGGCTGTCGGTGTTGGCCGCCGAGGATGCACTCGGAGGCGAGCCGTTCTTGCTAGTCATGGCCGACCACGTGCTCGATCGATCGATCCTGTCGGCGTTGGTGAGTTCTGAATTGCCGTCGGATGGTGCAGCGCTGGCGGTCGATTATTCAGTTGGCGGCGCCAGTGGTGTCGATCTCGAGGACGTGACCCGAGTGCGTACCGAAGGTCGGCTGGTCCGAGATATCGGCAAGGGGATTTCCTCGTTCGACGCGTTCGACACGGGTGCGTTCTTGTGCACCAGCGGGGTGTTCGATGTTTTGCGTGACGCGGTTGCGGCGGGTGAGACCTCGTTGTCGGCGGGCATGCGTCGTCTTGCAGATCAGGGTCGGCTGGAGCGGTGTGACGTGAGCGGTGCCCGTTGGGTGGACGTTGACACCCGCAGGGATCTGCGAATGGCGTCGCGGTGGCTGCTCGGAGCTGGCGGCAAGGAACGTGACGGGGCGGTGGCCAAGGTCAACCGGGTTGTGTCGTGCCGGGTGATCACACCGCTGCTGTTGTCGATCGCGCCAGGGCTGCGTCCCGACACAGTCACTATGGTCGCCGCTGTTGTGGCGTTGAGTGCGGCAGCGGCGATCTTGGCGGGGTGGGTGCTTGTCGCTGCGCTGATGGTGCAGTTCGCGAGCATTCTGGACGGTGCTGATGGCGAGATCGCCCGAGTCGCGCACCGCGGGAGCCGGTTCGGAGCGTTTCTCGACCCGATGCTCGATCGAGTCGTGGACGGGTTGCTGTTTTCCGCGGCCGGTCTGTATCTGGCGGCAGAGGTCGGTGGTGGCGTCGCCGCTGGGGTGCTCGGCGTCCTCGCAACCGTCGGGCACCTGCTAGTCAGCTACTCGACTAGCCGTGCTGCGCTCGATCTGCGGCACCGCTATGAGGGGCGACTGGTGGCGTCGGGACGTGGCCGCGACCTTCGGTTGCTCCTACTCACCGCGGGCCTGGCCGGCTCGGCGGTAGCTACATCGGCGTTGGCGGTCGCACTCGGGGTGGTTGCGGCGTCGAGCTGGGGGATCATCGCTGTGCGGCTTGTCCGGTCGTGGCGTGCGAGCCACCTCGAGTGGGCCGACGTCGACGTGGTGATCGTGGACTTTGACGGCACGATCGCCGATTCGATGGGCGCACTAACTCAGCTTGCGGTGAATGTGATCCATGAAGAGCTCGATCTCGGCGTCGACGACGCCCGGTCGCGGTATCTGGCATCGACGGGATCGGACTTCGCGACACAGCTACTGGAGATCGACCCACCCGGCGGACCGGCGCACACTCGTGCCGCATACCGGTTTGAACTGTCCAAGTCGGCGCTGATGGATGGCGTGGCACCGTTTCCGGACTTGCGGGCGTTCCTCGACGAGCTCCACGCCGCCGGTGTCGACGTGAGCATCTGCAGCTCGACCCGACTGGAGCTGGTCCGCGAGTGGACTGATGGCCACCGCCTCGGAGACCACTTTCGAGTTGTCGACGGGTGGTCACCGGGCCGCGACAAGGCCGCGCAGCTGGATTCGGTGCTCGACTGGTCCGGACGGTCGCCCGAGCGTTGCCTCCTTGTCGGTGACTCGCGCCGCGACGGTCAGCTTGCGGCCTTGAAAGGAATGCGATTCCGAGGTGTATTGCGCCCAGGAACATCGAATCTTGAGGGTTCGGGGTTTGCGTACGCAACTGAGCTGCGGTCCATCAGCAAGGCGGTCGCCACGCGCCGCCGATTGGGTGTCGTCACGCTTCCGCAGAGTGCTGCGGTGCAGAACCTGCGCGGCCACGAGCCGCACACCGCCGCGTCAGCTCGTGCCGCGGTCGAGTTATGCGATCACGATCGGGTTTCTGCCAGAACCGGGAATCAGGATGAGGCAACGGTTCCGTCGGTTCCGCGCACCGATTGAACCGGCAGCTGCACACCGTGGGGTCCGGGAGCTGCACACCGTGGGGTTCATTGGCGGCTGGGCGGCAGGTGGCTGGTGTCGTTGAATGCAACCAGCCTGAGGCCAGAAGTGGACGCGTGAATTGTGGTGATCGAGCAGTGGGCCACATCGATGTGCCGGTAGGTGGCCGGGCCGACGCGAAGTGTCCACGCCACCGCGGCGCGTACCACTGCGTCATGCGTGAACACGAATACAGTCGCGGTGTCTGATGAACGCACGAGATCGTCGAAGGCGTCGGCCACGCGCGCATAGAGGGCTGCGAGAGTTTCTCGCCCGTCGAGGTCGAGCGTCTCGGGCGCCGTACGCCACGCCGACCACTCGAGCGGCCATCGGCGAGACACTTCTGACTCTGCGAGCCCCTGCCAAGGACCCTGGTGCAGCTCACCGAGACGAGCATCGGTCTCCAGATCCACCGAGACGGCGGCAGCGAGGGGCGCTGCAGTGTCGCGGGCCCGGGCGAGCGGGCTCGACACAACCCGC
>Ga0075434_100006045_pt1 | contig 11068 bp, 12 predicted proteins | sample RhiMethybrSRZTD3_FD_75298 | JGI IMG/M metagenome (GOLD analysis project Ga0075434, IMG submission 75298) | Populus rhizosphere microbial communities from Tennessee, USA - Rhizosphere MetaG P. TD hybrid SRZTD3 | ecosystem: Host-associated > Plants > Roots > Rhizosphere > Soil | place: USA...
GGCGTGACCATGACCGAAATCATCAAGGCCGAACGAACTTAGCTCCAGACGCGCGTGCTTGCGCGTAGACAGACGAACAGGAGACAGATATGCGGCTTCTCATCGTTGGCACCCTGAAGGGTCAGTTGACGGCGGCCACCCGGATTGCGATGGACAACGGCGCCTCTGTGACTCATGCCGAGAGCATCGAGCAGGCGATGGCGGTGCTGCGCGGCGGCAAGGGTGCCGACCTCCTGTTAATGGATGTCGGTCTCGATATTCGCGAACTTGTGCTGCGGCTCGAGGCCGAGCACATCCACGTGCCGATCGTCGCCTGTGGCATCTCCAACGACGCCCGTGCCGCGGTGGCCGCGATCCATGCCGGCGCCAAGGAATACATCCCGCTGCCGCCCGAGCCGGAGTTGATCGCCGCCGTGCTCGCCGCGGTCGCCAACGATGCCCGCGATCTCATCTATCGCGATGACGCGATGGGCAAGGTCATCAAAATCGCGCAGCAGATAGCTGCTTCGGACGCGTCCGTGATGATCACCGGCGAATCCGGAACGGGCAAGGAAGTTCTGGCGCGCTATGTCCATTCCCGCTCTACTCGCGCCAAGCGGCCATTCATTTCCCTCAACTGCGCGGCCATTCCCGAACATCTCCTGGAGTCGGAGTTGTTCGGCCATGAAAAGGGCGCGTTCACAGGCGCCGTCGCGCGCCGTATCGGGAAGTTCGAGGAAGCGACCGGCGGCACGCTGTTGCTCGATGAAATTTCCGAAATGGACGTGCGGCTGCAATCCAAATTGCTCCGCGCGATTCAGGAACGTGTGATCGATCGCGTCGGCGGCGCGCGACCCGTGCCCGTCGATATCCGCATTATCGCGACCTCGAACCGCAATCTCGCGGAGGCCGTGCGCAATGGCAGCTTTCGCGAAGATCTGTTGTTCAGGCTTAACGTCGTCAACCTCAAGATACCGCCGTTGCGCGAGCGCCCGGCCGATATCCTTGAATTGGCGCAGCACTTTGCCAAAAAATATGCGGAAGCCAACGGTGTGCCGCTGCGGCCGATCTCGGCCGATGCGAGGCGCGTGCTTACGGCCAACCGCTGGCCGGGTAATGTGCGCGAACTCGAGAACACCATCCATCGCGCGGTGCTGATGGCCCAAGGCGACGAGATCGGCCCGGAGGCGATCCTCACGCCCGATGGCGACCGCCTCGATGTGGCAAAGGCCCAGCCCGCAGTGGCACACGCAACGCTGGCGGCCGAGCAGATCACGCGGGCGCTGGTCGGGCGCACTGTCGCCGATGTCGAGCGCGATCTGATTCTGGAGACGCTCAAGCATTGTCTCGGCAATCGCACCCACGCCGCCAATATCCTGGGGATCTCGATCCGGACGCTGCGTAACAAGCTAAATGAATATGCCGATGGTGGCGTACCGATCCCGCCGCCCGGCGCCGGCGACCATCAGCGCACCGCCAGCGTGGCCTGACCAATCACTGTTGGAATGAGCCCACGCAGGCAACAATCCGGGGCCGGTCAATCCGGGGCGTGGCCTGCGTCGAACCGGACTCGTCGCGTCTGGACTTAGACCAGTCCTTTTCGGGAACGCCAACGGAGGCCTATTGGATAAATAGGCCCAACTCATGAGTAGACCGGCGCGTCCGGCTTGCGGAAGATGTGGATGGGATCGCCTGGCGTGAACTGGCGCCCCGTGAAACTCATGTAGGCGTACAGCGCGAGGTAGAGGATCGCGAGTGTACCGATTGCGCAAAAGGCCCATTTCGCGGCGCGCTTCATTCCATCAGGGTAAGTGGCCCGGCGAAAATTGCAACAACCGCTATCCTGCAGCAGCTCTCGGCACTGAGACTACGTCGACCGCCAGCTTTCCATAGCGGTCCATGAAGGCAGCCGTGTCAATCTCCTCGAGCTTGATCGCGCCGCTCATCACGTCAGCCTTCCAGGCGTCATGCTCGGGATCATGTTGGAACTCCGGCATTACTTCCTTCGAGAACAGCTCCAGAGACTCGCAAATATGCTCGTGAGTATTTTTGCCGGCCTGATTTAGCAGGATTACCTGGTCGATATGCGAGGTGCGGAAGCGCTTCAGTTTTCTCCGGATGGTTTCGGGAGAGCCAATCAGGCCGCCGCGTAGCGCCTGCTCCTGGGCCTGCGGGTTCTCCCGCTTCCACTTGTTGTATTCGTCCCACATGTTGACAGTGCCTGGCGCCGGACGTTGCCGGCTCTGCTGCGCACCGTAATAGCGTAGCGCGAACTGAAAGAAGGTCGCGCCGTCGGCGCGCGCCCTCGCCTCCTCATCTGTCTTCGCGCACATGAAGAACGACACAAGCGCCATGTTAGGGTTGATCTCATAATCGGCGAGCTTCTTCAGGCGTTTGGTGATGGCGTTGTAATAAGCGTGGACCCAGGCATGCGCCGCGTCGGCGCTGACAAACTGAAAACCAAGCGCACCAAAGCCGTTCTGGCCGGCCCGCTCGATCGTCGGCAGCTGTGAGCACGCCATCCAGAGCGGCGGGTGGGGTTTCTGCACGGGCTTCGGTACAACATTGCGCAAGGGAATATCGAAATACTTGCCGCGATGCTCGGTGCCAATCTTGGTGAACATCGGGAAAATGGCTCGCACCGCTTCCTCGAATACTTCGCGCTTGGTCTCCATGTCGCGGCCGAACGGCGTGAGCTCGGAGATCGAGGCGCTCTCGCCCATGCCGAATTCGCAGCGACCCCGGCTGAGCAAATCGAGCACCGCGACGCGCTCGGCGACGCGGGCAGGATGGTTGGTGGTGAGCTGAAAGATGCCATGGCCGAGCCGGATCTTGTTCGTCCGTTGACTTGCCGCCGCGAGGAAAGATTCCGGCGCCGGCGAGTGGGAATATTCTTCAAGGAAATGGTGCTCTACCACCCAGGCGTAGTCGTAGCCCAGCCTGTCGGCGGTCTCAAGCTGCGTCAGCGCATCCTGATAAAGCTTTAGCTCGTCGCCCTCCTGCCATGGACGCGGCAATTGCAGCTCATAGAAGATGCCGAATTTCATGACGCCTGCTCCCACCTCGTTCCCTTTTTGGGAAGTCTATTCTGGCGGCGTTCGAAGTCCAACCGTCATCAATTCCATGCGCGGAAGGGCGGCTTGCGCCGCGCGCATGAATGGTTAGCTTGTGGTCGGCGAGTCGCCGCGAGCGACCCTCCTCCCGCCTGAGACCCTCATGCCGACATTTACGCCGCATCAAGAGACCGCGCTGAAGGCCGTTGCCACATGGCTCAAGGCGAGGCCCGGGAGGAACGGCACGCCCCAGGTCTTCCGCCTGTTCGGCTATGCCGGAACCGGCAAGACCACGCTGGCGCGGCACATCGCCGAGGGCGTCGATGGCGATGTCAAATTTGCAGCTTTCACCGGCAAGGCAGCGCTCGTCATGCGCAACAAGGGCTGCGACGGCGCCTCCACAATCCACTCACTCATCTACCGTGCCCGCGAGAGCGGCGTGGAACAACCGAGCTTCGAGCTGTGGGATGACGCGCCAGCATCCAAGGCCAGGCTGATCGTGATCGACGAATGCTCCATGGTCGATGCCGAGATGGGGCGCGATCTCTTGTCGTTCGAGTGCCCGCTCCTCGTGCTTGGCGACCCCGCGCAGCTTCCGCCGATCCAGGGCGGTGGCTTTTTCACCGTGAGCGAGCCGGACGCGATGTTGACCGAGGTCCACCGCCAGGCGCAAAACGACCCGATCGTGCGGATGTCGATGGATGTCCGTGAGGGAAGACCGCTCGAGGCAGGCCGTTACGGCGCGAGTGAGGTTGTCTCACGTGGAGAGCTTGATCCGGGCCGGGTGATGCAGGCCGATCAGGTGCTGGTCGGCCGCAACAACACCCGCCGCGCCTACAACATGCGGATGCGACATCGCCAGAATATCGAGGATCCGCTGCCGGTCGCAGGCGACAAGCTGGTGTGCCTGCGCAACAACCGCAAGAAAGGACTGTTCAACGGCGGACTTTGGCGCGTGAAATCGCGCAATGCGTCGCGCTCGAAATCGCGCATCATCGGCATGCGGCTGTCACCCGACGAGGAGTTTAGCCACAAGGTCACGAAGGTCTCCGTCCGCAGCGACTGTTTCGAGGGCGGGATCGAGACGATCCCGTGGGAGCAACGAAAGCCATATGACGAGTTCGATTACGGCTATGTGCTGACAGTGCACAAATCGCAGGGTTCGCAGTGGGATGATGTCGTGCTGTTCGATGAGAGCTTTGCGTTCCAGGACAGCCGCGCGCGCTGGCTTTACACAGGCATCACGCGGGCAGCCAAACGGCTGAGCGTGGTGGTATGACCAGACCCGTGTCGGATCATTTCAACTCCGACCGGTGTTCCGCCGATTCCTGGCCTGGACCGAGCGTGGGAGCACGACAATCTTTTCACGCAACTGTGTCCCTCGCTGCGTAACAAAACCAACCCCGTCCCGTATCTTAAGCGTCCAAGGACGCCCGGCTGCCGGTTGTTAGGTATTGGACTGCGCCCTAAACTGCTCTCAACTTCGACCAACTCCGAAAGCGAACACCATGCGAAATAGCCCTTTCAGCCGCCTCGTGCTCGGCGCCGCCGCACTTGGCGTGGTCGTGACGGTCATCTCCGTACCCATTCACGCCACCGAAGACGCAGTGAAAATCCCCGCGCCCGTTCTCGACGTTCCGCCCTCCGATAGCTTGCAGACCGCAGTCCTGTCTGGAGGGTGCTTCTGGGGGGTGCAGGGTGTTTTCCAGCACACTGCCGGCGTGGCGAGCGCTGTGTCCGGTTATGCCGGCGGCAGCAAGATGACTGCAAATTACGAATCGGTCTCCACCGGAACGACAGGACACGCGGAGTCGGTGCAGGTCAAGTTCGACCCGACGAAGATCTCCTATGGCAAGATCCTGCAGATCTTCTTCTCAGTCGTGCATGACCCGACGCAGTTGAACCGGCAGGGCCCGGACAGCGGCACGCAATATCGTTCCGCGATCTTCACGACCTCGGACGAACAGAGGAAGGTGGCGGAGGGCTATATCGCCCAGCTCGACGCAGCGCATCTCTACGGCAAGCCGATCGTGACGAAGGTGTCCCGGCTCGAGGGATTCTTTCCTGCGGAGGCCTATCATCAGGATTACCTGACGCTACACCCGAACCAGCCTTACATCGCCTATAACGACCTGCCGAAAATCGAGAACCTGAAAAAGCTGTTCGCGGAAAACTACGTCGAGAAGCCGACGCTGGTGCGAAGCGTCTCGAACTAGTGGTCCGGCTCCAACATTCGCATCCCATTTGGGAGCCACGTTTGCGAATGTTGGAGGCAAAGGACCACTAGCAAGTTGATGTTGCTAAAGGAGCTTTGGATTTGACTTCCGCATTGCGGAATCGCGGCGAGAAGGGAGCGAACGTCAAATCCGCTCCACAAGAAACTCTGAATTGGAGGAATGATGGCTGACACCAAGACATCCGGCAAAATCGTCAAGAGCGAAGCCGAGTGGCGAAGTGAATTGACCCCGATGCAGTATGCCGTCTTGCGCGAGAAGGCGACGGAGCGTCCTTTCTCAGGCGAGTACGAACATGAGCATCGGCAGGGCACCTATGTCTGCGCCGGTTGCGGGCAAGGACTGTTCGAGTCGGACGCCAAGTTCGATTCGGGCTGCGGCTGGCCGAGCTTCAGCAAGCCGGCGGTAGAGAGCAACATCGACGAAGAGACCGACCACAGCCACGGTATGATCCGCACCGAAGTGTTGTGCTCGAAATGCGCGGGCCATCTGGGCCACGTGTTCAATGACGGTCCGGGACCTACCGGGCTGCGCTACTGCATCAATTCAGCGGCTTTGAAGCTAAAGCCAAAATAGCGACAGGGCTCCGTTGCTGGAACCAGTTGCCGGGATATACTTCCGTACTTGGCGGCCGTCGTTTGGCGGTTGCCGGTTCGGGAAATAGTCATGTCCCTTGGATTGATCCTGATCGTTCTCGTGATCATCTACCTGCTCGGCGGTTTCAGTGGTCGCTTCGGCGGTTACGGCTACGGCATGGGCCATTCCGGTATGGGTATCGGGGGCGTTGTTTTGGTGGTGCTGCTCGTGCTGTTTTTGCTTGGAAAAATATGAGGGATTAAGTTATTGAAATATATTACAAATTCTTAGTTGACGGCGCAGTTCCAAGTTCACGATTTGATCCGGCAGGATTCGCAATTCTGTCAAACAAGCCTATATTAGGCAGTGGAATGACGTGCACGGCCTGTCGCCGTTTGCGGCGCGGCCGTCATCCTTAAATCCCCAACCGCTCGCGCTAGCGCCAATAAGATCAAGAGGCCCTCGACCATGCGTCCCATGCGTCCGTTCAACTTCAACACCGCCGCCGAACTTTTCCCCGCAGCGATAAGGAAGAAGAAGCGGGCTGGCTTCGCCTATCGACGTTTTGGCACTGCGGCCGAAGCTGTTCGCTTTGCCATTGAGGAATTGCCGGCTGATTCGCTGAACGGCGCCTATCTGCAGGTTGAGGAAGCTCGCTTCGACCAGAGCGGCATCCGCCTGCTCTATGAAAGCGAAGCCTTTCCCCTGCCGCGCCGGAAGCGGCCTGCGGCTGCGGCGCCCGCCGACGGCGACAAGGACGCTGCTTAAGCCCTTTACTCTGCCTTTCATCCTTCCGCTTCGCTCAAACGCCCTTGGACAAAAGTCCGGGGCGTTTTGCTTTAGCTAGCCTGCCTTTCCAGCCAGCGCCGCAGGAGACGCGCGTTGCGCATGTTGGCTCGAAACAAGACGTCGACCGCATCGCCGGCAATCGGCACCATCCCCACGAATCCCTGGAACGCGACGTTGCCAAGCATCCGCGCGGTAACATGCCACGGCGCCCCGAGCGCCCGCGCCTCATTCACGACCCAGAGCGAGAGCGCGGTGACGATGACATCGCCGACAACGGGAATGAGTCCGATGATGCCATCGACGCCATAGCGCACCTTCGCGCCCGGCAGGATGAACGCGACGTCAAGGAGCTTCGCGACCGCCTCAAGCCGCTTCAGCCGTTGCTCGCGACTAAGGTGGGCGAAGGGATTGGCCATGGAGCGGCGGAAATCGAAGCGAGGCTCAAAGGAACCCCTGAGCTCATCCTGCGGGATCTCCCGCCCCTCCTGATCGATGATTGGCCCACGCGCGCCCGCCGTGCTGAACCCTGCACGGAGGGTTCCGCTGAAGCGCGCGTTGCGGGCATAGGAGTGGTTGTTTGCCATGCGTGCCACATGGGAAACACTGGACGTTGATGCAAGCTGCATTCCGATCCCTCGGTCGCACAGCGACCTCGCGTCGCAGCCGATTGACAAAGCACCGGGCCGTCGACGGTCACCACGTAGATCCGTTATGCGGCATTTGCTGGCTGAAAGGCCGGCGCGATCGCCTCGCCGCCTTTTTCACGACGATGCAGGCCGGCTGGGCATTGCCTGCCCCTCGTCGACGAACCGATGCACCAACCAAGAACTGGCGGTCGCCGGGATGAAGCCGACCAGGCCGTACATGATAAACTGGAAGATGCCGGAATCCGGTCCTCGCGAGCCATACGTCAATTCCGCCAGGATGAAGCCGCCCGCGCCGACCAGCAGAATGCGCGCAAATGGGTCGAGCCGTCTGACGTGAGAAAGGATGTCGTCAATCGCACCTATCATCAGCGCCGGCAGGATGCCGAACAGGTAACTGTATTGCAGTGTCGTCACGAAGACCGTGAGCAGCTTTCCGATCTGCGACGCATTCAGCGAATGGCTCCAATAGCCCGACATCACTGTAGTGGTCAGCAGCAGCCAGAACCCGCCGAGCAGCGGTCCGAGAGCCGCGAAAATGAGGTAGCGCTTCATGCTCCGCCTTCATCTCCTGCTTGAACCCGTTTTATAGCCGGGAGCACGAGTTTCGGAAAAAATTCACCGGCGATGAGGGCCTATTCGCCCCATGCTGCAAAGGCTTCGTTAAAAGCGCGCTCGCCGGGCGCGCCTTTCTCGACCGCGATGATGGCGCGGCGCTGATTGGCGTAGACCAGCGGAACATCGAACCAGGAGCGCTCTTTCAACAGCTGGACGTTGCGCGCGCGGTCGGCGTCGACATTGGAAAGGCCGACCAGGAAGAAGCCGTCGGTGACTTTCACCGCCAGCCCGGCAAGTGGCGTGCCGCGTGCTTGTTCATTGGACTTCATCAGGATGCCGGGCACGTTGGAAACGCCACCACCCGAAAAGTCCTGCGGCAGGATGAAGGTCAGCTCCGCCGTATGACTTGCCGGCAACGATGAATCGGTGTTGCGTCGGAACGACATCGTCATCTTGAACTTGCGGTCGGGAATCTCAATGTCGGCGCGCACGGCGATGTCCGCCTTCTGTGTTCCGGACGGCTTGACGGGCTCAGTGCGCCAAACCACCGAGCCGACGAATTGCTTGCCTTTGGGATCGGAGGGATCCTCGTCGTAGAGCACCACCCGTTGCGCGACCGGGGCAAGCTGATCCGTGGAGGACGGCTGGCCGACGCGATCGGCGATCTTCGGCTTACTCAAGGGCGCCGAACTGTCCTTGGGCGCTTCGACCGCCTGCTGCGGCTTGAACAGGCCCTCTACGGCGGTCATCAGCGACTTGCCCCAAAGAATTCCGGCACCGACGAGGATCAGCACGACGCCGACAGCGATCGCGCTCTTGAATGGAAACGCCGTTCCGCTACGACCGAGCTTCGGTTCGCGTTCGGGATCGCCGCCGACGCGCGTGCGAGGAGCCGACGGAGTTGGGGCGTAGCGCTCGGCCTCCTCGATCGCCTCGTCGTACGAATAGGGCGCGTCCAAATCGGCGCCGCGGTCTTCGAGGCTGGGTTCGAGCCGATCAAACTCCGGCGACGGCGAAGGAACGTTGGCGTAAGTTTTCCGCGCAGCGCGGCTCGCTTGGGCTGCTGCGCGACCGAGGTCGTCGGCATCGGCCGTGATATCGCGAAAACCCCGCACGCCCGGCACTTGCGCGCCGCCGTCCGCGAGACGGCGCGGCGTGCGCTCGCGCGTTGGCGGTAGCTCCGGCTCCTGCATGTTGACCTGCGGCTCGGACGACAGCGGGAGTTGCGGCCGCGGCGGAGGTACAGGCGTCGGTTCGCTACGCGAACCCCGCGACGGACGCTGCGCCGCCTCCTGTCGCTCGACCCGCTCCTCCTGCCCCAAGGGCGGCCGGTCGTTGCGCGGGCCTTGCAACGCGGGCCCGCGCGAGCGGGAGGATGACGCCGCCGGCTGCGCCCCGGCATCCGTCGTGCGTGCATTGGCCCGGCGGAAAGCATCGCCAGCACGAGAGCCTGCGCCGGCCCCACGCGTAGTGTCGCGGGCGCGCTGGGCGGCTTCCGATTCGACCTTGCGGACCGCCTCTTCCAGCGACAGCCGCTCGCGCGTGATCTCGGACTCGCTAAGAGGAGGTTGGACGCTGCGCAGCTGCGCGATCAGCGCCGTCCGCGCGCGCTCATAGAGCGCACGCCGGCTCTCGCCGGGCGCACTGGGGTCCAATCCGGCAATGGCGCGGGCAATCAGCGGGTAGTAATCAGCCATCTCAACTCGACCCTGCGCAGGTCCCGGTAATATCTCGTTAAGCCTCGAACGGGTTCTGGACGAGGATAGTATCCTCGCGTTCGGGGCTTGTGGAAAGCAAGGCGATCGGACAACCCACCAGTTCCTCGACCCGGCGGACATATTTAATGGCTTGGGCGGGCAAATCGGCCCACGAGCGGGCATTGGCGGTGGGCTGCTTCCAACCTTCGATAGTCTCGTAAACCGGCACAACGCGAGCCTGTGCGCCCTCCCCGGCCGGCAAATGGTCGATCTCCTTGCCGTCCAGCTTGTAGCCGGTGCAGACCTCGATCGAATCGAAGCCGTCCAAAATGTCGAGTTTTGTCAACGCCAGCCCGTTGATGCCGCAGGTCCGCACGGACTGGCGCACCAGCGTCGCATCAAACCAGCCACAACGCCGCTTGCGCCCGGTATTGACCCCGAACTCCCTGCCCCGCCGGCCGATCTCCTCACCGATCTCGTTTCGCAGCTCCGTCGGAAAAGGCCCCTGGCCGACTCGGGTCGTATAGGCCTTGCAGATGCCGAGCACATAACCGACCCCGCCCGGGCCCATGCCGGTGCCGGTCGCAGCCTGCGCCGCCACCGTGTTCGAGGATGTTACGTAAGGATAGGTCCCATGGTCCACATCAAGCAACGCGCCTTGCGCGCCTTCGAACAGGATTCGCTTCCCCTCCCGTCGCTTGGCGTCGAGCAGCCGCCATACCATCTCGGCGTAAGGCAACAGCCTTGGCGCGAGCTCCGTTAGATCGCTGAGGATGGCCTTGCCGTCAATCTCCTCCAACTTGAACCCGCGCCGCAGCGCGTTGTGATGGGCGAGCAGCCGGTCGATCTTGTGCGGCAGCGTATCGAGATCGGCGAGGTCCATCAGGCGGATGGCGCGGCGGCCGACCTTGTCCTCATAGGCTGGCCCGATGCCGCGCCGTGTGGTGCCGATCGCGGTCACCGCATTAGAGGATTCGCGCAGGGCATCGAGCTCGCGATGCAGTGGCAGGATCAGCGTGACGTTCTCCGCAATGCGCAGGTTTTGCGGGCTGACCGTGACGCCTTGCGCCTTCAGTCTTGCCAGCTCCTCGAAAAAGGCGTGCGGATCAAACACGACCCCGTTGCCGATCACGGCAAGCTTTGAAGGCCTCAGCACGCCGGACGGCAACAGCGCGAGCTTGAAGGTTTCGCCGTTGATAACGAGGGTGTGGCCCGCATTGTGGCCGCCTTGAAACCGCACGACGATGTCGGCCTGTTCCGACAACCAATCGACGATCTTGCCCTTTCCCTCGTCGCCCCACTGGGCACCGACGACGACAACATTGGCCATTCGCGAACAAATCCCCTGCAACGTTCTCACACGAGCATAATCGGTCGCATAGCCGGTCCGACGTCCCGAATCATGCGCCCAGCCAAAATCGCAGCTGGGCCGCTCGCATGCGAGGCAGCCTCACCGGATAACGGAAGCGGCTGATCTAGGCAAGCAAGAAGGGTACCTATTAGCCTTCCGGATTAGGGTTCAACCCCTTGATATACCC
>Ga0075434_100006047_pt1 | contig 11067 bp, 10 predicted proteins | sample RhiMethybrSRZTD3_FD_75298 | JGI IMG/M metagenome (GOLD analysis project Ga0075434, IMG submission 75298) | Populus rhizosphere microbial communities from Tennessee, USA - Rhizosphere MetaG P. TD hybrid SRZTD3 | ecosystem: Host-associated > Plants > Roots > Rhizosphere > Soil | place: USA...
CTCGACAAGATCGTCGAGCGGCAGGACACGCTGCGCGAGGTCAAGGTGCTGCGCAAGCAGCTGCGGGAACACGGCAGCTTCGGCAAGATGATCGGCAACAGCGCGCAGATGCGGAAGGTCTATCAGACCATCGAGCAGGCCGCGCCGACGCAGGCATCGGTGTTGATCTGGGGCGAGTCGGGCACGGGCAAAGAGCTCGTGGCGCAGACCATTCATCAGCTGAGCCCGCGCGCTCAGATGCCGTTTGTGCCGATCAACTGCGCGGCCATTCCCGAGACGCTTCTCGAGAGCGAAATCTTCGGGCACGAGAAGGGCGCCTTTACCGGCGCGTCCGACCGGCGTGAAGGATGTTTCGAGCTCGCCGACCGCGGGACTCTCTTTCTCGACGAGATTGCCGAAATGACGCCGGCGACACAGGTCAAGCTGCTGCGCGTCCTGCAGGAGCGGAAGTTCCGGCGGCTCGGCGGCCGCCAGGAGCAATCGGTGGACGTCCGGGTCATCGCGGCAACCAACGTCAATCCCGCGGAAGCCGTAAAAAACGGCAAGCTGCGCGAAGACCTTTATTACCGGCTCAACGTGTTCGCCATCGAGTTGCCGCCGCTGCGCCACCGCAAGGATGACCTGTCGCTGCTACTGCAGTCGTTCCTCGCCGAGTTCAACGAGCGCAACAACAAGTCTGTCTCGGCGATCGATTCGGGGGCCATGCGCATCCTCGAGCAATACAACTGGCCGGGCAACGTGCGCGAGGTCCGTAATGTTGTCGAGCGCGCGGTGATTCTGGCCAACGGCGACTTCATCGAGCCGAAGCATCTGCCGCCGCTCGTGACCGAATCGCCCGACGTCGTAAAGCCGGTCGTCGAGCTTGAGCCTGGAACGACGGTCGAAGAAGCCGAACGGCGCCTCATCCTGATGACGCTCGAGCACACGCGCGATAACAAGACTCGCGCGGCAGAAATCCTCGGCATCAGCCTGAAGACCCTTCACAACAAGCTCAACAAACTGCGCGGTCGCGTCCCCGGAAAAAAACAGGAAGAAGTCGCCTCGTAGCGCGTGGTCCGCTAACACCCACGTCGCTGCGCGACGATGATGACGCGGGGCGGACAGGCGACAGGTGTCCGCAGCGTCGCGGCGTCGTACACGCCTCGAAGGGCGAACCCTGCTTCATCGAGCCACCGTGCGATATCGCGCGGCCTCCACGCGCGCTCGAGGTGTTCTTCAATTGCGCAGCCGCATGGGCCTCGGACCAGTACCTGGATGCGAAGCAGGCGATTGAGCGGATTCCACCAAATCCTCTGCAGGACGCTCGCGCGGCGGCCGGGCGCCACGCGCGACGCTGCTGCGATGCCGCCGAGCGGCCGACAGGGCGTGACGAAGTCGAAGATGAAGAAGCCGTCCGGCGTCAGGCTGGCTGCGACACGGTGAAAGACACGGCGAACATGACGCGGATGCCGAGGGCGGAGCACGCTTTGATGACGTCCAGGCGCGCCGCGTCCGCGGCCACGAACGCGAGCGCTGCGTCGCCCGGTTCCCCGACGGCCACTCCGCCGGCGAGGGAGATGAGCTCGGCGACACGTACACGTCGGCCGATGTCCTCATCGGCGAGGAGAACCCGCAGGGACGTCCTGCCAGCCACCGGGAATTCTCCGAAAGGAAGGCCAAAGCATTGTCGCGGGGATGTGCGGTGTCAATGCTTTGAGCGCCGCGACCTACTTTTGTTGTGCAAGAGGACCGAGCTAGTATCAGCCTAGCGACATGCGTCTTGGAATCAAGGCGAAGCAGATCGCCGCGGTAACGGCCATTGTCGGGCTTGCCGTCGTCACGCTGAGCGCGGTGCATGTCGCGCGGCTCGCGCGCGTCGTGCTGCACGAGAGCCAGGCACGCGGCGAGCTGCTCGCCAACACCATCTTCCACCGCGCGCGGGAAGTCGTCATCAGCGCCAACGGCGATCCGTACGCGCTGCTTCGGAACGATCCGGGTCTTCGGGCCATCCTGGAGTCCAGTATCTACGGCGAAAGCGTGACGGAAGCGGCCATCCTCGACACGCAGGGGATCGTTCGCGCGTCGAGCGATGCGGCGCTCGAAGACAAGGCGTTGCCCGCCCGCGCCGATCTCGCGACGCTCGTCGACGGAAGCGCGCTCGACCAGCTGCGTACGATCTACTCGCAGGACGGGCGCACCCTCGAGGTCCGCCGGCAGATGGTGCTTGGCGACGAGCCGTTCGGTTCCATTCGCATCGGTGTGTCGACCGTCCTGATGCGGCAGGAGCTGAACGCGTCGCTGCAGCCGGCCATCAACATCGCCGTCGGCTCGCTGTTGATCGCAGTCATTGTTGCCGCGCTTCTCGCACAGTTATTCTTGCGGCCGATCAATGTCATCCGCAGCGGACTGACGCGCCTCGGCAAAGGGGAGTTCGGGGTAACACTCGATTTGAGTCAGAACGACGAGTTCGGAGACCTTGGAACGTTCTTCAATACCGTCAGCCAGCAGCTGTCTGCGGATCGATCGCTGCTCGCGGGACAGAAGGCGAACCTCCAGTCGGCGGTCGAACATCTCGAAGATGCCGTTGCGCTCTTCAATCCGTCGGGCGAGCTGCTCTTCAGCAATCCCGCGATGCAGCCGAAGCTGCCGGCCGATGCGATCGGCCGGGCGCTCGAGGGACTGCTGCCCGCCGGCGACCCGTACCGGAAGATTCTCGAAGAGACGCTCGCGGCGCGGTCATCGCGCGGGCCCGTGCAGGTCGGAGACGATGTGCTGCTGATGACCCACGCCATCGAGGGGACCGACGCGCGCCTGGTGGGCGTGCTGCTCGTCTCGCGCGACCTGTCGTATCTGTCGCGGATGCAGTCCACGATCGCGTACTCGCGGAAGCTCGTTGCGCTCGGCCGCTTGACGGCCGGCATCGCGCACGAGGTGAAGAATCCGCTGAACGCGATGATGATCCACCTCGAGCTGCTGCGGACGAAGATCAAGCGCGCGGCGGTGCCTCGCGCGGAACCGGTTGCTGTCGGCGGCCTCGGGCTCGCCGAGTCGCGCTCGCCCGAGCGCCCCGAGACGCAAGACGCGCTGCAGCACGTGGGGATCATCGAGAGCGAGATTCGGCGCCTCGACGAAGTCGTTCAGGGTTTCCTCAAGTTCACGCGCCCCGAGGACCTGCGTTTGCAGCCGGTGCGCGTGAAGGATGTGTTCGACGAAATTCTTCCGCTGATTGCGCCGGAGGCGGAGAAGAACAACGTCCGGGTCGAGGTCCACGCCGATTCCAACGCGGCGTGGGTCAACGGCGACGCGGCGATGCTGCGCCAGGCCTTTCTCAATCTCGCCCTCAATGCGTGCCAGGCCATGCCCAACGGGGGCACGCTGCGGATGTCTTCCTCCGCGGCGCCGCGCAACCGGGTCCAGATCCGGTTCGAGGACAAGGGCGTCGGCATCCCGGCCGAGCACCTGTCGAAGATCTTTGACCTGTACTTCACGACGAAGGATCATGGGACCGGCATCGGACTGTCGATGGTCTACCGCATCGTTCAGCTCCACGACGGCGAGGTCGAGGTCGAGTCGACGAAAGGCCGGGGCACGACGTTCCGCGTCCTTCTACCGAGGGCCAACGAGGCCTGAAAACATGCCCAACGCTCACGGCTCAACGCGGAACGGCCAGCGGGCCCGTCGCGCCATCGGGCATTGTGCGTTCAGCATTGGGTTGTGTGCATTAACGGCCGCTGGATGCGCGAAGGCGCAGGCGAAAGACAACGCCGCCGGTCCTCCGCTCGAGGTGCCGGCTCCGCCTGAAAGAGTGCTCGCCCCCGTCGAAGAGCCGGTCACTGCGTCGGCGCCGCCGCCCGAAACTCCGCCGCCTCCTGTCGCCGCCGCGCCGAGGACGCCGCCCAGACCACCGGTGCGTCGCGCGGAACCGGAGCCTCCGCAAACGGCTCCCGCACCAGCACCCGCGGCCGCGGCGCCGGTTCAACCGGCGCCGGAGGCGCCGCGCGAGCTGCGGCCGGCATCACCGGCTGCAGATGCCGCAGCCGAGCGCGAAGCGCGCGATGCGCTTGCGCGCGCGGCGAGTGCGCTCTCAAAGGTCGACTACGGCAAGCTCAACGCCGACGCCCGCGCGCAGTACGACCAGTCGAAGCGATTCATGGATCAGGCGCAGCAGGCGCTCAAGGATCGCAACTTCGTGTTTGCCGCCACGCTGGCCGACAAAGCCGCCACGCTCGCCGCGGAACTTGTCGCGCGCTGATTGCCCGACCACTATGCGCCGCATATGCTCTCCCCGATTGGCCGTGCGTCACCTCAATCCGTCACTGCGCCGCGGATTGCATCTGGCCTGCCTGTGCGTCTTCCTGTTTGCGCCTCGCGCGAACGCAGCCGGGCGTGCCGTCGTCGCGGACTTCGACGGCGACGGGCATGGTGACCATGTCACGCTCGATGCGGCGGATGCGCGAGTCGTGCGCATCTGGTTCTCCGCAACCAGGACCACCGAGATCATCCGCAGTCCACAGCCGCTGCGCGATATCGCCGCCGTCGATCTCAACGGCGATCGGCATCCGGAGCTGATCGCAAGCAACCGATCGCACGGCCTGCAGGTGTGGATGAAAGCGCACGCGGGCTTTCGGCATTACCGCCGGAAACGGCCTGCTGTTCCGCGCGACATCGGATATCCAGAGCGGCGGCGTGTGGATGACGACGCCGGATCGGATGCAGCGGCCGTTGGCGGCGCCAGACCAGCGCCGATGTCGCTCGCCGCCGCCCCTCTCCCGCGCTCGCTGCTTCCACCAATCCGCCGCGACGTTTCCGACGTCACGCACGCGGCTCGCTCCGCGCTTCCCAATAGTCCGTTCGCCCCGCGCCCGCCTCCCGCTCTCGCCCTCTAGTCGCAATTCTCCCAACAAGTCAATCGATGCATGCGCCCGGGTGCGGGCGCGTGGGGATATCCATGCGAATAGTGCTGGCAGATATCAGGGGTGGCGAAGGGTTTATCAGCAAGGACACGGTAGCTGGTGGATACGGATCGCGGCTGCGGCCGTTTTCGCGAGTCACGCGCGTCATTGCACGCATGAAGCGCGGCTTTCACGGGCTGCCAAGCGTGCAGCTGGGATACGCGGCCGCGCTCGCGCGCATGGCGGGTCACGAGGTCACAGCCTCGTCGGGCGAGCTCATCGACGGCGATGTCGCCATCGCACTGTCATCGCTCGTCGATCATCGCCGTGAAGTGGCGTGGGCGCGCGCGATGCGTGCGCGAGGCGTTCGCGTCGGGTTCATCGGCCTCGCCGCGCACAAACTGCCGGAGCTCTTCGCGGACGCTGCCGATTTCATCGTCGAGGGCGAGCCCGAAGCCGCGCTGATTCGCGTTGCGAACGGCGAGGCCCTTTCGGGAATCATCAAGAGTCCGGAGATCGACGATCTCGACTCGCTGCCGTTTCCGTACTGGGAGCCGCTGGCCGGTGCGCGCCGCCAGTGGCGCGTCCCGTTTGCCGGCCGCCCGGTGGGCGGCTCTCTCCCGGTTCTGGCGTCGCGCAGTTGCCCCGAGTTCTGCACCTACTGTCCCCACCGCATCCAGTCCAGCTATCGCTCGCGCTCGGTCGCGGGCATCCTCGATGAGCTCTCGTATCTGGAGGACACGCGAGGGCCGCTCCACGTCGTCTTCCGCGATCCACTCTTCTCACAGGATCGCGACCGCGTGCTGGCGCTGTGCGACGGCATCCGCGCGCGTCAACTGACGCATACCTTCGAATGCGAGACGCGCCTCGATCGCCTCGACGAGGAGCTGTTGACGACGATGCACGCGGCGGGGTTGCGGGCGATGAGCTTCGGCGTGGAATCGCAGTCAGCGGCGACGTTGAAGCACGTGGGCCGCCGGCCGATTCCCGAGGTACACCAGCGCGTCGTCCTCGCGCGATGCCGCTCCCTCGGCATCGTCACGGCGGCGTTCTACGTCCTCGGGTTCCTCGAGGATACCCGGGAGTCGATAGACGCCACGATTGCGTACTCCGTCGCGCTTGGATCGACCGTCGCGCAGTTCAAGATCCTGACGCCGTATCCGGGGACGCCGCTCTACACGCGCATGAAGCCGCTGATCACGGAGCGTGACTGGCAGCAGTTCGACGGGTTCACCCCGACATTCCTGCATCCCACGCTCTCCGCGGCCGACCTGCGGCGCCTGCTGGGAAACGCGTACACGCGCTTCTACATCCGGCCGTCGTTTCTCACCAACTACCTCCGCATCACGGCGCCGGCGGCGCGCCCGCTGGTCAGCTCGCTGGACGCGCGGGTCGAGCGAAGGCACGCGCGCCGTGAGGCGGCATTCACGGAGCGGAGCGCCGCATGCTGAACGCGATCTCGCGATACGGTCCCCGGGTCGTTCCCAACACCATCCAGGTCATTGAGGCCGTCGAGCGGCGCGGCGAGCTCGTCGAAGGACCTCAGCTCGCGGAGTTCGAGGCGGCGTTCGCATCGCGCCTCGGCGGCGTGCATGCGATCGCGACGTCCTACGGGCGCATGGCGTTCTACTACATCCTCAAGGCACTGAATCTCCCTGCAGGCGGTGAAATCGTCATGCCGGCGCTGACGTTCTGGGTGATGCCGGAGATCGCGCGGCGTGCGGGCTTGACGCCGGTCTTTGCCGACGTCGATCCGGCGACGTTCAACGTCATGCCCTCCGCAATCGAACGCGCGATCACGCCACGTACGGTTGCCGTCGTGCCGACGCACCTGTGGGGGCTGCCGTGCGACATGGACGAGATCGTCGCGCTGGCGCAGCGCCACGGGATCGCGGTGATCGAAGACTGCGCGCACGCGCTCGGCGCCCTGTACAGGGGCCGGCCGGTGGGGACCTTCGGCGATGCCGCCATCTTCAGCTTCCAGACGTTGAAGCCGCTCAACGCGTACGGCGGCGGGATGGCGGTCGTTCGCGACGCGGCGCTGGCGACCCGCGTTGCCGCATTAGCGGCAGCGGAGCCGCCGCCAAGCCTGAAGCGCGTCAAGCAGCGCCTCTGGCATGGCCGCGTTCTACGGCTCGCGACCCGGCCCGATGTCTTCACGTGGACGCTTTTCCCGCTGTTGTACGCGGGCACGCGGCTGCATTGGAGCATCGACATGTACTTTTGGGAAGCCATCCGGCCGCTCGATCCGTTCCCCGACGACTACCACGAGCGGATGAGCAACGTGCAGGCGGCTATCGCCCTCGAGGGGCTCGCGCGCCTCGACGACTGGAACGCGGTGCGGCGGCGGCATGCGAAGTACATGAACGATATGCTGAGCGAGGCGGACGGCGTGCGCGTTCCCGCGATTCCCGCCGACCGCACCCACGTGTTCTACCAGTACTGCGCGTACGTGCCATCGCGGGACGCCGTCGTGAATCGATGTCTTCGTCGCGGCGTCGATCTGGAGACGCTGCACGTCGATCTCTGCGCCGAGCTCCCGCTGTTCGGCGCGGGCGGCGCGCCGGCGGCCGGCGCTCGTCAGACCACGGCGACAGTGCAGGTGCCCATCTACGAAAGGCTTACCGACCGCCACCTCGAGCGCGTCGCGGCCGTCATCCGTGATGCGGTGGCGTCACTGCAGGCGCATCCGTCGGCTGCCGTCCCCGAGTCGTCATGACGTGGGCACTTGACGGTCCTCTTCCGTACCTCGGCATCCTCGTCGCCGCGATGCTCGAAGGCGAGGTCACATATGTTGCCGCGTCCGCCCTCGTGGCGCACGGGCACCTGAATGCGATCGGCGTGATTGTCGCCGGCGCGACTGGTGCGGCCACCGGCGACCAGTTCTACTTCTACGCGCTCCGTGGGCGGCTGTCGCGGTGGGTGAGCCGGTTTCCGAACGCGGTCCGCCGCGCGCAGCCGCTCATCGGCCGGGTGCGAAAGCATCAGGCCGCGATGGTGCTCCTCATCCGGTTCGCGCCCGGGTTGCGGATTGCTCTGGCGACGGCGTGCGCGTACGTCGAGGTCAACGCGCTGAAGTTCAGCGTCCTGAATTTCATCGCCGCGCTGGTCTGGGCCGTTGTGCTGCTCGTCGCCGTCGCGTGGGCGGGCCCTGCCTATCTCTCCTCGATCGGCCTCTCTGGATGGAAAGCGGCGCTGATCACCGGCGTCGTGATCCTCATCGTCTTCCGGTTGATCGGCCGATTCGAGTGGCGCGCGATGTCTTCTTCCCGCTGACGCTCGCGTCGGTCTCCAGCACCGCTAGACTGTTGTCCTTGGTCCGATGCTGCGGACCGCGCTGCCGAGCATCAGCCGGCTGAAGCCCGTCGTCAGCAGATTGATCCCGAGCAGCGTCCCGACCGCCCATGTCGTCATCGCCGGCCAGTGCATCGCGATCAGTGCGCCCAGCAGTGCGGTGACGAAGGCGTTGACCAGCAGCCAGATCGCCCCCGGCTCGCGGCGCTGCGCCGAATACGCGACCAGATCGACGCCAGCCTCTACGAACAGCACCATCGCGAGCAGGAGCGTAAGTGCTCCCAGCGCGATCACAGGATGCGACAGGAAGTACACGCCGCCGGCGATGTAGAACAGTCCAAGCGCGACGTGCCACACCACACCCCCGTCATCACGACGGACGACGCTGATGATGTGGGTGATACCGCCGGCGATCAGCAGCGAGCCGACCAGGGCAGTGACCGCCAGGCCTGCGACGAACGGCTCGACGATGGCGAAGATCCCCAGCAGGATGAACAGGACGGCAGTTGCGATGAGCCAGACGCCGGCATCGTGAGCGATGCGATCGGCGAACGTGTGAATTCGATCTGATCCAGTCATGACCTGATGCCCCTTGCAGTTCCACCTCTCGATCGTGCAAGGGCGCCACCACGCGAGGCGGCTCTCAGGGTGGGGAGCGGCCGGCCGGGATTGCGGCGGGCAGTCAGTGCCGTCACCGCGTGTTGCCATCTCGGAGCGCGCCGCACGCACCTGAACCGGACGACTTGCGCGGCTGATGACGGCCATCTCGCTCACACGCGAGAAGGAATCCGGAACGATGGAGGCGCTGCTCGTTTCCCCGCTGCGGCCGTGGGAAATCATCGTCGGCAAGGTGACGCCGTACCTCGCGATTGGCTTTGTCAGCGTCATCGCGGTCATTGTCGAGGCGCTGCTCGTCTTCCATGTCCCGCTGCGCGGCAGCGTGCCGCTGCTGTTGCTGGGCCGAAATCGCGCAGCCGTTCTTCATCCTGCTCGGCACGGCGGTCGTCGTCCTGATCGTCGCCGTCGGTCAATATCGCAAGCGAGCGGCGTAGAATACGCGCCATGACACAACTTCGCCTGCTCCCGCTGCTGCCGATCGTGTGTGCCGCGTCGGTGCTGGCCCAGTCGAGCACCGACCTCCTCAACGACGGCAAGAACCCCGAGAACGTCACCACGCAGAGCATGGGCTACTCGCGACAGAGCTACAGCCCGCTCAAGCAGATCAACTCGTCGAACGTGAAGCGTCTCGTGCCTGTCTGGTCGACGAGCGTGATGAACGACATGGGTGAGCTCGCTTCGCCGACGGTCTACAACGGCGTGATGTACGTCATCAACGGCAAATGGACGTTCGCGCTGGATGTGGCAACCGGCAGGCAAATCTGGCGCACGCCGGTCGTGCTCGAAGAAGGCACCGTTGGCGCACCGATTACGCGCGGCGCGGCGACGATCTACAACGGCAAGCTGTTTCGCGTGACCTACGACAACCATCTCGTCGCGCTCGACATGAAGACCGGCATGGAGGTGTGGAATCAGAAGTTCGCGGACAAGAAGGACGGCTACTACGCCACCGGCGCGCCGATTGTTGCCAACGGCGTGCTGATTTCAGGCATGGCCGGCGGCGAGCGGACGACGCGCGGGTTCCTGGACGGGTGGGACCCGGACACCGGAAAGAAATTGTGGCGGCGCTACACGATTCCGGCGCCGGGCGAACCTGGCTCCGAAACGTGGCCGAAGGGGAGCGACGCGTGGATGTACGGAGGCGGTCCGACGTGGCGATCCGGTTCCTACGATCCAGAGCTCGACCTCGTGTACTGGGGCACCGGCAACGCCGAGCCCTACGACCCTCATCCGCGGGAGGGTCTCGACAGCCTGTTCACGTCGAGTGTCCTTGCGATTCGCCCGAAGACGGGCGAGATTGCCTGCTACTACCAGTTCACGCCGAACGACGTGTACGACGTCGATGGCACCGATGAAATGCTGCTCGCGGACATTCAGGTTGCCGGCCGGCCTCGCAAGGTGATGATCCAGGCGAACAAGAACGGCTTTCTCTACGTACTGGATCGAACCAACTGCTCGCTCATCGCGGCGAACCCGCTCGTCAAAGTGAACTGGGCCTCGCACGTCGATCTGCAGACGGGCCGCCCGGTGCTGACGGACGTGTACAAACGCTTCTTCGCGGGCGAGGAGGTCGAGATCTGGCCGTCGCGCGGGACCAACGCGGTGCCGATCGCATTCGATCCCGGCAGCGGGCTCGTCTACGCGAGCACGTGGGATGTGCCGCGCATCCAGAAGATCGCGGCGCCGAAGCCGCAGGTGCTCGGCGCGGATTCGACCGGCGTGACCGCGAGGGTGCCGGACGTTCGTCCCGGCGACGTGATGGGCCACTTCACCGCGATCAATCCAATCACCGGTCAGAAGAAGTGGGAGATCCCGCTGACGGATCTTCCAGGTTCGGCCGGCATGCTGGCAACCGCGGGCGGGCTGGTCTTCACCGGGAAGCTGACGGGCGAGTTCGTCGCGCTCGATTCAGCAACGGGCAAGGCGCTATGGCAGTTTCAGACCGGCTCGAGCATCAATGCCACGGCGATTACGTACACGCACAACGGACGACAGTACGTCAGCGTCGCATCGGGCCGCGGCGGTGTGCTTGCGAACCGCTACGCGGCGCAGAAGGTGCCGTCGGGCGGCTCAGTCTGGACATTCGCGCTGATGCCCTGAGCTGGACCCATGCGGTGGTCGCCTTGCATTCAATATTCGGCGAGGGATCACGCATGGAGAAATGGAATACCGGCAAGCTCATCGCTGGAGCGCTCCTGCTTGGTGAAGGCGCCGCGGTCGCGCTCTACGGACGACGCTACCTGAAGTTCATGGAGAGGAACGGGCTCATGAACGCAGGAAGGGC
>Ga0075434_100006049_pt1 | contig 11066 bp, 11 predicted proteins | sample RhiMethybrSRZTD3_FD_75298 | JGI IMG/M metagenome (GOLD analysis project Ga0075434, IMG submission 75298) | Populus rhizosphere microbial communities from Tennessee, USA - Rhizosphere MetaG P. TD hybrid SRZTD3 | ecosystem: Host-associated > Plants > Roots > Rhizosphere > Soil | place: USA...
GACGCGACGACTGCCGTGACCAGGACGCGCACCTCTGGAAAATATCGGCGGAACGTCCTACTCTGCGAGAAGCCTGCCGTCAGCAATCTCCTCGAGGAGAACACATGAAGCACTGGGTCACCCGCCGCCGCGTCGCGGCGGTCGTCGTCTCGGCGACGCTCGTCGCCCTCGTCGGCGCTCTCGTGTCGTCGGGCGCCGTCGCCGACGACGGACAGCACGGGTTCTCCGGCCAGCCGGTCGGGCATCGCACCGACGACCCGAGCGGCGAGCAGCGCCGGGACGTCTCGCCGCCGCTCCGTGACATCGCGCCGATCGCGCCCGAGCAGGGGGCGTTCCGGGTCAAGCGCGAGTTCCTGATGCGCCCGCCCGCGACGGGCACCGGTGCGCCCGACACGGCGCTGCAGAGCACGCCCGGCGCGGCCGCCGCGCCCATCCTCGGCACGTCGTTCGAGGGCGTCGGCCAGGGCTTCACCGGCCCGGCCGGAACCTTCTCCGTCACGTCGGCGCCGCCCGACACGAACGGTCAGGTCGGCCCGAACAACTACGTCCAGATCGTCAACACGTCGTTCGCGGTCTTCGACAAGACCGGCAAGGTGCTCTTCGGGCCCGCGGCGACAAGGACGTTGTGGAGCGGGTTCGGCGGCGGCTGTCAGGCGAACAACGACGGCGACGCGACGGTCGTGTACGACCGGCAGGCCGACCGTTGGATCATCTCGCAGTTCTCGGTGTCGACGACGCCGTTTCTCCAGTGTGTCGCCGTCTCCACCTCGGGCGACCCGACCGGCTCGTACTTCCGCTACGCGTTCCAGTACTCGAACTTCCCCGACTACCCGAAGATGGGCGTCTGGCCGGACGCGTACTACGAGACGTTCAACCTCTTCAACAACGCGGGGACCGCGTTCCTCGGGCCCGAGATCTGCGCGTACGACCGGGCGAAGATGCTCGTCGGCGCGCCGGCGACGCAGCAGTGCTTCATCCTCTCGACAGCCTTCGGCGGGATCCTCCCGTCGAACGTCGACAGCGGCCAGCCGCCGCCCGCAGGCTCGCCGAACTACCTGATCGACTTCGCGACGAACGCGCTGGACTTCTGGAAGTTCCACGTCGACTGGACGACGCCGGCGAACACGACGATCACCGCCGCGAGCCAGATCCCGGTCGCGCCGTTCTCGCCGGCGTGCTCCGGCGGCGGCACGTGCATCCCGCAGGCGGGCACGACGCAGCAGCTCGACTCGCTCGCCGACCGGCTGATGTACCGCCTCGCGTACCGCAACTTCGGCGACCACGAGTCGCTCGTCGTCAGCCATGCCGTCACGGCCGGCAGCTCGTCGGGCATCCGTTGGTACGAGCTCAGGTCGCCGGGGACGACGCCGACCGTCTTCCAGCAGGGCACATACGCGCCCGATGCGACGTTCCGCTGGATGCCGAGCGCCGCGATGGACGGCACCGGCGACGTCGCGCTCGGGTTCAGCACGTCGAGCAGCACGACACATCCGGGGATCCACTACACCGCGCACCTCACCTCCGACCCGCTCGGGGTGATGGGCCAGGGCGAGGGGACTCTCATCGACGGCGCCGGCTCGCAGTTCTCCGCGACGCGGGCGCTCTCGCGCTGGGGCGACTACAGTGACCTGTCGGTCGACCCGACCGACGACTGCACCTTCTGGTTCACGAGCGAGTACATCCCGGCGAACGGGATCTTCAACTGGCGCACGCGCATCGGCACGTTCACGCTCGCCGGCTGCGGGACGCCGGACTTCGGCGTGGCCGCCTCGCCGACGAGCCAGACGGTCAGCCCGGGCAGCCCGACGACGTACAACGTCACCGTCACGCCGTCCGGTGGATTCAGCGGCGCGGTGTCGTTGAGCTCGAGTGGCCTGCCGGCGGGCGCTTCGGCGTCGTTCAGCCCGAACCCGACGACAGGGTCGTCGACGATGTCGGTGTCGACGTCTGCGAGCACGCCCACGGGCACGTACCCGGTCACGATCACGGGCGCGAGCGGCACGCTCGCGCACAACACGACCGTCACGCTCGTCGTGTCGCAGCCGGACTTCTCGCTCTCGGCGACCCCGGCGAGCCAGACGGTCGCTCCGGGCGCAGCGACGACGTACACCATCTCGGTGACACCGGCGGCCGGCTTCAGCGGCTCGGTGTCGCTGAGCTCGACGGGCCTCCCGGCGGGCGCGGCGGCGTCGTTCAGCCCGAACCCGACGACGGACACCTCGACGATGACCGTGACGACCTCGTCGACGACGCCGGCCGGCAGCTACCCGGTGACGATCACGGGCACGAGCGGGACGCTCAGCCGCACGACGGCGGTCCAGCTCGTCGTGCAGGCGCCCGCGCCGGACTTCACGCTCACCGCGACTCCGGCGTCGCGCTCGATCGGGCGAGGCGGCAGCACCACGTACGCGATCGCCGTGAACCCGGTGAACGGGTTCGGAGGCTCGGTCTCGCTCACCGCCACCGGCCTCCCGAACCGCGCGACGGCCACGTTCAGCGCGAACCCGACGACGTCGACCTCGACGCTCACCATCACGACACAGCGCAACGTCCAACGCGGCACCTTCACGCTCACGATCAGGGGCACGAGCGGAGCGCTCGCGCACACCGCCACCGTGACACTCGTCATCAGCTGAGCACGGCGACGATCCTGTCCGCCGCTTCGGCGGCGGACAGGACCCCGGCCGTGTCAGACACCGCGACCACGGCGACGAACATCGCCGCGTCAACGTGCGGTGTCTAACACCAGTTCGCCCCGGCACGGCAACCCGCAAAGGCGTCAGACACCGCAACCCTCGCGACGAGGCATAGCCGCGCCGGCGCGCGGTGTCCGGCACCAGTTCGCACCGCAACCCGCAAAGGTGTCAGACACCGCGACCACGGCGACGAACATCGCCGCGTCAACGCGCGGTGTCTGACACCGGTCCGCACCGCAACTCGCAAAGGTGTCAGACACCGCGACCACGGCGACGAACATCGCCGCGTCAACGTGCGGTGTCTGACACCAGTTCGCCCCGGCACCGCAACCCGCAGCCGAGGTTACGGCGAGACGTAGAGCTTCGCGAGCAGCGGGATCAGCACCTGCGCGTCGCCGTGCGCGCCCGTGCACACCACTCGCTCGCCGAGCGGCGTCAGCGTCGTGATCGAGCAGGTCACCTTGTCGCGGCCGACGGTCCCGGCCGCGGCGAAGCCTTCCAGCTGGAAGTGCAAGCGCTCGCCGGCGTAGCGACCGGTCACCGTGCCGCCGGCCAGCTCGAAGCTCGCGCGCGCCTTGCCGATACGGCCGGAGTACGACGCGCCGCCGCCCGCGAGCGTCGTCGGCAGGCCCCCGAGCCGGCCGGTCACGGATCCCGGCCCGACGTTCAAGGACGTGGCGCGCCCGCCGCAGCTACCGACGAACACCCCCTGGCCCTCGCCCTCCTGGGTGAGCGTCGTCGCGGCGCAACGCGTGAAGCGCGGCTGCGCGGCCGCGGCGGTCGCTGCGGCGACGAGGGCGAGCAGGAGCGTCATCCCGACGGCGCGCCTCATCCACCCACGTTACGACGCAGGTCCTTCCCGCGCCAGACCAGGGTTCGGCCAGGTTCAGCCCTCAAAGACCTCCCGCGCGAGCTCCATCGCGACCGAGGCCTTCGGGTAGCCGACGTAGACGGCGAGCAGCGCGAGCGCCGCCTCGAGCTCCTCCGGGCTCACGCCGTGGTCGAGCGCCCACTGGATGTGGCCGCGTAGCCGCGCGTCGACGCCTCCCTGAGCGACGAGGGCCGAGACGACGAGGAGGCTGCGCTCCCGGAGCGAGAGGACGCCGTCGTCGGCCCACGCGCCGCCGGCGGCGTTGATTGCCTCGGTCGCCATGCGCTCCCCGACGGTGCCGGCCAGGCGCGGAAAGACCTCGACCTCGGCAATCCCAAACTGGCTCGCGTACGCGGCCGTGCCTCGCGCCCAGCGCTCGTCGTGCTCAGTCCGGGAGCTCGGCATCGAAGCGGTCGACGGCGAAGTCGATCCAGATCGGGTTGTCCCAGTCCGGCCAGTCGCGGCGGATCCCGTCCGCGAGCGCCTTCGGATCCTCGCCGCGCTCGTGAGCCTGGCGGACGCGCTCCCGCACCGCTTCGAGGTACTGACGGGTGGCGGCGATCAGCTCGACCCCGCCGACCTCGCCGTGACCCGGCACGACCACCTGAGGAGCCAGCGCCTCGAGCTCCCGCAGCACCTCGATCCAGCGGCTTCCGTGCGCATCTTCGTCCGGGAGAATCGGGAAGAAGCGCGTCTCGACGAGATCGCCCGTGAAGAGCACGCGCTCCTTCGGCAGCCAGATCACCTGGTCGCCGCGGGTGTGGGCCGGCACCTCGATCAGCTCGGCCGTGATCCCGCCGAGGTCGAGCGACCGGCGGCCCTCGTACGTCTCGTCGGGCTCGACGAGGCGCACGCCCTCGAGCTGCTCGGCGACGTGCGGCCCGAAGCTCGAGAAGAGCTCGACGAACGGCGCGAACTTCTCGTGCAGCTCTTCGAGCTGCAGCCGGTTGTAGACGAGGCGTGCCGCGCCCTCGAATGCCTGTGCGCCCCAGCCGTGCTCGGGGTGGAAGTGCGTGATCGTCAAGACGAGATCGCTGTCGCCGAGCTCGCGCGTCCGGGCGAGGACTCGCTCGCCGTTCCTGACGCCCATCGCGGTGTCGACGACGAGCGCGGTCTCGTCGCCGACGACGATGCCGACGTTCGGAACGAGATCGATCCGATCGTCGGTCAGCACGTGGACGCGCGGCGCGACCTCGACCGGCGCGCGGTCGGGCAGGACCGGCGCGCGCGGCGTCTGCTCTGTCTGGCTCTCGCTCATGTGGCCCCCTTTCGAGGTGCTGTCCCGGTAGTCGCGGCGAGCAGCCCCGCCGCATCGAAGCCTTCTTCCAACTCGTGGCTCACCGTGCCCTGCGCGAAGACGACGACGCGGTCGCAGAGCTCGGCGAGCTCGTCCATGTCGGTGGAGACGAGGAGCACGGCTGCGCCGGCATCAGCCAGAGCGACGACCTGCGCGTGGATCTCCGGTCGCGTGGCGACGTCGACGCCCGACGTCGGGTCGTCGAGCAGCAGCAGCTCGGCACCCGAGGCGATCCACCTGGCCACGACGGCCTTCTGCTGGTTGCCGCCCGAGAGCGCCGAGATGCGCGTCTCGGTTCCAGAGCGCAGACCGATGCGCTCGATGAGCGAGGCGACCGCGCTGCGCTCGCCGTCGCGGCGCACGAACGGGCCGGTCGCGTACGCCCGCACCGACGGCAGGCTCACGTTGTGGCGGACGGTGTGCGTCGGGAACACCGCGAGCGACCGGTCGCCCGGGAGGAGGCCGGCGCCGGCGCCCACGCTCCTGATCGTGCTGCCGCTGCGCAGGGGTCGGCCGTTCAGCTCGATCTCGCCGCCGTCCCACGGCACGGCGCCCGCGATCGTCAGGATCAGCTCGCGCGCGCCGGATCCTGCCAGACCGGCGAGGCCGACGATCTCTCCGCGGCGAACGACGAGGTCGACGTCCCGCAGGCGCTCGCCGCTTACGCCGCGCGCGACCAGCACGGCCTCATCGGCGAGAGCGCTCGCACTCGACTGGCGGCGGCGCGCGCCGAGAGCGGCAGGCTCGGCCGCCGGCGCCAGCTCGCGCACGAGCTGTTCATGGGCCGGCCGTTCGAGGTCGGCGCTGACGCGACCGTCGCGCAAGACGGTCGCGGAGTCGCACAGCTCCTCGATCTCACGCAGGTGATGCGACACGTACAGCACGGCGACGCCGCGGTCGGCAAGGCGACGGATCGCAGCGTGCAGCAACGCCACCTCGCGCGGCGACACCGTCGCCGTCGGCTCGTCGAAGATCACCAGGCGCGTGTCGTAGGAGAGGGCGCGCGCGATCATCACGAAACGCCGGTCGATCAGGCTCAGGCCGCCGACGGGCTCGTCGAGCGGCAGCGCGTGGCCGAGCGAGTCGACCGCCCGCGCAGCGCGCCGGCGCAGCTCGCGCGGCCGCAGGAACCCGGGCGCGCGCGCCGGCTCGTGGCCGAGCATCACGTTCTCGGCAACGGTCAGGCCCGCGGCGACAGTCAGCTCCTGCGGCACCGAGGCGATTCCCGCTGCGAGCGCGTCATGCGGCCGCCCGGGTCGCAGCGAACGGCCGTCGACCGCGACCGTGCCGGCGTCCTGCGGCGTGACCCCGGTCAGGATCTTCACGAGCGTCGACTTCCCGGCGCCGTTCGCGCCGACGAGCCCGCGGATCTCGCCGAGCCGGAGCTCGAGCGAGACGCCGCTGAGCGCGGCGACGCCGCCGTAGGTCTTCACGAGCTCGCTCGCGCGAAGCCACGGGCGGGCGGCGGCTGCCTGCTCAACGACCAAGGACGCTCCTCCGCCGGATGGCGACGCCGGCGACCGCGACGAGCAGCACGGCGCCCTGGACGAGCGCGGCCATCCACGACGGCTGGTTCAGCATCGTCAGCCCGGTCGTCACCATCCCGAGCAGCAGCACGCCGAGATAGCTCCCGAGGACGTTGAAGCGCAGGCCGCCGCCGAGCGACAGGCCGAGGTACGCGGCCGCGTACGCAGGCAGCAGGTAGCCGGTGCCGATGTTCGGGTAGTACGAGTTCGCCGACGACGTCACGAGCACCGCCGCGAGCCCCGCGGTCAGCCCGCAGAGCACGAATGCGATCACCGTCACGCGCTCGATCGGCACGCCGGTCAGCCGTGCGGCCGCGACGTTGTCGCCGATCGAGCTGGCGTGCCGGCCGTAAACGGTCGCACGCAGCAGAACGAGGAACGCGAGCGTCACGATCGCGGCGATCACCGCCCGCAGCGGCAGGCCGGCGACGCGGGTCGTCGCGATCGTCGCGTACGACGGCGAGAGCCCGGCGAAGATCGACGTCTGTGTGATCGCGAGCTCCGCCGCGGCCGCGATCGACCCGATCGCCAGCGTGGCGATGAACGACGGGATGCGGACGTAGGCGACGGCGATGCCGTTCGCGAGCCCGGCGACGCCGCCGGCGCCGATCGAGACAGCGACCGCGACGCCCGTCGACAGATGATGGAACGCCATCATCGACACGCCCGCTGCGGCGCAGAAGCCGACGACGAGGCCGACCGAGAGGTCGAACTCGCCCAGGACGAGGATCAACGTGACGCCGACTGCGAGCACGCACAGCACGGACGCGTTGTCGAGGATCGCACGCGCGTTCGCCCAGGCGACGAACGTGCTCGGTCGCGCCGCCGAGAAGATCGCTGCGGCGGCGAGGAAGGCGATGATCAGGCTCCAGCGCTCGGCGGCGACCCGCAGCGACAGCTTTCGTCTCGCCCCGACGGCGGCGTCCGTGCCGGCTGCGTTCACCGACACGGACATCCGCGGCCCGCCGGGCCCTGGGACGTCACCCGGCCTTGATGTAGAGCTTCTTCCACTTCGCCAGGAACGGCGCGATCACCTTGCTCGTCGGGAACGGGTAGCCGGCGCCCGCGTTCGACTTGTCCACGATCACATACTTGTACGGGTACTGCTTCGGCGGCGTCTTCGCGATGGCCGCGCCCTTCGCCCAGTGCTGCGCGAGCTGATCGATTGCGAGGATCCCGCCGAGTTGGTACGAGCCGACCTCGACGACGACCCCGCCGGCCTTGGCGAGCTGCACGGTCGAGGGGACGCCGTGCAGCGCGTAGACCGGGACGTTCCTGCCGAGGGAGTGGATCGCCGGGACGGCGCCGGTCGCCGCGAAGTCGCAGCAGCCCCAGACCGCCTTGATGTTCGGGTGTGCGTTCAGCATGTCCGTGACGGCCTTCGTCGTGTCGCCGACGAGGTTCGTGAGGTCGGAGTCGTGCGTCGCGACGATCTTCCAGCCCGCCTTCGGCGCGTTCGCCTGCAGCTGCTTGTCGGCGATGTCGGCGTTGACGAACTGCGGCAGGAAGATGGCGCCGATCTCGGAGCCGCTCGGGACGTCCTTCTTCATGCGCTGATGGAGCAGCCCGAACTCGGTCGGCGGGCTGACGTAGTAGCGCGCCGTGATGAGCGAGGACGGCGCGTCGGTCGTGCCGGTGTCGAACACGGGAATGCCCTTCGTGTGGGCGGCGCGAAGACCGGCTGCGACCTGGCCCGGCTCGATCGTCTGCAGCACGATCGCGTCGACGCGCGAGTTGACGAGGCTCGTCATCCCGGCGGCCATCTTCGCCGGGTCGCCGCCCGGATCGACGCGGATCACCTTCCAGCCGAGCGCCTTGGCCGCCTGCTCGGTCGCGTCGTTGCCAAGCTTGATGATCTCGGCCGCGTCGACCGGCCCCATGATGCCGATCGTCTTCTTCGGAAGCTTCGTCTTCGACGCGGTGTGCGTCCGCGCGGCTGCGGCGGTGCCGACGAGGACGATCACGGCGGCGGCGACGAGCACGACTGCGGCGAGCGCTCCCTTGGGTCTGCGCATGCGCGCCCCTTTCCTCGAGGAGTCTGAAGCTGGGCAGACCGACTATCTCACGCTACGAGCGCACGCCGAAACCCGGGATCCGGACGCGGGGTGCTGCTACTCGGTGCCGTAGCGACGCGCCTCGCGGCGGTCGTACAGCCAACCGATCGCCAGCAGGATGATCGCCAGCACGAGGAACGCCCCGAGGAAGCCCCATGCGTACACGGCGCGGCTGAAGAGGAGCAGCACGATCAACAGCACGACCCCACCGCCGATGACGACCAAGGCCAGCCACGCGAAGAACTTGAAGCCGAGCTTCTCTTCCATCCGCAGCGCCAGTATGGACCACCGCGATCCGCGCGGTCAACGATCCTCGCTCGAGGAGGCGTACTCCTCGGCGACGTGCTTCGGCACGGTGAACGCCCACGCGTCCTCGACGAGCTCGCGCATCTCATCGGCATGGAGGGCCGCGAGCCGGACGTGGACCCAGTGGTAGCGCATGTCCCCCGCCCCTGGGAGCGAGAACTTCTTCGGATCTGCCTCGACGAGCGCGTTCCGCCACTCCTTGGGGAAGGCGAACCCCATCACCGTCCCGTCGCGCGAGAACGACAGGTACACGATCCGCCCGACGCGGAACTTGACGCGCCCGCGAACGAGCGCCTCGGTGCTGCGAGGCAGGGCGGCCGCAACCGCGCGCACGTCGTCGACCGTCACCATCTCGGCTCGGTCGTCACAATACGTTCGACATGCGCGGTGCCGCGCTCCACCACATCAGCATCCCGGTCGCCGACGTCGACCGCTCCCGCGGCTTCTACCGCGACGTGCTCGGGCTGCACGAGATCGAGCGTCCGCCGTTCGACTTCCCCGGGGCGTGGTTCGCTCTCGGAGACGGCGAGCTGCATCTGATCGGCGAGCCGCAGGACCCCACCTTCCGCGAGGAGAAGCCGCTCGACGCAGGCGACGTCCACTTCGCCGTACGGGTCGAAAGCTACGACGACACGCTCGGATATCTGGAGTCCAGGGGCTACCGCACCGATCACGACGTCCTGCATCCGCAGGCCATGATCGCGCGCCCGCAGCCCGTCACCGGCTATCCGCAAATCTACATCCTCGATCCCGATCGGCACGTGATCGAGATCAACGCGGCGCCTCGCCCTCGAGTGCCCTGACGAGAACCTCTCGCCACCGGACTGTCTAGCAAACCGCTGGAAACAACCGCCATCGGGACCTTGCCGAGCTGGACACCCTTCGTGGTCTGACCACGTGAAACGAAGCTGAGCCTGGTTCGCGAGCTTCGTCCGGAAGGACGGGCGCAGATTCGTCCGCCGGAACGACCGATCTCCGTCACGCGACCGACGGGCGCGGACGGAGACTGGCTGCATGAGTCACCAGGCCTACGCGCTCGAGGCCGGCCGGCCGGTCGGCCGCACGCAAGGACTGCGCCGCTTGACGCGGTCGCTGGACACGCTCGTGTCAGGCGGCAACGAGCCCTCGGTCGTCGCGGCCCGCGCCGGGGTGGCGCTCCGCGCGGCGCTCGACGATCCCGGCCTGCTCGCGCCTCGCCACTGCGAGCCCGCCCAGCAGCGGTATCGCCCGCACCTCGTGCACGTGCACCCGGACGGGCTCTACTCGGTCCTCTCGCTCGTCTGGAAACCCGGTCAGGCGACGCCCATCCACGACCACGTGTGCTGGTGCGTCGTCGGCGTGTGGCGCGGACTCGAGCGCGAGACGACGTACGACCTGCACGAAGCGGGCGACCTGAACCCGTACCTCGTGTGCCGGCGGTCGGGGATCGCGGCCCCCGGCGACGTCTCGGTGCTCGTCCCGCCCGACGAGGACATCCATCGCGTCGAGAATTGCGGCAGCGGGCTCGCGATCTCGATCCACGTCTACGGCGACGACATCTCGGTGCTCGGGTCGAGCATCAACCGCGAGTTCGAGGAAGACCTCGTGCGCCGCAACGTTCCCGTGCCGGACGCCGCGCCGCTCTCCTGGCGCGCCCTCGACCGCCGCCGCTGACCGTCTACTGCGGCGGGCCGCTCGCGAGCGTCACGGTCGCCGTGCGGCTCTGCCCTGCGCCGTCGATCCACGCGACCGAGATCCGCATGCCGGGCTTCTTCGTCAGGATGATCCCGCTGAGCGCCGTGGGAGCGGTGACGCGACGACCGGCGAGCGCGGTGACAACGTCGCCGGCCTCGATCCCCGCCGAGTCGGCCGGGCCGCCGTCGACGACGTCTGCAATGAGCACCCCGGGCGTCGACCCCGCGTCGGCCGCCGTCACCTGCACGCCGAGAAAGGCCGTCGGCCCGACGTGGACGCGTGCCGACGAGCGGCCGGCCGCGATCTTCTGCGCGATCGCGAAGGCCTTCGCGACCGGGATCGCGAACGCCGACGTGCCCGCAGTGCCGCGGAACCTGAACGACGGGCCGGACGCCGCCGTGACCATCCCGACGACGCGGCCGGCGGCGTCGAGCAGCGCCCCTCCCGAGTCTCCGGGCCGGACGTGTGCACTCGTCTCGATCAGCCCGGTGAGCCGCTCCGAGCGTCCCTGGTCGTCGCCCGCCGTGATCGACCTGCCGACGCCGGTCACCTTGCCGGCGGCCGAGCTCAGGCTTCCGGTCCCGCCCGCGTTGCCGACGGCCGTCACCGCGTCGCCGACCCTCACCGAGGACGAGTTTCCTC
>Ga0075434_100006050_pt1 | contig 11066 bp, 10 predicted proteins | sample RhiMethybrSRZTD3_FD_75298 | JGI IMG/M metagenome (GOLD analysis project Ga0075434, IMG submission 75298) | Populus rhizosphere microbial communities from Tennessee, USA - Rhizosphere MetaG P. TD hybrid SRZTD3 | ecosystem: Host-associated > Plants > Roots > Rhizosphere > Soil | place: USA...
CGAGTCGCGTGGCCTGGGCGACCGAGGTGATGCGGCGCGTGTCGCTCATGGGCTCGTGATCCGCCGCGCGGTAGAACACGTTCATGCTGTCGATCTCGAACCCTGGCGGGTCATCGATGGGCGTGATGGTGTGGATCAGCACGCTGTCGTTCCACGTGAACATGGGGTCGAACGGCTGCGCCACCACGCGCGATCCGGTCACTTCCAGCGACAGCGCCTGCGGGTTCGCGATCGGGGCCAGCTTGGCCCAGCCGAGGACGTGGTTGTCGTTGCGCCAGCCGAAGCGCCGGCCGAGCCACTCGCTTCGCCCGCGCGACGGCCGCTGCGGCAGGAATCCATCGTCGAGCCGCGCCTCGCCCGCGGCGACGACGCCGAGGCCCGCGAGCGGCAGCGGCGCGGAGCCCCGGCCCCCGAGCCAGTCGTACGCCGTGCGGCGCCGGCCCGTGCTGAGCCAGCGCAGCGCGCCGCTCGGCTTAGGTGTCGGGTTCCACGTGCGCAGGTCGATCACGCCCGCGAGCGCGCCCGCGTACTCTGCGTCGAGGCCGCCCGACAGGAGATCGGCGCGCTGGATCGCCAGGAGCGCAAGCTCGGGCGCTCGATCGCGCAACGGCTCGTTGAGCGTGAGGCCCGCGAGCGTCACCTGCGTCTCGCCCGCGCGGCCGCCGCGCACGTGCAGGTCCTCGCCCACGGCGACCACGCCGGGCTGGAGCGCGAGCGCCTGGGTGAGGCTCGTCACCGGCAGGTCGCGGAGCGCCTCCGGCGTCACCGCGTGGACGGTCGCGCTCGAGCGCATGTCGTGGACGCGGCCCGCGGTGACCTCGATGGGCGGGAACCGGCGGACGACCCGATTGGAGTCGCCTGCGGCGGAACGAGCGAGCGGGGCGGCCGGAACGGCCTGAACGTCTCGGGCGCCGGGCGCGGCGGAGGAATCGAGCGCTGCGGCCAGGAGCACGACGAGGAGCGGAGGCAAGCGTGCAGGCCTTTTTCTTTCCTCTTCCTTGACCCCAGCGATGCCCGGTCCTCGCCGGAGTCTCGGCTCCCCGGGCGGGCAGGGTCAAGCGGCGATGATGACGACGCGAAGCGCGGGCGCGGCCGTTCGGCGGGGCGACGAGCGGGGCAGCCCCGGGCGGTGGCGGGCGCGGGGTTAATGTCCGCGCGGGAACCTTCCGGCCGCTCGTTCGTCCAACCCCCATAGGAAAGGAGTTCCTCCTGGCCGACGCCGGCGAGCGCGATCTCATCGCGGCCCTGCGCAGGAAGGACATGGCGGCGCTGGAGCAGCTTCTCGAGCGCTTCGGCGGCGCGATGGCGACGCTGGCGAGGAGCATGCTGCGCGACGCGGCCGATGCGCAGGACGTGGTCGAGGAGGCGCTGCTGCGGGCTCACGATGCGGGCCCGCGATTCCGCGGCGAGCGAGGCGTGCGCACCTGGATGCTGAGGATCACTGCGAATCTATGTCGCGATCGACTGCGCCGCCGCCGTTTCGTGGCCGGGTCGCTCGACGGTCCCGCACCCATCGCGGACGCCGGCCTGCGCTTCGATCCGGTGGGAGAGTGGGACGAACGGCTCGATCGCAGGGCGATGGCGGAGCGGCTGGACGTCGCGATCGCGGGGCTGCCGGATGATCAGCGCGAGGTGGTGGTGATGCGCCATCGGCTCGGGCTCTCGCACGAGGAGATGAGCGCGGCGCTCGCGCTGCCGCTGGGAACGGTGAAGTCGCGCCTGGCGCGGGCGCTGGCGGCGCTGCGCGAAGCGCTGCGGGACTGGGGCGAGTGAAGGAGGAGGACCGTATGCGGGACCGGGACAAGGGCGGCGTCGAGCCTCGCTGGCTCCGACTCGCGGCCGACCTGCGCGCGGAGCCGGATGCCGCCACGCTGGCCCGCGTGCGCGCGCGGCTGGCGGCGCGCGCGACGGCGCCCGCGTGGGTCGGCTGGCTCGCGCGCCCGGTGGGGCTCGCCACCGCCGTGGGGCTGCTGGTCGCCAGCGCGTGGGCCGGCAACGCGTGGCTCTCCGCGGCCGGCCCGGAGCGTCCCGACTCCGGCGCGCTCGTGAGCGCGCTCCTGGGCGAGGACGGGAGCTTCGGGCTGGCGGTGGATGCCGGCAACGGTGGGGAGCCCCGGGCCACGGACAGCACGGGAGCGGAGCGATGACGCGCGGCGCCGTCATCCTGGCGATGGTGTCCGCGCTCTTTCTCGGCGTCTCGCTCGGGTTCATGAGCGGCGTCGTCTTCTCGCGGCACCTGCTGCTCGAGCGGCATCTGTCGTGGCACGAGTGGCGCGGCGGCCGGCACGGCGCACCCGGTCTGCCGTCGTCGCGCGCGCTGCTGCCGCACCTGGCCGAGATGCTCGACCTCACGCCCGCGCAGGGCGACTCGGTGCGCGACGAGATCGAGCGAACGCGCGCCGACTTCGCCCAGGTCCGCGACAGCCTGCACGCGCGCATCGAGCGACACCTCACGCCCGCTCAGCGCGAGCGCTGGCGCGCGCTGATGAGGGAGAGACGCCTTGGCGAACTCCGCGGGCCCGGATCGATGCGGGAGCACGAGATGATGGACGGAGTGCCACGCGCGCCGAGGCGCTGAGACCGAGGGCGTAAGAGCTGCAGTCCCCGCCCCCGCGGCGGCCGTCGAAAGGCGGTCGCCGCGGTTTTTTCGCGCCGGCGGCGGATCGGGGGAACGCCCCATCGAGCCGTTGCTCCCTGCGCGACGCGGGCAGCCTCGCGTGGCGAAACGCGCAGCCGGAAGGGCCCGCCAGGCGGCGGCTGCATCGCTCGTCGGCCCTCGCCACCGGCACCGGGCTCCGTCGAGCGCCGGGCGAGCTTCGGATCCGCACGACTGCGCGCACCCGGGTGGGGTTTCCGCCGCAGCGCGCGGTGCTCTCGCGCTCAGCTCGCATCGCTTCGCTGGGCGCGAACGCCCGCGAGCGCGTGTTGGCGCGGAACTTTCAAGACCCATCCGCGGCCCGCGGGTGCAGCCCGCGGAAAAGGCAGATGGCGGCGAACGCCTTCGAGGGAGTGCCTGGCCCGATCGCAGATCCATCGCGAACCGGCCGGTTCCACGAGCTGTGGGAGGTCCGCATGCGACGCGGCCTGATCGCGACGGCAGTGGTCCTGCTGATCGCCACGCGAGCGCCGGTGGCGTTCGGCCAGTGCAGCATCTCGATGATCGACAACAACGGCACACCGATGCTGTGCGCCGACACCGGCGACGCGTGGCAGTGGACGGGACCGAACGGGTTCAGCTCCACCGATCTGTGCGTCACCGCCAGCACGCCGGGCACGTACACGCTGCGCGTGTTCGATGGGACCACGAACACGTGGAGCGACCCCTGCAGCCAGACGGTGGGCACGCCGCCGCCAGGGCCATCGTGCTCCATCACGGGAGTGGACAGTGTTTGTGCCGGCAGCAGCGTCCAGTGGTGCGGGCCGGCCGGGAACTTCACCTACGCGTGGAGTGGTCCCGGCGGCTTCACCGCGAGTGCCGTGTGCGTGGACGTATCCGCCGCGGGGACCTACTCGCTCACGCTGACCGATCGCGCGAGCGGGGCTGCCGGCGACCCCTGTAGCCTCACGCTTCGCACGCTCGACTGCGCCCCGCCGCCGCCGCCACCGTCGCCGCCGCTGGACGTCTGCCCGCGGCCGGCGCGCTGGTGGTCCGGCGGCTGCGCCGCCGGTTCGCCGATCGATGCCGATGCGTTCGCCCACGTCGCGGCGAGCGTGGACGCCCACTCCGCCGTGTGGGACTTCGGTGGCTCCGCGCAGGGCCTGTGCGCGCTGCTCACCCAGCCTCGTCGCGGCACGCCGATGGGCTCGGCCAGCCGCCAGTACGCGGCCGTGCTCGCGAACCTCGCCGCCGCCTCGCTGGGAGTGCACGACTACGAGGGGCACAGCGTCGGGCTCGATGCGAACCAGGTGCTGGACGGCGTGCGCGGCGTGGCCGCCGGGACCACCGTCGGTCAGTGGGTCGAGTCCACGGAGCATGCCCTGCTCGGCATGGCCGGTGGCTCGAGTCGCGATCGCGCCGCGAGGGAGACCTGCCGCCGCATCCGCTGGCAGGCGCGCGAGATCAACCAGGGCCCGCACACCGGCTCGTGCCCGGGACAGCTGAACGCCATGCTGCAGGAGAACGACGACGACGATCTCGGTCTCGCGGCAGCGGGCGCGTCTTCCCTCACCACCGTCGGGACGTCGGGCGGCAACGACCCGCTCTCGGGCGGCTCGCGCATGCGCTGGTCCCTCGAGCAGTCGGCGCGGGTGGAGCTGTCCATCCTCGACGTGACGGGACGCGTCGTCCGCCATCTGGTGAGCGGCGTGTACTCGGCCGGCACCCACGACTTCTCGTGGGACGGCCGCGACGACGACGGCCGCTCGATGCGCGCCGGCGCCTACTTCGTGGCGGGCACGATCGGCGGCGAGCGGGCGAGTCAGAGGTTCTTCGTCCTGCGCTGACGCTCATCTTGAGCCGGATCCGTGCGGCCGCTCCTCCCAGAGGGGGGCGGCCGCCACGTTTTGGGGACGGCGCGCTCCGAGCACGGTCGCGATGAGCAGCGAAACGCAAGTGGCCGCCGCGCATCCTGCGCGGGTCCGGGAATCGTCCGGGGCCGCAACGTGATGCGATCCCGTTGCAGAACCGAAGGAACCCGTTCTCGAGTGCGTTATCACGGGCCATCCGACCCGTGCTGGGCCCGATTTCCGGCGGAATACGGCGGTCGCCGGGGCCGCCGCGGCTCTGGCCCGGTTCTTTCAATCAAATGGGATGTCCCGATCGTGGGGAGAGGGACACGTCGGAACCGATGCAGGGTCGGTTCCGGCACTTGGGCCGGTCGCGCGCTCCGCGCGCGCCGGCCGCCGGGGAAAGAGAGAGCCCCGGGACGTGCCAGGGTGTGCGCGAGCTTCGCGCCCGCACATCTCCCGGTCCGCGCGCCGGGTAAGCGGCCACTCCGTGAGAGCGAGAGTGGCCGCAGCGCTTTTGGGGCCCCCGCCTTGACCCGTCGCGCCCCGCGCCCCTAACCTGCTGCGCGAACGTTTGCAGCACCCGGCGGAGCGGCCCCCGATGCGATCCCCCGCCGGTCCTTGGGACCCCGAGTCCCCTCGCGCGACCGAGCGCACTCCCCGATGCCTTTCTCGTTCCAGCTCGATGCCCAGGACCCTGCGACCGGCGCCCGCGCCGGCCGGTTCGTCACGCGCCACGGAGAGGTGCTGACGCCCGCGTTCCTGCCGGTGGGCACGGCGGGCTCGGTGAAATCGCTCGCCCCCGACGACCTCTCCGCCGCGGGCTGCGACATCCTGCTCTGCAACACCTACCACCTCATGCTTCGGCCCGGGGCCTCGACCGTCCGCCACATGGGCGGCCTCCACCGGTTCATGGGCTGGGACGGCGCGATCCTGACCGACAGCGGTGGCTTCCAGGTGATGAGCCTCACCGAGCTCAATCGCGTGCACGAGGAGGGCGTGGAGTTTCGCTCCCACCTGGACGGCTCGCGCCACATGCTCTCGCCCGAGGAAGCCATCCGCGTGCAGGATGCCCTCGAGCCGGACGTGGCGATGTCGTTCGACCACCTGGTGCGGCTGCCGGCTCCGCCGGAGGAGGTGCGCGAGGCGGTCTCGCGCACCGTGCGCTGGGCGCGCCGCGGGCTCGATGAGCGCTCGCGTCTGCGCGAGCAGGGCCGGGGGAGCATGGCGCTGTTCGGCATCAACCAGGGCGGGACCGACCCGGCCGAGCGCGCACGCTGCTTCGCGGAGCTCTCCGGCATGCCGTTCGACGGCTTCGCGCTGGGCGGGCTGTGGGTGGGCGAAGGGCGCCGGCTGGGGCTGGAGATGGTGGAGCGCGACTGCGCCGAGTTCCCGCGTGAGAAGCCGCGCTACCTGATGGGTGTGGGCCATCCCATCGACGTGATCGAGGCCGTGGCGCGCGGCGTGGACATGATGGATTGCGTCCTGCCCACGCGGAACGCGCGCCGCGGCACCGTGTTCATCGGCAGCGGGCGCCTGGTGGTGCGCAACGCGGCCTACGCGCAGGACGAGCGGCCGCTGGATCCCGAATGCGATTGCGCCACCTGCCGGAAATACACCCGCGCCTACCTGCGCCACCTGTTCGTCTCCGGCGAGCTGCTGGGCATGCGGCTCGCCTCGGTGCACGCCGTCCACCACATGGTGTCGCTGGTGCGGCGCGCACGCGCGGCGGTCGTGGCGGGCCGCTACGCCCAGTTCCGCGAAGATTGCCTCGAGCGTTTCGCGAGCGGTGAGACGCTCGCCAGGGGCGGCGCCGCGACGCACGCCTCCCGTTCCCCTCAGCGAAAGGAAGCGGCATGTTCCTGATGGATCTGTTGGCGCAGACGGCGGCCCCGGCGGCGGACTCTCCTCTGGCCCGGTTCTTCGGCGGCGGGATGAGCTTCCCGGTGATGATGGGGCTCATGTTCGCCGTCCTCTACTTCATCGTCATTCGTCCCCAGAACGCCGAGCGAAAGAAGCTCCAGCAGCGCATCGAGTCGCTGAAGAAGGGCGACAAGGTGCTCACGTCGAGCGGCATCTTCGCCACGGTGGTGAGCATCGAGCAGGACCGCGCGGTGCTGCGCATCTCCGAGGAGACGAAAGTCGAATTCTCGAAGAGCTCCATCGCCCAGGTGCTCACTCCGGAAGCCAAGTGATGGCCGTGCGCCCCGTCCGCATCTACGGCGATCCGGTGCTGCGTGAGAAGTCGCGCGAGGTGCGCGACTTCGACGACGCCCTGCGCGCGCTGGTCGCCGACCTTTTCGAGACCATGGCGGCCTACAACGGCGTCGGCCTGGCCGCGAACCAGGTGGGCTCGGCGCAGCGCGTGTTCGTGATCGACTTGGCGCAGGAGGACGGAGCGCACGACCGTTTCGCGGTGGTCAATCCCGTGCTCGACCGGCGATCGGGGAAGGAGAAGGCCGAGGAGGGCTGCCTGTCCATGCCCGGCATCCTCGAAGAGGTGGAGCGCGCAACCCTGGTCCGCATGCGCGGCCTCGACGAGCACGGCCGGAAGCTGGAGCGCACGCTCTCGGGCTTCGTCGCGCGCGCGGTGCAGCACGAGGTGGATCATCTGGACGGCGTGCTGTTCACCGACCGCCTGTCGCCGCTCAAGCGGCAGTTCTTGAAGCGCGACCTCGACGCGCTGGCCCGCGGCGAGCTGCCCGACGGCTACCATCCGGGCGTGCGCGAGGGGGGCATTTGAAGCCGCGCGTGGTGTTCATGGGCACCCCCGCGTTCGCGGTGCCGGCGCTTCGCGCGCTGGCCGCGGCATGCGACGTGGTGCGCGTGGTCACGCAGCCGGATCGGCCGAGCGGCCGCGGGCTCGATGCGCGTGCCTCGGCTGTGGCGGATGCGGCCGGCGAGCTGGGCCTGCCGGTGCTGCGCGCGGGAGATTTGAAGGCGCAGACGGCGTTGGACACCCTGGCCGATGCGCGCGCGGACGTGTTCGCCGTGGTCGCGTTCGGGGTCATCCTGTCGCGCGCGGTGCTGGCGCTGCCGCGGGCCGGCTGCGTGAACCTGCACGGCTCGCTCCTGCCCGACTACCGCGGGGCCTCGCCGGTGCAGAGTGCGCTGTGGGACGGGCGCGGCGAGACCGGCGTGTGCACGCTGTTCATGGACGAGGGCATCGATACCGGCGACGTGATCGCCTGCCGGCGCGAGCCGATTCGCGACGACGACGACGCCGGCTCGCTGGCGTCCCGGCTCGCCGATCTGGGCGCTCCGTTGGTCGCCGAGAGCGTCCTGCTCGCGGCCGAGGGTCGCGCGCCCCGCACGCCGCAGGACCGGGCCGCGGGCAGCTACGCACGGAAGCTGAAAAAGGAGGACGGCGTCGTGGACTGGTCGCTGCCCGCCGCCACGGTGTGGGCGCACGCACGCGCGGTGACGCCGTGGCCGGGAGCCGCGACGAGCTTTCGCGGCAGGCGCGTGCTGCTGCTGCGCGCGCGACCCGAGCCGGGGGTGTACGGCGCCGCGGGCCGGGCGCCCGGAACGCTCCTCGGAAGCGATCGCGATGGGCTGCGCGTGGCATGCGCCAATGGGGCGTTGCGCGTGACGAGACTGAAGCCGGAAGGGCGCGCGGATCTCGACGCCGCCGAGTGGGCGCGCGGAGCGCGTCTCCAGCCGGAGGAGAGATTCGAGACCTTGAAGGAGCAGACGACGTGAGCACCCAGAAACGTTCCACCGGCAAACCCGCGCGAAAGTCCGCGCCGCGCGCGGCCGCGACCCGTCGCGACCGCCCGCGCGCAAGCGGGCCCTCCGCCGATGCGTCTTCGCGCCGCGGCAAGGACCCTTCGCGCCGCGACCTCGCGGCTCGCCCCCGCGCCCGTCGAGAGCCCGCTTTCGGCGCGGCGGGTCCGGTCGGGCGTGCCTCCGGCGCACGCGCACGCTCCACGGCCGGTCCCGGTCGCGAGCGTCCATCCCGGGAGCGCAGGGAGCCGCGAGCGCACGCGGGGTACCCGCCGCGGGAACGCTACGCAACCCGAGATCGCGGAGAGGCGCCGCCGCGAGGGAGCTTCCGACAGCGGCCGGGCTCCGACCGCCCACGCACCGAGCGACCGCGCTTCGAGCGCCCCGGCTCCGACCGACCGCGCACCGAGCGTCCGCGCTTCGAGCGCCCTGGCTCCGACCGCCCACGATCCTTCGTGCGGCCGGGCTCCGACCGCCCGCGTGCCGAGCGCCCGCGATTCGAGCGCCCGGGCTCCGATCGACCGCGCACCTTCGATCGGCCGCAATCCGACCGCCCACGATCCTTCGTGCGGCCGGGCTCCGACCGCCCGCGCACCGAGCGTCCGCGCTTCGAGCGCCCGGGATCGGACCGACCGCGCTCGTTCGAGCGCCCGGCCTCCAACCGCCCGCGCTCCTTCGATCGGCCGCGATCCGATCGCCCGCGGCCGGAGCGGAGCCGGTTCGATCGCGCCCGTTCCGAACGCCCCCCGTTCGAACACGACGGACACGATCGTAGCCGGGTGCAGGACGACGCCGGCGACCAGCGCGGCGCCGTGAATCGGTCGCGGCCCGTCTACCCGCAGGGTCCCGGCGTTCGCTGGCGCCGTGACGGCCGACCTTCGCCGGCTCGCACCCCGGGACCCGATGTCGCCGGGCGCCCCGGCCGCTCGGGCTGGGCGGACATGCGTGGCACCGAGCGTGGAACGCGAGACAACGGCGGGCCCGGCGAGCGCGCGCAGTCGCACACGAGGTTTCCCGCGCCGCACGAGCGTCACGAGGGCGCGAGGCCGCGGCGTTCCTTCGCCCCCGCGGCTGAGGCGCCGCACGTGACCGCGGCCGCGTCGCTGCCCGCCGATCCGCGCGAGGCGGCGCTGCGCATCCTGCACGCGGTGGACACGCGCAGCGCGTTCAGCGACCGGCTCCTGGACGGCGCGCATGCGCGGCCGGGAGCGGACCCGCGGGACCGCGCGCTCCTCCACGAGCTGGTGAAGGGCACGCTGCGCTGGCGCGGTCGAATCGACGTGGCGCTGGACGCGCGGGTCCACGTGGGGCTCGCGAACACGCAGCCGTGGATTCGCAATACGCTGCGACTCGGCGCCTACCAGATCCTGTTCCTCGATCGCATTCCCGCCCACGCCGCCGTGGACGAGTCGGTGAAGCTGGCGCACAAGTACTCGCATCCGGGCGCCGCCGGCCTCGTCAACAGCGTGCTGCGGCGGCTGGCCGAGGAGCACGGCACGATCGTGTGGCCCGCGGGCGACGACGCGGCCTCGCTCGCGGCATGGGGCTCGCACCCACTGTGGATCGTGGAGCGCTGGCTCGAGCGCTTCGGGCCCGTCGAGACGCGCGAGCTGCTCGCCGCGGACAACCGTCCCGTGCCCACCGGCCTGCGCGCCAACACGCTCCGGGTCTCCCGCGAGCAGCTGATCGAGCGGCTGGCCCAGGAAGGGGTCGCGTCGCGCGCGGCCGAGCTTTCGCCCGACCTGGTCTGGGTCGAAGGCCACCACTCGCCGGGGGCGCTCGAATGCTTCCGCTCCGGACTGTGCACGGCCCAGGACGAGAGCGAAGCGCTGGTGGGCCGCGTCGTCGCGCCCCGGGCGCACGAGCGCGTGCTCGACCTGTGCGCGGCTCCCGGCGGCAAGAGCACGCACCTGGCCGAGCTGATGGGAGACGACGGCGAGGTGTGGGCCATGGAGCGCGACGTGCACCGCGTGGAGACGCTCAAGGCCACGCTCGCACGGCTCGGCACGCACTCGGTGCACGTGGTGCACGGCGACGGCCGCACCTACCAGTTCCCGATGCCGTTCGACCGCGTGCTCGTGGACGCGCCGTGCAGCGGCCTGGGCGTGCTGGCGCGGCGCGCAGACGCCCGCTGGCGGAAGGGGCCCGAGGTGCTGGCGGAGATGCCGCCGGTGCAGCTCGACCTCCTGCGCTCGGCGGCGCGACACCTGGTGCCGGGGGGGCTGCTGGTCTACAGCGTGTGCTCGTTCGAGCCAGAGGAGACCGAGCAGGTCGTGTCGCGCTTCCTGGCCGAGCACCCGGGCTGGACGGTGGAGAGCGTGGCCGGCTCGGTCCCCGCCACGACCGTCACCGCAGAGGGCTGGATGCGTCTGGTGCCGCATCAGCACGGCTGCGACGGCGCGTTCGCCGCGCGCATCCGCTGCCCGTGACCGAGCCGCGGGGGCCGGCGAAGGCCGCCCCCGGCTCGCGCCCGGCGGCGTCCGGGCCCGGAGGCGAGCGCCGGCATCGCGTGCGCGACGCGCTCGCCACATCGGGCGTGGCGCTGCTGGCGTTCGTGGTCGGCGTCTCGGTGTTCAACTACGTGCTCATGCCGCGCTTCATCCATCGCGGGGGCGAGGTGCGGGTCCCCGATCTGGCGAATCTCACGCTGGAGCAGGCGCAGCGGTCGCTCGAGCCCACGGGCCTCGTGTTGTCGCGCGCCGGCGAGCGGTTCGATCGGGCCGTCGAGCGAGGTCGCATCGTCCAGCAGGACCCCGCGGCGGGCACCCCCGTTCGCGGCCGCCGGCGTGTGAGCGTGACCGTGAGCCTGGGCGAGGAGTACAGCTCCGTGCCCGAGCTCTTCGGCGAGACGCGGCGGGGAGCCGAGCTGCTGCTCGAGCGCTCGGGCCTGCGCG
>Ga0075434_100006051_pt1 | contig 11064 bp, 10 predicted proteins | sample RhiMethybrSRZTD3_FD_75298 | JGI IMG/M metagenome (GOLD analysis project Ga0075434, IMG submission 75298) | Populus rhizosphere microbial communities from Tennessee, USA - Rhizosphere MetaG P. TD hybrid SRZTD3 | ecosystem: Host-associated > Plants > Roots > Rhizosphere > Soil | place: USA...
CCAGGGTCGCTCCGCCGATGAAGAAGCCTTCGATGACCGCTGGTTCTCTCCGCCGTCCCTTTGTCGTCTGCTCTGGCATGGAATGATCCTCTGAGTTAGGGAAGCACCACTATGCCGACCACAATCGGAGTGATTCCCAGGTTCTTCATGGCTGGGCCGTCGTGAGCGGCTGTTTACTTCTTTGGTAATCAGATCCCTGTGCGATGATTGTCAGGGTGTGACGAATCGCAGTCCTCGTACGCCGGCTCTGGCAGGGCTTGTGGCGCTGTTCGTCAGCGGCTGTGTAGCGCCGACTGGACCGGCAGCAGTACAGGCGCCGGCTCAGCAAGCGCCCGTCACTGCCAGCGCGCCGCCCGAGTGGCGTCCGGGTGACCAGTGGATCTACGCGTGGACGAGCGGCCAGAACGGGGGCACGAAGAGCGTAGAGGTTCTGGAGATTCGTGAAATCAACACGGTTTCCTTCTACCTCGTGAAGGTCGGCGAGCTCGAACAGTTCTATACCAGAGACCTTCGTTGGGCTGGAAGCATGCGAGACGGAAAGGTCCAATCTCGGATGACGCCGCCGCAGCCGTGGTTCAGCTGGCCTCTTAAGGTGGGGAGCCAGTGGGTTCATCGGGGAACCTATCAAGACGCCACGGGGACGAGCGCGTACAACGATTCGTTTTCAGTGATGGGCACCGAGGTCATCGATGTTCCTGCCGGAAGATTCAGCGCGCTCAAGGTTGTTCGCGAGACAGATCGGCGGGACTCAGACCAGTACTGGTACGCTCCCGAAGTCCGGTTCTATGTGAAATGGGTTGGTCGCCGTGGTGAGGCGCAGTTTCAGGAAGACCTGCGCGAGTACCGTCCCGCTCAGCGCTTGATCCGCGGACCGGCCCCTTCCATACCGCCATCGACCACGAGGTAACGAGCGCGCTCTCACGGCTCAGCCGGCCGTGGCCTTTGGCAAGTGTCCTTGGACTCGGGCTCGTCTTCGCGTTTCTCGCCCTCGGGCAACACGGCTGGACCTGGCAACGGTGCGCACTGCTTCCGCTGCTGACCGCCTTGGCGCTCATCATGGTCCTGGACTTGCGAAGCCGGATCATTCCCGACGTCATCACCCTGCCTGGGATCGCGTATGCGCTGCTTCTGGCGGCCGCATTCAGCGGCGCGGGCGGCTTCATCGAAAGCGGGCTCGGCGCGCTGGCGGGCGGGGCGATGGTCCTGGTTTTGGCTATCGTGAGCCGGGGAGGCATCGGCGGAGGTGATATCAAGCTGACGGCCATGCTGGGGGCTGCACTCGGATGGAAGGGCGCGTTCATGGCCTTCGCGCTGTCACAGATCGCGGCGGGTCTCGTGGCACTGGTCTTGGTCATCGTGCGTCGCCGGAGACAGCCGATGCCGGTGGGTGCCTTCATCGCGCTGTTTGGAGCGTTGATCCTCGTCAGCCGCCCGTGAAGCCCTAGACCCTTCATCGCGGCCTCAGATGGAGGACACCTTCCTGCGGGTCCAGCGTGACGGTGAAGCGAGACAGGAAGCTGTTACCGAGAAGGCCGTGGATTCCGGGGCCGACGGGATGGATCACCGCAGTGACGTCTTCCGCTTCGGCACCACCCACGCGAACCGAGGCCAGCTTGACGACCCGGCCCGTGGTGCGCCCTCCAACGACCTGCATGGTGACGGATTCGTCGCGAGGTCCAGGCTCGATACCGAGGTCGGCGGCCAACTCGGGCGAAATCACACACCAGCTGGCCCCGGTGTCCACCACGAGGTCGACCGTGCGCGAATTGTTCACTTGAACCGAGGCCATCCAGCCGCCTGCGAATTTGCGGAGCGGTATCGAGACATCATTCGCTCGGTTGGTCTTGGCAGGGGCTTTGAGGAAGGGGGCCACAGAGCTCATGCCCGCCTTGGCCGCCGCGGCCACGTCAGCCGCCGGGCGGAGCCGTAAAGCATTCTCGAAGGCCGCGTACGCCGCCTGCCACCGGGACAGGCGCATGAGGGCGACACCCCGGTGATAGTGCAGCACTGGCTCGTCAGGGGCCTGAGCGACGGCTTGGCTGAATAGACGTTCGGCTGCCTCGTAGTCACCACGAGCGTAGGCGGCGCGGCCAGCCTCGTTCAGATCGTTGACCGCCGCGAGGGCCGTGACCGCGCACGCGAGCGCGAGGACTAGCACAACGATTGCGCGTGCACCTGCGCTGGGCCGGCGCGGCATCCGTGTCATTGCAGATCTGCCTTTCGCTCGACCCAGTTGATACCGTCCGGGAAGCGAAACTTCGTGACTGTTTCCGCGCTCTCGCTGGACCCGCTGAACCACGCGTCCTGCTCCCAAAGCACGCCCTGCGGGAACAGCACCCTGGCGAGTACGGCTTTGCCCGACGAGCCCAGTGGCACCGGGCGGATCGCGCGCACGGCCAGACCGTCCCCCTCGGGGACGTATAGCGTCGGGTTCACGTCCCCGGTCGCAGCAGTGCCGCGATACCGAAGCATCATGCGGTATGCGCCGGGCCGAACATTTCGAAGCCAGAAGACATCCCGCGGACCAGTGCTCGACAATTTCGAGACTGCCTTGAGGCTGACCGGTTGGGCGACCTCATCCAGGCTGTCGGGATGCGCACGCCACAACGCGGTGACTTCTACGTCGAGATCCTGACTCTCGGGCGGCCACTCCATCACCAGAACTGCTGACGGCGTTCTCGCGCCGGTTGTGTGCACGGTTACGATCTGACTCCGGCCGCCTGGCTCGCCCGGGGACGAAGCCTCGGCCCAGAGGCGGAGCGTGGGCTCGATCAGGGGCAGGATCTTGCGGAACCTGCCGTCCGAGACGCGTACCGGGATGCGCCGGTCGTTCGCTACGAGCCATAGCGTGGTGGTGCTGCTGTCATCGACACTGCCTTCGACCACAACGACGGGAGGATCGTCCGGTGTGATGATCAGTCCGTCGGCTGGGCTGCTCAGTGCGATGCCGTTGGCGATACCTTTCTGCGTGACCCCGGCGCGCGGCCCATCGAACGTGATTCTCGCTCGCGAAGGCGAGGCACTCGCCGCAGCCCTCGCGCGCCCGAGATCGCCGTCGACGGGGACAGGCTCGCCTTCGGGACTCGGTACCGGAGGTATGACCGGCGACATCCGCGGCTCCGCGACGGATGCAGAAACCGAGTCCGCCCGCGTCTCCGCGGGCGCGGCGTCGGCGGCAGCGGGGTTGTGTAGCGTCGCAGAGAGGGATGACGCCGTCGGTGCTTGAGCGGGTTCGTCGATGATCGGCAGCGCCACCTCACTCTTTGGCAGTTGAGGTACGACCGTCGCAGCCGCCACCGAATGGTCCGAGTCGACGGCGAGGACTTCCTGCGCGACAGGGCGAAGCGACTCGAGAGCACTGGTTTCCTCGCGTGGCGGGAGAGTCAGGGACGCAGCCGACGCCGACCGGCTCACGCTTGGCGAAGCCGACGAGTGTCGGTGTCGCGATATACCTGCGGCCCGGACTGCTGGGTGCCCGGCGCCGCCGCTGGATGGTTCAGGAGCGGTCAGGTCCATCCACGCCACGATAGAGGGGATCGCAACGCCACCGGTTGCGAAGGGCTCCGCGACGCGAAATACCAGGATCGCGATTATCGCGTGTACGATCAGAGAACCAATAAAAGAGCGGCTGAGACGATCGTCTGGAAGGCGCCGGAGGCCCGCACTTCGGTTCACCGGCGAATACGTCCGGCGCCGTGGGCGCGATGCCTTGGGCGCAGTTGAACCTACTCTGTTGTCCATCGTTCAGCCGCGACGAGAGCCGGCCCGTCTACTTCACCAGCCTCAGCCTCGCGGTCGCTGTTATGGGTCCCGGGACCGGCGAGGGTGGGGCGGGCGCATAGGTGCAATCGTAGTAGCCGAAGATACCTGTCTGACCAGATACGACAGTGCCAGAAGGTCCATGTGGTGACGTGCCGTTCTTGTCGGCGAAGCAGTGGCTGTCCCAGGGGTTTCCCGGCCAGTGGTTGGCGACGGCGCAGGTGCCGTTCTTTCCAAGGATCTGGGTGATCACCATCCGTGTCCACCCAACGATCGGCGGGGAGCCGTTGATGGCTCCGGGAGGACAAGTGGAGCCAGTGTTGATGACCGGCACGTACACTTCCCAGCCCTTTCCGCGATACGCGTCGCTCCCATCTTGCTTCTTGACCACGAGCTGCGGGGACGCGGCATACTTCGCAGGGAACGCGGTGGGAGCCGATCCGCCCAACCAGTTCATGACATTGTTCAGCTGCCCATTGTTCACCGGGTCGTTGTCGCCCGTTGACAGTGGGGTCCCCGTGCAGGCTCCGCCGGCGGCGGCCTGGACCTGCGCCAGGATGTTGGAGTCGTTCGCGCTTTGGCCGGGCACGACGCTCGCCCACGCCGCCGTGTTCCCGCCCACGGTCGAGCTACCGGAGCTGCTGATGAATGTGACGGTGGCTCCGCAGCCTAGTGAGGTGGATCCCCCGAAGAAGCACGAGCTCAGCGCTATGGGAAACACGCAAGAGGTCGGCGGCGGCGTGACTGGCTGGGTCGCCCATGCGATGGCGTCCCCGGCCGCGGGCAGACTGGCGAATCCGAGTAGCCGGAGAAACGTCATTGATACCGTGGTCTGATAACGGCAGCGAACCGCGTTAACCTGAGTCCCGTCGAGCGATGGAGTGAAGGTGGTTCCGTTCCAGATGCCCAGGACGATGTCCCCGTTCGGGGCATTGGACGTATTCAAATTGAGATTGACAGTCGCTATGGCCGGCGCACCGCCCGGGTTGGGGTATGTTTGGTTGTGGAGCGGGTTGAGTAGCGCATAGTTCTGTGCCCAGGCGCGCGCGGCCGGAAAGACGCTGCTATCGAAGCGGAGCTGCCCGGCTCCCGCGAGAGCGGCGGCATCGAGCGATCGCTGAATCTCGTCATCGACGGTGCCGAGATGGGCGAGGTCCAGGGCCAGCCCACCGAAGATGATCAGCAGGGGCACCACCAGAACGGTCGTGAACAACAGCACGTTGCCCTTCTCGTTCCACAGCCATCGTCGCAGGTCCATCACGCGGCCCTCTCGTTGGTTAGCGGGAAAAACGCAGGACCTCAATGTCCTGCCAGGGAATCTCGACGCGGCCCTGGGGCGTCAGCCCGCGGAGCATTGCGGTTCCGAGGTTCACGTAGTCGCCGTCGACGCGGGTGCCGTCGGTGAGCACCGCACTCGCCGCGTACGTGAAATGTTTCGGCGCCACGTACGGGGGCAGGGTACTGTTCGCAACTTGCGTCCGCTTGAAGGCCAGGTCCTTGATGGCCTCGAGCGGAATGCGGCGCTCGACTCCCGCCTGCGTGAACGATACGGTCTGGGCCTGACGGTTGCCCTGTAGCGGTTCCGGGCCCTTGTCTCTGAATAGCCGGCTCAGATTACGGATGGATCCACTGACCTCGGTACCGATAAGACTGCCGGTGCTAGATCCACTCCCCATGGTGCCCGGGGCGCCCCCGGTACTGCCCGGCAACTGTTGCCCACCAGGGCCTTCTTCCTTGGGCACGATCGTGTAGAACACCTCGAGCGAGGGCTGGGAAAGTTGCAATGACTGGCCGCTCCACGTTCTGACCTCGGCCGTGACGTCTTGCGCTAGGGCGGGAGAAGCGGCCGCCGCAGCCATTGCCAGCGTCAGCGAGCCGATGAGCATCCTCGGAGTCATATATTTTCTCCTCTGTCAGTTGGTGCCAATTGCCTTGACGAGCTTCAATAGGCCGAGCACGGACGGCGCCAGGGTTACAAGGAAGAATGCCGGCATCAAAAAGAACACGGTCGGGAACATCATCTTGAGGGGCGCCAGGTGGGCGAGCTCCTCCGCCCGGTGCCGCCGTTGCACGCGGGCCGAGTCGGCGTGCACCCTGAGAGTTTTGCCGAGTGGGGTTCCGAGCTTTTCCGTCTGGATGAAGGCGCCCACCATGGACTTCACTTCGAGGACGCCCGTGCGTTCTCCGAGTGCGCGGAGTGCCTCGGTGCGCGGACGTCCGGCGCGCACCTCGAGGTGCATCCTCATGAGGTCCGCGTACAGCGGCCGGTTCCGAGTCTCTGGCTGTTCGGCCACGCGGGCGACGGCGGCGTCGAATCCCATCCCGGCCTCGACACAAACCATCAGAAGGTCGAGGACATCGGGAAGCGCGTGCACGGTCTCTCTCTGACGGACCTTGATGCGGTTACTGAGCCAGAAGTCCGGCAGGAAGAAGCCGATCGCCGCAAGAATCAGCGAGACGGCCGAGAGCTGCAGCAGGGGGACGACTTTCAGGAAGATGAAGCTGCTGTAGAGAAAGTAGGCGGACCCCGACAGGGCGGCCAGCGCGATCTTGGTGCCGACGAAGACGAAAACGGTTCGCGGCTCATAGTAGCCCGCCCACATGAGCCGTTGCCGGTACTTCGAGGGAGCCGTCTCTTCCGAGCTGCCGACGGCGCGCCCGATGCGCTCGGCCGTGCGCTGCCAGCCCGACGTCGGTTGGACGTTCCAACGGAGAATCGATTCGTCGACGACGCCGCCGCCGGCCGACGTCGCCAATCGGCCGCGCTGCACGACCGGCCACCACTTGAGCAGCGCCATCGAGGCCAGCAGCGTGACACCTGCGACGATGACGAAAGTAAGAAAGATGACCGTGATCGGGTTCATGGCTGCCTCACACCTTGATTTGGGCGATGCGCCAGATCGTGAAGAAACCGATTACCTCCATGATCAGTCCTCCCAAGATCAGGATCGGCCCGTTCGGGTCATTCAAGAGCGGATCGAAAAATCCGGGATGCAGGATCTGGAACATGACGCCGAAGATCAACGGGCTGAGGCCGACCAGGATCGCCGACCAGCGATGCTGAGAGGAGAGCACTCGTGCATAGCTCAGAATCTTGAACCGCTCGCGAATGACCTCGGCCAGCCGGTCGAGGATCTCCGCCAGGTTGCCGCCGGACCCCCGCTGGATTCTGATCGCGGTGCAGAAAAACCGCACGTCTTCGGTTCCGACCCGACCCTGGAGCCTGAATAGAGCGTCGCCCGGGTCCATACCCAGCCGGATCTCCTCATCGATCTGTCGGAACTCTTGTCCGACGGGATCCGGCATTTCCTGGCCAACGAGCGCAATCGCTCCGCTCAGCGCATTGCCGGCGCGAATCGCGCGCGTGATCATGTCGAGACCATCCGGGAACTGCGTCTGGAAGCGCTCCAGGCGACGACTGCGCTTGTACATGAGGTAGACGATCGGTAGGGAGCCCGAGATGAGCCCCGTCACGATGCCCCAGAGGAGCCCCCCGGTCCGCAGCCAGCCGCCGGCGCCACCGACGGCAGCGCAAGCGGCCACGATCAGCGTGAGATCGCCGACGGCGGCCTTGTAGCCCGCCTGGGCTGCCAGGGCGGCCAGGCGGTCCAGTAGCCCGGTCCTGGCGAGAAGCCGGTCAATGCTTCCATCGCCCTTCTCGATCTGGGGCTTGAGAACTTGGGTGGAGCCGCCCACCGGGGCGACGTCTGAAAGACGTGAGCGAACGTTGCGGTTTACCTGGGAGACCCACCAGCCCCCAGCGATCAAGACCACGACAAACAGGAACGCGAGGATCGCTATTGTGAGAGTCATCGCCGCACCGCGTGCCGCTTCGATGGGTCGAAGACTTCGGCACCAAGATGGATGCCAGCGCGCGCCAGCCGATCGGTGAACTTTGGGCGCACACCGGTCGCGCGATGGAAGCCAGTGACTCGCCCTTCCGAGTCGATCCCGTCCTGCTCGAAGGTGAAGATGTCCTGCGTGGTGACGACGTCCTCCTCCATCCCGACTATCTCCGTCACCCGCACGACTTTCCGCGTGCCATCCGCTAGGCGCGCCACATGGATCACCAGGTCCAGCGCCGAAGCGATGTAGTCCCGCATGGCGCGCACCGGCAGTGAAAGACCGGACATGAGCACCATGGTCTCGATACGCGAGAGCGCATCTCGCGTCGAGTTGGCGTGGACGGTGGAGATCGACCCGTCGTGACCCGTATTCATGGCCTGAAGCATATCGAGCACTTCGGCGCCGCGAACCTCACCCACGACGATCCGATCGGGTCTCATTCGCAGCGCGTTTCTGACGAGCTCTCGCTGGCTGACGGCTCCTTGTCCCTCGATGTTGGCCGGGCGCGTCTCGAGCCTGACGACGTGATCCTGCTGCAGCTGCAACTCGGCCGAATCCTCGATGGTGACGATGCGCTCGGTGTTGGGGATCGCGTTGGAGAGGACGTTCAACATCGTGGTCTTCCCGGCGCCGGTACCACCCGAGACGAGGATGTTGAGACGCGCCTGCACAGTGGCCCGGAGAATTTCGGCCAGCGCCGGCGTGAGCGTGCCGAACTCGATCAGGTCCGCCATACGGAAGGGATCCTTGGCAAAGCGTCGGATCGAAAGAACTGGGCCGTCCAGGGCCAGGGGCGGGATGATCGCGTTCACGCGAGAGCCGTCGGGGAGCCGCGCATCCACCATCGGAGACGATTCATCCACGCGGCGGCCGACCGCCGAGACGATGCGGTCGATGACCTGCAGGAGGTGGGTGTTGTCACGGAAGGAGACGCGCGTGCGCTCGAGCTTGCCGCGTCGCTCGACGTAGACCTCTTGCGCTCCGTTGACGAGGACATCGGAGACCGTCGGATCCTGCATGAGCGGCTCGATCGGGCCGAGCCCGAACGTCTCGTGCTCGATCTCGGTGACGAGATCGTCCCGCTCCTTCCGACTCAGGGGGGTCTCGTCGAGCGCAAGCATGTCCTCGACGATCCGGCGGATTTGCTGCTGGACGAGGTCGCGCGGCAGCGCGTCGAGCTTGGCGAGATCGAGGCGCTCGATAAGCTGGCCGTGGATACGAGTCTTGAGCTCGTAGTACGTCGTCTGGCCTCTCTCTCTGGCATCGATCGTTGGGCCGACGATGGCTGTCTCCTCGCGCGGCCCATTCCTCCGATCGAGGACTTCGCGGCCTCGCGGCTTGCGATCGAATAGCGACATTTACCTGCCTCCTGAGGTGCTTTTGGTGGTCCACACCAGCCGACGAGCGAGCGAGGCGACTCGGCTAGTGGGCGATTCGGCCTCGGATCGCCGTCCGCGGGCCAGTTGCTCTGCGAGCTCTCTGAGGTTCCGTGCAACCTTGGACCGCGGAGAGGCCGTCACGACCGGGGTGCCCTTGTTGATGGCAGCGACGACCGTCGGGTAATCGCTTGGAGTTCGCCAGTGAATCGGCAGGCCGAGCGCCTCGCGCGCGTGCTTGGTCGTCACGTCGTTCCCGGTCCCCTCTCGCATCACGACGGGTTTGAGCTTCTGGAGACTGAGCCCGAGATGCCGAAAGGCGGCGAGGGCAGCGGCGCCGGAGCGCAACGCCGAGACGTTCAAACCGGTGAGAAAGAGGATGGTATCGGACGCTTCGAGCGCCGCGATGGTCGCCGGGTCCATATCGTGCTTGAGGTCGAGCACGATATGGTCGAAGTGGGCGCGGATCACGTCCAGTCCGGCTTGTACCTGCTCCGCGGCCAGGTGACCACGCTCCATTCGCGAGGGGCCGGGCAGGATCGCGAGGCCGCTCGAATGCTTGGTGACGAGGCCGCGGAGAAACGACTCATCGAGGCGCTCGAGGTTTTCGAGGGCGTCGAGGATCGAGTATGAGGGCTGCAGGTTGAGGAAGGTCGAGACGTCTGACTGGCGGGTATCGAGATCGACGAGGATGGTGTTTCCCTGTGCGCGCTCGGCAAGGCAAACGGCGAGGTTCGTCGCCATGGTCGTGACACCCAGACCGCCTTTGGTCGAGAAGACGGAGGTGATACGTCCCTGGTGACGGGCCACCGTTGCCCCACGGCGGAGCCGCACCACCTTTTCGAGCGCGGAGATGAGGTCATCCCGCTCGACCGGCCGGCGGATGAACTCGAGGGCGCCCGCCCGGATCACCTCGATAACGAAGTCAGCGGACGTGCTTTGTCCCGTGGCAAAGATGGCTGCTCCGGGCAGCGCACGCGTCAATGACCCGATAACCCAGGCGGGTTGTTCCGCTACGGAGGCCGGCCCGGTCTCGTCGACCTCGACGATGACCAGATCGGGGCGCCGCGCAGGCGCCTCGTGGGCGGCCTGCCGCGCGTTTACAAATTCTCCGACGACGACTACGGACGGACTCGCCGCAAGGATGCGCCTGAGCGCGGCGGTGGAGTCCGCGTCGGAGTCTACGATGACGGCGCGAAGACTCGAAGTCATGAAAGCTCCAGGATCATCAATTTCCTGGGAGGTTGCTTTGGCCAAACGGCTTCCTGACGACCTCGCCGACTCCAGGAATGCCGGGCACGAGCGTGAACTCCTTCTTCTCGTCCGGACGGAGCTCCATGAGTTTCGCGGCATCGGGACCAGCGCCCGGTAGATCCGGCTTGACCAGCTTGACGGTCACGAGAAAGAGAAGCTCGGTCTCGTTGTTCTGGAAGCGCGAGCTGCGGAACAGCGCGCCGAGGATCGGAATGTCGCCCAGGATCGGGATCTTTTGGACGGCCTGCCGAACTTCGTTGTTGATCATCCCGGCGATCGCGAAGGACTCCCCGTCCTTGAGGCTCACGTTGGTGGCGGCCTCGTTCTTGCGGATCACCGGGATTCTGAAGCCGGCCGAGACGAGTCCTTGACTGAAATCGAGGCTCGACACTTCCGGTCGGACCTTCAAGTGGATGGTCTCGCCGTCCACCACCACGGGTGTAAACAGGAGTCCCACGCCGAACTCTTTGAACTCGATGGTGATCGTGTCGGACCGTTGAGCAACGGGGTAGGGGAACTCGCCGCCCGATAGGAACTTGGCCTCCCGCCCGCTATGGGTGAGGAGATTCGGCTTCGCCAGAGTTCTGAGAGCGTTCTTCTCCGCAAGCGAGTGAACGATGCCGGCGTAATCGCGCTGTCCAGAAGAGAGGACGAAGCTACCGCCCTGGAACGGAAAATCGGGGCCGGAGGCTGACCCTTGTTGCACTCCGGCGAAGCCCGGCTGGGTAACCTGCCCGAGCGATCCGAGCGTAGGGACGAACGTGCTGCCTGGGAACATGGCTCCCATGAAGGCGCTTCCCAGGGCTCGGATGCTGAAGCCGAGCTCCTG
>Ga0075434_100006054_pt1 | contig 11062 bp, 10 predicted proteins | sample RhiMethybrSRZTD3_FD_75298 | JGI IMG/M metagenome (GOLD analysis project Ga0075434, IMG submission 75298) | Populus rhizosphere microbial communities from Tennessee, USA - Rhizosphere MetaG P. TD hybrid SRZTD3 | ecosystem: Host-associated > Plants > Roots > Rhizosphere > Soil | place: USA...
CCAATGGAGCATCGTGCGGGGTGAGGCGGGTGGTGAGCATGCGTCGCCCGGTGCAGGAGGCAATCATTGCGAGACTTCGTCTATGAGCGCCCGCAAACCATGGCGCAGGCCGTCACCCTCCTCAGGGGTGGCGATGCCAGGGTGCTGGCCGGGGGCACGGACCTGATCGCGCAGATGCGCGAGGGCCGCCGCAGTGTCGGCTGCCTCGTCGACGTCAAAGCCATCGGCGAGCTCACCGGGATCGTTATGCTGCCGCAGGGCGGCGTTGCCATCGGTGCGGCAGCGAGCGCCGCAGCCGTGTCGCGCAGCGCGCCGATTGCCGCGAACTATCCCGCCGTGGCGCAGTCGGCGCGGCTCATCGGGGGCGTGCAAGTGCAGAACCGCGCGAGCCTCGGCGGCAACATCTGCAACGCGGCGCCGTCAGCCGACGGGGTTCCTGCGTTGGTGTGCCACGCTGCCGCGGCGATCATTGCCGGGCCGGCCGGAACGCGACAGGTGCCTCTCGAGGACGTTTTCGTCGGTCCCGGCAAGACCACGATCGAGCCCAGCGAACTTCTCGTCTCCATTGTGCTGCCACCGCCTCCGGCTCGATCGGCGGTCGCGTATCTGCGCTTCACGCCGCGCCGCGAGATGGATATCGCCATCGCTGGTGCCGGCACTTACATTCGTCTCGACCAACAAGGCGTCATTGCCGAGGCGCGTGTGGCGCTCGCCTCGGTGGGCCCGACCCCGATGCGTGCTCCGTCAGCAGAGCAACGGCTTGTCGGTGAGCGGCCCACCCCTGCGCTGCTTAAGGAGGTCGGCCGGTGCGCTGCCCACGAAGCGCGACCGATCTCGGACACGCGCGGGTCGGCCGACTACCGCCGCTCGCTTGTCGCCGTGCTGACGATGCGCGCACTAGGCGACTGCTGCGGACAGCTCGGTATCGACCTCGAGGCCTCATCCACATGAAGATGCTCATCACTTGCACCGTCAACGGCGAGGAGCGCACCCAGCTCGTGGACACGCGCGACACGCTCTTGGAGCTGCTGCGCGATCGCTTGGGCCTGACAGGGGCCAAGGAAGGCTGCGGCAACGGCAACTGCGGCACTTGCACGGTGCTCGTCGACGGGGCCGCGGTGTGCTCTTGCCTGATGCTGGCGCGGGAGGCACCCGGTCACGACATTCTGACGATCGAGGGTCTTGCCAACGGCGAGGTGCTGCATGCGATCCAGCAGGCGATCGTTGAGACCGGCGGCACCCAGTGCGGCTTTTGCACGCCGGGCATCGTGCTTTCCGCCAAGGCGCTGCTCGATGCCAACGCCCTCCCCACGGACGCGCAGATCCGGCACGCGATCGCGGGAAACCTGTGTCGCTGCACGGGCTATGGCAAGATCGTGGAGGCCATCCATTCTGCGGCTGCTACCCTCGGAGGGCGATAGTCGATGGCGTCCAAGACGAGCTCGACCCACCAGGTCGTCGGCAAGCGGCTGCCACGTGTCGATGCCAAGGAGCGCGTAACAGGTCAGGCGATCTATCCAGCCGACTTGAGCTTACCAGGAATGGTGCACGCCAAGCTCTTGCGCAGTCCGCATGCGCATGCCCGCATCCGCAGCATCGATGTTACGCAGGCGCAAGCACTCAAGGGCGTGCTCGCGGTCGTCACCGCGGCCGATTTCCCCGAGTTGCCGGTAGGGCTCACGATCCCCATGGGTGAGACGGGCTACGACATGTGGATGATCGCGGCGATCAACATGGCCCGCGGCAAGGTGCATTGGGTGGGCCAGCCGGTAGCCGGTGTGGCTGCCGTCGATGCGCACGTCGCCGAGGCGGCAGTGGCCTTGATCGCGGTGGACTACGAGCCGCTGCCTGCGGTGCTTGTCATCGCCGCCGCCATGGCGCCCGAGGCGCCCGTCCTTCACGAGCACGTCTTCACCAAGGGCGTTGAGGTGAGGCCGCGCGCGCCGAGCAATGTCGGCTCGCGCACCGTCATAGCGCGCGGCAATGCTGCACGGGCGCTGGAAGGTGCCGCCGCCAGGCAATGCATTCACGTTGAGGTCGACACCGCGCATCAGGGCTATCTGGAGCCGCAGGCGGTGGTGGCGCAGGTGGATGCCAATGGCTTTGTCACCGTATGGGCCTCCACGCAGGGCCAGTTCACGGCCGAGCTGATGATCGCACGCATGCTTGGGATGCCGCAGTCGCGGCTCAAGGTGGTGCCGCTGGAGGTCGGCGGCGGTTTCGGTGGCAAGATCGCCATTCATGGCGAGGCGGTCGCGGTACGCCTGGCGCAGAAATGCGGGCGTCCCGTCAAGCTGGCCTTCACCCGCGAGGAAGTCCTGCAAGGGGGGAGCGGGCCGCCTGCCGGCGCGCTCATCGACGTGGCCGTCGGAGCCGATCACGAGGGCCGCCTCGTCGCCATCGAGGGCACCTATTGCATGGACGCAGGCGGGCTGCCGGGTCTCTCGCCGTCGCTCCTCATGCAGGCGTCCGCCGCCCTCTACCAAACCCCGAACCTGCACCTGCAAGGCTATGACGTCGTCACCAACAAGCCGCGCACGGAGGCCTATCGCGGGCCCGGCGGCATCCAGGCTGCCTTTGCTATGGAGCAGGCGATGGACGCGCTCTGCCAGCGCCTCAAGCTCGATCCCTTGGAGTTCCGCAAGCGCAATGCTGCGGTCACCGGCAGCACGATGCCGATCGGCACACCGTTTCCATCCATCGGGCTGACCACGATCCTGCAGCGCGTGGGCGAGCACTCCTGCTGGACAGACCCGCTCCCCAAGGGGCGGTTGCCTCGCGGGCGAGGTCTCGCGTTGGGCTATTGGCGCGGCACGTCCATGACCTCGGCTGGTCACATCACCATCGCCGGCGACGGTCGCCCGATGGTGACCATGGGCGCCATCGACCTTTCCGGCACGCGCACGACCATGGCGCAGGTCGTGGCGGAGGAATTCGGTGTCGGCATCGGCGACATTCACATCAGCACAGGCGACACCAAGTCTGTGGGATACAGCGATGGTGCCGCCGGCAGCCGCGTAGCGCGCACCATGACGGCCGCGCTCGTTGAGGCGAGCCGCGATGCCCTGGCTCAGCTCTCCAGGCGCGCCGCGGAGAAGCTGCAGTGCCGTTCCGAGGACCTCAGCTATGCTCGCGGCGTCTTCCGCTCGCGCCACGCCGGCGGCCCGGCCATCTCGCTCGCCGAGCTCATGCAAGCAACCTTGACAGACGGCGCCGTGGTTGGGCGCGGTGTCTCCACGAAGCTGCCGCTTGGCGTCGAAATCGGCGCGCACGTGTGTGACGTCGAGGTGGATACCGCCACCGGCCAGGTGACGGTGCTGCGCTATACCGCCTTCCAGGACGTGGGTCTTGCCCTCAACCCCGCGGCGGTGGAAGGCCAAATCCAAGGCAGCGTGGTGCAGGGCCTCGGCTGGGCGCTGACCGAAGGCTTCGACTACGGACCGGATGGCCGGCTGCGCAACGCGAGCCTCCTCGACTACCGTATGCCAACCGCACTTGACGTGCCCGACATCGAATGCGTGATCATCGAGACGCCGGTCGCGAACGTGCCCTACGGCGTGCGCGGCGTCGGCGAGGTGCCGATCGTGCCACCCGCGGCCTGCGTCGCCAACGCCATTGCGCGCGCCACCGGTGTCCGCCTCACGCGCATGCCCATGACGCCGGAACGCGTGTTGCGCGCGCTGGAGGCGACCGCGCGCCCCTGACGGGTTACGCTTGCCAAGCGCGAGGTTGGGAAGTGCGTTCTGGCCCGCGCAAGCGCGCGCCGAGCAGTCCTCTCGGCCAGTCCTCTCGGCCAGTCCTCTCGGCCAGTCCCTCTGCCTGTGCCTCCCGGCGCGCTGCCGCAAGCTCCCTTGGGCTCGCGGCCAAAGGGGCCCCCCAGGGAACCCCTGCTAGGCACCGCCAACGTCAAATCGTGGAGCTTCGCGGGTGAGCTTGCCTATGACCTGCCCGGGACCCAGCGCCGGGAGATCTCGCCCTGATCGTCGAACGAGGCTTCGAAGATCGGTGCGGCGAGCGTCGCTTGCACGTGCAGCGTTGCGGTGCCGATATTGCGAAAGCCGTGCTTTGAACCCGCCGGCACGAGCACCGATTGGCCTGACGTGAGCGTGGCGCGCTCGTCCTCGATCCACAGTTGCGCCTCCCCGCCAAGGACGGTGAGGATTTCCTCGACCGCGTGCAGATGGGTGGGCGCACCCTTGCCGGGATCACACCATTGCTGGAAGACGCAAAGCTGCGCGGAGCCGGTGACGGCCGACACCTGCATGCGCGTCAAGACGCCCGGCCGCCACTCTTCGCGCGACTGGCTTGCGTGATCGATGATGCGCATGGTGCCGATCTCCCGTTGTTGGCTCTTGACGACAGCTTCGGGTGCGACCAGGGGCCACGCGGAGGCCCCGAAGACCCTCCTGGGGAACGGTGGGGGCAAGCCGGAGCGCTCGCCTTCTCGCCGGCCACACTCCCAAGTTCAGGCTGCCTTGGGAGATGGTCAAGCCATGTACTGTCCGCCGTTGGCGTCGAGGCAGGCACCGGTGATGAAGCCCGCGGCGTCGTCGGCGAGAAAAGTCACGCAGCGTGCCACTTCTTCGGCCGTGCCGAGGCGACCGACGGGAATGAACGGCAGGATCTTGGTGTCCAGGATTTCCTTAGGCACTGCCTGCACCATCTCGGTGGCGATGTAGCCTGGGGCGATGACGTTGACGGTGATGCCTCGCGACGCCGCCTCTTGGGCGACTGCCTTGCTGAAGCCCAACAGCGCCGCCTTGGCGGCCGCGTAATTGGCCTGACCCGCCTGTCCCTTGCGGCCGTTGATCGAGGAAATGCTGATGATGCGCCCGAAGCTGCGCGCCCGCATGCCCTCGATCACGAGCCGCGTCATGTTGAACACGGAATCGAGGTTGGTGTGGATCACCGCGTCCCAGTTTTCCTTGGTCATGCGGTGCAGCACGGCGTCGCGGGTGATACCGGCATTGTTGACCAGGATGTCGACGGGCCCGAGATCGCGCGTGATGCGCGTGACGCCCTCCTGGCAGGCGGAAAAGTCGCTCACATCGAACTTGTAGACGGGGATGCCGGTCTCCGCCTGGAATTGACGTGCGGCCGTATCGTTGCCACCGTAATTGGCTGCCACGCGGCAGCCCTTGTATTTGAGGGCGATCGAGATGGCGTGGCCGATGCCGCGCGTCCCTCCCGTGACCAGCGCAACGCGTGTCATTCTTGATTTCCTCCCATTCAGCCGGTCAAGGCTAAATGAAATCCTCGGCCGAGCGAATGCCGGCCGAGGATTTTTGTTAAGCTGCAGCGCGAAATGCGGCGGGCCAACGTCAATCGCGCTCGAGGCACATGGCAACGCCCATGCCGCCGCCGATGCACAAGGTGGCAAGTCCCCTCTTGGCGTTGCGCCGCTTCATCTCAAACAGCAACGTGTTGAGCACGCGCGCGCCGGAAGCACCGATCGGATGCCCGATGGCGATGGCGCCGCCGTTGACGTTGACCTTGTCGGTGTCCCAACCGAGGCCCTTATTGACGGCGCAAGCTTGGGCGGCGAACGCCTCATTGGCTTCGACCAGGTCCAGGTCCTTGACGGTCCAGCCGGCCCTTTCCAAGGCTTTCTTGGAGGCGGGGATCGGTCCCGTACCCATGATCGAGGGATCGACGCCGGCATGGGCCCACGAGACGATCCGCGCCAAGGGCATGATGCCGCGCCGTTTGGCTTCCTCAAGCGTCATGAGCACGACCGCCGCCGCCCCATCATTGATGCCGCTGGCGCTCCCCGCCGTCACTGTGCCGTCCTTGTCGAAGGCGGGGCGCAGCTTGGCGACCGATTCGTAGGTTACGCCATCCTTGATGTACTCATCCTCGGCGAAGATGGTCTCCCCCTTGCGCGTCTTGATGGTGACGGGTGCGATCTCATCGCGGAACTTGCCAGCTTTCTTGGCGGCCTCGGCCTTGTTTTGCGAGGCGACGGCGAAGCGGTCCTGCTCCTCGCGTGTGATCTGCCATTGCCGCGCCACGTTCTCTGCTGTGTTGCCCATGTGATAGCCATTGAAGGCATCCCAGAGGCCGTCCTTGATCATGGTGTCGATGAACTTCACATCGCCCATCTTGGTGCCGTCGCGCAGGTGCGCGCAATGCGGTGCCTGGCTCATGCTCTCCTGGCCACCCGCGATCACGATTGAAGAGGAACCGAGCTGGATCTGCTGGGCGCCCAGAGCCACCGCCCGCAGACCCGAGCCGCACAGCTGATTCATTCCCCAGGCGGGGGCGTCGACCGGGATACCGGCGCTGATGGAGGCCTGCCGGGCCGGGTTCTGGCCGGCGCCGGCGGCCAGGATCTGGCCCATGATGACCTCGGACACCTCGCCCGGCTCCACGTGCGCCCGCTCGAGCGCAGCCTTGATCGCAATTTTGCCGAGCTCATGGGCGGGCAGGCTCGCCAGCGAGCCATTGAACGAGCCGACCGGCGTGCGCGCGGCCCCGGCGATGACGATGGTGGATTGATCCTGGTTCATCACGAGCTCCAAGCAGAGTGTGGATAGCGAGTCTCGGGCCCAGTTGTCGGGCTCAGTTGTCCGGCCCAGTCCCGATGCGGTGTGGAACAAACCTGCGCAACCTCAAGGCACGATAGCAAAATCCGCTTCGCGCCTGCAACGTAAGCTCGGTATAGCTGAGGCTCGCTGGGACGTTCGACAAGGGTCAAATTGGGCTTCATGGCGGGGTATGCAACCAACAAAACGGCTGGTCTTCGCAGCCGCGAACGTGATAGCTTATGCACAGAAAATGATCGGCAGCCCAGCGAGCGACGCAAAGCTCATGCTCAACAAAGCGGATCCGCCCTCGGACAAGAAGGAACCGGTCGTCATCAAGAAATACGCCAACCGGCGCCTCTACAACACCGAGACGAGCACATACGTCACCCTCGACGATTTGGCAGCGATGGTGAAATCCGAGCGGGATTTCGTGGTGTTTGACGCCAAGACCGGCGACGACCTGACGCATGCCGTCTTGACGCAAATCATCGTCGATCAGGAGAGCCAAAAGCGCGGCGAGACCCTGCTGCCCATCCCTTTCCTGCGCCAGTTGATCCGCTTCTATGGCGCCAGCATCGAGCGCTTTGTTCCGAGCTATCTGCAGGCGAGCCTTGAGACCTTGGCCAAGGAGCAGGAGCGGTTCCGCAAGCAGTTTGCCGGTGCCTTCACGCCGGCGGGCGCCTTCGAGGCCTACCAGGAGCAGGCGCGCAAGAACCTGGCGATGTTCGAGCAGGCGATGCTGATGTTCTCGCCCTTCGGGCACAACAAGAGCACCGGCGCTGGGGGGAAATCGGACGAGGAAGCCAAGAAGCCAGAGGCGCCCAAGTCGCAGCAGTCGGAGGAGATCGCCGAGCTCAAAGCGCAGCTCGCCTCCATCCAATCGAAGCTCGACAAGCTCTCCGAGGCCAGCAACAAATAGGGCTCTGCCTTCAGAGCCCTATCCCTCAGCCATCGCACGAACGGCCGTGCGGCGAAACTAGCTGCCGGCCCCGATGGTCAAGTCGCGGCGGGCGACGCGGATGCCGATCGTAAACCCGGCCACAACATCGATCAGCGCACCGGTCATGACGAAGAAGAAGACCGAGGTGGCGGCGGAGTCCACCACCAGGAACTCGATGATGCAGACGATGAATACCAGCATCGAGAGGCCGTGATCGAACAGGGATGCCGCGCTCGTGTAGGTCGATTTGATGAGCTCGACGAACAGGCATCCCATGGTGATCAGGATGATCAGATCGCCGCGCGAGAACACCCACTCAGCACCCTTGATCATCTTCATCGTGAACAGCGGCACGTGAAGGAAGCTGGCGGCCGAACCGTCGCCGGCAAACACCACGAGGGCGTTGTAGAGAATGACGGGAATTGCGATCGTCGGCAGCGCCCTGAGCGACATATCAAACCCTCCGGTGCGTGTATGGGGACGACCCTCGCGTGCCGCACCGTTGCGCTTTTAACACGGCGCCATTGCGGCGGGCCAGCGTCAGGCGGTCGTTGGGCTAGACCTCGGGCTTGGGCTCAAGGATCTGACGCCCGCGATATTTGCCGGACTTGAGGTCGATGTGGTGCGGGCGGCGGCGTTCGCCGCTATCCTTATCCTCAACGTAGATTGGCGCCGTCAGAGCGTCCGCCGAGCGACGATGCCCACGCTTCATGCGCGAAACTTTCTTTCTGGGGACGGCCATCCAATTCTCCTGACAACACAAGCGCACGGGGGGGAGCGATCACAGCCGCACCTGCGGGCAAACCGCCGCGGCTTATAGCGACAATCGGCGAGCCTGACCAGAGGCTCCTGGCTTTGTGCGGAGAGCTCAACGCGCCACCCTCACTTGCGCTACCCGCCTGGGTCACTTGCCTGGGTCACTGGCTGGGTCACTCGCTGGGTCGCTCGCCCGTACCACTCGCCTGTACGACTGGCCTGTACGACGACTGGCCTGTACGACGACTGGCCTGTACGACTGGCCTGTACGGGCCTGTACGACTTCGTCCGGGCCCTTCGTCCCTCCCACCCATGAGCCCGCCGCGCGCCCCACCCGTCAGTCCCCGCACGACCTTTGCCCCCAATCCCCGCCTAGCCCGTGAGACGCGGTGGCGGTCCCGGGCATCGGCGATCCCACCTGGCGGTGATGGTCTTGGTGGGCCAAGGGCGCTAACCGCGGCGGTAGGGTGGTGTGCGCAGGCAGGCCGTGCTGGCCTGTGCGGCCTTCATGCGCAGCAGCAGGTTGTCCGCAAGGCGCAGCGTGCCGGGCCCCGGTCGTCCGGCCTGGCGCTCGAAGGGGTTAGGCAGCGAGACGGCGAGCAGCGCAGCCTCCCGCGCGGTGAGCAGCAGCGCGGGCTTGCGAAAGTGGTATCGCGCCGCCGCCTCGGCCCCGAAGATGCCGGGCCCCCACTCCGCGATGTTGAGGTAGATTTCCAAGATGCGCCGCTTGGACCAGAGCGTCTCGATGCTATAGGCCAGCGGTATTTCGATCGCCTTGCGCACATAGCTGCGCGAGGGCCACAGGAACAGGTTCTTCACCACCTGCATTGAGATCGTACTGCCGCCGCGCGCCAGGCCGTCGCCGGCGCTCTCAATCGCCTCTCTGAGCTCACCCCAATCGACGCCATGATGACGGCAGAAGTGGCCGTCCTCCGACGCAATGACGGCCGCGACCAGGTTGGGTGACATGCGCTCGAGGGGGATCCAGCGCTGCGTGGTGGGCGTACCGGCGAACCGCTGCGACAGCATCAATGTCGAGGCCGGCGGATCAACCCAGCGGTAGAGCAAAAGCAGGACCGTGAGCAACCCGCCGACGCCGATGAGGAGCGCCAGAGCGGTGCCCAGGAGAAAACGCAAGTGGCGCCGCTCGATGCCAAATTTGTCGCGGTATGGAGGCGGCAGCTCTTTGGCAGGGATGGGCGAGGGAGCGGGTATGGCAGGCGAGGTGCCCGCCAACGGTGGGTGCGCAGGCGTGAGGGGATGAAGGAGCGGGTTGGTCGGGGGTCGCGGCGCGGGCATGGCCGCGGACGCCGGCGCGAGCGCTTCGCTGGGCCCGCTTGCATCGGGCTCCCTCGAACCGATGCGCGCTGGTTCGACTTCGACCGGCCCGAGCGCCGGCGCAACCGAGGGCGATAGAGCCGGCGGGGTCGGCCGGACCTGAGGGATGAGCCCGGCGAGCCCAGCGCGGACTGCGCTTGTTGTGAGCCGATCTTCCACCGCCGGTGCGGTTTGCCGGAAGGGTGCACCGTCTCGGGCCTCGGCAGGCGATGTTGCGCTGTCCGCTGGATCGGGCGCCACCTCCTCGGGCGCGGGCGATTGCGCGGGGGCTTGCGATGCGTGCGACCCATCGCTCGCTCGGGCGACGCTTTCGGCCTTCGCCGGCTCGACGCCGTCTTCCGGTGTGGGGTGGATTGCGCCCGGCGCAGCTTGCGCGGGGATGGCCGCCAACGGCTCGGGGATTGTGGCGGCATCGGCGGCAGCGGGTGCGGCCTCGGTCGCTGCGGGTTCGCCGGCAGCGACATCGGCCGCAGTGGTTGCAGCGGGCGCGGGCTCAGCGCGTGGTGCGGGCAACGGCGCATGTTCGAACGCGCGCGTGGCTGCGCGATCGACTGGCTTGGGCGCGATCTGAGCGGGCGTCGGCGCTTGGAACCGCAGGACGTCCGGCTCTGGTGCGCCGCCATCGGGTTGGGCCAGCCGGCTGGGCAAAAACTCCGGGGTGCCCCATCCTGCCTCGGTCGCGAGTGCCGCAACGGCTCCAGCTCCGCCGCCGGCGGCGCGCGGCAGCAGGAGAAGACGAGGCGCATCAGCCCGCGGCGCCATGGGTTTTTCAGCCAGCGGCGCCACGGGTTTTTCGTCCGCCCGCGGGCCATTGGCCTCCCCGCTGAGCGGGGGCTGGGCGGCACGCGCAGCGGGCGCGGTTTGGCAGGCGCCAGAAACCGTCCGCTCCTCATCGCGGGCGCGTTCATCCACGGCCCAGTGTTCCTTCCCCAGCAGTCCTTCGGATCGCTTGCCTTTCCGCGCACCGGACAGCTAAAAAAAGGCACGCCAGCGGCGTCGTCCGCTCGATCGGTAGCCTCGGATTGCATATGGTTGCAACATGGGCTTCGGCCAACGGCTAATGGGCACCGCAGCGCTGATCGAGGCGCGCCTTGCGGACCTCCTCGTCAAGTTGCGGCCGGGGCTCCGGGAAGGCTGGTTGCGGGGATGCGGCAGGGCGCGCTCGGCGGGGCAGGGGTTGCGGCCATTCCTGACGCTTGAGTGCGCCGAGCTCTTTGGTGTGCGGGCCGAGGCCGCGGTCGAGACCGCTGCGGCACTCGACTGCGTGCGCTGCTATTCGCTCGTCCATGACGACCTGCCGGCCATGGACGATGACGACAGGCGGCGCGGTAAACCCACCGTCCACAAGGCCTTCGACGAGTGGACCGCCATCCTGGCCGGCGACGCCCTGCTGACCTTGGCATTCGAGCTCTTGGCCTCGCCGCAAACGCACGCTGACCCCGGAGTGTGCACCGAGCTCATTGCCGGGCTCGCACGCGCCTCGCGCCCGGCCGGCATGGTC